>Ga0114968_10000015_pt1 | contig 176189 bp, 163 predicted proteins | sample M_130807_EF_Meta_FD_87020 | JGI IMG/M metagenome (GOLD analysis project Ga0114968, IMG submission 87020) | Freshwater microbial communities from Lake Montjoie, Canada to study carbon cycling - M_130807_EF_MetaG | ecosystem: Environmental > Aquatic > Freshwater > Lake | place: Lake Montjoie... | reverse complement strand
CGCCACTCGCCGTGGTCGGCAACACATAGTTGCTGGCAAGGGTCGTGGCACTGGCCGCGAAGTTTGAAGAGGTCAGTGCCGCCGAGACGTTGATCTGCGTGCCCGCATCCTTGCTGGCATAGATCCCTTGCGTCTGCGTCACGGTCAGAAGGTCATCTCCGGCAAAGCCCGACAGGTTGAAGTTGTCCGAGGTCAGTGTTGCAGCGGATGTTCCGTCATAGGCCCGACCCGCGACGCCGACCAAGCTCACGGTCAGCGTCTTGGGCGTGATCTCCCCAATCGCCCCGCTAACGGTCGTCGGGAAGGCGTAGTTGGACACCAGCGTGCCGCTTGCCCCCTCAAATGACAGCTGTGCGCCGCCCGTCGAGACAATAATCGCACTACCGACATCCTTGCTCGCAAAATTCCCGGTTGCATTGGTCAGTGTCAGGCTCTCGCCATCAAGCAGGCCAGAAATGTTGAAGTTGTCCGCCGTGAGGGAGGCCGACGTCGACCCGTTGTAAACCCGGCTCACTGCACCGGTAAGCGAGACGGCGAGCAGCTTGGGCGTAATGACACCAATGGCACCGCTCGCCGTTGTCGACGGCAAGACATAGTTGGTGAGCAACGTGCCGCTGCCCGCCGTAAAGTCAGCTGGCGCAACGTTGGCTGTGACGGTGATTTGAGAGCCTACATTCTTGCTCGCATAGCTGCCCGATGTCTGCGCAACGCTAAGGCTTTCACCGGTCACAACGCCCATTAACGCAAAATTGCTTGCCGAAAGAGTGGCTGCCGTCGTTCCGTCATAAGCCCGGCTCGCCTCACCCGTCAGTGAAACGGTCAGTTCCTTAGGCGTGATTGTGGCCGCAAGGGTCGTGCCACCCGAAAGACTGTAACCGAAGACCGGCTTGTTTGCGGCGTCCACCGCAGAGACCGACAATTCAGAGAGCAAGAATGACACGGCAGTAGATGCATTCGCGGAGGAAAACTGCCCTGTGAATGTGCCCGATGCAGTAAGAACATCCCCCGAGACCGAGGTTGATAGCGTCAACGATGGAAGCTGGCCACTAAACGCGGTTGTCCCATCATAAACCTTTGTGACCGGGCCCGCCGATGTGACGGTCAGCGTCGGTGCAAACGCGTAGACAAAACCATCGTCGCCCGGCGCCACGAACGAATGGAAATTGTCCGCCAAATTCTCAGGACTGACGCCATAGGCTTTAAACTGATAATCCAGTCCGCCCGCCACGTCAGCCGTCGCGCCCTCGAACGGGTTCTGATTTCCACTGAAGACACGCCAGCTGCCGCCGCTGCTGACCAGCACGTTGGGATCAACAGACTCATTTATAAACCGGGTAAGTGTGCCAAGGCTGATATCGCCTGTTGCTGTGATCTGCGCATTTGCGCCTAGCCGCAATGAGCCCATCGCACCCGCCGACAGATGAGCAAGAGGTTGCGAACCGCCGATGGCGCCCAAGAATGCCAAATTTCCTTCCGACCCGATCCGGAGCCCAAAGCCGCCGTTGATCGTCCCGGTCAGGCTTGCATCAGGGGCGATCGGGACGACTGACGACGTTGCGGTGCCGGGCAGCATCGAGACGACAATCAAGTTGTCGCCACCTGCAGTGGTCAGTTTGAAATAATCTGTTCCGCTGGGCGCATCTGCATTGCCGCTGCTGAAAAAGTTGAACAAGTTGAAATCGCCGCTTGATCCATCGCTGGAGATTCCGAAGTTAGAGCCATTTGTCAGCGGCTGGCCAATAAGTTCCCGCGTGAAATCCAAAGGACTTCCCGCGTAGAACACAAAATTTGAGAGATCTGCCGGGCCAAATGTGCCGTTGCCGCCAGACGAGCCCTGCACCGTCAAGCTGTTAATCGAGAAGCCATTTCCAAGCGCGTTTAAGCCTGTGTAACCGCCGACAGCATTAAATTGGACGGGGTCAAACTCAAAAAGCCCGACAGCGCTGGCAGTATTGTTGAACTGCGCACCGCTCCATGTGACTTGGAGGGACAAGCCCTGCGTCGTGCCGCTGGTAACGAGCGAGCCACCGGCCGATTGGATGGGGAGTCCAGTCACAAATTCAATTGTACTGTCTGCGACAAGTGTCACTGCTTTCGTCAGCGACACAGGTCCGCCTGAGGTGAAGCGCAACGTGCCGCCACCCAGAAAGATATTGCCAGCGCCCAGTTGCGTTTCCGACGCGACCTCAAGCGCCCCAGCGCTGACGCGCGTGTCACCTGTGTAGGTATTGGCCGCGATGAGCCGAAGTGTCCCTAACCCCGTTTTGTCGAGCGATCCGCCATCGCCCAAAAACGTCAGTGAATTGCGACCAACTATTCCAGAATCAGTGTCAATAACGAGCGTTCTCGATCCTAACAGGACCTGACCAACGCGCGTCGACGTATCTGTGACGAAGTTACGGATAGAGGTCGTTGAGGACGTCAAGCCCACTATGTCGATAACAGCGCCGTCACTGCCACCGACTTCCAACCCGGCTGCGCTCTCGATGCTGCCGTTGCCGGCAAGTTTGAGGGTCGCACCGTCGACCTTGATCAACCCTGAGAAGCCTAAACTACCTGTCAAAGTGAGAGCGCCGCCACTGATCTTGACCGTGCTCGACTCCGGACCTGAAATAACGCCTGCAAAACTGTCTGTCGCCAGACCGTTAAGCACATCCAAAACTTTCCCGTCAGCCAGGTCGACACGCCCGGCACCGGACAAGGATTGGATCGACGTCAAACTGGCCGTCTGCGGTGCGGCGAGATCAAGTATCCCGCCAGCGTTGATCAGGATTGCCGCACTCTGCAGCGCATCGCCTGTCGCTGACAGCGTCCTCAGACTGCCCGATTCAATCGATATGTTCGCCACATTGGCGTCGTCCGACAATGAGAGCGCGCCCGCACCCGCCTTGGTCAGCTTCGCACCTGTCACAGCGCCCGAGATGGACGCATCCCCTGTCGTACTAATCTTTATGAGGGCGTTGCTATTGGCCGTGATTTTTGCCGCGTTGAATGTTCCTGACTTCGTGTTGAGCCCTGCAAGGTCACCTGCGGTACCTGCGTCAACATTGAAGGAGATATCGCCCGTTCCGGCATCAATATTGAGGCTGGACGTCGCGCCCGCCGCGCTGTTCACCGACCCGCTGAACAGCACATCGCCTTGCGTTGCGAGATTAACGCTGCGGTCCAGAACGACCGGACCGGAAAAGGTGATGTTGGATTGTGTCGCCAGTCCGCCGTTGGCCGCCAGTTCGCCGCTGGCTGTGTGAAAATAAGATCCAAGACCGTTGTCGCTCAATGATTGTCCGTCAAGTCCAAAGCTAACGGTGATCTCATCCCCGCCGCCACCATCTCCGAAGAGGACGAGGATGGGATAATATTGTCCGGCGACAAGCGGTTGATCCGTGATGTTAGACTGGAATTGAACCGGGTGCCCGCCCCCATTTCCAACGAGGGGACTGACAAGCGAGGTGGTGGTGATGACATCGCCCTGAAACAGATTGAGCGACTGGCCGGCACTTCCGAGGAACAGATGCGATGCATCATCGCTCGCCGTTGCAAAAGTGTAGACGCCTGTTTCTTGGGGTCTGAAATAACCAGAAAACTTAACCGAATAGCTATCGCCAAGCTGGCTGCCTGGAGTAGTGGCATTTATCGACGTGAAAGGTGATGAGAATCGTTGGTCATCTAGCGGGACTGCGTCCGCAAAAAACGAATAAACATCATCATAGTAGCCGTCATATTGTATACCAATCAGGCCATCCCTGATCGCGGACCCTGACAGAAGCGAGATGTTGGCGCCAAGCCGGGTAAGGCCGATGCCGTCATTGTTTTGGTCCGTTAGGAACGAAACATTCAGCGATCCTTCTGACGACGTGATGTCGGCGCCTTCAAGAAGTTCTATGTTGTTATTGGCAGAAAAGATAAGCGACGCATCCGAAGTGGCGGACTTCAGGATGCTCGAAGAAACGACAATGTTTCCTGAATTTGCGCCAGTGCCAATAGCGTTGATCGAGACCCGCTGACCCGCATTCAGAAGGTCCTGCACTGTCGCCTGGGTCAATAGACCAGCAGAGCCTGCCGCATTAGAAATCTCAATGTTGTTTGCATTGAACTTCAACTCCGCCGCTTCACCCGGTCTTGCGATGAGCGAGCCGTTTACGCCAGTCAGGTCTATGGACGAAAAATAGGCGTCAATGGTACCGCCGGCTCCGGAGTTGCTGCCGCCATTGGCGTAGAAAAACCCATTTGCAGAGATAAGCGATCCGGCATCATTATAGTCTGTCAACAGGGTGATGAGACCGCCAGCGCCTGTTTCTCCCGCACTTGCATCAAAAGTGGAGCCCGTATTTGCGTCGATTGTTGTCGATGATGGCGACATGCCAGACTCTGGGCCGCGTCCAATGAGGATCGACCCGCCTCCGGCATTGCCAGTCGCCAAAAACTGGCTGGTGGAGGTGGCATATACGTTGGTTGCTTTAACGGTAATGAGACCACCGGTATCGGCGGCTGCCGCGCCCGAAGCCTTCAGCGTACCCGACACGTTAATGTCACCCGTCGGGCCCGCATCCAGCGTGATTTCACCATTCTTTACAGACACACTATTGGCTTGCACCAAGCCCGCATTGTTGATGACACTCGCGGCCACCGCCGACGCGGCGCGCGCGGTCATGAGAACGCGCCCGCCATTTGCGATTAACTGGCCATTTGCGGTGTTGGTAATGCCGCTGTCCTGCGCTGTAGACGGTTCCGAAACAACGAAGGAAATGAGCTTATCTGCGGAAAACGTTAGCGCCATGGCGCGACCGGATCCGATCGCAACAGTGCCGAGTTGCGCCGTCACGGTGCCCGAATTTTCAACACGATGGCCAGCGAGCACCGCATAGCCCGAAGCTGTGATGATACCCCTATTCTCAATTAAGGCTGGGTTGTCGCCCGCCAGATTGAACGCGTTGGTGGCGGCATCAAAATCCGCATCGGCAATGCCCATTGTCGTTGCGAGGAACCCGGCGGCGTTCACCCGTCCGTTGGCGCCAACGAGGACACCTGTCGGGTTCAGAATCCAAACCTGTCCATTGGCATTGACGGTTCCGTCAATCTGCGATTGAGCAATGGGGCCACCGCCGGTCGGGCCAACCACGCGATTAAGCGTGATGGAATTGGCATTGGGCTGAACAAATTCAAGAATGTCTCCAGCTGGCACAGACAAGTCAGACCAGTTGATAACTGCGCGCGCACTTGTCTGCGTGATGGTTGTTTGGATGCCTCCGGTGGCATTCTGGGAGGAGGCAATTCCTGTGATAAACCCGCTCGAAACTGAAATGTCGCTGGCATGCGCGGCAGAAAATGCCGTGCTGCTGACAGCACCCAAAAGCATCAATCGGAAACGACGAGATGAAAACATCAGAAAGCGACCAGTGCATTAAGATTGAAACGTTTTTCGTTGCGCTCACCACTGGTGACGCTTCTGCGGGCCTGCGCGCCTTGCAGGTCAAGATTAACCTTGCCGAAAACCACAAAACGGACGCCAAGACCTAGCGAACTGATCTTGTTCGTCGATTTTGGTTCAGCCTCATAGGCAAGCGTTGTCGCGCGGGCGAAATCCCCAAAGGAATAGAATTGCACGCCTTCGATGAGCGTCGGGAGGGTATAGGGAAGCGCGTATCGCAACTCTCCAGAGAGCCCGAGCCCGCGTTCTCCCCCTATGAGCGAAGGATCATAGCCACGGCCAATAGCGGTCCCGCCGAACGAAATCGTTTCGCCAGACGTTAGCCGATCGGTCGTGTATTGACCCTGCACATTGACTTGCAGGGAGATGCGCGGCGTCAGGCGCTGCGTGCGCTGCAGGCTATAGACCAGCCTTTGGAAATTTGGCTGAAAACCTTGGACAGATGAAAATTCGGCAGAAGCGTCATTCGCGCCAAACAGGCCCAACCCCTGAAACAGAGAGAGCGAAACATTGGTATCGCCGCTCAACCAATTGGCCTGCTGCCAGCTTAACATTGCTTCCGCGACAGTGCTCCTGTCATCCGAAATCAGCTCGCCTAAGATGGTCGTCCTGTTGCGGTTGAGCGCAAGACCCAGGTCCAGATAGATGGAATTGGCGCGTCCACGCAGGAGCGGCGTGCGGAGGCGGGCATTCAGCGAGAGCACATTGCTGCGCACGTCGAGATCCGCGACGGCGCCCCCCGGGCGCGCGAAGGCGATTAGACCGCCGATACTGCCAATCAACCCATGCGTATTGAGCGGCATTGCATAGCGGGCATTTGCCGAACGGAGTTCTTTCAGACGTTCACCGGCTGCAGACAAGGTCACATCCAGAGCACCAGGCCGGCCCAGCGGCTGGAAAATCGTCCCTCCAAGCGAGTAAGACAGCGGCCCAAGAATGTCTGACGACGTATTCGCGAACGTCGCCCGATATTGGTTGGGCGTGCGCCCTGCGGTCACAAGCATTTCCGAACTGCCGGGCACCCCGCCCTGCTGCAAGACCGTAGAGCCAGTGACACCGGGCATGTCGTTCAGGATTAGCATGCGCCGCTCAAGGCCTGAAAACCGCGTTGGACGGTCTTTTGTAATGGGTCCAACCACGCCCTCGGCAAGACGCGTAGAGGCCGGGTTAGGTCCATCGACGAAGACCTGATTGATGTAACCTTCGAGAACCTGAACCTGCAGTTCGCCATTTTCCACCTTTTGCGGGGCCACAAAGACCCGCGTCAGGAAAAAGCCTTCTGCACGATATCTATCTTCAAGCTTCTGCGCAGCGTCACGCAAGTCCTGCAAAACGATCTTGCGCCCCTCAAGCGGCGCGAAAATGGCGTTGACCTCATCAGCCGGGAAATAGGTTGCACCGGTGACTTTGATTGAAGCGACAGAAAACTCCACCTCGTCAATCGCGCGCGGAATAGCCGACTTCTCCGGGCTTTGGATGCGGAAATCATACGCATTCGGCGGCAGCGGCAACGGCTCCACACGTTGGCGGGAAATGTCGCTTTGCGGTGGCAAAACGACCTGACCGACAGCCGTGGTTGCAGACAAGACAGTTAGTCCGACTGCCATCACAGCGCGCCTACCTGTCCGACGCCGACGCGCCGCGAATGATCGCTTATTTGTCATCCATCACCACCCGTGCCGATACAATGCCATTATCCATGCGCTTGACATGGAACTGGACAATGGGGTCCTCGGGGAAGGCGACTGCCAAATCGCGGAAGGCGGCTTCGGCCCCGGCGCCTTCTGAGGTCAACAAGGCATAGGCTGCGCCATAGCCTTGGATCATTGCCTGATCTTCGGTTTCCGCTATTGGACTAAACAGCCCCGTCGGCGTCGTTTTACCCTTCAACACAATGTCCCCGATCTGTCGGAACTTCAAATTGGGGCAGCGTTCGACGGCATCTTCGGTGCAACAGACTCGCGTGCCGAAGTATTTGTTTACGCCCTCGGTCCGCGCAGCCGTATTCACCGTGTCACCCAAGGCTGTGAAATCCATCCGGGATTGCGATCCGAAATTGCCGATCACGGCCTGACCTGTGTGGATGCCGATCCGCGTCACCCCGATGGGGATATCACGGGCATTGCGATCTTTACGGAATGCTTCGGCATAGGCATCCAGTTCGAGCGCGCAGCGCACAGCGCGCTCTGCATGGTCGGCCTGCCGGATGGGCGCATTGAAGATGGCCATGATGGCATCCCCGATGAACTTGTCGATCGTGCCTTCATATTTGAGGATGATTTCGCACGCGCCGTCCAGATATTCGTTGAGAACGTCTGAGAGAACTTCCGCGCCCAGCAGTTCCGACGTGGTCGTAAAGCCGGCAATGTCAGTGAAGATGAAGGTCGCTTCCTGACGGTCGCCGGAAATGCTGACCGAGCTTGGGTCTTTAACCAACTGATCCACCACTGCCGGCGACACATAGCGGGAGAATGTGCCCTGCACGAATTCCCGCTGCTTGCGCTCCGCCCGCCCGATGAACACGTCCATCATCCAGATCGACAGTGCGAAGGCGATGGACGGCCCGATCAGCGGCACCATTGGCAGGCCATAACCGAAACCAATGACAGCCCCAACCCAATAGGACCCAACCAGCACCAACCCGACGCCCACATTGAACACAATGCCACGCTTGAACAGGCTGACCCCGACCCCAAGGGCGGCGAATAATAGCGTCAGCGCAACAATGCCGTTCATCGGCATCTTCGGAGGCGCACGGCCTTCTAGTATCTGGCTGATGCCATGCGCCTGAATGAAGACGCCGGGCATGATGCCCTGATCTCCGTCATCAATGATCGACAGCGGCGTCCGGTGGCGATCGGTGATAGACAAAGTCGCACCGATCAGGACGATCTTGCCCCGGAAAAACTCATCCGGAAGGACGGAGACAAATTGAGCGGGAAAACTCGGAAACGGCTGCGTTTCAGCGTCAGGACGCGGGCGCCATGCAATCTCTGTCGGCGTGAGCGGGGCTTTCCCGCCAAAAAGCGTCACTGCCTTTCGGACGAAGCCGGCGGGATGTGCACCGCTATCCACCACCCTGCCCTTTTGCATCTCTCCACCCGGATTGATGCGACGGACAAGACCGTCAAACGGATCAGAAAGCAGATTGGCTTCGGCGCGCTGTTCCTGGCGCACAAAGGCATTGAGGAAGGCCAACTGATCCTGATTGACGATACTTGGCGACGATGTGTAGCTCATGAAGAGCGGCGTTTGTATGGTGTCGAGCACTGCCTTCAAACGCGCATCTTTTTCGGGCTCCGTCGGCTGATCGACAATAACGTCGACGCCGATGACCTTGGCGCCCTTGGCTGATAATTGCGTGATCAAGTCTGCAAGAAAGCCACGATCGACGGGGGAGCGATAAGGAAAGGCGGTCAACGTATCTTCGTTGATCGCAACGACGACGACATCCTTCGATGCCTCCATCGGCTTCTGCATGGCCGCGACGCGGATATCGGCCATTTTGTTTTCAAGATTGGTGAGCGGGGAGAAATACCGCACCGCGCACACCGCCATCACGGCCGCCAAGAGGGCGATCATTGCCGCCGACAATGCCTGTTTTTGGGCCTTGCTCATTCGGAAGTCCTCTCAGGAGGCGTCGGCGGGGATTGGGGCTGATCCAGATCCTTCTGAATCAGCCTGAAATAGGCATCTGCTTGCTGGACACAGGCCTTTTCCAGCATCCACGAACTGAGCACCAAGGGATCCGTTATATCCTTGGGGATCATGTTGATGCTGATGGCGTTATCCTGCCCGGGAACGGCGATCAGGAAGGTTTTGACGCCGTCCAGCTTAGCCAGGTCCGGTGCAAGCATCCGGTCTTGCCCTGCCGCCCAAGCAAAATCAGCCCGCCAGGATCGGTCAATTGGATAGACGGTGAACGGAGTATGCTCGGTCGCATCGGGGCGCCACCAGACAGGGCGTTCGCCCTCACGAATGCAGCGGGCGCCCGGGCGGGAAACATCAATCAGCCATGGATCCGGCAGCGCGGCTGCGTTGGCACCTGCGCGCACGGCCCCGACTTGGCTCGCACGGTCGTTACGGGTGGAAATAAGCGCAGCAAGCGCAGCGCGTGGGTTTTGTGTCCCTCCGCCGCCGCCCTTGGCAATCACCCCAGCATAAATCCCGCGAAGCGTGACGGCCCGTCCATCTGAACCAATGAGCGTTACACGTTCCCCATCTTTCAGCTGGATCTTCGACGCGCCTTCCACCCGCATGCCCGGACGAAGCCCTCCACCGCGCGCCTCAACGACCGTCATTGGGGCCGCAAGACAGGCTTGGGCAGATATGAGGCTGCCAAACGTCAGCGACAAAAACGTCCGAACCAGGGTCATTGCTTCGTCTCTTCTGAAAGCGGTGTCGTAAGACCATCCCCGATGACGACGAACGCCGCCCAAAAGAAGGGATGTGCCGTCACAGGATTATTGAAGAGGCGTGCTTGTGCCGCCTGCAAAGCCTCATCGACCGAAGTTGCTTTCGCCTCACCCATGACGTTGAACATTGCAGACATTAGCGCGCTGGTTGCAGCCGATGGGACTTGCCAGTGAGAGACGACCAAGCTTCGCGCGCCTGCCTGAAAGAAGGCGGAGGCCAGACCCGAGAGCGACTCACCGCCATTGGCCTTTCCAGATGCGGCGGTATTGCAAGCCGACAGCACGACAAGGTCGGCCGGGATAGTCAGGCTGGAAATTTCACTGGCGTCCAAAAGCCCATCAAGCTCAGCGAACTTCGGGGTCTGCGCGGGCGGGGTCAGCACGACACCGGGTTGTGCCTGACACTTGAGCTCGCTTGGCAACAAACCGTGAGTTGCAAAATAGAGAATTCGGTAATCGGCCAAATTGCGCTCCCGGAACGCGGCCTCATTCGCTTGCGCGCCCAGCAGAACGTCCTTCTTGTTCGCCTTAAGGATCCGCGAGACTTCTCCAATTTCCCGCTCAGTATCCGGCAGAGATGAAAGGGAGCGGAGCAGTGAAGAAGGCACAATCCCATTCGCGCCGCAATCATCCCCAAGTTTGACATTGGTAGGCGCCAGCTGGCGCACGGTGCTGGGCGGTGCCAGAACAGGATTGCCAAAAGCCAGCAAGGTGCGCGCATGGGTGCCTGTAAGGCGCGTCGAGCGGAGTGCAACGAAGCTGGCGATGGTCGGGCTGTAGGAAACGTTCAAATCCTTCACCAGCCATTGCGCGCTACTATATTGGTTGGCCTGAGGTGGTCGAGTGACGAGCAACGCAAATGGCAGGTTCGCCAATGGCCCCGATGGAACAACGATCAGTCGTTTAATTTGCGCCAATTCTGCAGAAAGCCCGCCAAAAAGGGTCGCGTAGAGATCATGGGCGGCTTCAAGATCAAAGTCGTTGACGCTTTTTCCTTGTATTTCCAGACCGCGCCGCAGCCGCGCGACCGCCTCTTGCAGCGTCGCATCCCCTGCCGGAATGGCGACGAGGGAAATGCCGTCCTTTGTCATCAGCTGGGCGAAAGACCGATCGCGTCCAATGACAAAGGACAAGAGACCTTCATCCTGACGCAGACGGCTGCGCACGTCGTCCACCTTTGGAACGACCACTTCCGTCATTGAAGCAAAGTTCGGAAACCGCTTGGCCAGATCCTGACGAAGATCAGCGATCACCTTCCCTTGGGATGCAATGTCGGCTGAATATTGATCCTCGGCGACGGCGCTTCGCTCCTGCACGAGCAGCGATTGCTCGGTCGCTAGTTGGACACGCAATTCGCGCTCTTTCTGGGTCGCGGTTTCCAACTGCTGCAGGAGCGCCGCCAGTTCAGGGTCACCTGCGGAACGGCGTGCCGATGTAAGGGCCATGGACCGATCAAACAGCGGCGAGCGCGTCAACTGCACAGCGTCAAAGACTTCCGCATACAGGCCGAGCCGCGCCTTTGGATCTTCATAACGCGCCGCTTCTTCAACAACCGCATCGAAAAAGGGGATGATGTCCTCCGCGCTAAACGGAACACTGGCCTTCGGAAGCGTCTTCGCAACGGCCACAGCCTCACGAAATACAATAATGGCCGAAACGTTCATATGCTCTGCCTGATAGGCTCGGGCCAGCGCGAGGCGGGCCTGCAGCGTGGCCACGCCTTCTCCAAAGACTTGCTGGCGGATCGCGAGGGCGCGCTTCAGATAGGCTTCCGCAGCAGAAAGCCTCCCTTGAGCACTACTGACATTGCCAATCGTAACGAGGATATCCGCTTCCCACCAGCGCGGCTCACCCTCTGCCTTTTTGATGCCCAGCATGGCTTCGCCAACACTGGCATAAGCACTCGTCACGTCTCCCGTGCGCAGCAGCATGCTCGCTTCTAAGTTCAGTGCCATAGAAAGCTCGGCCTCTGCCTCGGAAGCCCCCCCCGCAGACGGCATCCCAGGCGCCGCGCCAGTCGACGCCGCTTGTGCAGCAATGTCGCGCCATTGCGCCGTTGATGCACGCGCCTGCGTCAAAGCTGCGTCATAATCCCGCTTATTTGCCGCGATAAAGGCCCGATACTCGGTTAATCGCGCGCGATCCGAAGACTTGGGGGACTTTTCGACAATCAGCGCCGCACGATTGAGCAGCGCCTCTGCCTCGTCATGCCGTCCTTGCGCGCTGACGGACATCGCCAAGTCCATAAGAATATCATTGGTCGCGAGGTCATCTTCTCCAAAAATGCGGACCTGCAATTCGAGGGCGCGCCTGAACCCCGCCTCGGCCACGCCATAATCAGATTGCCCGGATGCGGTCCGCGCCTGCCGGAGCAACGCCTTGATCGCTGCCTGATCGGCCCCGCTGCCAATCTTGATAGGAAGCGACCAGAGCGCCCGAACGAGGTTTGCTTGCTCCGTATCAAACCCCGTCAAGGGAGGCAGGCCCATCATGATGCGCAAGGCTGGATAAGCCGATGCAGATCCTTCCGCCACGCGCAGAATATCGCCCTCGACGCGCGCCAGCACCAAAATTGGCCAACCGTCGCTGCGCTGACGGCAGGCCATCGTCAACACGTCAAACGCGCCATCTTTCATCGCCCGGCTCGGTTCACAGTCAAGCCGCTTGTCGATCAGAGTGCGCTGCCGGCTCGACCCGAATATGTCGGCCAAGCTTGTCCCTTGAGACCCAACGAGCGAGAAAGTCAGCCGACCACTTTCAATGTCAGCGCACAGAAGATCGAGATCTGGTGAGAGTTGACGCGCCGCAGGGGCGTTTACCCCCATTTTGGTCACGCAAGTTTCGCCAAGAAGCGTCCTTAGAGACGGCGGAGCGGCAGCGTCTGTCGCCGCGCGGACATCGACAGGTCTGACGATGACCAAAAACGCCACAAGCAAGTGCCCGAAAAACCCGAAATGGGTCATTTGGCCCCGTGGAAACTGAGGCCAGCCGTCCACTTTGTCCCTTTGCCCGAGCAAAGATCCCAAAACGCCTCTTGACCCAAGCCAATCTCGCCCACCGCGCAACAACATTTGCCTCCAGACCCGCAAGGGGCCCATTCAATCTTGAGCATCAAACTCGAATAACCGAGGCGTCCGGGACAAAAGGGTCTACCCATTGCCTGCACGCCCCTTATTTTGATTAAATCTTTCGCACAAAATGAGGCTTACGCGTGATCTTTCGCGGCCAGATTGGTTCAATAGGGAAGCCGGTCGACAATCCGAGCGCGTCACTAGTCTCAATTTTCGAGCAGAACCCTTGGCAAGAGTGTCTGAGATCGATCAAATCACGTTTGGATTTAAGAGGAGCGCCTTGGGGCCATATCCGTGCGGCGTCATCTAAAATGGTAGCGGAGGAGGGACTCGAACCCCCGACACGCGGATTATGATTCCGCTGCTCTAACCGACTGAGCTACTCCGCCCCAAACGTCCGAAACGCGTCGGGAAGCGCGCCTATAAGCAGCGATGCGCTTTGGGTCAACCGGGTGCGCGCATCGGATGGCCGCTTCCGAAACGCCAAGCACCAGAGAGCTGCCATGGCCCGCCCAGATAGTGCCATACGGCAATCCCGGTGATCTGCATCGGACGCGGCTGGAAGCTTAGTTCCAATTCAGCCATTAGGGTGCGCGCAACAGGCGGCTCGACCTTGTTCTGCACCGTCACATGCGGGCGCCAACCCGCCTTATCCTGCGGGATGAGGAGCGGCGCAAAGCGATCAGCGATCTCGGCACGGATTGCGTCCAACTCATCACTCCGCACACGGAACGCTACGCCACGCCCCAGCGACATCAGGCCTGTCAACGATGCTTGGGGTGCTTCATCCTTCGCGACCTGACGGAGATGTGCGGATAGTTCATGCTCAATGGACATTGGCAGGTGGTGAAACAGCGTTAGATGCGCGCGAAGGATATTGCGTTCCGGCGGGTAATTTCGTCGCCTCAATCCATCAAAGAAGGCGAAATCTGCGTCACCCATCAGCGCGGTCACGATTAGCGGGACCGCCTGACGTGGCGCGCCGGGCGTGCCGCTCAAATTTCGACCTGACTTCCGAGTTCCACCACGCGGTTGGTCGGCAGGCGGAAGAACTCCATCGCACTTTCAGCGTTACGCAGCATCCAGGCAAAGAGCTTTTCCCGCCAGATCGCCATGCCCGGCCGCGAGGACGGCAGCAAAGTCTGGCGCGCGAGGAAGAAGCTCGTATCCATCATCTTGATGGGCGCGCCACAGCTTGTAATTTCGGCAAGTGCTGCCGGCACATCCGGCTCTTCCATGAAGCCGAACTTCAGGATGAGGCGGTGGAAGCCCTGCCCCAAATCTTCCATCTTGCAGCGGCGACCGGCGTCAACATAAGGCACGCCGGGGATCTGGACGGTCAGCAGAATGACGCGTTCATGAATGATCTTGTTGTGCTTAAGATTGTGCAACAAGGCGTGCGGCACACCGTCAGGCGTGGATGTCATGAACACGGCGGTACCGGGAACGCGTGTGGCGGAATTCGCAGCTGAACTGATGAACACCTTCGCCGGCATCGCCGCCTCACGCATGCGTTCCATCATCAACTTACGACCGCGAGACCATGTCGTAAGCAAGGTGAAAATGATAAGGCCGATGACGAGCGGCACCCAGCCGCCCGACGGCACCTTCGTGAGGTTCGCTGTGAAATAAGCTGTGTCGACAATGAAGAACAAGGCGAGCAGCGGGACAATGTACAACCGGTTCCATTTCCAGATATTGAGCAGCAGGACCGCCAACAAACAGGCGTCGATAAACATCGCACCGGTCACCGCAATACCATAAGCCGAGGCCAGATTGGTCGAACTGCCAAACTGCAGAACGAGCACAATGACCGCCACCATCAACGCCCAGTTGATCACCGGAATATAAATCTGTCCGGCAGCACTCTCACTGGTGTGCTGGATGCGCAGACGCGGCATGAAGCCCAACTGGATTGCCTGCTGCGTGAGCGAAAATGCACCGGAAATGACCGCTTGGCTCGCGATGATCGTCGCAAGCATGGCCAGAAGGACGAGCCCGAGACGGAAATCTTCCGGCGCGAGCAGGAAGAACGGATTTTTAATCGCCTCCCCTGCTTCGGCCGGCGACAACTGCATGATCATCGCGCCCTGCCCGAGATAGTTGAGCATCAGACCAGGCAGGACGATCCAGAGCCAAGACAGACGGATAGGCCGGCGACCAAAATGGCCCATGTCGGCATAGAGCGCTTCTGCACCTGTTACCGCCAAAACAACCGATCCGAGCGCGAGGAAACCGCGAAGAGGATCGTCCGCAAAGAAGCTCACCGCGTGAACCGGGGACAGTGACCACAGAATTTCCGGCAATTCAGCGATCTTCATTAGCCCTAGGACCGCCAGCGTCGTAAAATAGGCAATCATGATAGGCCCAAACAATGCGCCGACCTTTGCCGTGCCGCGAGACTGTATCGCGAAAAGTCCGACCAGAATGGCCACCGAAATCGGAAGAACCAACGGCTGCATCGCAGGATTGACGACTGTCAGACCTTCAGCGGCGGACAAAACCGACATCGCTGGTGTGATCATCGAGTCGCCGTAAAAAAGAGCGGTCGCAAAAACGCCAAGCATCACGATGGGGATGGACCAGCTTTTGCCGGAAGACTCCCGGTTGATCAGTGCAAGCAGGGCAAGGCTGCCGCCCTCTCCCTTATTGTCCGCACGCAGAATCACAGTGACATATTTCAGCGTCACCACGGTCATCATCGACCAGAAGATGAGGCTCAGCACGCCATAGATATGCAATTGATCCGGAGTGATTTTGTGATGACCGGCAAAAGTTTCGCGAAAAGCATAGATCGGGCTGGTGCCAATATCGCCATAGACGATGCCAATGGCCGCGATCATGAGCTTGGAAAGCGGCCCATGGCTCTGATGTCCGCCGTCCTCCGGATCAGCGGCGTGGCTGGGGATGTTGGAATTGGACATGTTCAGAAACGTCCGAAGGCAGCTTGATTTTGCATGGGATGCACGGTTCTCTGCACGCGATTTAGCCGCGCGCTAGCACGGGGGTGGTAGCGCCGCAAATCATTTGACCGGTGCGGGAGCTTTCCCGGCGCCCTGATACAAGACACCCATCTTCTCCAAGTCCGCCAGGAGTTGCGCACGGATGGGCATATCTGGCGGCATGGAGGCCACCAATGCCACAAAAAGCGGCCTTGCCTCATCGATCCGGCCGTTTTCCGCCAGCGCGACAGCATAAAAATAAAGCGCCCCCGGAAACCCCGGTGTCAGACGCAGCGCCTTGTTATAGGCGAACTCAGCCGAGGGAGAGAGGAAGCCTTGGCCATGCGCGACAAGGGCATTACCCAGACCCGTCCAGAGCGCAGGGCTGTTGCGGTTTTTGGAAATGCCGAGCTTGAGCACACGTGCTGCCAGATCGGGGCGGCCAATTCTGAAATATGACTCCGCCTGCTTGAGCGCCTCTGCCTCGCCACCAAAGCGCCCGAGAAGGTCGGCCGAAGCCTGCTGGGCGTCGTCAATTGGCGCATCTGCCTGTGGCTTCACAACCACAGGCGCCGCCTGCAAAGCGGGGCTTCCCTGAAGGGCATAGCCCACCAGACCCAGCGACAAGGCGGCCCCCACTAAAAGGACAGCGCCAGCGGACAGGCGCGCCACCTTCCAAAGACCCAAAAGGACGATCAGCCCGATGGCGATGATGACGAAAAGCGACATCAGCGTTTCGATGTCCGGCGGATACGACCCATGGCTAGGCCACCGCCCATCATCAACAACAGCACCGGGAGCCCCCATAGAAAAATGGTCGTCACGCTCAACGGCGGCTCATACGTCACCCAATCGCCATAGCGCTGGATCAACCATGTGCGGATCGCCTCGGGGCGTTCCCCTTTTTGAATACGTTCGCGGATCAGGGATCGCATGTCTCCGGCCATTTCTGCGTCGGAGTCGGCAATCGACTGCCCCTGACAGACGAGGCAGCGGATCGTCTCCATCAGCGCTTTGGCCTGCTGTTCCTGCCGGACGTCGGTGAGTTGTACATTGGCAAGCGGCGCTGCCCCCATCCGCGAGTCCGCCAAAACCGGGGACGCGAGCAGCAGGAGGGTGAGGACAAAGTGCTTCAACGGGCCTCCTCCAGCGCTTTCAGGATTTTCGGGATATCCTGCGCCTGAATATCCCCAATATGCTGATGACGGATGATGCCCTTGCCGTTGATGACAAAGCTTTCCGGCACGCCAGAGGAGCCGAAACTGATCTGCACGCGGCTCGATACGTCAGATCCGATGTTTGCATAGGGATCACCATGTTCGGTGAGGAATCGGGCTACATCCTCCGGCTTGTCACGAATGGCGATGGCGTGAATGGTCACCCCCTTGGCCTTAAGCTCTTCAAGAACGGGCGCCTCGGCAATGCAGGGCAGACACCAACTGGCGAAGATGTTCAGCAAGACGGGCTTGCCCGACGCAAGATCGCGGCTCGTAAGCGCGGGATGACTGGGCACCGCTGCCGGAAGCTCAAACTGCGGAACTTTAGTGCCGACCAGCTTGGACGGGATCGTTGTCTGTTCCGGGTGAAGAATGCCATGCCCCATGACGCCCAGCAGGAGGCCAAAGAGCGCCAGTGGCAACCAGAGGAGGACCTTCCTCATGCGGCCAGCTCTGCGCTTCTCGCACCGCGGCGTTCCCGCCAGACCCGGCCCACAAGTGCGAGCAGACCGCCGAGCGCGATCATGAAACCGCCCAACCAAATGAAGGTGACCAAGGGCTTCCACCACAGGCGGAGCTGCCAGCGGCCATCTTTACCCTGCTTGCCGAGCACGGCGTAAAGCTGCCCATCCAGATGCGTGGTAATCGCAGCCTCGCTCGTATCCGTTGGTGGCGTGCTGTAATTTCGGGCCTGTGGGTGAAGTGTGAAAGGCCGTCCGTCGCCGCGCCGCGCCTCCATGGTCGCTTCAATCGCGGTCCAGTTCGGTCCAATCACAGGCTCTACAGAGACGAGTTTGACAGAGAAGGGACCAACTTCGGTCGTCTCGCCTTCACTCACCGCGACAAGGCGTTCCTTATAAAAGGCGCTGTCAACGGCCATGCCAGCCAAGGCGACTGCAATACCCAAGTGCGCGACGACCATCCCCCAGGTAAAGAGCGGGGTTTGCAGGAGGTTGCGCTTCCACAAGGGTGCGATGCTGCCTGTCCCGGCCAACAGCGCCGTCGACAGGCCCAGCCAGGGCAGCACGCCCATATCGGGTGCCAGCAGCCGCACAACCAAGAGCGAGACAATGCCGATGGCCACTGGAATGGCCAAGCGCCGCAGCACCTTTGACGCACTGTCCGACCGCCACCGCATCAGGGGGCCTGCCGCCATCACGACGACCAGCATCAAGGCAACTGAGCCAGCGGCCGGGTTGAAATAGGGCGGGCCGATCGAAACCTGTTGGCCAAAGCCTTGTGCGACGATTGGATAGAGCGTGCCAATGAGGACAACGCCCAAAATGACCGTCAGGAACAGATTGTTGAGCACGAGTGCCGCTTCGCGGCTGACGGGTTCAAACACAGCTCCTTCCCGCACCGTCCCGACGCGCAGGGCGAACAGCGCCAGCGCCCCGCCAATGTAGATGAGCATCAAGGCCAACAGAAAGGTGCCGCGCTGCGGATCAACAGCGAACGCATGAACGCTGGTCAAAACGCCGGATCGGACAAGAAATGTGCCGACCATCGACATGGAAAAAGCCACAACGGACAGCATGACCGTCCATGCCCGCAAAGCATCCCGCGTCGCCAACACTGTGACCGAATGAAGCAAAGCTGTCGCTGCAAGCCAAGGCATGAGCGAGGCATTCTCAACAGGGTCCCAGAACCACCAGCCCCCCCAGCCAAGCTCATAATAGGCCCAATAGCTCCCCGCCGTAATGCCAAGGGTGAGCATAACCCATGCGCCGAGGACCCAAGGCCGCATGGCGCGGGCAAAGGCGGGGCCAACGTCGCGTGTAATCAGCGCGCCAACGGCGAAGCTGAATGCCACCGACATGCCGACATAGCCGAAATAAAGCGTCGGCGGATGGAAGGCGAGACCGGGGTCCTGCAGCAGCGGGTTTAAGCCCTGCCCGTCCTGCGGTGCCGGGTTCAAGCGCTCAAACGGGTTCGATGAAAAGAGCAAGAAGGCATAAAAACCAAGCGCGAGTAGGCCTTGCGCCATCAGCGTCGCAATCAGCGTATCGCGCCGCACGCGCCGTTCCGCGAGCGCAATTCCACCTCCAGCCATCGCCAACACGGCAACCCACAGAAGCATCGAGCCCTCATGGTTCCCCCACGCGCCGGATACCTTGTACAGCATCGGCTTATCTGAATGGCTGTTGGCCGCCACCAGCTTCACCGACATGTCGGACACAATGAACAGGTAGATCAGGCAGCAAAAGGCCATGCCGATCAACACGGCCTGCGCAACCGCGACAGGACGGACGGCATTGCCAAGATCGGGCCGGTTCGTCTGCCACAACCCAAACATGCCGAGTACGGATTGAATAATAGCAAGACCGGCCGCGAGCCAAAGCAACCCAAGGCCGAGCTCTGCAATCATGACGTCAAACTGCCCGTCTTGTGCATCTTGCCCTCTAGTTCAGGGGGCATGTAGCGTTCATCGTGCTTGGCCAGCAGGTTGGAGGCAATGAACGCTCCATCCGCACGGAACTCCCCTTCGGCCACGACGCCGGATTTTTCTTTGAAAAGGTCAGGCGCGATGCCCTTGAAGATAACGGGAACCGCCGCCTTGCCGTCTTCCACAATGAAATGGATCGTCACCCCGTCTGGATCATGGCGGATCGACTTGTCGGCAACCATACCGCCAAGCCGGACAGCCTTGCCCAATGGCAGGTCGCTGCCAACAACATCCCCTGGCGCATAGAAGAAGGATGCCTCTTGTTTCAATCCGGACGCCGCGAGCAACCCCGCGCCAATGACAGCACCAAGGCCGAGAAGCGCGAGGATCAACCGTTGCTTCTTTGCCTTCACTTTCGGGTCTCCAGATCAGCCACAGCCTTTTCTGCCCGGCGCATGCCCAAATAGCTCCAAATCAGAACGCCCAGCGTCCCAAGCGCGGTCAGGCCGTAAGCAGCGATGATGAAGGCCCAGTGGTTCATGATGCCGCCATGCGCCGCATCCGCGCTTCCACCTTGGCATCGGCGAGGTTGGCCCGCATCCGCATCAGCACGATGCCGCCAAAGAGCAGCGAAAAGCCAACAACCGTGGGCAGCAGCGGCCACAAGATCTCAGAAGAAATGCTCGATCCACGCAACGTGATGGACGGGCCCTGATGCAGGGAGTTCCACCAAACGACCGAGCGGTTGATGATCGGGATGTTGACGGCACCAACGATGCCGAAGATTGCCGTTGCACGGCTAACGGTTGTCCGTTCGTCGCTTGCATTGGCGAGCGCCATATAGCCGAAATAGAGAAACAGCAGGACCAGCATGGAAGTCATCCGGCCATCCCATTCCCACCAGGTTCCCCAAGTCGGGCGACCCCAGATGGAACCGGTGATCAGGCAGATGGCTGTAAACAGCGCGCCCGGCGCGGCAATCGCGCGGGCAGCGACGCCCGCCAGCGGGTGGCGCCAGACGAGTTGCACAATGCTGGCAATGGCAATGCCCGTCCATCCGCCCATGCCGAGCCATGCGGCAGGCACGTGGATGTACATGATCCTGACGGTATCACCCTGAAGGTAATCCGGCGGTGAGAGGAAAAGCCCGACATAACTGCCCAGAAGGACCAGCAACAAACCAAGGCCGACGCAGACCGGCGTCAGCGGGCGAGCTATTCTCAGGAATCGGGCCGGATTGGCGTACGCGTGCATTGCGGATGGCGCTTTAGGCGACCTCCGCCCACGGCGGAAGAGGGATTCTTCACGCTCTTTCCGACCGATCAGCACTAACGTCAGCTGGCGGTCAGCCCGCCATCGACGACCATCTCCGACCCGGTCATGAATGCAGCCCGGTCCGACGCCAGAAAGACGATGGCATCCGCGATATTCTGCGTCTGTCCCATATGGCCCAGAGGGTGCATCTGCCCCGCCTGCACGCGCGCTTCATTTTCGCCCATGCCGCTCAATGCCGAAAAACCCGAGACAACTTCATCACCCATTTTGGTTTCGATAATGCCCGGATGCACCGAGTTAACCCGGATGCCCGAAGACGCCACTTCCAGAGCAACACCCTTCGTAAACAGGCGCACCGCGCCCTTGGATGCGTTGTAACACGTCACCCCTGCCGTGCCGACCAGCCCTGCCACCGATGACAGGTTGATGATGGACGCACCGCCCTTCCATTTGGAGGCCCGCTCAGCCAGCAGCGGGATGGCCGCCTTGGTGCCCAGAAACACGCCTTCAACGTTGACAGAATGCAGCTTGCGCCAATCCTCCAACGTTGTTTCCAAAAGCGGTTTCATGAGGAAAAGGCCCGCATTGTTGACCAGAATGTCGAGACCACCAGCCTCTTTACGGATGAAGGCCATCGTTTCGGCCCAATCCTCTTCCCGCGTCACATCCTGCGCACGCGACAACCCGCCAATTTCGGCGGCGAGTTCAGCTGGTTCCGTCAGGTCGGTCACAATCACCTTGGCACCGGCCGCAGCAAGCGCCCGTGCCGTGGTTGCACCAATGCCCCGCGATCCGCCTGTGACAAGGGCAATCCGGCCGTCTAGATCACCCATGATCAAGCGCCCTTATGCGGCTGGATGAGATACTTATCGCCCGTCCGCTTGGCATTATACGCCTGCAAGGTTGCCAGGTTCAGCGCTTCCTCCAGCGAAATCTCGTGGCTGTAATGGCTGGCGAATGTGGTCTTCAATTCTGCGACGACGCGCGCGCGCATCTTGACGACCACTTCCGGGCCAACCTTCTGCATGAAGGGCGTGAGCAACCAACCGGAGACGGACCAGCTAAAGCCAAAGCTGCGCGTCAGAACGGTCGGCGACATGTCCAGCCCACCATAGATGTAAAGTTGCTTGAACGCGTCGGAGCCGTAGCGGCTATATTCCTTCATCCGCTTAACGGCAGCCGCTTCCATAGCGGACATAATCATGCTGCCCTGCTTACCACCGCCAATGGCGTCAAAGGCGCAGGTGATGCCGGTTTCGACAAGTGCGGCCGTCAGGTCAGCCATGAAGCTGTCCGATGTTGAATCGAACACATAGGTCGCGCCCTGCCCTTTGAGCAGATCAATCTGCGTCTGGCTGCGCACCACGTTGATCAGCGGCATGCCGTCAGCGATGCAAATGCGATTGAGCATCTGGCCAAGGTTGGAGGCTGCCGCTGTGTGGACCATGCCGACATGGCCTTCGCGCTTGACGGTTTCGACAAAACCTAGTGCCGTCAGCGGATTGACGAAGCAGGATGCCCCATCCTTCGGGTCCGTCCCGTCGGGCAGTTCCATGCACATCTGAACCGGTAGCGTGCGATATTGGGAATACATGGCCCCGCCCAGCAGAGCGACCGTCTTGCCCATCAGGGCTTGTGCTGCATCACTGCTGCCGGCCGCAATGACGATGCCGCAGCCTTCATTGCCCACAGCCATGGCGTCTCCCAGACGGCCAGCCATCGCGCGCAGGCCAGCGGCAGGCACGTCAGCAGTGACTGCCGGATGGCCACCAATGCTCGTCTGACGGGCTGTCGACATGTCCGCCGCCCCAACCAGAAGTCCGAGATCCGAGGGATTAATGGGGGCCGCCAGAACCTTCACCAGAACCTGATTTTCGCCCGGCTGCTCAACGGTGGCCTCATCCAGATAGACATCCAGCTGGCCTTCCGGCTTGATCAAAGTCCGGATCAAAAGCGATTTTTCGGGCGTATCGGTCATGCTACTCTCCTATTTCGTTAACGCATGGCTATACCGTCGCCACCAAGGCCACAATAGGCCTAGGGCCTTGACTGGAAAAATCACAGGCCTGCCCCAGCTTGCCGGGAACTCAGGCGAAGCCCCATGCATTGACTTGAACTTGCAACGACACCCTGTTTACGTAAAGGGAAAGCACGACTCATTTGAAGATTGGGAGAGACTCATGGCTGAAGCTTACATCATCGACGCATGCCGCACCCCGCGCGGCGTTGGCAAACCCGGCAAGGGCGCCCTTTCCCATCTGCACCCGCAGCATCTAGCTGCAACCGTCCTTAAGGCGCTGAAGGAGCGCAACAACCTCGACACGTCAACCGTGGACGATGTGATCTGGTCGACCTCCTCGCAGAATGGCAAGCAAGGTGGCGATCTCGGCCGCATGGCGGCTCTTGCTGCCGGTTATGACATCACGGCAAGCGGCATGACGCTGGACCGTTTCTGCGGCGGCGGCATCACTTCTGTGAACCTCGCAACCGCAGCCGTCATGTCGGGCATGGAAGACTGCGTGATCGCCGGCGGCACCGAAATGATGAGTTTCACCTCCGCTTATGGCGCGGAACTGGCCAATGCCGGCGTCAAGCCGCTCGGCATGGGCTCGGGCAATCCAGAACTCGACGCGATCCACCCACAGTCGCATCAGGGCGTTTGCGGTGACGCAATTGCCGCCATGGAAGGCATCCCCCGCGAAGCACTCGACGCGCTCGCCCTCGTCAGTCAGGAACGCGCCGCCCGCGCCATCCGCGAAGGTCGTTTCGACAAGTCGCTGATCACCGTCCAGAACCCGGACGGCACCGTCGCGCTGGACCATGAAGAGTTTCCCCGCCCCGAAACAACCGCAGAAGGCCTCGCTTCGCTGAAGGCCAGTTTTGACGGCATTGCCGACTTTGATCTTGGCGGCACGACTTTCCGCAAGCAGATCCAGCGCCGCTATCCTGAACTCAACTGGAAAGGCGTGCACCACGCCGGCAACAGCTCGGGCGTGGTCGATGGCGCCGGGGCCGTATTGCTGACCAGCAAGGAATATGCCGACAAGCATGGCCTGAAGCCCCGTGGTCGCGTTGTGTGCTACATCAATCAGGGCGATGACCCCACGCTGATGCTCAACGCGCCGGTGCCTGCTGCCAAGAAGGCCCTCGCCAAGGCAGGCCTCAAGGTCGAAGACATTGACGTCTGGGAAATCAACGAAGCCTTCGCTGTCGTTGCGGAAAAGTTCATCCGTGATCTCGATCTGGACCGCACCAAGGTCAACATCAATGGCGGCGCTATGGCGCTGGGCCATCCGATTGGGGCCACCGGCTCCATGCTGATCGGCACGGCACTTGATGAGCTGGAACGCTCGGGCGGACGTTATGGCCTCGTCACCATGTGCGCCGCAGGCGGCATGGCACCCGCGATCATCATCGAACGCATTTGAGCCAGAGCTATCGCGCCGCCGTCTGTGCGGCATTAGAGGGCCCTAGCTCTCTTCAAATCCGCACGCTTCCCTGCCCGCCTCTGGCGGCGGGGGAGGTGCGGATTGCCGTAAAGGCGGCGGGCGCGAACTTCCCTGATTTATTGATGACACGGGGCGGATATCAACTCCGCCCCGACCTCCCCTTCGTGCCGGGCATGGAAGCGGCAGGCGACATCATTGAGGTCGGCTCCGACGTCACCGGCTTCAAACCCGGCGACCGCGTGATGGCGCAACTCCGACTGGGTGGGTTTGCCGAACAGGCCGTTATGGCTGCCACCCAGATTTTCCCCCTGCCCGATGCGCTGACTTATGAAGAAGGTGCGGCTTGGTATGTCGCAGCGACAACAGCTTGGCATGCCCTTCATGATAAGGCGAAGATCCAGCCGGGAGAAACGCTGCTGGTGCTCGGCGCAAGCGGCGGTGTCGGGATGGCGGCAGTCCAGCTTGGCAAGCATATGGGCGCCAATGTCATTGGATTGGCCTCAAACGACGCCAAGCTCTCTGCCATCCTTGCAGCTGGCGCTGACCATGCCTTCCTCAACGACACAGATGATCTGCCCGATATTGTGAAGGCCGCAACGGGCGGCAAAGGCGTGGATGTCGTCTATGATCCTGTCGGTGGCCCGCTTGCCATGACAGCAACGCGTACCTTTGGCTGGGGTGGCCGCTATCTCATCGTCGGCTTTGCCAGCGGTGAAATCCCCAAATTTCCGGCCAATCACGTCCTGATCAAAGGCTATACCGTGATGGGTCTGCGCGCCGGGGAAGCCACACGGCGCAATCCCGAACTGGGAAAGAGGACGCGGGCGGCTTTGATCGAATTGGCCAATCAAGGGGTCATGCGCCCCGCCATTTCGCACCGCTTCTCCCTTGACCAGGCAGGCGATGCGCTGAAAGCCCTAGAAAATCGCGACGTCATCGGCCGGGCCGTGGTGATGCCATGACCAGCACATACGCGTTCAAGATCTTCACGGCGGACCAATGGCAGCAATTTGAAGCCGATGGCCGCTTTGCCGGAGCCCCTGTTGATCTGGCAGACGGCTATATTCACATGTCGACAGCGGACCAGTTGAAGGGCACGCTGGAAAAGCATTTCGCGGGGCAGGACGGCCTGGTGATCGCGGAAATCGATCTATCCGGCTTTGGCGATGATCTGCGCTGGGAAGTGTCGCGCGGCGGCGCGCTATTCCCTCACCTATACCGCGATCTTCCGATGTCCGCTGTCGGCACCATCCGGCGGATCTAACGGCTAAGCCGCATTTACCCCTCAGTCAGTAAAGGCTTTTCCTGCGCGCGCCCAATCCCTCGGTGACACCCAAGGTGATGAGCAATTGCCCGCCATAATAGAGCGCCCAAATCGCGATGCCGGTCATGGCCGACCCCTCAAGCGGCCCCATTTCTGCAAATATGAGAAGGTCCGAGGCGACGAACATCACGGCGCCAAGGCCGGTACGATAGCGTGAAAATCGGCTCGTCCAGGCGCTTCCGGCCATGAGGCCCAGCAATAGCGCGTAGCCCGTTACATCTGCGGCATGCGTGAGGCTCCAAGCGATGACAGGGGTTGCGACCGCAAGCAGCACACCCAAAGCGCGCTGCGACGCCGCAAGGTTCGGACGTCCGTTCCGGCGATAGAGGAGAATCGCGAGGATATGGCCAAAGGCGAACGATACAGCGCCCAAGGTGAAAGCGACATCGAGCAGCACATCCCCCAGCGCCCCAAAAGCCATCACCCCGGCAAGCATCACGCCATCGCTTGATCTCGCCCGCAATAGGGCAAACACTGCGAGCAGCGCGACCCCTGTGCCTTTCCAAACGATGGCCATTGGGCTCTGCAGATCGGCCACAACCACCCACAGATAGCTGACCCCGGCGAGCATTGATCCCCAGAGACACAATTTCATCAATGTCGTGTTCGGCCCCATAAATCCCCCCTTGGCGCAAGACTGCACCGCAGACACCTTCTCTGTCCAGTGGAACAAGGAAAAGCTTTTGCGCGTTATCAAGGGCATGCACGTTCCCCAAAACGCTTTTGTCCTCGTCGCTGATGGCCGTAAGTGGATATTGTTTCGCAACGATGGCGTTGGAAACGAGATTTCCCTGCGCACGGACAGCCATGAAGAACGCCAGAATCACAAGGACAGCGGCATCAAGTCAGATGCCCCGGGCACGCAGCACCAGCGCTTCGGATATGCGCACCCCGCCATGGAAGAAACCGACTTCCACCAGCAGGAGGAAGACCAGTTCGCCAATGACATTGCAGCGATGATGAAGCTGCGCTCACAAGCGAGTGACTTTGGCCACCTCATTGTCGTCGCTCCACCGCATACGCTCGGCACCTTGCGCGCAAAGTGGCATGAAAACGTTGCCACCCGCATCATCGGTGAAATCCCCAAGGACCTGACCGACCATCCGACCAAGGATATCGAAGCCCTGCTGACAGGAGAATCCGACCCACCGGGGTAGAGGCTTCTCGCCCTTATTGCCCCTCTCGCCATTGGCGCGCAGATTGCCTAGAGGCGCTGCATGACACATCAAGTTCACATCATCGGCGGCGGGCTCGCGGGTTCTGAGGCTGCATGGCAACTCGCCGAAGCGGGCATCAAGGTCCGCCTCTCCGAAATGCGTGGCAGTGGCGAGAAAACGGCTGCGCATCAGACCGAAGACCTCGCGGAACTCGTTTGCTCGAACAGCTTTCGCTCCGATGATGCTGACCGCAATGCGGTCGGCCTGCTGCATCAGGAACTCCGCACGCTCGGTTCACTGGTCCTGAAATCGGCGGACGCTCACCGTGTGCCGGCGGGCTCGGCTCTGGCGGTTGACCGGGACGGCTATACGGCGGCGGTGACCAGCGCAATTGACGCCCATCCCAACATCACGCTGGTGCGCGAACGGGTTGACGCCCTGCCAGATGGGCCGGCCATCATTGCGACAGGTCCGCTCACCGGCTCCGCCCTTGCAGAGGCAATTGCAAAGGAAACGGGTGAAGACGCCCTCGCCTTCTTCGATGCGCTCGCGCCTATCGTCCACCGTGAAAGCGTGGATATGGAGACGGCCTGGATGGCCTCCCGCTGGGACAAGGGTGACACGAAGGACTACATCAACTGCCCGATGGACAAGGACCAGTATCTGGCCTTCCACGCCGCATTGATCTCCGGCGAAAAGAGCGAGTTCAAAGAGTGGGAAGCGAACACGCCCTATTTTGACGGGTGCATGCCCATCGAAGTGATGGCGGAGCGCGGTGTTGATACGTTGCGGCATGGCCCCATGAAGCCGGTTGGGCTCGACAACCCGAAGACGGGGCGTTGGCCCTATGCCGTCGTTCAGCTGCGGCAGGACAATGCCTTGGGCACGCTTTGGAACATGGTCGGCTTCCAGACCAAGCTGAAGCATGCTGAGCAGGTGCGCGTCTTTCGGATGATCCCCGGGTTGGAAAATGCACAATTCGCGCGTCTCGGCGGGCTGCACCGGAACACCTTTATCAAATCCCCCAAGCTGCTGGATGCCTCACTCCGCCTGAAGTCCCGGCCCCATATTCGCTTTGGCGGGCAGATCACGGGGTGTGAGGGCTATATTGAGAGCGCCGCTGTCGGCCTGCTTGCCGCGCGCTTCTGGATTGACGAGCTGGGCGGAAACACCCCTTCCATCCCCCCTCTGGAAACCTCGCTGGGCGCGCTGCTGAGCCATATCACCGGCGGCGCGGATGCAGACACGTTTCAGCCGATGAACGTCAATTTCGGCCTCTTCCCGCCGCTGCCTGAAAAGAGCCGCAAGGCCGACCGCAAGCAGCTCTATACCGATCGGGGCCGCGCCGCCTTGGCGGAGTGGCTCTCGCCTCAGGCTTCGGCATCCTCGCTTTCCGAGGTGGCCGGCTGAGGAGATGCACTGGCGGGCGGGCAATCAGCCCGCACCGGTTTGGCCTTGCGGATGACGCGCGTCGTTGCGAATTCGCGCCTGTCGAGCACACCGGATTTGTCGCTATCGGCCTTGGCGAACTTCTCAGACGTCTTGGCTGCATATTCATCGAATGAGACGGTGCCATCGCCATTGCTATCAAGCCGGGCAAAAGCGCGCTGGCGTGTGGACAGGAATTCGGACTTCGCGATCGCGCCGTTTTTATCCTTGTCGGTTCGGTTGAAGCGCTTTTCTTCCTTGGTCGCCTCATCAGCGACTGGCGCTTTCAAGGGCGTGCGAGAGGCTGCACCGGCCGCCTCAGCAGGCGCCTCCGGCATAGGCACCTGACTTGCCGCCAGTTCCCGCACAAGGAAGAAGCCAATCCCCATCAGCACCAACATGGATGCCGCACCGCCAAGATACCGCCACATATCGCACCTCTTTGTATGAATGCGACATGATAATGATTGCCAACGCGCTGTCCAGCTATGACGTCAAGAAGGCGTGGCGGAAGGCCCGGAACAGTCGGGCCGGGGAACCTAGGGACCGGCGGTCGGGCTGGGCAAGATCATCCCTTGCCAAGCCTACAAGAACCCGCAGCGCACGCGGCAGGCCCTTAAGCCGCAGCGGAGCCAACCGGACAGCGCTGGCCCGAACGTCTGCTGCCAACTGCACATCGGAACAGTGAAAGGCAAAATCGACGAGCGACCAGAAGGCCAGCGACTTGGTTAACTGCGGCGCGTGGAAAACCGATGCGAGTGCCTCTGCACGACCGGAAGCGAAACGCTCAACTCCCTCCAGATTGAGGGGATCTTCCAATAGCAGGTCCCAGGCGTCGGGCAAGGCCGAGAGGGGAAAAGGATCTGCAGGGGCAAATCGCGATGCGAGCAAAGTCAGGATCGGCTCAGGTGCCGTCACGCCGCCATTTGCCAAGGCTTCGATCTGCTCACGCCACCAGGCGAGCCGGATGCGTGCGATCATCGGTTCCCGCACGGTGCGCAGGACATCAGCCAAGGCACTGTCGAGCGCAAACACCGCCTCCAGCTTCGGGCGCACGGTCACGCCTGCATAAGCGAGCGGAAGCAACCGATCCGGTTCTTTAACCATTACCACGTGTTAACCGTGCTCTTTCAACCGACGTTTGCCCTGTCTGACGCATAGCCCCTAGTGAACAAGAGTTTCTGGTGGGGCAAGTATGAACATCGACGGGGGCAAGGCTTTGAAAAAGTCACATTATTCGGGCTTTATTGCGCGGATTGCCAAGAATCAGACCGGTAACGTCATGCCTTTGATGGCGGCAGCTGTTTTTCCGATGGCCGCGATGGTTGGCGGTGCTGTGGACCTGAGCCGCATCTATATGACGCGGACACGCCTGCAGAACGCCTGCGATACAGGCGCACTTGCGGCACGCCGCGCGATGACCGGCCATACCGCGTCTACCTGCAGTCGGTGATCACCGGCACGGTCGAAGCCGTGGCCCGCCAATCGGCGGTGGGCGGCATGACGACGACGCAGGTGGACAGTGAAATCGTCCGCAATGTGAAGCTCATCCTGCCAAAAAGCGCGCGCAGCAAGTCATCTACGATCCAGATCACCAAGAAGAGCTATGACAACTTCTCGGCTGTCGGAAACCCGGAGAAGATCACGAGCGATACGGTGCCTGTTGGAACCTACAACGCAGGGGACTGCTACGAGGACGCCAATCGCAACAACACCTATGATGCCAGTGGCGGCTCTACCGGCATCGGCGGCGCGGAAGACGTGATCTATTATCAGGTCGATGTGCAGTTCCCGCGCCTCTTCCCGATGGCGGGTCTCCTCGGCTGGAGCGCGGAGCAAAAGTCGACTGTTAAAACCATCGTCCGCAACCAGCCTTACGGGGCGCAGCCGACACCACCTGTGAGATGCAGCTGATGACCATATTCATGACCAAAAGGCAGCAGCTTTCCAGACTTGTTGCCCGGCTCCGCGCGAACACATCTGGCATTGCGATGACAGAGTTTGCCCTGTCGCTGCCCATCCTGATGTCGCTCACATTTGTCGGCATTGAAACGGCCAACTTCACACTTGCCAACATGCGGGCCAGTCAGATCGCCCTGCTGGTCGCGGATAATGCCGGGCGTGTGCGCACCTCCATTGACGAGGCGGACATCAACGAAGTGATGATCGGTGCACAATTGGCGGGTGAAAGCATGAAGCTCGGCGCCCAAGGCCGCATCATATTATCAAGCCTGGAGCCGAACGGCTTACCATCACCCAATACGGGCCAGATGATCCGCTGGCAGCGGTGCTTTGGCAATAAGAACGTCCAGTCCAGCTATGGCGCGCAAGGGGCAGGTTCAACCAACGCATCATTGGCGACGGGCATGAGTCCGGCAGGACGGCGAATTCAGGCGATGAATGGCGCGGCCATCATGTTTGTAGAGCTTGTCTATGACTACGAACCCATGATGACCGACGCGTTCTTCCAGCCCCGCACAGTGCGTTACACAGCCGCCTACACAGTCCGAGAACGCGCCTCCAACACGCTGTCGAACCTGCAGAACTTGCCGAGCGCGCAGAGACGGCTCTGCACCAACTTCAGCCCGACCTGACCCGTTAGGGTCAGGCGCGGTAGCAGACCTTACGGACCGCCTCGATGACGCTGTCCGTCGTCACGAGCGCCAGCTTTTCGAGGTTGTTGGCGTAAGGCAGCGGCACATCCATGTTCGTCACGCGGGCGACGGGTGCATCGAGATAGTCAAAGCCGTCTTCCATCGCGATCGCCATGATTTCGCTTGCGATGGAACAGGTTGGCCAGCCTTCTTCTACAATGACGAGCCGGTTGGTGCGTGACAGGCTTTCGAGCACCGCGCCCTTGTCCATCGGACGCAGGGTGCGCAGGTCGATCACTTCAGCCTCAATCCCCTCACCCGCCAGCGCTTCGGCGGCTTCAAGCGCAAGCACGACACCGATGGAGTAGCTGACGATCGTCACGTCCCTGCCGGGGCGCATCGTCCGCGCCTTGCCAATGGGGACAATGTGTTCGCCCACGGGCACGTCAAAGCTGCGCCCATATACCAATTCGTTTTCAAGGAAGACCACCGGGTCCTGACTGCGGATCGCCGCCTTCAAAAGGCCCTTGGCGTCTGCCGCATCATAAGGCGCGATCACAACAAGACCGGGAACGCTGGCATACCAGGGCGCATAGTTCTGGCTGTGCTGCGCGCCGACGCGCGACGCTGCACCGTTAGGGCCACGGAACACAATCGGGCAACGCATCTGGCCGCCCGACATATAGTTCGTTTTCGCCGCAGAATTGATAATGTGATCAATGGCTTGCATTGCGAAGTTAAAGGTCATGAACTCCACAATCGGGCGAAGCCCGCCCATCGCAGCACCCGTGCCGATACCGGCAAAGCCATATTCGGTAATCGGCGTGTCAATGACGCGCTTGGCGCCAAACTCATCGAGCAGGCCTTGGGTCACCTTATAGGCGCCCTGATATTCGGCGACCTCTTCACCCATGACAAAGACGCGCGGATCGGCCCGCATTTCTTCGGCCATAGCGTCACGCAACGCTTCCCGCACGGTCAGGCGAATGGTTTCACCGCTAGTTTCAGAGACGGCTGCAGGTGCCAAAACGGGCGCTGCAGCCTGAGGTGCTAGCGGCGACGCTGGCGCGGCGACGGCTGCCGGCGCGGCTTTGGGTGCGGCCTTCGGGGCTGCGCTTTCGCCCTCACCCACGATGGTGGCGATGACGGTGCCGACCTTCACATTATCGGTCCCAGCCTCAATCAGGATTTCTCCGACTGTGCCTTCGTCCACGGCTTCAAATTCCATCGTCGCCTTGTCGGTTTCGATTTCCGCAAGGATATCGCCCGATCGGACCGTGTCGCCCGGCTTCACCAGCCATTTGGCGAGCGTGCCTTCTTCCATCGTCGGGGAAAGCGCGGGCATTTTTAGTTCGGTTGCCATCAGTAGCGCTCCACCAGCACGTCAGTATAGAGTTCGGAAGGATCAGGTTCCGGCGAGGTTTCGGCAAAATCTGCCGCCTCATTGACGATGCTGCGGATCTCCTTGTCGATGGCTTTCAATTCTTCCTCGGTGATGCCCGCGGCTTCCAGATCGTGCTTCATGCCCTCAATCGGATCAGACTTTTCACGGACCTGCTGAACTTCCTCGCGCGACCGATATTTGGCCGGGTCCGACATGGAGTGTCCCCGATAACGGTAGGTCTGCGCCTCAAACACAACCGGGCCATTGCCGGCCCGGACGAAGTCAACCGCCGCTTGCGCCGCACCGCGCACCTCAAGGACGTCCATGCCATTGCAGACCATGCCGGGAATGCGGAACGCCTCACCGCGACGCCAAAAATGCGTCTCCGCACTCGACCGGTCGACAGCGGTGCCCATGGCGTAGCGGTTATTCTCAACAACGAAGATAATCGGCAGCTTCCAAAGCGCCGCCATGTTGAAGGCCTCATAGACCTGGCCCTGGTTTGCCGCACCGTCGCCGAAATACGCCACGCAGATGCCGCCATCTTCGTTATATTTGTGCGCAAAAGCGAGGCCGGCACCTAGAGGCACCTGCGCGCCGACGATGCCGTGACCACCGTAGAATTTGTGATCGACCGAGAACATGTGCATCGATCCGCCCTTGCCGCGCGAAATGCCCGCCTCACGGCCCGTCAATTCCGCCATCACAATTTTGGGGTCGATCCCGCACAATAGCATATGGCCATGATCGCGGTAGCCGGTGATGACGCTGTCTTTGTCGGTCAGTGCGGTTTGGATACCGGCGGCGACGGCTTCTTGGCCGATATAGAGGTGGCAGAAGCCCCCAATGAGGCCGAGGCCGTAGAGTTGACCTGCTTTTTCCTCGAACCGTCGAATGAGGAGCATTTCGCGATACAGCCGCAGCAATTCATCTCGGTTTGCCGAATGCCGCTTTGGCTCTGCCGGTTTTGCGAGTTGCTCGGTCGGCGCTTTCTTTGTTGCTGCCTTGGCCAAGTGGGAACCTTCCTCGATCCTGGGGAGAATTGGAACCACGCCTATAAGCAGCATTCGGCGGCGGCGGCAACGCCGCGCGCAACCTTTTTGACGCTACGGAAACGAATGCAGCCGCTCAGTGGAGCGGAATGATGACCTCATCGGGGTGCGCAAGGCCAAGTTCGCGGCGCACAAGTTCATCAACCAGATCAGGATTGGCGCGTTTCGGGTCGAGCAGAACAACGCGGTTCGCCACTTCGGCCTTTTCCTTTTGAAGCAGCGCCAGCTCGGCCTGCCGCTTCTCCAGCATCTGCCGGTATTCAAAGCCGGCCAGCACCCCATTTGCTCCAAACAGGGCGTAGCCACCAAAGAAGGCAACGATGATCATGGCAAAGGCCGGCGTGGCTGCCGACCGAAGCATGTTCCAAAGATTTCTCGCCCTCTTCATGCAGGCCCTTGAATCACAAGCGATTCAAGCGGTCAACCCCGGCTGGTCGTAAAAACGACTCAGTTGATCAAAAAATCGACCGCCCAGCGTAGCGGGCAATAGGTCCGAGCTCTTCTTCGATACGGATCAGCTGGTTATACTTTGCCAACCGGTCGGAACGCGCAAGGCTGCCGGTCTTAATCTGTCCGCAATTTGTGGCGACCGCGAGGTCGGCAATTGTGGCATCCTCAGTCTCTCCCGAGCGGTGCGACATCACCGATGTGTAGCGCGCACGGTGCGCCATATCGACGGCGGCCAGTGTTTCCGTCAGCGTCCCAATCTGGTTGACCTTAACGAGGATCGAGTTTGCCAGTCCTTCGTTAATGCCGTCATGCAGACGCTTCGGATTGGTCACGAACAGGTCGTCGCCGACCAGCTGGCAAGACGCGCCGATCTTTTCGGTCAGATACTTCCAACCTGCACGGTCATCTTCACCCATGCCGTCTTCAATCGACTTAATCGGATATTTGGCGGCCAGTTGCGCCAGATAATCGGCATGTTCTTCGGGCGAAAGCACGCGGCCTTCGCCTTCAAGGTGATATTTTCCATCCCTGAAATATTCAGTCGAGGCACAATCCAGCGCGAGGACAACATCGTCGCCGGGCCGATAACCTGCTGCTTCAATGGCCTGCATGATGAAATCGAGCGCGTCAGATGCGGAGGCAAGATTTGGGGCAAAGCCACCTTCATCGCCAACAGCCGTCGCCAAGCCCTTGTCGTGCAGCTTCTTTTTCAGCGTGTGGAAGATTTCAGAGCCCATACGGACGGCATCGAAGATGGTGTCCGCCCCAATGGGCATGACCATGAATTCCTGAAAGTCGATCGGGTTGTCGGCATGCGCGCCGCCATTGATGATATTCATCATCGGAACCGGCAACACATGGGCCGAAACACCGCCCACATAGCGATACAGCGGCAATCCACGTGAATCAGACGCCGCTTTCGCCGTCGCAAGGCTGACACCGAGAATCGCGTTGGCCCCAAGATTGGCCTTGTTGTCGGTGCCGTCGAGCGCGATCATTGCCGCATCGACTTCACCTTGATCTTCGGCATCCATCCCGAGCAAGGCGTCGGCAATGGCGCCGTTCACATTGTCGACGGCGGACTGGACGCCCTTACCAAGCCATTTCGACGCATCCCCGTCGCGCTTTTCGACCGCTTCATAGGCACCTGTCGAGGCGCCCGAAGGGACCGCCGCACGTCCAAAGCTGCCGTCTTCCAGAAGGACATCAACTTCCACGGTCGGGTTACCCCGGCTATCAACAATCTGGCGGGCATGGATATCGAGGATGGCCGTCATTATATGAGTCTCCGAAGCTGCTTGGCGGTATGGGCATGGGCCTCTATCTGTCAGGCAGCAACAGCGCAACCATGAGGAAACGGATCGACATGGCCACGACAGACGACGCCCCAAAATCGCCCGCTGCAAAGTCTGCTGCGAAGCCTGCAGCAAAGCCGGCCGCAAAGCGCCCGGTGGCTCGCAAAGCTGCTCCGGCAAAGGCGCCAGCTACCAAGGCGCCCGCGACCAAAGCCACTGTGGCTAAGGCGACAGCGACCAAAGCGACGGCGGCCAAGTCTGCAAAGCCTGCGGCAAAGGCAACAGCGAAGCCGGTTCGTGCCCTGCAGGGTGAAGCGCAGAACATGTTCGGCAAGGTGAAGAGCGGCGCTCGCGATGCGGCGGCCTCCGGCAAGGACAAGGCAACCTCAGCCCTTTCGGAAGTGTCCGCGATGGTCGGCAATGTCGCAGGCGCCTTAGACGATAAGGTTGGCCCACAATATGGCGATTATGCCCGCAAGGCGGCCGATGCCGTCTCCGGCCTTGCTGACTCGCTGAAATCCAAGGATATCGATGATCTGTTGGCCGATGCGCGGACTTTTGTCCGAAAGCGCCCGGCCGTTGCTATCGGTGCTGCGGCTGCGCTTGGCTTTGTGCTGACACGCATTGTCCGCGCCGGCGACGACAAAGACGCCTGATTGCGAGCAGATGGACGCAGAACAACCCCCGACGGACGTTGACGGCCCGAGCGTGCGTGACCTGATTGGTCAGCTCGTCGCCGACACCAAGGACTATGCCCGCGCGGAGATGGACTATCTTCGCGCGGAACTCGGCGACAGGACGTCGCATCTCGGTCCGGCCGTCGGGTTGATGGCTGTTGCTGTCGTGCTGGTGTTCGCCGTGATTATCGCTGTCGTGGTCGGCCTCATGATCTGGATTGGGCAGGCCATCGGCATGGGGTGGTCTATTCTGATCGTTTCGGCAGGTTTTGGCCTGCTGGCCTATGTCTTGGTCCGCTTGGGCCTAAGGCACCTCAACCAGGTGACCCGACCGTGGGAAAAGCCATGACAAAGCGGGATGACGCCTTGGCGAAATTGCGCGACGCGAAGGCGCGTTTTGAGGACAGCCTTTCCTTGGCGCGCTACAACCTGACGCCTGCAAAGCTCGGCAAGCGCGCGGCGACCAAAACCAAGCGCGGCGTCACCGGCGCTGTTCAGGCCCAACCCATCGCAACTGTCGCCATCGGCTTAGGCCTTCTGGCCCTCTTGTTTCGCAAACCCCTTGCCGGCCTTGTCCGGCGTATCAGAAAGGACCCGCACCATGACTGACAATCTCCGTTCCAAGGCAAGCGCCCGCTACAATGACGTGCGCGGCAAGGCTGAAGAGGCACTCGCGACCGGCAGAACAAAGGCGCATGACGCTCTGGAAGCTGGCAAGGTCCGTGCCAAGGAAACTGCCGCCGTCACGCGGGAAAGGGCGCAGGCTGCAGCCCAGACGACAGCTCAGCAATTCGACAGCAACCCGCTGGCTGCCGTTGCGGGTGGACTGGCGATCGGCGCCATCATTGCCGCCGCCCTGCCCCGCACCGCGCGCGAAACTAAGATCGCAGGCCCCGTTGGCCGTAGCGTCAGAAAAACAGCGAAGGCAGCTGCGAAAGTTGCCGGTGACGTTGCCAAGGCGGAACTCTTTGCGCTAGGGCTGACGTCGGATGCCGCACGCCAAACGGCCCGCGAGCTCGCCGGAAAAATCGGGAAGGCTGCAACGACAGCCGGTACAGCCGCAGCCAAGACAATACGTAAAGGGAAAGAATGAGCGACAGCAAACTGCATCTGGTGTTCGGCGGCCGTGTCAAGGACCCCCGCACACTCGATTTCGCCGACTTGAAGTCAATGGACGTGGTCGGGTTCTTCGCCGATTATAAGAGCGCAGAAGAAGCCTGGCGCAATGCCGCGCAGCGCACTGTTGACGATGCCGAAATGAAATATGTCGTCGTCCACATGCACCGGCTGCTTCAGCCCGACGTTTTGGCGCCGGCCAAAGGCAACTAAGCCTCCGCCTCAACGAGTTTCTGAAGGGCGGCCCCGTTCAGGGGGCCGGCCCTCAGAAATCCCTGAAAGTGGCTGCACCCGGCACGGGCGAGAAGGCCAAGCTGGCCTTCGCTTTCAACACCCTCTGCAATAACGGACAGGCCCAGAGAATGGGCCATGTCGATGGCGCCCCGCACCACAACGCTATCACGTTCAGTGCCCGTAATCTCCGCCGACAAACCATGATCCAGCTTCAGATAGTCCGCCGGCAGCGCCTTGAGATAGGCGAGGCTGGAATAGCCCGTGCCAAAGTCATCAATGGCAACGCGGCACCCCGCCGATCGGAACTTGGCAAGGACCCTTGCCGAAGCATCAAGGTCCTCCATCAGGCCCGTCTCTGTGACTTCCACCGTCAACCGCGCCCTTGCAAAGCCGCACGACTCCACCAGCGCCAGAAAGCGCTCAGCAAAGCCGGGATGCTTGATGTCGCGTGCTGTGACATTGACGGACAAGCGCAGACGCGAAAGTGACATCGGCCAAGCGGCTGCAAGTTCCAGCGCGCGGCGCTGAATATGGGCCGACAGTTCCACAAGATAATCGGACTGCTCCGCCACGGTGAACAGCGTCTTTGCGCCGATCAGGCCATATTTCGGATGCTGCCAGCGCGCCAAGGCCTCCACGCCTTCAATGCGTCCGCTCGCAATGGCGAATTGCGGCTGAAACAGGATTTCAATCTCGCCTTTGGCCAGAGCGTTACGTAAATCCGCCTGCAGCGCAGAAATGCGCCCCGCAACCTTGGTGTCGCCCACTGTCACAAGGCGGATTGGCCCGGTATCTTCCTTACGCGCATCGGCCACTGCCTTCGCTGCACGACGGACGATCGACCCGCGGTCTTTCGCGCCTGCCTCGGCCACAGCAATCCCGATGTGACACCCAAGCCGGATGGTTTTTCCATCAGCCGCCACGGGTTGACTGACACGCTCGACAATCGCTTCGGCCAGAAGGAGAAGCCGGTCGGGCAAGATATCCCCCGCCAATGCAACGCCGAACTCCGCGCCGGCCATTCGGGCGGTGATGCAGTGGAGCCCTGATTCGGCGACCAGCGGCTCAAGCCGGTGCCCGATGGCACGCAGCACGGCATCTGCGGCATTGGCGCCTAAGGCCTCATTGATCGCATCAAAGCGTGAGATATTCACGATGAGGAGCCAGACCGTCGCTGCCTGCCCATTGCGTTCCAGCCAAAGGCGAAGTTCGGCACTATCGGCAAGGCCTGTCAGCGAGTCTGCGTCCGCGGGCGGCAAAACGATCGAAGTTGCCATGGCGCGCGCCGCATAACGTTTTGCCGAGATGAGCACGGCCTGCAATTCTGCGGCACTATAAGGCTCTGGCAGAAGATGTGTCGCGCCGGCATTCACCAAATCCAGCGCGCTGTCGGACCCCGCAGGGTAAATGGTCACAATCGCAACGCCATTACGGCCCAGCTTTGGGGCGATGGACGCAATGGAAATGCTGGCGTCTGGATCAACGAAACCGTCGATGAGCAGAACGTCCGATCCTGATCCGGTTATCCGGCCTTGCAGGCCCGCAACACGCCGACACCCGGACGCACGCCACCCCAGCCCTGTGACGGCAGCAAGGATCTCATCACGGCGCGACTGCGAATACACCATCACCGGTGCCGCCGCGCCTTTTTGGACATCTGATGGAAGAGAATGCTTCACAAGAACGCCTTAGCGCCAAGGCCTTGGGAATTTCCTAATTTGAACAGGACTTGTCCCCTGCCCCTCTCCGCACTAGCACCGCCACCATGGGATGCGGAACAAACACAGCGCTGGAAGACCGTTATGGGCGGCAAATCAGCTATGTACGCCTGTCTTTGACAGACAGGTGCGACATGCGCTGCCGTTATTGCATGGCGGAACAGATGGAATTCCTGCCCCGCAGCGAGATTCTCTCGCTCGAAGAAATCGCGCGTCTGGCCGAAGCCTTCGTCGCCCGTGGTGTCCGTCGCATCCGGCTGACGGGTGGAGAGCCGCTCGTCCGGCGCGGCGCGACCGATGTGGCCCGCCAGATTGGCCGACTCATTGGTCATGGCTTGGACGAACTGACGATCACCACAAACGGTGCTAGCCTTGCAAAGCATGCCGATGACCTTTGGGAGGCAGGCATTCGTCGGATCAATGTCAGCCTCGACACCCGCGATGCCGCCCGGTTTACGCAGATCACGCGGCTCGGCCGTCTGGACACTGTCCTAGAAGGTCTTGAAGCTGCTCGTTCGCGCGGTTTTTCCATTAAAATCAACATGTTAGCCCTGAAAGCTATCAATGATGATGAATTTAGCGATATGCTCGCTTGGTGCATTTCACAGGGCTTTGATCTGTCTTTCATCGAGACCATGCCGCTCGGGCATATCGACGAAGACCGCACTGATCGCTTTTATCCGCTGACAGCGGTACGTGAGACGCTGGAGCAATCGTTCAACCTGCTTCCCTCCACGCATCGCAGTGGCGGTCCAGCCCGGTATCTGGCGGTTGAAGGCGCAGCCACGCGGGTGGGCTTCATTTCCCCCCTCACTGCCAATTTCTGTGCCTCGTGCAATCGCGTGCGGGTGTCTGCCTCTGGAAAGCTCTATATGTGCCTTGGGCATGAAGATCATGTCGATTTGAGAAGCGCCCTGCGTGGGGATGACCCATCTATGATGGATAGACTGCTTGATGAGGCCATCGGCGCCAAGCCGGAGCGCCATCATTTTGACCTCGGCTTTGCGGCCACGCAGCGCCATATGAGTGTGACGGGCGGATGAAGCGCGCGCTCCTTGTCTCGCCGACCGCGCCTGCACAGGAAGCGGCGGAGCAGCTTCGCAATGCCTATGACTGGGCAAACTTAAGGGAAGCGGATATGATCGTCGCGCTCGGCGGTGACGGCTTCATGCTGCAAACCCTGCACGGCATGCTGGGGCGTAAGCGCATCGTGCCTGTCTTCGGCATGAACTTGGGCACTGTCGGCTTCCTCATGAACGAATGGCGGGTTGAAGCGCTCGACGAACGCCTGGCCAAAGCCAAATCCTTTCACATCTGCCCGCTGCACATGGAGGCCGAGACCATTGATGGAGAGCAGGTCTCCAGCCCTGCCATCAACGAGGTGTCCCTGCTGCGTGAAACCCGCCAGACGGCAAAGCTGGAAGTGGAAGTGAACGGGCGCGTGGTTCTGGATGAATTGGTCTGCGACGGTGTCCTTGTTGCCACACCCACCGGGTCAACCGCCTATAATCTCTCTGCCCAAGGCCCGATCCTTCCGCTCGATTCTCCGTTGCTCGCGCTGACACCGATCAGCCCGTTTCGACCCCGCCGCTGGCGTGGAGCTATTTTGCCCGACAATGCCACTCTTCAGTTCCGCGTTCTCGACCCCGTAAAGCGCCCTGTGAGCGCTGTGGCCGACCAACAGGAGGTCCGTGACGTCGCGACCGTTCGTGTCACCACAGACCGCTCTACGAAGCTGACAATGATGTTCGACCCCGAACATGCGCTCGACGATCGGATTGCCATGGAGCAATTTGCAGTCTGAACGGGTTGCCAAGCAGATTTGGCCTGCTATACGCGCCGCCTGTAGAGCGTTCCCCGGTAGCTCAGCGGTAGAGCATCCGACTGTTAATCGGACGGCCGCCTGTTCGAATCAGGCCCGGGGAGCCACTCTCACTTTTCTCCCACATCGCTACAGATCCGCCAGTCTGTTCCGGGCTTGTTCTTTTTTCGCTTGACGATGGAACAAATCAAGATCATTAGCAATGGAACAAAAGGAGATCACCATGCAAATCATCGCTTTTATGTTCTTTGCCACGGTTCTTGGTTTTGCCGGTTTGTTAATTCGCGGCATGTTGTCTGACGCGGCAGAGCGGATCGAGGCCGCACTGTCCGGTCAGGTCCTGACAGCGGAAGTCGAACGCGCAAAGGTATACGTCATGCGCCGCCGCCCCGCGCTCGCATCGGCCACGGTCCCTGCCACTGCATTCCGTATGGCAGCCTAAGCCGTCGCTTAGTTGGGCTGGACCTGACGCGCGGCTTTGACTTTGGCATAGCTGCGGACGCTGAACGGGATCATCGCGATATAGCCGACGGCGATGACGATCAGTGTGATCCACGGTTCAGAAAACAGCGCTGTTCCAAGCAAGGCCAAAAGCAAAATGGCCTCAAGCCGGATATGCCGCCGCAGCCGGATAGAACTCCAGCTAAAGGTCGCCACGTTTGATATCATGAGGATCGCCACGAAAACGATCCAAGGCGCCACAATCACAGGATTGCGAAACACCTCGTTTTCGGTGACGAGCCACAGATAAAGCGGCAGGAACGCAATCCCCGCCCCCGCTGGAGCCGGTACGCCGGTCAAGTAACCAGCGGATTTGTGGGGCTGGTCCTCGGCATCAATGGCGGCATTGAACCGCGCGAGACGCAAAGCACAGCAGACAGCAATCGCCAGTGCACATATCCAGCCGAATTTTGGAAAATTCTGCAACGACCACAGATACATGATGATCGCAGGCGAAACGCCGAATGCGATGACATCGGACAGAGAATCAAGCTCAGCCCCAAAACGGCTTTCCGCTTTCAGAAGGCGCGCGATCCGTCCATCTATGCCATCCAGCATCGCCGCGATAATGATCGCGCCAATCGCCCGTTCCCAGTCACCGGGGTGTGGGCCATAGCCCGCAGCCGAGATGGCGAAGCGAATGCCTGTGAGGCCGAAGCACAGCGCCAGTGCAGTGACGGCGTTCGGCACAACGGCGCGCAGGCTAATCCCTCGGCGACTATCGGGCATGGTTATTGGGTGATGGCGACAGCGGCTGTGCTGTCCCCAATCACGCCGAGGATGGTTTCACCGGCGACGCAGCGCTGGCCAAGCGCGACCTTCGGCGCTGTGCCCTTGGGGAAATACACGTCCACGCGGCTCCCAAAACGGATCAGGCCAACACGTTCGCCGGCGGTGACTGAGTCTCCGACTTTGGAGAAAGGCACGATACGACGGGCAACAAGCCCTGCAATCTGGGTAAAGCCAATCTTCACGCCATCCGCACGCTCAACAAGGAAATGCTGGCGTTCATTGTCTTCGCTCGCCTTGTCGAGGTCCGCGTTGAGGAATTTTCCGGGAATATATTCGATCTTGCGAACGATGCCGGCAATTGGCGAACGATTGATGTGGACGTCAAACACGCTCATGAAAATCGATACGCGCACCACAGGTTCCTCAGTCAAACCATCGCCGCCCGAAATTTCTTTTGGCAGCAGAACATTCTGGATGAGCGTGACCATGCCATCTGCTGGCGCAATGATCGCATTCGGGTCCTGCGGGACGCTGCGGATCGGATCCCGGAAAAAGGCGAGAATCCAAATGGTCAGCCCGACGAAGAGCCAGGATATGAATGACCAACCAAGCACCCAAAACCCAGCGACCACAGCCGCTGAAATAAGTGCGAATTTGCGCCCTTCCGGGTGCACGGCGGGCCAAGCCCATTTGACGCCTTCGCCCGCAGCGACGGCCTTTTCATGTTCGGTCATAACCCCTTCATAGGCAAAGGGGCCGCATCATACAATCAGAGCGGTTGATCGCAGCGAAATCCCGCCCTAAGGCCTCGCCAGACCTCATCCCCAGGGAAAGACGAGAAGCATGGCAAAGATCAAGGTGAACACGCCTGTCGTGGAAATCGACGGCGACGAAATGACCCGCATCATCTGGCAGTGGATTCGCGAAAAACTGATCCTGCCCTATCTCGATATCGACCTGAAATATTATGATCTCTCCGTTGAAAAGCGTGACGAGACGAATGATCAGATCACCGTCGATGCCGCTAACGCGATCAAACAATATGGCGTCGGCGTGAAATGCGCCACCATTACGCCGGACGAAGCCCGCGTGGAAGAATTCGGCCTTAAGAAGATGTGGAAGTCGCCCAACGGCACCATCCGCAACATTCTGGGCGGCGTCGTGTTCCGCGAACCGATCGTTATCAAGAACGTTCCCCGGCTGATCCCGGGCTGGACTGATCCGATCGTCGTCGGCCGTCATGCCTTTGGTGACCAGTATAAGGCGACCGATTTCTTGGTCCCCGGCCCCGGCAAGCTGCGTCTCGTCTGGGATGGCGACAATGGCGACAAGATTGATGAGGAGGTCTTCCAGTTCCCGTCACCGGGCGTTGCTCTGGCGATGTACAACCTCGACGATTCGATCCGCGACTTTGCACGCGCCTCGATGAACTACGGCCTCGGCCTCGGCTGGCCGGTCTATCTGTCGACCAAGAACACCATCCTGAAGGCCTATGATGGCCGCTTCAAGGATCTGTTTGCGGAAGTTTTTGAGAATGAGTTCAAGGACAAGTTCAAGGAAGCTGGCATCGTTTATGAACATCGCCTCATCGACGACATGGTTGCCTCCGCGCTGAAGTGGAGCGGCAAGTTCGTCTGGGCCTGTAAGAACTATGATGGTGACGTTCAGTCAGATCAGGTCGCACAGGGCTTTGGCTCGCTGGGCCTCATGACCTCCGTTTTGATGACGCCGGATGGCAAGACTGTCGAAGCCGAAGCCGCACACGGCACCGTCACACGCCATTTCCGCATGCACGAACAGGGCAAGGCAACCTCGACCAACCCGATTGCGTCGATCTTCGCTTGGACCCGCGGCCTCATTTACCGTGGCAAGTTCGACAACACGCCAGACGTGACGCGCTTTGCCGAAACGCTCGAAAAGGTCTGCATCAAGACTGTTGAAAGCGGCGCGATGACGAAGGATCTGGCGATCCTTATCGGCCCCGATCAGGCTTGGATGACCACCGAGCAGTTCTTCGAAGCAGTTCGTTCCAATCTGGAAAAGGAAATGGCCGCCTGGGCCTGATCCTTTTCAACTTTCAAGTTTCGGGGCAGGCAGAGGACACTTTGCCTGCCCCATTTTTTTGCCGTCATGCCATTGCGCCTGACAATGCTGTCAAAATGGGTTTAGGTTACCCCCATGACGAGCAATAACGGCACGACAGCCCTCCATGATGCCCTCCTGATCCTCGGCGCCGCCGGGGTGGTCATACCGGCCTTCGCCCGGGTGCGGATCACACCAGTCATCGGCTTTATCGTCATTGGCATATTGACCGGACCTTTTGGTCTTGCGCGCTTTGCGGACCAACTGCCCTGGCTCCAGACGTTTTCCATCGCTGATCGCGAATCCATCGAACCCTTTGCTGAGCTTGGCATCATCCTGTTGCTCTTCACGATTGGGCTGGAGCTCTCCTTCGCACGATTGAGGGCGATGCGGCGGCTGGTGTTTGGCCTTGGTGCGGCCCAGCTCTTTGCGTCAGGCCTGTTGATCGGTGTGGCATTGTGGACCTTTGGCGGCGCGATGCAGCCCTCCATCGGCCTTGGCATCGCGCTGGCCCTGTCTTCGACCGCGCTTGTCCTGCCCATATCGGGCACAACCGGGGCTGTGGGCAAAAATGCCTTTGGTATGCTGTTGTTCGAAGATCTTGCCCTTGTCCCCATCGTGTTTCTGCTCGGGTCGCTGGGCGGCGCGGCACTCGCTGACATTGCGGGCATGGCGGGATTGATCGGCACAGGCGTTCTCACGCTCCTTTCCATGTTCATTCTTGGCCGTTTCCTGCTGCCGCCGCTTTTTGCGCAAGCGGCACGCACGAAAAGCCCGGAGCTCTTTTTGTCTGCCAGCCTGCTGGTGGTCATTACGTCGAGCATGCTCACCGTGAGCATTGGCCTTTCCCCCATCATGGGGGCGCTGGTGGCGGGGCTTCTGATCGCTGAAACGGCGTATCGCAGCGAAGTTGAATCCGTCGTCCTGCCCTTCAAGGGGCTGGCGCTCGGGATTTTCCTCATCACCGTCGGGATGCAGCTCGACCTAGACCGGATGGTAGACCAATGGGCTGAAATTACGGTGGCGCTTATTGGTGTCTTGGCCATCAAGATGGCCGTTACGAGTGGACTTCTCCATTTAAATGGCGTTCGCAAGGGCGTGGCAGCCGAAGTTGGCGTGCTCATGTCCAGCCCTTCAGAAACCACGTTGATCGTGCTGGCCGCCGCCTTGCAGGCCGGACTGATATCTGCAGACGTGGCGGGCTTCTGGCAGGTCGTCACCGCGCTTGGCCTGACGATAACGCCCTTGCTGGCGCGGCTTGGCCACGTCGCGGCGGCCTGGGTTGAGACCCGCCACGGCGCGGGGCAAGAAAATGGCGAAGAAGAGGAAACGACCGAGCCACGGACGATTATCGTCGGCTATGGCCGCGTGGGACGCATGGTGGCCGATATGCTGCAAAGCCATGGCAAGAAGTGGGTGGCGCTGGAAGACAATGTCGACACCGTGAACCGCGCCCGCAGGGAAGCCCTCCCCGTCCGCTATGGCGATGCGACACGGATCGAAACGCTGGAGTCCCTTGGTGTGTCGCATTGCGCCGCGCTCGTTCTGACGATGGACGATCATGTACAGGCCGCCCGGCTTACACGCCGCATCCGTGAGCGTTATCCAGCGATTACCATCGTGGCGCGCGCGCGGGACCCTGACCATGCAGCCGAGCTTTACCGTGCGGGTGCCACGGATGCCGTTCCAGAAACGCTGGAGAGCTCCTTACAGCTATCAGAAGCTGTTCTGGTGGACCTTGGGGTCCCGATGGGGCCGGTGATTGCCTCCATCCACGAAAAGCGTGACGAGTTGCGGGCGGCCATCAAGCACCGTGCGGACCTTGAAAAGGCCCCAAAATTGGGATCATCCAAACGACTGTGAGAAAGGCGTGGTGGGCGCGACAGGGATTGAACCTGTGACCCCACCCGTGTGAAGGGTGTGCTCTACCGCTGAGCTACGCGCCCACGCCATGAAGGCGTCGCCCCTAACCGAGGGTTCTGCCCAAAACAAGACGGGCTGCACCATTTTCATGGGCCGCCCGTCAATATTTATGTTCCGAAGGGAACAGCGCGTCTTAGTTGACGGCGTCCTTCAGGCCCTTGCCGGCCTTGAACTTCGGCTGCGACGAAGCCTTGATTTCCATCGGAGCACCCGTGCGCGGGTTACGACCGGTGGAAGCCTTACGCTTCGAAACGGCGAACGTGCCGAAACCGACGAGGCGAACTTCGTCGCCCTTCTTTAGAGCGCCGGTGATCGAGTCAAAAACGCCTTCAACAGCCTTGCTTGCGTCAGCCTTGGTGAGGCCAGAAGCGTCTGCCACTGCAGCGATCAAATCTTGCTTGTTCATAATTAGGAACCCCCTCTTCGAGTGTGTGGATTACTTTTGTATTTTCGGCGGAAAGCCGTGGACCGTGTAATGCCACCTCTTGCGGCCCTGTCAAAGCAAAAGCGCCGCAAAACCAACAGAAACGAGCCCTAAGAAGCGTTTTTCGCGACCAAACTGGTTGGAAGGCTCCGGCGTGAAGCCATCTTGGCTCACTCCGGAGACAATCACGTCATCATTTCGACTTAATGCGCGTTCGAGTCGCAGCCGATCATCAATGGCGGACAACGTCTTCCGCGCCGCCGGCCAGCGGTGGGCGCTGGGCAGCCAACTCATCCGCCTCGGTCCACTCAATCGGCACCAACCGATCAACAAGCGCGATTTCCAGCACCTCGTCGACATGCTTCACCGGAATGATCTTCAGGCCCAGCTTCACATTCTCAGGAATCTCGGCGAGATCCTTCTCGTTCTCATCCGGAATGATCACCGTTGTGATCCCGCCGCGTAGCGCCGCGAGAAGCTTTTCCTTCAAGCCACCAATCGGAAGAACACGACCGCGCAGGGTCACCTCACCCGTCATAGCGACGTCACGCCGCACCGAAATGCCAGTCAGCGTTGAAACCATGGCGGTGACCATGCCGATGCCAGCTGATGGGCCATCCTTCGGCACCGCGCCTTCGGGCAAGTGGATGTGGATATCCTTGCGCTGGAACAGACTTGGCTTGATGCCGTAAGACGGCGCACGTGCCTTCACAAAGCTCATCGCGGCCTGAATGGACTCGGTCATCACATCACCGAGCTTACCCGTGGTGCGCACGCCGCCCTTACCGGGCACCGTCACCGCTTCAATAGTGAGAAGCTCCCCGCCGACTTCTGTCCAGGCAAGGCCGGTCACAGCCCCAATCTGATTTTCCTCTTCGCCAATGCCGTGTCGGTATTTCAGGACACCGGCAAATTCGGAGATGTTTTCCGCCGTGATCTCAACCGACTTCACCTTGCCTTCAAGGATGCGGCGAAGCGACTTACGCGCCAGCTTAGCGATTTCGCGTTCAAGCGTTCGGACACCCGCTTCCCGCGTATAATGGCGGATGAGGACGCGCAGACCTTCTTCGGTCAACACGAATTCACCGGGCTTGAGGCCATGGGCATCAATTTGCTTGGCGATCAGGTGGCGCTGGGCAATTTCAACCTTTTCGTCCTCAGTATACCCCTCCAACCGAATGATCTCCATACGGTCGAGCAGCGCCTGCGGCAGGTTCAGCGAGTTCGCCGTCGTCACAAACATGACGTCGGACAGATCGATATCCATTTCCAGATAATGGTCCTGGAACTTGCTGTTCTGTTCCGGGTCGAGCACTTCAAGCAAGGCCGATGCGGGATCACCGCGGAAATCCTGCCCGAGCTTATCGATTTCATCGAGCAGGAAGAGCGGATTCATCGACCCGGCCTTCTTCAAATTGGTCACGATCTTGCCGGGCAGAGAGCCGATATACGTGCGGCGATGGCCGCGAATTTCAGCTTCGTCCCGCACACCGCCCAGCGACTGGCGGATAAATTCACGCCCCGTCGCCTTCGCAATCGAGCGGCCAAGCGACGTCTTACCCACACCGGGCGGGCCAACAAGGCACAAAATCGGCCCCTTCAGCTTGTTGGTGCGCGCCTGAACCGCGAGATACTCAACGATCCGGTCCTTGACCTTTTCAAGCGCATAATGGTCCGCGTCCAGAACGGCCTGAGCCGCCGCAATATCTTTCTTCAGCTTGGACTTCTTGCCCCATGGCAAGCCGAGCAGAACATCCAGATAGTTGCGCACGACAGTCGCTTCGGCTGACATCGGCGCCATCGTCTTCAGCTTCTTGATCTCAGCGGTCGCCTTGACGCGCGCGTCCTTGGACAGCTTCATGCTGTCGATCTTATTCTGAAGCTCCTGAATCTCGTTGCCGTCGCCCTCTTCACCCTCGTTGCCGAGTTCGCGTTGAATGGCCTTCAGCTGTTCATTCAGATAATATTCGCGCTGTGTCTTCTCCATCTGCCGCTTCACGCGGCTGCGGATCTTCTTTTCGACCTGCAGGACGCTGAGTTCACCTTCCATGAAGGCAAGCGCCATTTCCAGCCGCTTGCCTGTGTCCATTTCGACGAGCAGCGTCTGCTTATCGGCAACCTTCAGGGCGAGGTTCGCCGCAACGGAGTCGGCCAATCGATCCGCATCTTCAATTTCGCTCAACTGCACAGCGGTTTCTGCCGGAAGCTTCTTGTTGAGCTTTGAATAATTTTCGAACCGGTCGATCACAGAGCGCATCAGCGCTTCGACTTCGTCATTCTCACTCTCGTCCGCCGGTTCCAGCATCTCAACTGCGGCCATCGCCAGCGCGCCGGACGATTCAATGCCAGTCAGCTTGGCGCGCTGCTTGCCTTCCACAAGGACGCGGACGGTGCCGTCGGGCAGCTTCAGCAGTTGGAGGACCGTTGCCGTCACCCCGATATCATAGAGATCATCGCGGCCCGGATCGTCTTGACCGGGGTCAAGCTGCGCCACGAGGAAAATTTCCTTCTCACCCGACATGGCGTGTTCAAGCGCCGCTACAGATTTGTCGCGACCGACAAACAGGGGCACAATCATGTGCGGGAACACCACAATGTCACGAAGGGGCAGCAGAGGAAGGTTGATAGTCATTCGAACTCCGTCGGGCGCATCAGGCAACCCGTTATTCGAAATATGGGTTTCCGATCCGCGCTAATCAATGCTTAAGCGATGAGGAGCCCCTCATGAAGGCGGACAACTCGATCCATTTTGCCTGCAAGTCGCTCATTATGGGTTGCAACTAAGGCAGAAGCCCCCTCGCCGCGCACCAGATTGAGAAACTCTGCAAGAACGACATCCGCCGTGTTTTCGTCCAGATTTCCGGTCGGCTCGTCCGCCAAAACCAGTTTGGGCCGGTTCGCCAAGGCCCTGGCGACAGCAACGCGTTGCTGTTCCCCGCCTGACAATTGGCTTGGACGGTGTGTCAGCCGGTGGCCAAGCCCCAATGCAGACAGCAGCTTTTCTGCACGGCCAAGCGCAGACGCCATTTCCGAATCACGCACCAATTGCGGCAGCATGACGTTTTCGATCGCCGAAAAGTCCGGCAGCAAATGGTGGAACTGGTAGACAAAGCCCAGCATATCGCGCCGGACGCGGGTGCGACCGTCATTGTCGAGCGACGCCACTTCTTCGCCAGCGATGCGGATCGAGCCTTCAAAGCCGCCTTCAAGAAGGCCAATCGCCTGCAACATCGTGGACTTTCCAGATCCTGACGGCCCGAGAAGCGCGACGATCTCCCCCTCTGCGATGCTCAGATCGACCCCACGCAGCACATCAACGCGGGCGCTGCCCTGCACAAAGCTGCGCTTCAATCCGGTGACGTCGACCATGCTATTCATAGCGGAGCACCTGCACAGGATCGGTACTCGCCGCTTTAAAGGCCGGATAGAGCGTTGCCAGAAAACTGAAGATAAAGGCCATGAGGGTGATGCCCAGAATTTCGAGCGGGTCCACCTTTGACGGCAACTCCGTCAGATAGCGGATCTGCGGATCCCATAAGGTCTGTCCGGTCAAGAACTGTATGCCGTTGACCACGCTTTGCCGGAAAAACAGAAATATGAAGCCAAGGATGACGCCCGCCACCGTGCCCAGCGCACCGATTGTCGTCCCGACCGTCATAAAAATGCGCAATATGCCCCTGCGTGAGGCGCCCATTGTCCGCAGGATGGCAATGTCGCGCGTCTTGGCCCGCACAAGCATGATCAGCGACGACAGAATGTTGAAGGCCGCGACGAGGATGATGATCGACAGGACGACAAACGACACCACACGGTCCACCGCCAGCGCCTCAAACAGCGACGCGTTCATCGTGCGCCAGTCATTAATGACACCGCGGTCACGCACCTTGGGAACAAGCGGGGCAAGGATATCCCCCACGCGGTCCGCATCCTCGGTGTCGATCTCCACCATGCCCACGGCATCCCCCAGCAGCAGGAAGGATTGCGCATCTTCAATCGGCATGATCACGAACGCCTTGTCGTAGTCATAGATGCCAACTTCAAAAATGGCGGACACGCGGTAGGCGACGATCCGCGGCACGGAGCCAAAAGGTGTCGACTGACCATCCGGGGAAACGAGGCTGATCGTGCTGCCGACCTGAGCGCCAAGCGCCTCCGCCAAACGTGCACCGATGGCGACGTTGCCACTGCCGGGCGAAAGTTCATTTATTGAACCTGCCAGCACATTTGTTTTGAGCAATTGGTTGGACCGGATGTCCGACACCCGCATGCCGCGCAGCAGGATCCCCTGAACGCGGCCGTTAAAGCTCGTCATCAGCGGCTGTTCGATGAGCGGTGTCGCCGATTTCACACCAGGGGTGACGCGTGCCTGTTCGACAATATCCTGCCAGCCCTTGAGCTTTCCATCATAGCCTTGGACGACAGCGTGCCCGTTAAGGCCGACGATCTTGTCAAACAGCTCTGCCCGAAAGCCGTTCATGACGCTCATAACGATGATCAGGGCAGCAACACCCAGCATCACCGCAACAAGGCTGATTGAGGCCACCAGAAAGATGAACCCATCTCCCTTGCCGGGCAGCAGATATCGTTTGGCGATGAAGCGTTCATAGCGGGTCAGAAGCATCGTCACGCGGTCTAGAGTTCGCAGGCAGCGCTGGCAATGGTTTGGGCACCTGTTGCGGATTCAACACAGCACCGGTCAAATCGGTTTCAGTTATGCATCAACACGATGACATCACCGTTCTGATCCGATAGCCCATCCTGACTGGACATGGCCGTGGTCAATGGTTCGGGGAGACTCTGTAAGGACGGCAAAAAGCTGACCGACAGAGACGACAAAATAAATGGGGCGGACGAGTTTCTATTCGTCACGCAATGCGCCCGGACCGGCAACGGCCCGGGCGCAACGCATTTGGGCCAAGGCGATTTGCCAGAGCAATGCAACCAAAGCCGTTGGCCAACGTTCTTAAAAAATGGCCCCGCATAAACGATACCTTTACGCCGTTCGTATAGAGCCCTCCATCCACAGGGGTTTCCGGCCGGTCGTGTCGGAAGCGGTAAGGGGTCAACATGGCATCCAGAGCGATGGGAGATAAAGCGACGAGAGGGCTGCCAGCCGTCATCATCGCGCTTGCCGCACAGGACGGATCTGCCGCGCATGCATATGCTGGTGGAGACGAACTCTTGCGGGGTCGCCATGCGACACGCAATCTTGCCGATGTCATCCACCACTTCGGGTATCTCCACGGTCGGCACCCGGGCATTGTGGCCTCTGCCCTTTTGAAAACGCCGAAAAGCGAGACAAAAGACTGGTTTGAAGCCGCAGTTGACGGTTTTGATCAGGAGCGATCCTATCTCACCAAGCTCGTCGTGGCTGTCGGCCCGACGCCCAGCACACCCGGGCAGGCTGAATGTGAATCGGCTCTGACAAGTCAGCACCACGCGATGGAAATGCTCTCGCATTCCGATCGCTTGGGTTGCGCCTTTGGAGCGGCAGCCGCTCTCATTCTTGATTGGACCGCGATTCGCATGGTCATGGACCGCGCAGCTGAACGATTTGGCCTCATCCCGCCGCGTTGCACGCTCCCGGAACAGGAAGAGACAACCGCCGTAATCCGCGCGATTGCCGCAGTCCCAGCGGCAGAACGGGCCTTCAGCTTCGGCGCGCAGCAGTTGCTCGCCCAGCATCGCGGCCTTTGGGATTTACTCGAATCACGACAGATTGCGCGCGGCGAATACTGAGACTTCTAACAGGGGGATGGACGATTTACCGGCTTGCACGAGCCGCCCGCCCTGCTTATCGACTTTGACAGATTGCCGTTTACGTCAAAGGAAATGTCCATGCGCTTTGAAGGCACAAAGTCTTATGTTGCTACCGACGACCTGAAGGTTGCGGTCAATGCTGCCGCCCTGCTCCGCCGCCCGCTGCTCGTGAAGGGTGAACCCGGCACAGGGAAAACCGTGCTGGCCGAAGAAGTTGCGAAGGCCTTGGGCGCACCGCTCATCACCTGGAACATCAAATCGACCACAAAGGCACATCAGGGCCTCTATGAATATGACGCCGTTGCGCGCCTTCGCGATGGCCAGCTGGGCGATGAACGCGTTCACGACATCAAAAACTATATCAAGAAGGGCAAACTCTGGGAGGCTTTTGAAAGCCCCGTTTTGCCGGTTCTCCTCATCGACGAAATCGACAAAGCCGACATCGAATTCCCGAACGATCTCCTTCAGGAACTCGACCGGATGAGCTTCGACGTGTACGAAACGCATGAGACGATTTCGGCCAAAGAACGCCCGATCATCATCATCACGTCGAACAATGAAAAAGAATTGCCCGACGCGTTCCTGCGCCGCTGCTTCTTCCACTACATCAAGTTCCCAGACCGCGACACGATGCAAGCCATCGTCGACGTGCACTTCCCCGGCATCCAGAAGATCCTCGTCGGCAAGGCAATGGATATCTTCTATGAAGTCCGCGAAGTGCCCGGCCTAAAGAAGAAGCCGTCCACGTCGGAACTGCTCGATTGGCTGAAACTGCTGCTCGCAGAAGACATGCCGCTCGACGTTCTACAGAACAAGGACTCATCCAAAGCCATTCCGCCGCTCCACGGCGCATTGCTCAAGAATGAGCAGGATGTCATGCTGTTTGAACGTCTGGCATTCATGTCTCGGCGTCAGGGTTAAGCCCGACACAAGGACACAAGCTCCATGTTCCTCAATTTCCTCGACGAACTCCGTGCGGCGGGCATTAAGGCCTCGCTCAAGGAGCACCTTATGTTGCTTGAGGCGCTCGACAAGGAAGTGATCGACCGGACGCCGGAGCAATTCTATTTTCTCTCACGCGCGGTCTATGTGAAGGACGAAGGCCTGCTCGACCGGTTCGATCAGGTTTTCAACAAGGTCTTTAAGGGCCTGCTGACCGAATATGGCACAAACCCTGTCGACATCCCGGCGGACTGGCTGCGCGCCGTCGCTGAGAAATTCCTGACGCCCGAAGAAATGGCGGCCATCGAGTCGCTTGGGTCTTGGGATGACATCATGGACACGCTCAAAAAGCGCCTTGAGGAGCAGCAGGAGCGCCATGAAGGTGGCAGCAAGTGGATCGGCACGGGGGGCACGTCTCCCTTTGGCCATGGTGGGTATAATCCGGAAGGTGTCCGCATCGGCGGAGAATCCAAGCATAAGCGCGCCCTGAAAGTCTGGGAAAAGCGCGAGTTTCAAAACCTCGACAATACGCGCGAACTCGGCACCCGGAACATCAAGATCGCCTTGCGCCGTCTGCGCAAATTTGCGCGGCAGGGGGCTGCGGAAGAACTGGACATCAAGGCGACCATTGACGGCACGGCACGTCAGGGTTGGCTCGACATCCATATGCGTCCGGAACGCCGCAACGCCATCAAGGTGCTGCTGTTCCTCGATGTCGGCGGATCAATGGACCCGTTTATCAAGCTGGTGGAAGAGCTATTCAGCGCCGCCACGTCCGAGTTCAAGAACCTTGAATTCTTCTACTTCCACAACTGCCTCTACGAAGGCGTGTGGAAGGACAATAAGCGCCGCTATTCCGAACGGACGCCCACTTGGGAAGTGCTTCACAAATTCCCGCATGATTACAAGGTTGTGTTCGTGGGGGATGCCGCGATGAGTCCCTATGAAATCTCCCATCCCGGCGGGTCTGTGGAGCATTTCAACGAGGAATCGGGCGCTGCATGGATGCACCGCGTGGCAAACACTTACCCCGCAACCGTCTGGCTAAACCCCACGCCGGAGCAGCATTGGACCTATTCGCAGTCCACCAAGATCATCAAGGATCTGGTGAATGACCGGATGTATCCGCTGACGCTGGAAGGCTTGGACGATGCCATGCGGGAACTGACCCGGAAGCATTAAGGCAAATCCCCGCAACGCCACTCCGTTTGTGCTGAGCTTGTCGAAGCACGGCCCTTTTCTGGGCTTCAGCAGCTGAAGACAAGGACGGCCCTTCGACAGGCTCAGCGCAAACGGTGGGGTAACTTTGATCGCCCCTAACCGAAGGGCTTATCAATCGAAGGCGGCGGGACGCTGAACCATTCCGGCCCCTTGGCGGTCATGTGGAAGCAGTCTTCCAGACGGATGCCAAAGCTGGCCGGGATGTAGAGCCCTGGCTCATTGGAAAAGCACATGCCCTCTGCCAACGGCGTGGCTTCACCGTGAACGAGGTTGACCGGTTCGTGCCCGTCCATGCCGATGCCATGCCCTGTGCGGTGTGACAGGCCGGGCAGACCATAGCCGGGGCCATAGCCGATCTTTTCATACCAGCCGCGCACCGCATCATCGACCGAACCGCAAGCGGTGCCGATCTGCGCCGCCTCAAACGCCATTTGCTGCCCCTGGCGCACCTGCGCCCACACATCGCGCTGGCGCTTGGTCGGCTCTCCAAACACGAAGGTGCGGGAAATGTCTGAGACATAGCCATGCACGGAACAGCCCCCGTCGATCAGGATCACGTCGCCGGCGCGCACTTCTTGCGGTTTGCCAGAGCCATGCGGATAGGCACTCGCCTCACCCAGCAGGACAAGCGCATCGCCGCCCTTTCCGCCGCGCTTAGCGGTTTCAGCAATGATCAGCGCATTGATGTCACCGGGCGTCATGCCTTTGCGCACCTGCGCCCCGACAGCGCGGAACGCAGCGATGGTGATATCTGCTGCCGTCTTCATCAGTGCAATTTCCGCGGCCGTCTTGTGCATCCGGCACCCCCGCACGACGCCCGCGCCATTCACGACCGACACCCCCGGCAGGGCCTTTTGCAGACCATCGGTGATGAAGTGGCGGACAGTCTCTTCCATTGCGACGGGCTTGGTCGTCAGCTTCTTCTCGCGCAGCCAGTCCGCGACCAGCACCATCGGGTTTTCATGCTCATCCCAAGTTCGGATGGCGGCCGGGATCGCCAGCGATTCCCGGATCGACGGCGCTTCAAAAAAAGGCGTGACCACCGTTACTTCACCCTCAGCCGGGATGAGGGCTGCGGTCAACCGCTCACTGCGCCACCATTGGACACCGGTGAAATAGACAAGGCTGGAGCCGGGCTCGACCAGAAGCGCGCCGATCCCCGCCGCCTGCATCAAACCCTGCACCTTAGCAAGACGGGCAGCGCGCTCTTCTGGACCGATGGGCTTGGCCAGCGCCGCCAGATTGACAGATGCCGCCTCAGGCACAGCCGCCTTGGCCAGCGCGGGCGCAAGAGCCAATCCTGCAGCGGAGCCCAAAACGGTTCGTCGCGAGATCATTGCCGTCCCTCTCAATAGAGCAGGAACGGACGCCGTTCCTCGATCCAAGCCTGTTCGTCCGGCAACGTGATCGCGTCGAGGTCCGCCGCTGTCGCTGCCGGATTGTCCACCCATTCGCGCAAGGCAGGACCGCCATTGATCACATCGATGGCGAGCACATCGTTGGTATATTCATATTTGAAATCCGTGCCGCGCCAGATCGGATAGTCCGGATAGAGTGCGCGGATCGCCTTGAAGGCGAGCGCCTGCAGACGCCAAGGCTTAAACGTCGCATCGTCATAGCCCAAACCTTCGGCATGGATATGAACACCGGCACACAACTTGCCCACATGCTTGTGGAATGTTGGTTCAAACCAAATGTCACGCAGCGTGCAGCCCGTGAGCCAGTTTGGCGCGAGCTCGTGCATCTTGGCGATGACTGCACGTGCATCGATATCCGGTGCGCCAAAGATTTCGAGCGCGCGGGTGGTGCCCCGCCCTTCGGAAAGCGTGGCCCCCTCCACCATCACGGTGCCCGCATACGCGCGCGCCATGTTGACGTTCGCGGCATTGGGACTGGGGTTGATCCAGACGCGATCCTGCGGCCAGCCAAAACCCGGACCTTCGTTCGGCGCATAGCCTTCCATCTCGATCACACGGTAAGTTACGTTAAGCTTGAAGTGGCTGACGAACCATTGCCCGAGCTCACCCATCGTCAGGCCGTGGCGCATCGGGATAGGCCCTGCCCCCACAAAGCTCTCCCACCCCGCGCGCAGCGTCAGCCCTTCAACGGGACGACCCGCCGGATTGGGCCGGTCCAGCACCCAGACCTCTTTGCCATGCTCTGCCGCCGCTTCGAGGATGTAAAGAAGCGTTGTGATGAAGGTGTAGATACGGCAGCCAAGGTCCTGCAAATCAATCAGAACAACATCAAATGTGCCCATCGCCTGCCCCGTTGGGCGGCGCACCTCGCCATAAAGGCTGAACACCGGAATGCCGTGCTGCGGATCGGTGAAGTCGGGCGACTCCACCATATTGTCCTGCTTGTCGCCGCGCAGGCCGTGTTGCGGGCCGAAGGCGGCGGTCAGTTTAATCTCAGGGCATTTGGCCAGCGCATCCAGACTATGCGTCAGGTCTGCCGTGACAGAAGCCGGATGGGCGACCAACGCGACGCGCTTTCCGGCCAGTTGCTGGCGGAGTCCCGGGTCCGCAATGAGGCGATCAATACCGAATTTCATGCGCGACGTGCTGCCTCCAACGTCAGCGCAAAGCAATTGCTATCGTGAAAATCCGGCTTTTCCGGTGGATGAGCGAGCGCCCAATAGGATGTGGTGCCATCTTTGGTTTCCACGACACAGCACAGGCCGAGTGCCCAGTCCTGCGCGTGCACGTCTGGCGGCAGCATTGAGAGGTCAATGACCGCGTCCAAAATCAGCTGCGCCGGCGCTTCCTCGCAGTCGATGACGGGCGCGCGACCAACGTCCAATTGCCGGAAGTTTTCACGATAACCCGTGAAATCGAACACCGCCCATTGCGAGGAGGGCGACAAGTTGAACTCATAATAGGCGTCGCCGCCCGCAGGTTTCAGGAAGGCCTCGCAGCAGGTTTCTTCCCACAATCCGACGGTGCGGACCGGCTCTTCAGGGCCGGGAATGGCGAGGTCCTGCATCCGTCCGGACAGGCGAAATTGAAGTCTCAGCTCAGAATATCCATAGGCCACCTCCACCTCAATAAAATCAAGGACTTGGCACGGCGTCGCCGGATGCGGAACGAGGCGCTGCGTGGCGCGGATCTGGGCTTGGCTCATCCCACCGGATTGGACGGGAACTAAGGACTTTTCAAGGATGCTTCTCTCCTTCCTCCCGCTCACCCTGAGCCTGTCGAAGGGTCGTTCTTCGTTTTCCTGATGCCGGTATACCCACTCACCTCGCCTTCGCCGCGCCCAACGGCTTAGGACGGCCCTTCGACAAGCTCAGGGCAGACGGTGGAGCGACCTCGCCCGCCCCGTTCCCTTTCCGGCAAAGGCCTGCTAAGCGCGCGGCCATCATGACCGGCTTTAAATCAGACCTTCTTCGCGTCCTTTCAGACCGCGGCTACATCCACCAGATCACCGATGGCGAGGCGCTGGACAAGCTGGCCACATCACAGGTGGTGCCCGCCTATGTCGGGTTTGACGCGACCGCACCGTCCCTCCATGTCGGCAATCTGGTGTCCATCATGCTGCTGCGCCGCCTGCAACAGGCGGGCCACAAGCCCGTCGTTCTGATGGGTGGCGGCACAACACGGATTGGCGACCCGACGGGCAAGGACGAAGTCCGCAAGATGCTGAGCGATGACGCGATCGAGACCAACATCTCTTCGATCCGCACCGCGTTTGAGAGATTTCTCGTTTTCGGCGACGGTCCAACCGACGCGGTGATGGTCAACAACCATGATTGGCTGGGTAAGCTCGGCTATATCGAAATGCTGCAGAAGGTCGGCACCCACTTCACGGTGAACCGCATGCTCAGCTTTGACTCGGTCAAGCTGCGGCTTGAGCGCGAACAGCCGATGACCTTCCTCGAATTTAACTACATGATCCTGCAAGGTTATGATTTCCGTCATCTTTGCCAGAACATGGACGTGCGGCTGCAAATGGGCGGCAGCGACCAATGGGGCAACATCGTCAACGGTGTCGAGCTGTCGCGACGCATGGACGGAGCCGAAGTGTTCGGGCTGACCACACCGCTCATCACCAAATCCGACGGGACCAAGATGGGCAAGTCGGTGTCTGGCGCGGTCTGGCTCAACGAGGCGCAGCTTCCGGCATATGATTATTGGCAGTTCTGGCGGAACTCAGACGATGCCGATGTCGGCAAATTCCTGCGCCTGTTTACCGATCTTCCGCTCGATGAGATTGCCCGACTGGAAGCGCTGGAAGGTGCCGAGATCAACGAGGCGAAGATTGTCCTCGCCAATGAAGCGACGCGCCTTTGCCGCGGGGACGAGGCCGCGAAGGCCGCAGCCGAAACCGCTCGCCAGACCTTCGCCGAAGGTGGCACGGGTGCCGATTTGCCGCGTTTTGAGGTCGCTGGTGGCTCCATTGAAATCCTCGACGCGCTTGTCGGGCTGGGCTTCTGTGCCTCCCGCGGGGAAGCAAAGCGCAAGATTGCCGAAGGCGCGGTCAAGGTCGACGATGCCATCGTCTCCGCAGCAGATGCGGTTGTGACCGTTTCAGGCGACATCAAGGTCAGCCTCGGCAAGAAGCGGCACGGACTTCTGGTTAGCGCCGCTTAAGCATAACCAACTGTTTTTCGGTCACTTTGTTGCTTTTTTACGTAAGTGAGTTGTGTCCGGCTGGGCGGTGAATTACCCTGCCTTAATCAGCGCCACGGCCGCATCACGTTCAAACAGATAGAGCGCAAGCCGCGCCGCTTCCCCCCGGACACTCGCCAACCCGCCATCGCGGTCCACCAGCAAGCGCGCATCATCGGTTGCGACAGGGATCAGGCTGGAGACCTGTTCCGGTGAGGCAATGCGGAATGCCGCTTCCCCTGACTGACGCGTACCGAGAATTTCCCCCGCCCCGCGCAGTTTCAGGTCTTCTTCGGCAATGCGGAAGCCGTCATTGGTTTCACGCATCAGGGCGAGCCTTGCGCGGGCCGTTTCGCTCAACGCGCTTCCCCGCAGCAATAGGCAGACGGATTTCTCGCTGCCCCGGCCTACACGCCCGCGCAGCTGGTGCAACTGCGCCAGACCGAAGCGTTCGGCATCCTCGATGATCATCAACGTGGAATTGGGCACATCAACACCGACCTCAATCACCGTCGTCGCGACGAGAACGGCAAGCTCGTTTGCCGCAAATCGCGCCATGACGGCGTCCTTTTCCGGCCCCTTCATCCTCCCATGAACCAACCCGACCTTGCCCGGAAAGCGCATCGACAGCGCCTCATAGCGCGCCTCGGCTGCCGCGCGGTCACTGTCTTCATTTTCTTCGACCAGCGGGCACACCCAATAGGCCTGCCCGCTTCTGCCAATATGCCGCGACAGCCCCTCTACAACCTCATCCAGACGGTCGCTAGACATGACCCGCGTGTCGATGGGCTGGCGACCGGGCGGCATCTCATCAAGGCGACTGACATCCATCTCGCCATAATTGGACAACGTCAGCGTCCGCGGGATAGGCGTTGCTGTCATCACCAACAGATGCGGCGGCTTTTCCGCCTTCTGGGTCAGCAGTAGCCGCTGGGCGACGCCAAAGCGGTGCTGCTCATCAATAACAGCAAGGCCGAGCCGCTTATAGGCCACCGCTTCCTGAAAGATGGCGTGGGTGCCGATCAGAATGTCTATGCTGCCGTCGGCCAGTCCCATCAGCGTCGATTCGCGCACGCGGCCCTTGTCGCGCCCTGTTAGGATGGCGACGATCACAGGCAGACCAGCCAATTGGCGAGTAATCGTGTCAAAATGCTGGCGGGCGAGGATTTCGGTCGGGGCGAGCATCGCCGCCTGAGCGCCTGCCTCTACGGCGGCGAGCATGGCATGGAGCGCGACCATCGTCTTACCGGCACCCACATCGCCCTGCAGCAGGCGCACCATCGGGATTGACTGAATCAGGTCCCCTTCAATTTCTGAAATCGTCCGTTGCTGCGCGCCGGTGAGCGAATAGGGCAGCTTGAGCATATCCCTCAGCCGCCCGTCGCCCTGCAGGGGCACGCCCCGCCTGCGGCGCGAAGAGGCCCGCACCAGCATCAGCGCGAGCTGGTTGGCAAAAATCTCATCATAAGCGAGCCGCTCCCGCGCTTTGGCATCGGCGGGGTCGGCATGGATGGCGCCAATTGCCTGCCGCCAGGTTGGCCAATCGCGCTGGGCGTGGAGCGAGGCGTCGATCCATTCCGGAAGGTTCGGGGCACGCTCCAAGGCCTGTGCGGCCAATTGCTGCATCCGCCGCCCGGTCAGGCCATCGGACAGGGGATAAACGGGCTCACGTTCCGGAAGGCTGCCCGCTTCCTCCGGTTTGAGCACATAATCCGGATGGACCATCTGCAAGTCCTGTCCATAAGCCTCCAGCTTACCCGAAACGATCCGCGGCTCACCCAATGGGAACAACTTCTTCGCCCAGCCGGGATTCCCGCCGAAATAGACAAGCGCGATCATGTCGCCATTCGGGTCCGCCGCCCACACACGGAACGGCCCCCTGCCCCCGCTGGCGCGGTAATCCATTGGCGTCAGTTCAATCGTTATAACGCGGCCCGCATCACTCATCCGCAGACCAGCAACGCGCAGCCGGTCGACAAAGCCCGTTGGCAGGTGAAAGAGGATATCAACCAGCTTGTTGAGCCCCAACCGCTCAAGCGGGCGCGCAAGCTGCGGGCCGATGCCCTTAAGGGCAGTCACCTCGGCAAAGATCGGGTTGAGAAGTTCTGGTCGCATGGCTATCCCGCAACACCCTTACCCCAGCCTGCGCAAGCGTCAAAACGCCCGCCGGCCAATTGGCGTTGGAAAATGGAAAACGAAGCGCGGCTGAAACGACTGAAATTCCGGGCATGGCACCGTGGCACGCGCGAAGCTGACTATATGGTCGGCGGCTTTTTTGACGCGCACGCCACTCAGTGGAATGAATCAGAAATCGTCTGGTTCGAGCAGCTTATGGATGAACAGGACGTCGATATCATCGGTTGGGCCATGGGTTCCATCCCCGTCCCCGCCGAATGGCAGGGCCCGATGATGGTCGAATTCCAGAAACTCGACTTCATCCGGATCCCAGAGTGATTGAACTCAACCGCATTCTGACATCAGCCAAACCGCTCACACTGGCAGGCGCACCGACAGGGTTCCTGCCTTGGCTGATGACTGACCTTGCCCGCGCGGCCAATGGCCGGGCCGTGTTCATTGCGTCCGACGAAGTGTCGATGCGCGCGCTTGCCGATGCCGCCAACTGGTTTGCCCCCGAAGTAGAGGTGCTGACATTCCCGTCTTGGGATTGCCTGCCCTATGACCGCGCCTCCCCCTCGCTGCGCGTCACCTCGGAACGTCTCGCCACGCTGGCCGCCCTTCAGCGCAAGACAGACAAGCCGCAGCTTTTGATCACCACGGCCAACGCGGCCACGCAGCGCGTGTTGACGCCGTTCCGCATCCGGCAGCTGACCGCCCATCTCGCCCCCGGCGCGCGGATCGACCGCGACAAGTTGGCGGCCCTATTGCAGGCCAATGGCTATGTCCGCACGGATACCGTGGCCGACGCAGGCGAATTCGCTGTGCGTGGCGGGTTGGTCGACCTGTTTCCGTCTGGCATGCCGCACGGTCTGCGGCTCGACTTTTTCGGCGACGAGATTGAAACGGTCCGCACCTTTGATCCGGCGGACCAGCGCACCACTGGGCGGGCGGATGACGGCTTCACCCTCCTCCCCGCCTCTGAAGCCCTGCTCGATGAAGACGGCATCAAGCGCTTCCGCACGCGATACCGTGATCTGTTCGGCGCGACCGCCACGGGTGATCCGCTCTACCAGGCGGTCTCCGAAGGACGGCGTCTGGCGGGTATGGACCACTGGCTGCCACTCATTGAAGACAAGCTGACCACGCTGTTTGAGCATCTGGGTGACGCGCCACTGATTGTGCGCGAACTCGGCGTTGATGGGGCGATTGAGGGCCGGTTTGAGGCGATTGGTGACTATTATGCCAATCGCGAAAAGGCGCAGTCTGCCGACCCCGGGAGTTACCGCCCACTCACCCCTGATGCGCTCTATTTGACGCACAAACAGTGGGACGCAGCGATCGCCAGCCAATCAATCCATTTGGCAACCCACTTCCATGAACCGGCTTCAGACAAGGTCATCGACTTTGGCATTGATGGCCCCCGCGACTTCGCGCCGGAGCGGACCAATGGCGACAATGTCTATGATGCACTCACAGCGCACGCCACCGGACTGGCCCATCATGACCGCGGCATGGTGCTTGCCTGCTATTCCAAGGGCTCACGCGACCGCCTGAGCGGCCTGTTGGCAGACCATGGCCTCGCCGGGGCTGTCTTGCTGGAGACATGGCACGAAGCACAGGGCTTTGTCGGTGCGCCGCGCAAGCGCGAAGGCGAGGTCCGCGTCGCTTTGGTCGTCGTGCCGCTCGACCATGGCTTCACCGCGCCCAACATCGCGGTTCTTTCTGAACAGGATGTGCTGGGCGACAGGCTTGTCCGCCGGGCCAAGCGCAAGAAATCTGCCGACGCCTTCATGGCCGAACTGGCAACGCTCTCCCCCGGTGATCTGGTCGTGCACACCGAGCATGGGATTGGCCGCTATGAGGGGCTGACCCAGATCCCGGTCTCGCAGGCCCCGCATGACTGTGTGGCGCTGTCCTATGCGGGTGGCGACAAGCTTTATGTGCCTGTCGAGAACATCGATGTCCTCTCGCGCTATGGCAGCGACAGTGATGGCGTTGCACTCGACCGTCTGGGCGGTGAGGCCTGGCAGCGCCGCAAGGCCAAGATGCGCGAACGCATCCGCGAGATTGCGGGTGAATTGATCGCGACCGCAGCCCTCCGCGCGCTACGTGCAGGCGACGTGGCCGAGCCTGACCCGCAGCACTTTGCGGAATTCGTCAACCGCTTCCCCTATCAGGAAACCGATGATCAGGAGCGCGCGATTGCCGACGTGACCGAAGATCTCGCGGCGGGCAAGCCGATGGACCGGCTGGTCGTGGGCGATGTGGGCTTTGGCAAAACCGAAGTCGCACTGCGCGCTGCCTTCATTGCCGCTATGGCCGGCATGCAGGTGGCGCTCATTTGCCCAACGACACTCCTTGCCCGACAGCATTTCCAGAATTTCGTCGAACGTTTCCAAGGCTTTCCGCTGAATATTGGTCGTCTTTCGAGTCTTGTGGGCTCCGTCGAAGCCAAGGCGACACGGGAAGGTTTGGAAAGCGGCACCATCGACATCGTCATCGGCACGCACGCCTTGTTGTCCAAAGGCATCGCCTTCAAACGCCTTGGCCTCGTCATCGTTGACGAAGAGCAGCGCTTTGGCGTGGTCCATAAGGAAAAGCTAAAAGCGCTGAAGGCCGACGTCCACGTCCTGACGCTGACAGCAACGCCGATCCCGCGCACGTTGCAAATGGCGATGTCGGGGCTGCGCGAGCTCTCGGTCATCCAGACGCCACCGGTCGACCGGCTGGCGGTGCGCACCTACATCATGCCTTGGGACAAGATCGTGATGCGCGAGGCGCTGTTGCGTGAGCATTATCGCGGTGGACAGAGCTTCTTCGTTACGCCGCGTATTTCTGACCTGCCGGATATTGAAGAGTTTCTGCGCACCGAAGTGCCGGAAATCAAATATGTCGTCGCCCATGGCCAGATGGCGCCGGGTGACGTTGAAGAGCGGATGTCGGCCTTTTACGACAAGCGCTATGACGTGCTGGTCTCCACCACGATCATCGAAAGCGGCCTCGATATTCCGAGCGCGAACACGATGATCATCCACCGCGCCGACCGCTTTGGTCTGGCCCAGCTTTACCAGCTGCGCGGGCGCGTCGGCCGCGCCAAGACGCGGGCCTATGCCTATCTGACAACGGCGCCGAACCGGTTGCTGACCGATACCGCCGAAAAGCGGCTCAAGGTTCTGTCAGACCTCGACAGCCTTGGCGCCGGCTTCCAATTGGCGAGCCATGATCTCGACATCCGGGGTGCAGGCAATCTGCTGGGCGATGAACAATCGGGCCATATCCGCGAGGTGGGCTTTGAACTCTACCAGTCGATGCTGGAAGAGGCTATCCTCGACGCTAAAGCCGGCGGACTCGCCAATGTCAGCGTGCGGGATCTTTCTCCGCAGATTACCGTCGATGCCGCTGTCCTCATCCCCGACACCTATGTGCCTGACCTTGACCTGCGCATGGGCCTGTATCGCCGCCTCAATGAGCTTGAGACCGTGCAGGAGATCGAGGCCTTTGGCGCGGAAATGATCGACCGGTTCGGCACCTTGCCCGAGCCGACCGAGAACCTTTTGACGCTCATTCAGATCAAGCTGAACGCCAAGTCGGCACACATCGCCAAGATCGACGTCGGCCCGCGTGGTGCGCTTGTCGCCTTCTGGAACGACACCTTCCCGAAGGTCGACGGGCTACTGGCCTATGTGGCACGGCTTGGGGATACGGCGAAGCTGCGCCCCGATATGCGTCTGAGCATCACCCGCGCCTGGGCAGACCCCAAAGCGCGTCTCCATGGCATTCTGCAACTTTCGCGGGGATTGGCAAAGATCGCGGCCTGACCGCTGCACACCGTTTGGGCGGAGCTTAAGAGAGGCCCCTGTGCAAAAGCGGCTTCGCCAGCAGCAAACCGACGAAGAAACCGCCAATGTGCGCGGCGATGGCAATGCTGTAGCCGGAGCCTGCGCTGGCAATCCCGATCAACCATTGCACGCCAACCCACCCCGCCAGAAGCCAGAGCGTGCGCATCCATTCGGCCGGGATGGGGCCCCAGCTTTTGGCTTCCGAAGTGCTGAACAGCATCGCATAAGCGCCGATGACAGCGGACACCGCCCCGCTTGCCCCAATCATCGGCGTCCCGGCTTGGAGCGGGTCGCCGGCATTGACCAGATAGTGCAGCCCCGCTGACCCATAGGCGCCGATCACAAACAGGATGACAAGACCCGTCGAGCCCAGAAAGCGCTCCACGAGTTTGCCGCAATACCAAAAGGTGATCATGTTCATCGTCAGGTGCAGGAGGCCCCCATGCACCAGCGACGCCGTAAGCGGCGTCAGAAAGCGCGGAACCACATCCAGCGCAGGGATATCCATCAAGAACCGCGCCGGAACAAAGCCCGCAATCAGCGCTGCGTTCTCCAATGGCCAAAAAAGCATCTGGAGGGCCCAAGCCACAACCGTGAGCCCGGTGATGACACGAAGCGCAGGACCGGCGGGGCCGTCCTGCATGTTAGATGAACTCGACCTTCGCGACCTGATAATATTTGTCGCCCGAAGGAACTGTCACTTCCACTTCATCCTCAACGGTGCGCCCAATGAGCGCCTTTCCGAGGGGGGAGTTATACGAAATGCGACCAGCCTTGGCATCCGCTTCGACTTGCCCCACGATCTGGTAGCGGACTTCCTTGTCATCCTCATCCATCAAGGTGACTGTCGCGCCGAACATCACGCGGTTGCCGGAAAGGGTTTTAGGATCGATGATCTGGGCGCGGGCCAGCTGGTCCTCGATATGGGCGATGGTCGCCTCAACCTGTCCCTGCCGTTCCTTTGCCGCGTGATATTCCGCGTTTTCAGAGAGATCGCCATGCGCGCGCGCTTCTTCAATAGCATCCACGATGAGAGGACGCTCCAATTTCAAGCGTTGCAGCTCATCGCCAAGCTTGCGGTAGCCCTCGTCGAGCATCGGGACTTTGTCATGCGAAGCCATGGGGCTAACCTTCTCGTACCAGCGTCAAAACTTTTCCCCGGCGGCCCCTGTTACGGTGGCCACCCGCACTTCTTTATCGGAGGGGGAGTTAACGTGCGTTGCCTGAATGATAGGCCTGCAATGGCCTGACTTCAAGCTTTCGGTCACGTAACGCCGCAATCGCCTGTGCAGTGGCGACCGAAGCCGCCGCTGTGGTGAAGTAAGGCACCTTGCCCATCAACGCAGAACGTCGGATATCCTCAGAGTCTTTCAGGCTCTGCCACCCTTCGGTCGTGTTGAAGATCAGGTCGATCTCACCGTCCTTAATCTTATCAACAATGTGCGGGCGGCCCTGCGCGACCTTATTGACGCGTTCGACTGTGATGCCGTTCTCAGACAGATAGTCCGCGGTGCCGCCGGTTGCGCACACGATAAAACCAAGATCCTGAACCTGCTTCACGGCAGGCAGGATGATCGGCTTGTCGGTGTCCTTCACGGACACAAACAGCTTGCCACCATCTGGAAGTTTGACCCCAGCGCCAAGCTGCGCCTTGGCAAAGGCAATGGCAAAATCCTGATCAATTCCCATAACTTCACCGGTGGACTTCATTTCCGGTGAGAGCACGGGATCAACCCCTGGGAAGCGCGCAAACGGGAAGACCGCTTCCTTGACCGCGATATAATCAATGTCGAGATTGATCGGCGGCAGGTCTTTCAGCATCTCGCCTGCCATTACGCGGGCGGCGATCTTAGCGATCGGGGCGCCAATGGCCTTTGCGACGAACGGCACCGTGCGGCTGGCGCGCGGATTGACTTCGATGAGGTAAACCTCGCCATCCTTCACTGCGAACTGGACGTTCATGAGGCCGCGCACATGGAGCGCTCTCGCCAATGCCTCGGCCTGGCGGCGGATTTCCTCGATAATGTCTTTGGGCAGGCTGTAGGGCGGCAACGTGCACGCGCTGTCACCCGAATGGACGCCCGCTTCTTCGATATGCTGGAGGATACCGGCCACAACGACATCAACGCCGTCTCCAATCGCATCGACGTCCACTTCAATGGCATCGCGCAGATAGCTGTCGATGAGCACAGGCGAGTCGCCTGACACGATCACCGCAGTCTGAATGTAGTTTTCAAGCTGCGCCTGCGTGTCGACAATCTCCATTGCGCGGCCACCGAGCACATAGCTCGGGCGCATGAGCACAGGATATCCGATGCGGTCGGCCACGGCGATGGCCTCATCCCGGCTGCGGGCAATGCCGTTGGCCGGCTGCTTCAGCTGCAACTTGTTGACGAGCGCTGCAAACCGCTCCCGGTCTTCCGCCAGATCAATCGCGTCCGGTGAGGTCCCGAGAATGGGGATGCCCGCCTCTTCCAGCGCGCGGGCCAGATTGAGCGGCGTCTGCCCGCCAAACTGCACGATGACGCCCTTCAGCTTGCCGTTCTGCTGTTCCACATGCAGGATTTCCAGGACATCTTCTGCGGTCAGAGGCTCAAAATAGAGGCGATCGGATGTGTCATAATCGGTCGACACCGTTTCCGGGTTGCAGTTGACCATGATCGTTTCATAGCCGACCTCTTCCAGCGCAAAGCAGGCGTGGCAGCAGCAATAATCGAACTCGATCCCCTGCCCGATGCGGTTTGGACCGCCGCCGAGAATGACGATCTTCTCGCGGTTCGTCGGCTGCGATTCGCAGGCAGGCACCCCAAAGGTCGGTGCCTCATAGGTCGAATACATATACGGCGTCTTGGCCTCAAACTCAGCCGCGCAGGTGTCGATCCGCTTGAAGACGGGGCGGACACCAAGAAGGTGACGCAGCGCACGCACTTCCTTCTCGGTCACGCCTCCGGTCATGGCGCGCACAGCATCGTGGATCAGGCCGGACCCATGCGCGATGGCGCGTTCCATGCCGGACTTCAGATGTGCCGATTCAAGTGCCAGATAGGCCAGCCGCTTGTCCGAAAAGCCCATCGCCTTCAGACGACGCAGGCCGTCTGCATCCTGCGGGATGCCATTCGTCGCGACTTCGCGTTCCGCGGCCACGATTTCCTCAATCCGCTCAAGGAACCAGGGGTCAAAGCACGCAATGGCGTTGATTTCGGCAACCGTCATGCCTTCGCGCAGGGCTTGGGCTGCGACGAGAAGCCGGTCGGGCGTTGCCCGCGACAGGGCCGATGCCAGCTTGTCCTTCGACGCGCCTTTCAGTTCATCAATATAGTTGAAGCCGACAAGGCCGGTTTCCAGCCCGCGCAGGGCCTTTTGCATCGATTCGTGGATATTGCGGCCAATCGCCATCACTTCACCGACCGACTTCATCGCGGTGGAGAGGATGGGCTCGGCACCCTTGAACTTTTCAAAGGCAAAGCGCGGGATTTTGGTGACGACATAGTCAATCGTCGGTTCAAACGACGCCGGCGTCGCGCCCGTAATGTCGTTGTCGATCTCGTCGAGGGTATAACCCACGGCCAGCTTGGCCGCGACCTTGGCAATCGGGAAGCCGGTCGCCTTGGACGCGAGCGCCGAAGACCGCGACACGCGCGGGTTCATCTCAATGACGATCAGGCGGCCATCCTTCGGATTGACTGCGAACTGAACGTTAGATCCCCCTGTTTCGACACCGATTTCACGCAAGCAGGCGATGCTCGCATTGCGCATGATCTGATATTCTTTGTCGGTCAGCGTCAGGGCTGGCGCGACGGTGATCGAGTCGCCCGTATGGACGCCCATCGGGTCGATATTCTCGATGGAACAGATGATGATGGCATTGTCGTTCCGGTCGCGGACGACCTCCATCTCATATTCTTTCCAGCCGAGCAGCGATTCCTCGATCAGCACTTCGGTGGTGGGCGACGCATCAAGTCCGCCGGTCACGATCTGGATGAACTCTTCGCGGTTATACGCAATGCCGCCGCCGGTGCCGCCCATGGTGAAGCTGGGGCGGATGATGGAGGGAAGCCCGGTGCGTTCCAGCACCGTCAGCGCTTCGTCCAGCGTGTGGGCAATGCCCGACCGCGCCGATTCCAGCCCGATCTTGTCCATCGCATCGCGGAATTTGATACGGTCTTCCGCCTTGTCGATCGCTTCGGCGTCGGCACCGATCATTTCGACGCCGTACTTGGCGAGCGTGCCATCATTGAACAGCGCGAGCGCGGTGTTGAGCGCGGTTTGCCCGCCCATGGTCGGCAGGATGGCGTCAGGCCGCTCTTTCTCGATGATCTTCGCCACGATTTCGGGCGTAATCGGCTCAATATAGGTCGCGTCCGCCAATTCGGGATCAGTCATGATCGTTGCCGGGTTCGAATTGACGAGGATGATGCGATAGCCCTCTTCCTTCAGCGCCTTAACGGCCTGCGTGCCCGAATAATCGAACTCGCACGCCTGCCCGATAATGATCGGACCCGCGCCAACGATGAGGATGGAGGAGATGTCTGTTCTTTTAGGCATTGGTTGTTCCCATCATCCCCACGAACTTTTCGAACAGATAGTGGCTGTCCTGAGGGCCGGGGGACGCTTCGGGGTGATATTGGACGCTGAAGGCGGGCTGGTCGGTCAGTTCGAAGCCGCAGTTAGAGCCATCGAACAGCGACACATGTGTCGCGCGAGCATTGGCGGGAAGCGTGTCTGCATCGACCGCAAAACCGTGGTTCATGCTGGTGATTTCAACCGCGCCATCGTCGAGCCGCTTGACCGGATGGTTCGCGCCGCGGTGCCCCTGATGCATCTTTTCGGTTGTCGCACCGATGGCGAGGCCAAGCATCTGGTGACCAAGGCAGATGCCGAACAACGGCTTCTTCGTCTCCAGCCATTGCTTGATGACAGGCACAGCGAAGGTGCCCGTCGCTGCGGGATCTCCGGGGCCGTTGGAGAGGAACAGTCCGTCGGGGCTGTGCGCCATGATGTCTTCGAAGCTCGCGCTGGCTGGAACAACCGTCACCTGCGCGCCGGCATCGACCAGATTGCGCAGAATGTTGCGCTTGATGCCATAATCGATGGCGACAACCTTTGGCTGCTTTTTCCCGTTCGTCTCGAGCGCAGTCGAGAGACCTTCCCCGTGTGTCTCGACTTCGCTCGACACAAACGGTTTCGCGTACCCCTGCCCCAGCTTCCAAAGCCCTTCGTCCCACTGATAGCTTTGCAGCGTGGTCACATCCTTGGCGAGGTCCATCCCCTCCAGCCCCGGCCAGCCGCGCGCCTGTGACAGCAAGGCGGCGATATCAAACACACCATCAGGCGCATGCGCGATGACGCCGTTTGGCGCACCCTTCATGCGGATGATGCGGGTCAGCTCACGCGTGTCGATGCCCGACAGGCCGATGCGGCCGTTCGCCTTCATCCACGCATCAAAATGCTGTGTGCTGCGGAAATTGGAGGGGTCGGTCACATCCTGCCGGACGATACAGCCCAAGGCATGCGGGTTAGTCGCCTCAATGTCTTCGGGATTGGTGCCGACATTGCCGACATGCGGGAAGGTGAAATTGATGATCTGCCCGGCATAGCTGGGGTCGGTCATGACTTCCTGATAGCCCGTCATCGCAGTGTTGAAGCAGACTTCACCCACCGCAGCGCCTGCTGCGCCAAAGCCCTTGCCCCAAAGGATCTCGCCCGAATCCAATACCAGAACGCCTGTCGCTCCGCTGGGCGCGCGCGTACTGGTGGGGTCGGCCATATCGGGGCGCTCCTTCGTAAATTCTAGTGATGTCGCTAAGGCACCGCAGCTAGAGATGGGGGGCGAAACCGTCAATCTATTAAAACCGGTTTTCCCCAGCTAAAGCCCCTTCTTTCATGATTTCGAGAGAACAAAATGATTCGCGACGACATTCAGGCTGCGCAGATCACCGCCATGAAGGCCGGAGATAAGCCGCGTACCGCCACCATCCGCCTGATTGTTGCGGCCATCAAAAACCGCGACATCGAAGCCCGCACAGGCAAGGCCCCGGCTGATGACGACACGCTTGTCGTTGAAGTGCTCCAGAAAATGGTGAAGCAGCGTCGCGAATCGATTGAGCTCTATGTGAAGGGTGGCCGTCCCGAGCTCGCCGAAATCGAGTCTTCCGAAATCACCGTGATCGAAGATTTCCTCCCCACGCAGTTGAGCGAAGAAGAAACCACCGCCGCCATTGAAGCCATCAAGGCGGAAATCGGCGCCGAGAGCGTGAAGGATATGGGCAAGGTTATGGCCGTCCTGAAAGAACGGCATGCGTCATCGCTCGACATGTCCAAAGCCAGCGCGCTGGTGAAGGCGGCTTTGAGCTGAGGTGAAACGTCCCCCTCCCGCCTGCGGGAGGGGTTAGGGGTGGGCAAATTGGTGAAAGGCGCCTTCAAACCGCGCGACACAGCACGCGCACGCTCTCTTCGTCGTGAGGCCAGACCGGCAGAGCGGCAGTTATGGTCTTGCCTGCGCGGAAGCCAATTGATCGGACATAAATTCAGCCGACAAATGCCGATTGGCCCTTATTTCGCGGACTTCCTATGTCGTACTGCCAATTTGGTCGTGGAACTGGATGGCAATTCGCATGATGGACAGATAGCCTTTGACCAAGCGCGAGATGCGTTTCTCGCAAACAACGGATATCAGGTGATCAGATTTTCCAACCAAGAGGTGTTTGATAATTTGGAAGGCGTTGTGGCTGCCATTACTCAGGCCCTAGCGGACTTGCCCACCCCTAGCCCCTCCCGCACGCGGGAGGGGGACTTGAACTCATGACCCTCTCCCCCGCATGGCTGGACGAATTGCGCGCGCGGACACTGCTCTCCGCGCTCGTCGGGCGCACAGTAAAGATCACGAAGGCCGGACGCGAGTTTAAGGGCTGCTGCCCGTTCCATAATGAGAAGACGCCCAGCTTTTACGTCAATGACGAAAAGGGCTTCTACCACTGCTTCGGCTGCAGCGCGCATGGAGATGCGATCCGCTGGATGACCGATCAGCGCGGGCTGCCGTTTATGGACGCCGTCAAGGAACTGGCGGAAGCAGCTGGCTTGGAGGTCCCAGCACCAGACCCACGCGCGGCCGAAAAGGCAGAGCGGGCCAATTCGCTTCATGACGTCATGGCGGCAGCCGCCAGTTGGTATAGTGAGCAATTGCAGGGGGTTAAGGGTGGTGAGGCGCGCCAATATCTGCAGCAGCGCGGCATAAAGCCCGCAACCATTTCGACGTTTGGCATGGGATATGCCCCTGATAGCCGGGGCGATCTAAAGACGGCCCTCGCCCGATTTGGCGAGGACATGCTGATTGAGGCGGGGCTCCTCATCAAGGTTGACGACAAGGACAGTTATGACCGGTTCCGCGGCCGCCTGATGATCCCCATCCGCGATGCGCGCGGGCGGGTTATCGCCTTTGGGGGCCGCATCTTGGGGGCTGGCGAGCCTAAATACCTCAATTCCCCGGATACGCCGCTCTTCGATAAAGGGCGGACGCTGTACAACATTGACCGCGCGGGACCCGCCAACCGCAAGACCAATCGTGTGATTGTTGTCGAAGGCTATATGGACGTCATCGCGCTGGCACAGGCAGGGATTGAGGATGCCGTCGCGCCGCTCGGCACGGCGCTGACCGAACACCAGATTGCGCGGCTTTGGCGGCTGTCTGGCGCGCCGATCCTGTGCTTTGACGGAGATTCGGCCGGACAAAAGGCATCTGTGCGGGCGATTGGTCGCGCTTTGCCTGGGTTGGCGCCGGCCTGTTCGCTGAGCTTTGTCACGCTGCCGCAGGGTCAAGATCCTGATGATCTGATCAAATCCAGCGGACGAGCCGCGATGGACGCTCTGCTCGACAAGCCAGAGGCATTGGTTGATCGGCTGTGGCGGCATGAACTTCAGGCAGAACCCCTCGCGACCCCGGAAGCGCGGGCAGGCTTACGACAGCGCCTTAGAAATCATACTCAAGTCATTGAAAATGGATCTGTTCGAGAACAATATGATCTCGAATTCCGGCAGCGCTTTGATGATGCCTTCCGCCGTCCGTCCCAGCCCCGGCTTGAGCAGCGGCGTTTTGAACCCCGCCGCCCTGGCCAGCGTGGTGGCCGCTTCCAGCCCTTTGAGCTACCGCCGACGAACGCCACCCGGACCATCAGCGGCGGCGGTATTGATGCCATCTATGCACGGGCAATTCTGGCCGGTTTGCTCCACCACCCGACCGTCATTCTGGCCTGCGCCGAGGCACTATCTGCCCTGACCTTGCCCGACCGGGAACTTGAAGGCCTGCGGAACATTCTTCTTGAGGCCGCATATGATGATCCTGCGCTTGATTCTCAGGCATTGATCACCATATGCGAAAGTGGCGGTTTCGGCGCGCTTGCGGCACAGTTGGTCGATGCGAATGGGCTTGCCTTTTCCTTCACACGGCGGCAGGCAAATCCGGAGCTCGCCCGGAGGGATTTGGGGATGGCGATCGAAGCGCTCGCCGCGCGGCCGGAACTGGATGCGGCGCTGGCAGCAGCGACGGCTCGCCTCGCCGAAAACTGGGACGAAACAGGGTTTGCCGAACAAATGCGCCTATTGGAGGCGCGCCGTGATGCGGATGCAAGGCTGGCATCGCTCGCTGAACGGGATGAGAACGGCGATTGAAGAAGGGTACACCGGGTCACATGGCCAAAACTGACACTGCGGAAATGATGGACAAGGACAGCGTTGATGCCCCGCTCATCGACCTGAACGAAGCATCGGTCAAAAAGCTGATCGCCCGCGCCAAAAAGCGTGGCTACATCACTTATGATGAGCTGAATGAGGCTCTGCCGCAGGACCAGATGTCGTCCGAGCAGATCGAAGACGTCATGGCTGCGATCAACGACATGGGCGTTAACATCGTCGAGAATGACGAAGCGTCCGACGATGGCGAAGAAGCGGAAGCCGAAGAGGAAGTCGAAGCCGTTGATGCTGCCGACCCGATGGGCGCGCCGCAAATTGAAAAGAAGAAGGAAGTCGTCGACCGCACCGATGACCCGGTTCGCATGTACCTGCGCGAAATGGGCGCGGTGGAACTGCTGAGCCGCGAAGGCGAAATCGCCATCGCCAAGCGCATCGAAGCAGGCCGCGACACCATGATCCTTGGCCTTTGCGAAAGCCCGATCACCTTTAACGCCATCATCGACTGGTCGACCGCGCTGAACGAAGGCACGATGCAGCTGCGTGAAATCCTTGATCTGGAAGCCATGCTCTCCAAGGGCCCTGCCCCGGAAGCGCTGACCGATGAGGAAGAGGATGGCGACGGCGAGATTTCTGAAAAGAATGCCGGCCCGACCTATAAGGAAGAAGAAGACGTTGCCGAAGAAGCCCCCGCCGATGGCGAGGAAGACGAAGACGGCATGATCGAGCGCCGCATGAAGGCGGCAGCCGAAGAGGAAGAGGAAGACAACACCCTTTCCCTCGCCCAGATGGAAGAAACGCTGAAGCCTGAAGCGCTTGAGCGGTTCGCACGCATCACGTCGATCTACAAGAAGTTTGGCAAGCTCCAACAGTCGCGCATGGATTCGCTCTCGGCTGGCGACGGATTCCCAGCCAATGACGAAAAGAAATACCACAAGCTGCGTGAAGAGCTGACCGCCGAAGTTGAAAGCGTCCAGTTCCACAATTCCAAGATCGAGTATCTGGTTGACCAACTGTATAGCTACAACCGCCGCCTGACCGCGCTGGGCGGGCAGATGCTACGTCTGGCCGAGCGCCACCGCGTGGCCCGCAAGTCGTTCCTCGACAGCTATATGGGCCATGAGCTTGACGAGAACTGGCTCGAAAGCGTGCGCGCCATCGACAAGAAATGGGCTGCGTTCGCCGAAAACGAAGGCGGCAATGTCGAGCGCATCCGCACCGAGATTTCAGAGATCGCGCAAGCGACGGGCATGTCGCTCACGGAATTCCGTCGCATCGTGAACATGGTGCAGAAGGCGGAGCGTGAAGCGCGCATCGCCAAGAAGGAAATGGTCGAGGCGAACCTTCGCCTCGTCATCTCCATCGCGAAGAAGTACACCAATCGCGGTCTTCAGTTCCTCGACCTCATTCAGGAAGGCAATATCGGCCTCATGAAGGCGGTCGATAAGTTCGAGTATCGCCGCGGCTACAAATTCTCGACCTACGCCACTTGGTGGATCCGGCAGGCGATCACGCGTTCCATCGCAGATCAGGCGCGCACGATCCGTATTCCGGTCCACATGATCGAAACGATCAATAAGCTGGTTCGTTGCAGCCGCCAGTTCCTCCACGAAACAGGCCGCGAGCCGACCCCGGAAGAAATGGCCGAGCGTCTGTCGATGCCGCTCGAAAAGGTTCGCAAGGTGATGAAGATCGCCAAAGAACCAATCTCGCTTGAAACGCCAATTGGCGACGAGGAAGACAGCCATCTGGGTGACTTCATTGAGGACAAGAATGCCGTCATCCCTGTGGATGCCGCCATTCAACAGAACCTTAAGGAAACCGTCACCCGTGTGCTGGCGAGCCTCACCCCCCGTGAGGAACGCGTGCTGCGCATGCGCTTCGGCATCGGCATGAACACCGATCATACGCTGGAAGAAGTCGGCCAGCAGTTCAGCGTGACGCGCGAACGCATCCGTCAGATCGAAGCCAAAGCGCTGAGGAAACTCAAGCACCCAAGCCGGTCTCGCAAGATGCGGTCCTTCCTAGACCAGTAATATCAACGGGGCCTTCGGGCCCCGTTTTTTTGGGGCAGAAGATGACAGGGTTTAACGACAAGATCGTCATTGTAACGGGCGCTGCGACAGGCATCGGACGGGCAACCGCGAAAACATTCGCAGATTTGGGCGCGAAGATCGTCCTCGCCGATATCGCCGTCGAAGCTGGTGAAGCGACCGCCCATGACATTGTATCTGCAGGCGGACAGGCAATTTTCGTTGCCGCCAATGTTGGCAAGACGGACCAGGTCGAAGCTCTTATCGCTCAGACCGTTGGCCATTTTGGAAGGCTCGACATCGCCGTCAACAATGCTGGCATCGCCCCGAGAGGCGCGCCCATTGCCGAGATGACGGAAGAAGACTGGGACCGGACCATAGAGGTCAACCTCAAAGGCGTCTGGGCTTGCCTGAAATATGAATGCGCGCAGATGCTGAAACAGGGCAATGGCGGCGCCATCGTCAACATCTCTTCGGTCATGGCTCTGGTCAGCGGGCCCGGTCTCGCGTCCTATTCCGCCTCAAAGTCGGGCGTACTGGGCCTGACGCGCGCGGCCGCCATCGACTATGCACGCGCGGGCATCCGGATAAACGCCATTTGCCCCGGAGGCATTGGCGACACCGAAATTACAAGTGCGCCGGAAAACAAGGCGGATATGGATCAGATGGCGCAGATGACGCCCATGGGACTGCTTGGTGTGCCGCAAGACATCGCAAGCACCATCCTTTGGCTATGCAGCGGCAGCGCAGGTTTTGTCACGGGCCAGACGATCGCCGTCGATGGGGGCTATTCCATCTGGTAAGATCACGTCGACAAGCGACGTCTTCCATATACTTCAACAAAAAAGCCCCGCATTTCTGCGGGGCTTCTTGTTCTCGCCGTTTGGCAAAACGGCTTAGGCAGCTTCGTCCATATCTTCCGACGTGTAGACTGGGCCTGAATCCTGGCCCTTGGCGCTCACGTCGCGGTCGACGAATTCGATGATCGCAATCGGGGCGGCGTCCGATGCGCGGATGCCGGCCTTAACGACGCGGGTGTAGCCGCCGTTGCGATCCTTGTAACGCTCGGCAAGAACGTCAAACAGCTTGATCAGCTGCGCATCGTTCAAAAGACGGGCATGCGCCAGACGACGGTTGGACAGGCCACCCTTCTTCGCCAGCGTGATCAGCTTTTCAACGTACGGACGCAGTTCCTTCGCCTTGGCGAGGGTCGTGGTGATCTGTTCGTGCTTGATGAGCGCTGCCGACATGTTGCGGAACAGGGCAATACGGTGGGCCGAGGTGCGCTGAAGCTTACGGCCGCCACTACGATGTCTCATTCTAACTTCCTTTTCGTTCGTCAGGGGGCCGTGTGAGGTACCCCTAGCCAGGCGGTGTTACGGGCCACCGCCCTTTGCCCTAAACCTCCCTCGCCCCTTGAGGGAGAGGGAAGCGAAACTTAGCGGCTCGTCCGCTTAGTTGCAGCCGGGCGAGGGGTTGGCCGCCGGATAGTCCGCGCCGTCACCCTCAACCAACTTCGCCTAGGCGCTTTTGCGCCAAGGCTGCGTATCCTTCTCCCTTCAAGGGAGAAGGACTGGAATTCAACCAAGCAGCTCTTGTTCGAGCTTCTTGGCCATGTCTTCGATGTTCTCGGGCGGCCATCCGGGGATGTCCATGCCGAGACGCAGACCCATCGACGACAGCACTTCCTTGATTTCGTTCAAGGACTTGCGGCCGAAGTTCGGCGTGCGGAGCATTTCGGCTTCGGTCTTCTGAACCAGATCGCCGATGTAGATGATGTTGTCGTTCTTGAGGCAGTTTGCCGAACGGACCGACAATTCCAGCTCGTCCACCTTCTTGAGAAGGAAGCGGTTGATCTGGTTGGAGTCGCTCGACGATTCCGGCGCACTGGAAGGTGCGGCCATGCCGATGAGCTGCGAGGACTGAGCCAGCGCTTCATCGAAGTGGACGAAGAGCTGAAGCTGGTCCTGAAGGATGCGCGCGGCGTAAGCGACGGCATCATCCGGGGTCACCGTGCCATCGGTTTCGATGGTCAGGGTCAGCTTGTCATAGTCCAGTTCCTGGCCGACGCGGGTGTTTTCCACCTTGTACGAGACCTGACGGACGGGCGAGTAGAGCGCATCAACCGGAATAAGGCCGATGGGCGCGTCTGCCGGACGGTTCGATGCGGCAGGGACATAGCCCTTACCAACGTCGGCCGTCAGTTCCATGTTGAGCGTTGCGCCCTGATCGAGATGACAGATGACCAAGTCCGGGTTCATCACTTCGATGTCGCCAGAAACGGCGATGTCGCCAGCCTTCACGTCAGCCGGGCCGGTCGCCGAAAGCTGAAGACGCTTCGGGCCATCGCCCTGCATGCGCAGTGCAATCTGCTTCACGTTCAGAACGATGTCTGTCACGTCTTCGCGGACGCCAGCAAGGCTCGAAAATTCGTGCAGCACGTTTTCGATCTTGATCGACGTTACGGCCGCACCCTGAAGCGACGAGAGCAGCACGCGACGCAGCGCGTTGCCCAAAGTCAGACCAAAGCCGCGTTCCAGAGGCTCAGCAACAAAGGTTGCCTTGCGCAGCGGATCGCCACTGGTCTTCTTTTCCAGGGTGTCGGGCTTTTTAAGTTCCTGCCAGTTCTTGAGATTAACTGCCACGGTGTTCCCCTTGGGGTTGGGTGGAAAGCGCGTCCGCCAGCCACCGATTGAAACTTGTTGCCGGGCCCACGGAATGCGGACCCGGCGGAAGCTGATTAGACGCGGCGACGCTTCGACGGACGAACGCCGTTGTGCGGGATCGACGTCACGTCACGGATCGCCGTGATGGTGAAACCGACAGCCTGCAACGCGCGCAGTGCCGATTCGCGGCCCGAACCAGGGCCCTTCACTTCGACTTCGAGCGTGCGGACGCCGTGTTCGGCGGCCTTTTTGCCCGCGTCTTCAGCGGCAACCTGAGCGGCATAAGGCGTCGACTTGCGGCTGCCCTTGAAGCCCATCTGCCCAGCTGACGACCACGCAATGGCATTGCCCTGCGCGTCGGTGATGGTGATCATGGTGTTGTTGAAGCTTGCGTTGACGTGCGCGACGCCAGACGTGATATTTTTGCGTTCCCGCCGACGAAGGCGCTGTGGTTCGCGTGCCATAAGGAAATCCTGACTTTATCTCGAATGCTGAAACAGCGGTGAGGAAAAGCAATGCGCGACCGTCTCTCAGACGGTCGTGAATTACTTCTTCTTGCCTGCGATCGGCTTGGCCTTGCCCTTGCGGGTGCGCGCATTTGTGTGCGTGCGCTGGCCACGAACCGGAAGACCCTTACGATGACGAAGGCCACGATAGGACGCGAGGTCCATCAGGCGCTTGATGTTCATCGAGGTTTCGCGACGAAGATCGCCTTCCACCGTATAATCGGCGTCGATCGCTTCGCGGATATGCAGGACTTCTGTGTCCGACAGATCCTGAACGCGACGGGCTTCATCGATGTTCAGCTTGGTGACGATTTCCTTGGCTTTGGCTTGGCCAATACCATGGATGTACTGGAGCGCGATCAAAACGCGCTTGTTGGTCGGGATGTTAACACCCGCAATACGTGCCATTGGTAAGTTTCTCCTGCTCCACAAGCCAGCGGGCAAGGCCGGCCTATCTCGACGCTGTGACATCCAACTCAACGCAAAAGCACGACGAGCGCACGAAGGCGTCGCCGTGATCACGGTGAAACTGGATGTCTTCCTTTATAAGGTCTGCCTTTTGGTGTCAAGCGCACCAATGGGTGCTGGCCTTATCAACCTCTAAGTCATAGATTAACAATATAGAGGAGATCCATCAATGCGCACTTTCGCTCTCATAACCGCCCTAACCCTTTCAACTCCAGCCTTCGCGGCCTTGCCCGTCGGGAGTGCAGCCCCCGTTTTCTCCACCAAGGGCGCAATGGCTGGAAAAGCATTTGATTTCTCTCTTGCCGATCAACTGAAGAAGGGCCCTGTGGTCCTGTATTTCTTCCCCGCCGCCTTCACCCCTGGGTGCACTGTTGAGGCGAACCAGTTTGCTGAAGCCACAGACGATTTCCGCAAGCTTGGCGCAACCGTGGTTGGCATGTCGGCAGATGGTGTTGAGAAGCTGGCGAAATTTTCGACGTCGGAATGCCGCAGCAAATTTGCAGTCGCTTCCGCTTCAAAGGCGATCATCCGCGGTTATGATGTGAAGCTAAGCCTGACCGGCATGACCAACAGGACGTCTTATCTGATCTCCCCCTCAGGCAAGGTGATCTCGGTCTGGTCCGCGCTCGACTATCGGGAACATGTGCCCAAGATGATGAAGGCCCTGCAGGACTGGTCGGCAGCCAACAAAGCGTCGCGCTAAGCCGCCTTTTTGTAACGCGCTCTAAATTCGGCGGCGAATGCGGCGAACGCACCTTGTGCAATTGCTTCCCGCATCGCCGCCATGAGCTGCTGATAAAACCACAAATTATGCTCGGTCATCAGCATGGCGCCCAACATCTCACCGGACCGGACGAGATGGTGGAGATAGGCCTTGCTCCATTCCCCCACGGGTGATGCAGGGTCCAGCGGCGTCAAATCCTCGGCAAACTTTGCATTGCGGATGTTCACCGGGCCATCCCAGGTGAACGCCTGCCCGTTGCGGCCTGAGCGGGTGGGGAGAACGCAATCAAACATATCGACCCCGCGTTCAACGGCCCCCACCAGATCATCCGGCTTGCCGACACCCATCAGATAACGTGGCCGATCAACCGGCAACTGGTCCGGTGCGAAATTGAGCGTGGCGAACATCGCCTCCTGCCCTTCCCCGACCGCAAGACCGCCAATCGCATATCCATCAAAGCCAATCTCAATGAGCGCATCCGCCGAGCGCTTCCGAAGTTCTTCGTCGAGCGATCCCTGCTGGATACCAAATAGCGCAGACCGCGCCGCATGGTCGCCGCCCGCATCAAAGGCGTCGCGCGAACGCTTGGCCCAGCGCATCGACATTTCCATCGACTTTTCGGCAACCTCACGCGGCACACCATGGGCCGGGCATTCATCAAAGGCCATGACGATGTCAGAGCCGAGCAGCCGCTGAATCTCCATCGAGCGCTCCGGTGTCAGCATATGGCGCGACCCATCTAGATGGCTCGCAAACTTGACACCTTCCTCAGTGATCTTCCGCAGCGAAGCGAGGCTCATCACCTGATACCCGCCGCTATCGGTCAGGATCGGGCGGTCCCAGCCCATGAACTTATGCAGGCCGCCGAGCCGGTCCATCCGTTCCGCACCTGGGCGGAGCATAAGGTGATAGGTATTGCCAAGGATGATGTCAGCCCCGAGCCCGCGCACATCCTTGGGCTTCATCGCCTTGACGGTTGCTGCGGTGCCGACGGGCATGAAGGCGGGCGTCCGGATGTCGCCCCGCATCATGCGGATAACGCCCGTCCGGGCCTTCCCGTCGGTCGCGGAAATTTGAAAATCGAAGCGCGGCTTTGTCATGGTGCGCGGCCTATAAGACGCGCGCGCCTTTTGTCCTAGATCAAAGATTGTATGTCTTACATACTATTTTGCACTTCGCTTTCAGCGTGGGTCCAACTCCTGCGCCAATGACCAAAGTCATTGGTCGCGCCACAAATTGCCCCGTGGATGCGAATCCCTTCGCATCTGCAGCGAAATCTTGTAGCAGCCGCCGGATATGCTCAACCTCAACGGTATCACCGTGCGCCTTGGCGGGCGCACCATCATTGACCGCGCATCGGCGGCACTCCCCCCGCGCAGCCGCATTGGGCTGATCGGCCGCAATGGCGCGGGTAAATCCACGCTGATGAAAGTCATGATCGGCGCGCTGGACCCCGATGACGGCAGTTTGGAAATGCCGCGTAACACGCGGATCGGCTATATCGCGCAGGAAGCGCCGAGTGGTGATGCAACGCCCATCGACACTGTGCTGGCCGCCGATGAGGAGCGCGCGTCGCTCATGCTCGAATCCGAAAACTGCGAAGACATGGATCGTCTCGGCGAGATCTATGAGCGCCTGAACGCCATCGACGCCTATACCGCCAATGCCCGCGCCTCGCGCATTCTGGTGGGGCTCGGCTTTGATGAAGAGATGCAGCAGCGTCCGCTTGATAGTTATTCAGGCGGCTGGAAAATGCGTGTGGCGCTGGCCGCACTGCTCTTCTCAGAACCTGACCTGCTGCTGCTCGACGAACCGTCGAACCACTTGGACCTTGAAGCAACCTTGTGGCTGGAAAGCTTCCTGAAGGCCTATCCGGGGATGATGGTCGTCATCAGCCATGAACGCGACCTTCTGAACAACGTCGTCGACAATATCCTCCATCTCGAAGGCGGGAAGGTCACGCTCTATACAGGCGGATATGACTCCTTTGAACGCCAGCGTGCCGAACGTGCCGCACAATTGGCCGCCGCCAAAGCGTCGCAGGATGCACAGCGCGCCAAGCTGCAGGACTTCATTGCCCGCAACAGCGCCCGCGCCAGTACCGCCAAACAGGCCCAGTCGCGGGTCAAGGCACTCGCCCGGATGCAGCCCATTGCGGCGATGGCGGAAGACCCCACGCTGTCCTTCGACTTTCCCGATCCTGACCCGCTGCGGCCGCCGCTCATCACGCTTGATATGGCAAGCGTGGGCTATGCGGCGGGGACGCCTATCCTTGAGCGGCTGAACCTGCGGCTCGACCCGGATGACCGGATCGCGCTGCTTGGCCGCAACGGCAATGGTAAGACGACGCTGGCGCGCCTGCTCGCCGCCCAGCTGGCGCCGATGGACGGCGCGATGAACGCGGCCGGTAAGATGCGCGTCGGCTATTTCACCCAATATCAGGTGGAAGAACTGGATGGGGATGACACCCCACTCGAACATATGACCCGCCAGATGCAAGGCTCAACGCCCGCAGCCGTCCGTGCGCAATTGGGGCGTTTCGGCTTTTCGGGGCAGAAGGCCACGACCGAAGTCAAAAAGCTGTCGGGTGGAGAACGCGCGCGGCTGGCGCTGGCGCTCATCACGCGGGAAGCGCCGCACATGCTCATCCTCGATGAGCCGACGAACCACCTTGATGTCGATGCGCGCGAAGCACTCGTCCAGGCCCTCAACGGCTATTCCGGTGCCGTCGTGCTCGTCAGCCATGACCGGCACATGCTGGAATTGACGGCGGACCGCCTTGTCCTTGTCGACAGCGGCACGGCGAAGGAATTTTCCGGCAGCATTGAGGACTATACCGACTTCATCCTCGGCAAAAACCAGCCCAAATCCGATGGCGGCACCAAGGGTGGCAAGAAGGGTGACCGGGCCTCACAAGCGCAGGATCGGCAAAAGGCGCAGCAACTCCGCAAGGATGTGAGCGCTGCCGAAGCAGAGCTGGACCGCCTGACCAAAGAACGTAACGCCATCGACGAAGCGATGTTCGCGCCAGACAAGGCCGCGCCCAAATATGCCAAGATGACGATGGGCGATCTCTCCCGCCTGCGCGGCGAAGTGAACACGCAGGTCGACGCCGCCGAACAGCGCTGGCTGGAGCTTTCGGAACAGTTGGAAACGGCCGCCTGACAATTGACAGCGGCCCTCCCCTCGTGTGTTTGGACGTCAAACATAGGAGAGTTGCAGCCATGGATAATTTGTTCGATTTGACCGGCAAGGTCGCGCTTGTAACAGGCGGTAATGGCGGCATTGGCCTTGGCATGGCGGAAGGCTTGGCCAAGCATGGCGCAAGCGTGGTCATCTGGGGCACGAACGCGATGAAGAACGAAGCCGCTGTCGCCCAGCTTTCGGCACATGGTGGCGCGGTGCGTGCGGCCATTGTCGATGTCGCTGATGAAGCTGCCGTTAAAGCGGGCATGGCCAACATCCTGTCTGAATTTGGTCGGATCGATCAGGCGATTGCCAATGCCGGCATCGGCCAGTCCAAGCGCGATATGTTCGACATCAGCATCGATGATTTCAAGAAGCTGGAATCGATCAACGTCCACGGCGTCTTTGCGACCCTGCGCGAAGCGGCCCGCCACATGGTCGAGCGGGGAGCGACAGGAGATCGTGGCGGCTCGCTGGTCGGTATCGCCTCAACCGCCGCTGTTCATGGTGCTGCCCGCAACGAACATTATGGCGCGACCAAAGGCGCCGTCGTTTCCATGTGCCGCGCCATGGCGGTCGAACTCGGGCGTCACGCGATCACCGTCAATTCGATCCTGCCCGGCTGGATCCGGTCCGACATGACGGCGCCGATGCAGGCCAACGACAAGTTTAATGAACGCGTCATCGGTCGCGTGCCCATGGGCGGCTGGGGCGACGGCGCCGACTTTGCCGGGATCGCTGTCTACCTCGCCAGCAAAGCCTCCCGCTTTCATACGGGAGACTCGCTGGTCATTGACGGTGGCTATACGATCTACTGAGCGGTCGTAGCCGCAGGCGTCATCAGCTTGCTGGCGATCCACTTCACGGCTTCGATAAAGCCCGCGAAGAACAGCCCGCCGACAACTGTCGAAATGCCAAGGTTGATGAAATTGACCTTCAGCTGGACAAGCGGTGCGGCAGCGACCGTCAAAAACAGCATCGCCGATGCGTTGAACAGCATCGGCAGGATGTTGATGACCTGCAGATAAATGCCAACAACCATCACCAACAGGCCGATGATCGTGCCTGTGCTGCCATAAAGCTGGGTGAGGTAGACGACCTGCCAGGCCAGCACGAGGCCGACGACAGCACCCAGCAACGCTGCGGGAAGGCGTTTGATATCAAGCTGTTCCATGTTCGCATAATGCCAGAGCATCAGGAAACCGCCGAACAGCGACAATTCATCAACAATGGTGCTGCCAAGGATGGCCCAGCCAACAATGGCGGCGACAATGATGGCAACAACACCCAATCCGGCAATAGGCGACGGCGGCGCGGCGGCCTGCGGTGCTTCAGTCATGATATTCCTCTCCCTCCCCATCCTAGCGCGGGGTGAAGGCATCAGACCCTATTCAGAAGCGGGGGGCAAGAGCAGGCGGTAGTCACCATCACGTTCGCAGGCTTGTTCGCTGACGAGCACAGAAAAGACAACGCCCCACACCGGACAGATACCGGGCGGGGCGCTGCGCTTGCCGGTTAAGGAAGGTTAGGCCTTCGCGAAGTCCATAGTGGTTCTGCGCGAACGCATCAGACCGCCGATAAGACCAAAACCAGCGATCATCATTACCCAAGCAGACGGCTCCGGGATTCCTGCCTGTTCGCGAATGTTCCAATCCAGCACCACGCGCGAGAATACTGTGGAATCCAGACCGTTGCCCGAAGACAGATTGCCGAAATTGAAAATGCCGAAATTATATGTCGTGTTAGCTGCAAGATCGACAAAGAAACTGCCGGATCCTGCCGTCGGTGCGAGGCTAAATGGAGTTACATTGAAAGGGAGACCACCGACGCCATACAAACCCTGCAATCCAAATGTGCTCCCGTCGTTGACAGTAGTGACCCAGTTGGCGTTAAAACGGGCACTATTCGCACCGGTGGTAAAGCTGTAACTCCAACCCTCTGCTACTTGGTTGGTTTGCACCACTGTCTGCACGCCGGCCGGACCGGGCGCTTCCCACCCCCATTGGAAATCAATGAGACCGGAGACCGCCGAAGCCCAGTTGGCAAATACATAAGATGTTGCTGTGGTGGTGATACCCTGAAAATTCACCTGCGAAATAGATATCGCTCCCAACGGGCCGGGTACACCCGCAAACGTACTGATCATCTGATCGTTGTCACTGAGGTTGTCGACCTCGACATTGGTGCCAGTGGCAACACCACCGCCGATTGCCGTCACTGCCGCCGCGGGAGACGCCGCCAGCAGTGATACGGACAATGCAACTGCATAAGCTTTCATTGACTGAACTCCGTTTCCTGATGGATCTATGATGCGAGCGACCACATTCTTTATAGTTACCACAAAGCTAACCTAGTCTTTGGCATCAAACAACGGAGTTATTAGGGCTTCCTTGTGCCATTTTGAGACAGTTGCCGACAAGAGCAGGCTGGAACGCCATAGCTGTAAAACCGGTATCGCCCGGCAATGGCGCGCGAATGGCGGCCGGGGCGGCACCGCGCATGAAAGATAATGGGAGTGGTCGATGGCGCACGCCGCTTGCCCCGTGCCGGATCGAGATCCGACGCTGCGCAAGCTTTGTGCCCACAACCACTCCCACCATCTTATTGACAGCCCGTCATGCAACGCATGACGCGATCAAATTATTGGTTCACAGAACCCGTCCAAACCACATAGGTGTAACCGGGGCTGAACGTCAGATCGCCCAAGTTCCCGGGGGTCGCCATGCCAACGCCTGCGGAAATGCCCGGTAGCTGACAAACCGTCTCGACGTTGGACCGCACCTGCTGCGTCGCGGCAGCCTGCAAGGTCTCCAAGCTGAAAGTGCCCCTTCTTGCATCGTTCAACATCGTCTCAGCCAGCGATGGCGGGATGGTCCATTGTGCGCTCACGTCGACCCCGCCTAGGGCGCCGCCAGCGGTCATCGTCACGCCGGATGCATCCACAGAGCTACCTGGGCCCCAGCCAAGGCCGAAGCCGATAGAGGCACCGGGCGCGAGCGTGCCGGTGCCGGCCGCGACCTGAACCCCGGAGTTGACTGCGATTGCCATTTTATACTGCCCGTTGGTGGGGTAGGTGTCCATTGAAAAGCTCACCGAGCTGTTCACACCGCCAACCCAGCCGCCCGAAGCGCCAAGAGAAATGCCCCAGTTCGACTGGTACGCATTGCCAACCAGCGCAAGGCCATTGGCGGTAACCATACCGAGTGCCTGACCAATAACCTTCATATCTCGCAAAGTTTGCCGGTCTGGCGTACTGCCACGGCCAAGTGTGCGAAGCATGCGATAAACCGCCCTCTGTGGCTCTCCTTGAAGTGCCAGGGCCCTGTTGACGAAGGGGGTGATCTGGCCAAGGTTTTGTCGAGCCGGTCCCCAGCAAACTTGGGCAAAATATTGTGCGAAACTCCGAGGCGTACTCTGGTACGGTGCAACAGTACTACGCGCACTTTCGTAAAGGCCTTTTGCCGTATTGGACCCGCTGGTATAGGCCTGCAAAGCGCTATTCCGGAGACCCTCATACTGGTCCCGACCAACAGTGACACTGTCAGCGGCCATACGCGCAGCATAGTTTGTGAAACCCATTGCTTTCGAGGCTGTATCAGCGGCGACAAGGTTCGACCATTCGTTGGCAGATGCCAGGGCTACCGCCCCATCCAAAGCGAACCTATCTGAATAGCCATTCGCCTGTGCTGCAACATAGTTAGCGAAACCCGCTGCTTTCGAGACCGAATCAGCGTGCGCCAGGTGCTGCCAATTATTGGCCTTTGCCGTGGTATTCGCCGCCTCCATGGCGGCCTTATCTGCATAGCCAGCCGCCTGTGCCGCAGCAGCGTTCGCATAGCCAACACCTTGGGCAGCGGTATCAAAAAGATCGGTGGGACTCGGAACCGGGATGGACGGGATGGACGGGATGGACGGGATGGACGGGATGGACGGGGGTTTGAGACAGGGGAATTTGCAACCCGCCCAAGCCTGAGCGGGGGCCAAGGCGACAACGACGGCGGTCGCAACAAAGAGACCGGAACGCACATTCTTGAACATATTAAACTCCAGAGTTTATTTATGAAATTGGTATAAACAGTTTTGACGTTTTGTTAAAATTGCACCATTCTCCGAGCGCATCAATATTAACATATTGTAAAAAAATGATTTTTTGAGCCAGAATGGCTTTATCCCGCTTCGCAGGCAGACGCAGCGCGACCTGCCCGACCGTCGCGGCGCAAATCGGCGCCAGACATGGGTGTGCATTGCCCCTGAACCCAAAACCATATGAGTGGCTTTAGGCTCACGAGCATGGTTAACTTACTGGTATATTTGAGAAATATGGTGGGGGAGGAAGAGCGCGAACCTCTGGCACGCAGATAGGGGTAGCTTAAACCGAAGGACCATCCGCGATCATCCGTCTCGCGTGAGAACCCCGGCAATGGCGCGCAAATGGCGGCCGGGGCGACCCGCCCATGAAAGATAATGGGAGTGGTCGAAGGTGCACGCCGCTAGCGCCGTACCCACAACCACTCCCACCATCTTATTGACAGCCCGTCATGCAACGCATGACGGGATCAAATTATTGGTTCACAGAACCCGTCCAAACCACATAGGTGTAGCCGGGGCTGAACGACACATCGCCTAGGTTCCCGGGGGTCGGGAAGTTCACGGCTGCGGAAATGCCCGGCGTCTGACAAACCGACTGGATGTTAGAGACCATCTGCGTCGTCAGGGCAGTCTGCAAACTCTGCTGGGTGAAATTGCCACTTCTTGCATTGTCCGCAATTGCCTGCGCGATCACTGGCTGAAAGGTCCATTGTGCGGCCACGTCGACACCGCCAATGGCGCCGCCAGCGGTCATCGTTGTGCCGGTTGCATCCACGGAGCTACCGGGGCCCCAGCCAAGGCCAAAGCCGATAGAGGCACCGGGCGCGAGAACACCGGAACCGGCCGCAACCTGAACCCCGGAGTTGACTGCGATTGCCATCTTATACTGCCCGTTGGTGGGGTAAGTGTCCATTGAAAAGCTCACCGAGCTGTTCACACCGGCAATCCAGCCGCCCGCAGCGCCAAGAGAAATGCCCCAGTTCGACTGGTACGCATTGCCAACCAGCGCAACGCCATTGGCGGCAACTAAACCGAGGTTCTGACCAATAAGCTTCATATCTCGCATAGTTTGCCGGTCTGGCGTACTGCCGCGGGCAAGTGTGCGAAGAACGCGATAAATCTCTCCCTTGCCATTGGCGCTAAGTGCATTGACCTTGCTGACGAAGGGAGTGATCTTACCCCAGTTGTCCGTGGCCTGATTAACGCAGATGCCTTTGACGTAATTTGCGAGGCTCCAGGAGGTGTTTACCACCGGCGCTACAGCCACACGCGCACTTTCGTAGGCGTTTTTTGCCTGATTTGACCCGTTCGTATAGGCCTGCAGAGCGCTAAACCGGATCCCATCATACTGGTCCCGACCAACCACCTCACTGTCTCTGGCCATACGCTCAGCATAGTTTTTGAAACCCATTGCTTTCGAGGCCGCATCAGCTTCGGCAACGTTCGCCCATGTGTTGGCAGTTGCCATGCCATTCGCCGCCTCCAGGGCGGCCTTATCTGCATAGCCAGCCGCCTGTGCAGCAGCAGCGTTCGCATAGCCAACACCTTGGGCAGCGGTATTAAAAAGATCGGTGGGGCTCGGGATGGGCGGGATGGGCGGGATGGGCGGGATGGGCGGGATTGGCGGGATTGGGTTTTTGATACAAATTTTGGGGAATTTGCAACTCCCAGCCGAAGCCTGAGCAGGGGCCAAGGCGACAACGACGGCGGTCGCAACAAGTAGCCCGGTTCTCACATTCTTGAACATGCTAAACTCCAGAGTTTGTTTATGAAAATTGGAATAAACAGTTTTGACGTTTTGTTAAAATTTCACAGTTCTCCGAGCGAGTCAATAATAACATATTGTAACAAAATGGTTTTTTGAGCCAGAATGGCTTTATTCCGCTTCGCAGGCAGACGCAGCTCGACCTGCCCGACCGTCGCGGCGGAAACCGGCGCCGACCATGGGTGTTCATTGCCCATAAACCCACAACCATGCGATTGGTTTAGGGCTCAGGGGCAGGGTTAACTTACTGGTATATTGGAGAAATGCGGCGGCGGAGGAAGAGCGCGAACCTCTGGCACGCAGATAGGGATAGCTTAAACCGAAGGACCATCCGCGATCATCCGTCTCGCGTGAGAACCCCGGCAATGGCGCGCAAATGGCGGCCGGGGCGGCACCGCCCATGAAAGATAATGGGAGTGGTCGATGGTGCACGCCGCTAGCGCCGTACCCACAACCACTCCCACCCTCTTATCATCAGCCCGTCATGCAATGCATGCTACGCAGCACTCAAAATGCGCCAGACCATACAACCTGAGTGTAGCCCGGGCTGAAGGTTACATTGCCAAGGTTCTGCGGAACCGGGAGGCTTACACCCACAGAAATACCCGGCGCCTGGCAGACCGAATCAACCTGCGCAGCAACCGCCGATGTCAGGGAAGCCGCCAAAGACGCTTCACTGAACACGGGAACATTGAAGGTGGGACCCTTGACGGACCTACCAGTTGGAAGCTTTGGCATTGACATCGACTTTTGCTCAGTGGGAGCATTAGCCACATCCGTTATCAATGCCTGCGCAAGCGAGGGCGGCACGGACCATTGCGCGGCCACGTCGACTCCTCCCGCTGTTCCGCCTGCGGTCATCGTTACGCCGGACTGATTGGCACTTCCCGGGGCCCACCCAAGGCCAAAACCGATCGTCGCCCCGGGCGCAAGATCGCCAGTACCGGCGGCAACCTGAACGCCGGAGCTAACGGCAACCGTCATGTTATATTTCCCGTTGGTCGGGAATGTATCCATTGCAAGGCTCACCGCGGTGTTTACCCCGGCAATCCAGCCGCCACTGCCGCCAACCGAAACGCTGAAGTTCGACTGGTAAGCATTACCAACGAGTGCAAAGCCGTTGGCAGTAACCAAGCCAAGCGCTTCACCCACAGCGCGCATGTCTGCGCCGGTCTGCTGGTCCGGCGTGCTGCCGCGTGCCAACGTCCGCAGCAAACGGTACAACGCCTCCTTTGCGTTTGCATTTAGCGACTGGGCCTTACTGACATAGGGCGTGATACGACCCCAGCTGCTCGTCGCTCCGGACTGGCACCTGTCCGCAAAGTACTTTGCCAAGCTATAGCTCCTTCCAACGCCAGGAGAAAGAGCAACCCGACCCGCCTCGAAGGTATTACTGGCCTGCGAAAACGACGTCCTGTAGGCCGATACCGTTCCCGCCTTAATTTGCGAATATTCCGCCGCGCCGACAGCCGCACTATCCGAGGCCATGCGCTCGGCATAATTTTTGAATCCCATCGCCTGCGAAGCAGTATCTGCCGCAGCGAGACTAGACCAACGGCTCGCCGATGCCACCTCCGACGCCGCCTGCAATATGGACGTATCTGCATAGCCCTTCGCCTGTGCCGCAGCAAAGTTCGCATAGCCAACGCCTTGGGCGGCGGCATTGGTCGTATCGTTGGCAACGTTGTTCGCGGTGCCAGAAACCGTATTCACAGCGCTGTTTCCAGCGTTTTCTACTGTTTTCACCGCTCCCTTGAGCCAGTCGGCAGCAGATTTTGCGGCGGCTTGGTTCGGCGCTAAAGCGATACCAATGGCCGTCGCAAGAAGCAGACCGTTTTTCAAATTGTTTGACATGTCTTTTTTAACTCCAGCTTTACTTATGATGAATTATTACAATTAAGTTACATTTTTTTAATAATATTCGCATCATATTTGACAGAGTCAAGTTTAACCCACTGTAATATAGTAATTTTTTGCGCCAGAATGGCTTTATCCGGCTTCGCAGGCAGACGCAGTTCGCCCTGCCCGTCCGTCGCGGCGGAACCCGGTGCCAGACATGGGTGTTCAGTCCCATTGCCCCCAAACCAGATGAGTGGTTTTGGGTTCAGGGGCAGGGTTAACTTACTGGTATATTGGAGAAATGCGGCGGCGGAGGAAGAGCGCGAACCTCTGGCACGCAGATAGGGACAGCTTAAACCGAAGGACCATCCGCGATCATCCGTCTCGCGTGAGAACCCCGGCAATGGCGCGCAAATAGCGGCCGGGGCGACCCGCCCATGAAAGATAATGGGAGTGGTCGATGGTGCACGCCGCTAGCGCCGTGCCCACAACCACTCCCACCCTCTTATTATCAGCCCGTCATGCAATGCATGATGGGATCAAATTAGTCGACAGAACCCGTCCAAACCACTTTGGTGTAGCCGGGGCTGAACGTCACATCGCCGAGGTTCCCTGGGGTCGGGAGGCTCACGCCTGCCGAAATGCCCGGTGCCTGGCAAACAGCCTGGACGTTAGCGATGAGCTGACCCGTCAGGGCAGACTTCAAACTGTCTACGCTGAAGCTGCCCCTCTTTGCATCGTTCACCATCGCTTCCGCCAGCACGGGAGGAATGGTCCACTGAGCGGCGACGTCGATCCCGCCTACGGCGCCGCCAGCGGTCATCGTCACGCCGGATGCATCCACAGAGCTACCAGGACCCCAGCCAAGGCCGAAGCCGATAGAGGCACCAGGCGCGAGCGTGCCTGTCCCGGCCGCGACCTGAACCCCGGAGTTGACGGCGATTGCCATCTTGTACTTCCCGTTGGTGGGGAAGGTGTCCATTGAGAAGCTCACCGAGCTGTTCACGCCGCCAATCCAGCCGCCCGAAGCGCCAAGAGAAACGCCGAAGTTCGACTGGTAGCCATTGCCAACCAGCGCAAGGCCATTGCCGGTCACCATACCAAGTGCCACGCCCACAGCCTTCATATCTGCCATGGTCTGCTGGTCTGGCGTGCTACCACGACCAAGCGTGCGAAGAACGCGATAAAGCGCCTTCTTGCCATTGTCGTCAAGTGACTGGGCCTTGCTGACGTAAGGGGTGATCTTGCCCCAGCTGCTCGTTGCCTGCGAAACGCAGATGCCTGCGACATACTTTGCCACACTGTTGGCAGCATTGATCACCGGGGACACAGCCGAACGTGCGTCTTCATAGGCGCTTTTTGCCTGATTTGCGCCGTTCGTATAGGCCCGCAGAGCGTCATTCCGGAGCCCATCATACTCGTTCCGACCAACAGCGACACTGTCAGCGGCCATACGATCAGCATAGTTTTTGAAACCCATTGCTTGCGAAGCCGTATCAGCGGCGGCCAGGTTCGCCCACTTGTTGGCAGAAGCCAACGTATTCGCCGACTGCAAAGCGACCGTATCTGCATAGCCCTTCGCCTGAGCTGCGGCAAAGTTCGCATAGCCAACGCCTTGGGCTGCGGCATTGGTCGTATCGTTGGCAACGTTGTTCGCAGTATTGACGACAGTATTTGCCACGGTATTCGCAGTATTGGTGACGCCGCTTGTTACGGTGTTTACAATAGACTTGGGGCTCGGGATTTTGATTTTCGGAATCGAGCAGCATCCTGCCCAAGCCTGAACGGGCGACAAAGCCATACCGATGGCCGTCGCAATAATCAGACGGTTTTTCAAATTATTTGACATAGTCTTCTTAAACTCCAGTTTTACTTATGGTGAATTGCGACAATTAAATGACGTTTATTAATCATCGCAGTATCCACGACTGAGTCAAGTTTAACCCATTGTAAAACGGTTGTTTTTCAAACCATATTGACTGTAACCCTCTCCACAGACAGACGCGCCTCGACCTGCCTGACCGTTGCGGCGGCAACCGGTGCCAAACATGGGTGTTTATTGCCGCTACACCCAAAACCACGCGATTGGTTTTAGGCCAATGGATAGAGTTAAATTATTGATATATTGCTGAAATTTAGCAGAATAGGAGGAATTCGGCCCTCCGCCGGCAGAGGGGGCTACCTTAAACCGACGGGCAATCCGCGATCATCCGTCTCGCCTTAGGACCCCGGCAGGAGCAGGCTGGAATCACCATAGCTGTAGAACCGGTATCGCGCCGCAATGGCATGGACATAGGCCGCCTGCATCCGTTCCCGCCCCATGATCGCACTGACGAGCATGAACAGGGTGGACTTGGGCAAATGGAAATTGGTCATCAGCCCATCAATCGCCTTAAACCGGTATCCCGGCGTAATGAAGATGGAGGTGTCATTCTCAAACGGACGAATGATGCCGTCGTCACCGGTCGCACTTTCAAGGAGGCGCAGCGAGGTCGTGCCGACCGCGATGACACGCCCGCCCTTTGCGCGGACAGCATTCAGCCGTTCCGCGCAATCTGAGTCGATGCGGCCCCATTCGGCATGCATCTGGTGGTCGTCGGTGTCATCGACTTTCATCGGCAGGAAGGTGCCCGCCCCCACATGGAGCGTCAGCGTTTCATGTAAAATGCCGGCCGCGTCCAGACGCGCCATCAGATCGGGCGTAAAGTGCAGCGCGGCTGTTGGGGCGGCGACAGCGCCCTTTTCTGCCGCGAACATCGTCTGATAGTCTTCAGCATCACGCTCATCGATGTCACGTTTCGCCGCGATATAAGGCGGCAAGGGCATAGTCCCCGCGCGCTCCAGAAGAACCTCGACCGGCTCATCCCCCTCAAAGTGGAGAAGCACACTGCCATCGGCCCCACGGCTAACGGCAAGCGCCGTCACAGCCTGCCCGAAGTCGATCCGGTCTCCGTCCTTTAATCGTTTTGCATTGCGGACAAAGGCCCGCCAGTCGCGCAGGCCCTCACGCTTGTGCAGCGTCGCGCCGATGCGCGCTGCGCAGCGCGTGCCCTCCAACTGGGCAGGGATCACACGCGTGTCGTTGAACACCAGACAATCGCCGGGCCTCAGAATGTCTGGCAGATCGCGGACCGACCGGTCGTCCGTCATGTCCCCGTCCAGCAACAGGAGGCGCGCTGCGTCCCGCGGTTGGGCGGGGCGCAGGGCGATCAGGTCATGGGGCAGGTCAAAGTCGAAGAGATCGACGCGCATTAGGGCTGCGGTGTTGTGGCCGGTGCAGCTTCAACCTTGGCCGACACCTGCGGCAACGGCACTCGCGGCGCATCGGGACCATCGGCGCCAATCCAGGCGCGGACAACCTTGGACGGATTGAGCGGCGGCTCGCCCCGTTCGATGGCATCGACATATTGCATGCCGCTCATCACGCGGCCGAGGACCGTGTATTTCCCGTCCAGCCGAAGCGTGGGCGAAAAGACGATGAAGAACTGGCTGTTGGCACTGTCCGGCGCACTGGTGCGTGCCATCGAAAGGGCACCGCGCAGATGCGGCAGATCGTTAAACTCCGCCTTCAAGTCAGGGAGTGGTGAACCGCCCTCGCCTGTGCCTTGCGGATCACCGGTCTGCGCCATGAAGCCTTCGATGACGCGGTGGAAGACAACGCCATCATAAAAACCGGCGCGGGTCAGCAGCTTGATGCGTTCGATATGGCCGGGTGCCTTATCGGGGCGGAGCTGGATGCGGACCTGCCCACCGGTCGACAGATCAAGCACCAGAATATTGTCTGGCTCAGGCGCGGGAATGGTCGAAACCGGCGCCGGTGGCGGGACCACCCCCTTGTCTTTGGCGCTGGCCGTCCCGGCAAGGCCGAGCAGCATCATGATCGCGACGAACAGTTTCTTCACATTACACCTCTTAATTGCCGCGGCACTTTACCTGCGGCTGGCTTAGCTGCCGATGAACGGATCAGCTTCCGCGCTTTCCTATTTTTTCAACTCGGGCAACAACTTCGGACTTGATCGTCGGCGTCACGAACTTCGCGATGTCGCCACCATAGATCGCGATTTCCTTTACCAGCCGCGATGCGATGGGCTGCAAGGAGACGTCCGCCATCAGGAAGACTGTTTCGACGCGGTCGTTCAGCTGCTGGTTCATGCCCGCCATCTGATATTCATATTCAAAGTCCGCGACAGCGCGCAGACCGCGCACGATGATCGACGCGTTCTGCTTCTCAGCAAAGTCCATGAGGAGCGAATCAAAGCCGACAACGTCGATGGCGCCGCCGATGGTCGCCACTTCGCGTTTGACCATCTCGATGCGTTCATCATCGCTGAACATAGGGGATTTGCTGGCGTTGGTCGTCACGCCGACGATCAGGCGGTCGACCAGCTTTGCGCCGCGCCGGATGATGTCCATGTGCCCCAAAGTGATCGGATCAAATGTGCCGGGATAAACCCCGATGCGTTCCCCCATTATCGGTCCCTTTCTACCGTATAGCGTGCAATGGCGCGCAGCAGGTCCGCCTCTTCCCCAAAAGCATGGAGATGCGCGATGGCTTGCTCCACGAGCATGTGCATCTGCGCCTTGGCCCGATCAATACCGAGCAAGGAGAGGAACGTCGCCTTACCCGCATCCGCATCCTTGTTGACGGCTTTGCCCGCAACAGCGGCATCCCCTTCGGCGTCAATCACGTCGTCCGCAATCTGGAAGGCAAGCCCAATGTCACGGGCATAGCCACGCAGGCCCTGACGCCCTTCCGGCGGCACACGGCCAAGGATGGCGCCCGCCTCAAGGCAAAAGGCAATGAGCGCACCCGTTTTCAACTGCTGCAGGCGCGTGACCGAATGGAGATCAAAGTCCGCATCGCTGGCCGCCAGATCCATCATCTGCCCGCCCGCCATGCCCGACGGGCCGGACGCGCGCGCGAGTTCCGCAATCAGTTCTGCGCGGACGAACGGGTCCGGATGCGTTTCTTCATCCGCCAAAATTTCAAAGGCGAGCGCATGGAGCGAATCCCCGGCAAGCACCGCCGTCGCCTCATCAAAGGCCTTGTGCACCGTCGGCTTGCCACGCCGCATGTCATCATCGTCCATGCACGGCAGGTCGTCATGGACGAGAGAATATACGTGAATGCACTCAATCGCGATGCCGACATTCAGCGCTGAGTCCCGGCCAACGTTGAACAGCCGGGATGCCGCCACCACCAGCAGCGGCCGCAAGCGCTTCCCACCGCCAATGGCCGCATGGCGCATCGCTTCATACAGGCGCGCCCGGCCATCATCCGGCACTGGCAGAAGCAGATCAAAGCCGCGATCAACGTCTGCGGCAATGTCCGCAAGCGCTGCTGTCAGAAGATCGCTCGACATCTTGGACGGATCAGCCGGCGTCAAACGCGGTCGTGCCGCTCGGTTGGCCATTGGCACCGAGCGTGATCTTTTCGATCCGCGCCTGTGCGTCCTTTAGCCGCGCCTCGCATTGCGCGCGAAGCGCTTCACCCTGCGTGTAAAGCGTGATCGATTCATCGAGCGCCGCCTCTCCGGATTCAAGCCGCGCCACAATTTCCTCAAGCTTTTTGAGGGCCTGCTCGAAAGTGAGCAGAGAAAGGTCCGTCTGTTCGGTCATTTACCTGCTTTGACGGGGGCCGGTTCACGGGTCAAGCCGGATGCTGCGTCGGCCATTCGTCGGTCAGCCAACGGTCGCCACAATTTGCGCCCAAGCGGCCTCGTCAATCACCTCAATCCCAAGCTCCTGCGCCTTTTTGAGTTTTGAACCCGCGCCCGGGCCAGCCACAAGGAGATCGGTCTTCGCCGACACCGAACCGGCAGTCTTAGCGCCCAGCGATTCCGCCTGCGCTTTGGCTTCATCACGGCTCATCGTCTCAAGGCTACCGGTAAAGACGACCGTCTTGCCAGAGACGACAGACTCGCGGACGTTCGAGACGAAAGCAGGCGGCGTGACTTCGCTCAACAGGTCAGTCCAGACCTCTCGATTATGCGCCTCATGGAAGAATTCGACGAGTGCTTCGGCCACGACTGGACCAACGCCGTCGACTTGCGTCAGCTCTTCCATGGCGCCTTCCCCCGTCGCCACTTCCCGCACCCGTTCGACCGTGCCGAACGCCTTCAAAAGGTCTTTCGCTGTTACTGCACCGACATGCCGGATGCCGAGCGCAAAGACGAGCCGCGCGGGGTCCGGGGAGCGCTTGGTCTCAATAGCGGCCAACAGGTTATCCACAGACTTATCCTGCCAGCCTTCGCGGCCGACAATCTCGGCACGGCGCTGACGCAGGCGGAAGATATCTGCCGGACTGTGCAGCCAGCCAAGGCCGAAAAATTCAACGATGGTCTTTTCACCCAAACCTTCAATGTCCAGCGCCGCCCGGCTGACAAAGTGCTTGAGCCGCTCCACGCGTTGCGCCGGACAGATGAGGCCACCGGTGCACCGGACGTCTACCTCGCCTTCCTCGGCCACGGCTTCTGATCCACATTCCGGGCAATGATCCGGGAATGCCCAGGCCGCCCGCTCCGCATCGCGTGTCAGGGTCTCGACGATCTGCGGGATAACATCCCCTGCCCGCTGGACGACGACCCGATCCCCCGGACGGACACCCAGCCGCGCAATCTCATCGCGGTTGTGAAGTGTGACGTTCGAAACAACAACGCCACCCACAGTCACTGGCCTCAACCGCCCGACCGGTGTCAGCTTGCCCGTGCGGCCCACCTGAATGTCGATGGACTCCAGCGTCGTTTCCGCCCGCTCTGCCGGGAACTTATGGGCGATGGCCCAGCGGGGTGCCTTGGCCACAAAGCCCAGCCGCGCCTGCCAATCGAGCCGGTCCACCTTGTAAACCACGCCATCAATGTCGAACGGCAGGTCGGCACGCAGCGCCTCAATAAACCGGTAATGGGCTAGCACCTGCGCGGTGGAGTTCAGGCGCACAAAGCGCGGGTCCACGGGCAGACCCCACCGCTCGATGGTCTTGATCACCTCGAACTGCGTCTCGCCCGGCAAAGAAGTCGCCTCACCCCAGCCATGCGCCAAGAAGCGCAAGGGACGTGCGGCGGTTATCTTTGCGTCCTTTTGCCGCAGCGAACCCGCCGCTGCATTGCGCGGATTGGCGAAGAGCTTTGTCCCCTCCGCCTCAGCGCGCACGTTGATCGCCTCAAAGTCGGCCTTCGACATGTAGACTTCACCGCGGACCTCAAACACGTCGGGGATGTTACCGGTAATCTGCTGCGGAATGTCCGCGATGGTCCGCACATTTGCGGTCACATCCTCACCCACCTGCCCGTCGCCGCGCGTGGCCGCCATCACCAGCGTGCCGCCTTCATAGCGCAGCGAACAGGACAGGCCGTCAATCTTGGGCTCCGCCGTCAGGGCAACCTCGGCATCGTCCGCCAGATTAAGGAAGCGCCGCACGCGCCCGACAAAGTCCGCGACATCTTCATCCGCAAAAGCATTGTCGAGGCTCAGCATCGGCTTGGCATGCGTAATCTTTGTCAGATGCCCAGCGGGCGCTGCGCCGACGAGCTTATTGGGGCTGTCGGCGCGGATGAGATTCGGAAACTGCGCCTCCAGCGCGTTATTCTCCCGCACCAGCGCGTCATAGTCCGCATCCGAAATCTCCGGCGCATCTTGCGTGTGATAGAGCCGGTTGTGCTTCGCGATTTCCTTCGCAAGGCGCATCAGACGGTTGGCAGCGTCGGCTTCCGACATATCAAACATGTCGCTCACGCCGCCTCCAGCAGCCGTTCTGCCTGCGCGCGGGCCTCATCCGTCACCTGCGCGCCGGAGAGCATGCGGGCGATCTCCTCACGGCGTTCAGAATCATCAAGCTGGCGGACGCTGGTGCGCGTGACGGTGCCTTCTGAGGCTTTGGCGATCATGAGGTGCGCGGCCCCACGTGCGGCGACCTGCGGGCTGTGCGTAACGACCAGCAACTGCGTTTTCTGCGCAAGCCGCGCCAGCCGCTCGCCAATGGCCGAAGCCACTGCCCCGCCAACGCCACGATCAATCTCATCAAAGATCATCGTGCCCGCCGCGCCGACTTCGGCCAGCGCGACTTTCAATGCGAGGATGAAGCGCGACAATTCGCCACCTGAGGCAATCTTGATGAGCGGCGCAAAGGGCGCGCCGGGGTTGGTCGACACCATGAATTCCACCCGGTCCATGCCCGATGGACCCCATTGCGCCTCGGGCAGTTCTTCCACCAGCGTCTGGAAGCGCGCGGAATCAAGCTTGAGCGGCACGAGTTCCCTGGCGACCGCCACATCGAGCCGCCCTGCTGCCTCACGACGCTTGGCCGCTAGATCACGCGCTGCCGCCTCATAGGTGGTGCGGGCTGCAGCAAGAGCCGCCTCCAGCTTTGCCAGACCTTCCCCGCCCGCTTCAATGGCATCGAGCTTGGTTGATAACTCGACAGTCAGTTCGGCCAGCGTCTCGGGCTGAACACGGTGCTTGCGGGCCAGCGCGCGCAGATCAAACAGCCGTGTTTCATCTGCCTCCAGCGATGCTGGATCGAAAGACAAGGCGTGACCCGCTTCGCGCAACTTGTCTTCCGCCATCCCGCTCTCGATGATGGCGCGGTCAACCGCGGCCAGCGCTTCAGCAAGCGTCGCATGGTCTTCTGAAATACGGTCCAAGATGCGCGCGGCCTGCCGCAATTGGGAGAGAGCGCCGTCGCTCCCCTCCACCAATTCGGTGATGGCCGCCAGTTCAGCCGCGATCTTTTCCCCACGCTGCATCAAGGCGCGGCGGCCCGCCAGATCTTCCTCCTCGCCGGGTTGCGGATCAAACGCCTTCAGTTCCGCCACAGCATGGGCCAGCCATTCCCGGTCCCGCTCCGCATCTTCCAGCGCCTGCCGCGCCGTTGCCAGCGTCGCCTCTGCATTGCGCCAGGCGGCGTGCGAGAGCCGAACTGTGGCAGTATCTGCCCGCGCAAAGCTGTCGAGCAGATCACGATGGCCCTTGGGATTGATCAGCCCGCGATCATCATGCTGGCCATGAATTTCCACCAGCGATCCGCCGAGTTCCCGCAAGAGGGCTGCTGATACCGGCTGGTCATTGATCCACGCCCGGCTACCGCCATCGGCCTTGACCGTGCGACGGACAATGAGGTCTTCGCCCGCGCCAAAATCAAGATCATTGGAGGTAAGAAGATGAAGAGCGGACTGCGGCGCGGAAAAGCTCGCCGTGACACTGGCCTGCACACAACCTTGGCGAACAAGGCCGCTGTCGGCGCGGTCTCCCAAAGCCAAGCCCAAGGCATCAAGCAGAATGGATTTACCGGCCCCCGTTTCCCCGGTGAGCACACCAAGTCCGTTGGCAAAATCAAGGTCGAGCGCCTCGATCAGGACAACGTCACGGATCGAGAGGGACGTCAGCATCGACCGCGGGTCACGCCTGCGGCGCGTGCTTCTGCATGAGCTCAAAGGCGCGCTTATACCAGTCCGAGGCGGGATAGTTCGCCCCCAGAACGGCCGCAGTCTTTTTCGCTTCTTCCGGAACGCCCATGGCGAGATAGCTTTCCGTCATGCGCATCAGCGCTTCTGCCGCATGGCCTGTCGTCTGATAATCTTCCGTCACCTTGCGGAAGCGGATGATGCTCGCCAACCAAAGGCCACGCCGCTGATAATAGCGCCCGATTTCCATTTCCTTGCCCGCAAGGTGATCGCGGATAAGATCGAGCTTGAGACGACCGTCAGCGGCATAACGGCTGTCGGGATAGCGACGGATCAGTTCGCCGAGGGAATCCTGCGCCTGCTGCGTGATCTTCTGGTCGCGCGTTACGTCAGAGATCTGCTCATAATAATTGAGCGCGATCAGATAATAAGCATAGGGCGCGTCGCGATTACCCGGGTGAATCGACAGGAAGCGCTGCGCTGAATTGGTCGATTCGGTGTAATCCCGTGCCGCATAATAGCTGAACGCGCTCATCAACTGCGCGCGGCGGGCCCAGACCGAATAGGGATGCTGACGCTCCACCTCATCAAAGAGTGCCGCCGCCAACTTGAACTGGCCCCGGTCCAAACGGTCCTTGGCCGCGTTGTAGAGCGTGTTCACGTCGCGCGCGACGTAGGACGTGTCGGCCTTGGTGCGGCCGCGATTTCCGGCGCAACCAGCAAGAGGAACGGCCAGCGCGACAACGGCGAGGAGAGCGGCGGTTTTGAAACTTGAACTCGACATGGCGGCGTTCTTAGCCCGTGCTTTCCGGAACGCCAAGCGCGGAGATGCAGTTGTTTAACGGTTTGGCGCTAATCGGGCAGGGATGGGTGAGACGGCGTTATCGTTATCCGGCGCTGCCGCGGCGGAACTGCGTGCCATTCGGGGCGCAGCATGATGTTGCGCGTCCTCACTCTGGCCAGTCTCTTTCCAGACATCACCCGCCCGCGCCTCGGGCCCTTTGTCGAGCGGCAGACCCTTGGTCTTGCCTCGCATCCCGATGTCGAGCTTCAGGTGATCGCTCCCATTGGCCTGCCGCCCTTCCCGCTCAGCCGGCACCGCCATTATCGAGGCTTTTCCTGCGTTCCTGAAACAGAAGACTGGAAGGGCCTGCGTGTGCATCGTCCGCGTTTTATGCACCTACCCGGCACCAAAGGACGCTTTGATGCCGGTGCGTTGGTCCGTCGGCTAACGCCGCTGCTCACGGATATTCGGCAGACCTTTCCCTTTGACATCATTGATGCGGAGTTCTTCTTCCCCGATGGCCCCGCAGCGATCGCACTGGGCGCACATTTCGGTGTGCCTGCATCCATCAAGGCGCGCGGTGCGGACATTCATTTCTGGGGACAGAATGCCCCAACCGCCCATCAGGTGCGCGCCGCCGGACGATCCGCAGATGGGCTACTGGCCGTGTCAGAAGCACTGAAGGGAGACATGGCCCGCATCGGCATGCCTTTGGACCGCATTACCGTTCACTATACCGGGGTCGATCTCGACAAATTCACCGTGCAGGACCGCGCCATAGCGAAAGCCAAACGCGGCGTTTCGGGTCCTCTCATCGTGTCGGTCGGCGCGTTGATACCCCGTAAGGGCCAGTCGCTTGTCATCGACGCCCTGCCCCATTTACCGGACGCCCAACTGGTGCTGATCGGCGAAGGCGAGGATCGGACCCGGCTCAGCCAACAGGCCGAAGCAATCGGCGTTGCAGACCGCGTCACGTTCACCGGCAATTTGCCGCATGAAGAGATTGCGGCATGGCTGTCTGCCGCCGATGTAATGGCCTTGCCATCAGCTTCTGAAGGGCTTGCCAATGCTTGGGTGGAAGCACTGGCCTGCGGCACACCCCTTGTTATCACCAATGCCGGCGGCGCGCGGGAGGTGCTATCAGACGATAGCGCGGGACACATTGTCGAACGAACAGCGGACAGCGTGCTTGCTGGATTGCAAAACGTGCTCACCAGGCCACCGTCACGCGCGGCCTGCCGTCAGATTGCGGAACGTTTTACATGGGGACGGAACACCGAAGCGCTGTTCCGCCATCTGTCACTTCTTGTGGGGAAATGACTCGCCAATGCGTTCTGCGCCCGATTTGTTTGTGTCCGACTGAAGGAAGCTGTCCGGCTTCACATTTAGCCAGATGAGCACCGGTGCCGAGATGTAGAAGGATGAGAATGTCCCGATCACGATGCCCAGAAGCATAGAGGCCGTGAAACCGAAGATCGTATCCGGCCCAACGAACAGCAGAATCGCGAGCGTGATGGCCAGCGACATGGACGTTGTCACCGTCCGCGAGAGCGTTTCATTCACCGACAGGTTCAAGATCGGCTCAATTTCCATCTTGCGGTATTTGCGCAGATTTTCGCGGATACGGTCATAAATGACGATCGTATCGTTCAACGAATAGCCGATGATCGTCAGGATCGCGGCGATCACGTTCAAATCGAAGGTCAACCGCGTCAGGGCAAAGAAGCCAAAGGTCAGCACCACGTCGTGGAACAGAGTGACCAGCGCGCCAACGCCAAACTGCCATTCAAACCGGAACCATATGAACAGCGAGATACCAAGCATGGCGAGCGCCAAGGCAATCGAGCCCGTGCTGAACAATTCGCAGCCGACCTTGCCAGAGACTGAGTTGACGGCACCAATGTCGACACCCGGATAAGCGCGGACCAGTTCCCCGCGCACTTTGGACGCAATGCTGTTTGAGTCATCGGATTTGCCATCCTTGCCCACGCCCTGGCCCATGCATTTGCCGATAGGGTTGGTCGCTTCGCCGTCCAGCGGAATGCGGATGCTGACCACTTTGGGGTCGGTCATCTGCTGGATGACGACATCGCCGACCTCCATGCCTTCCAAACGTGTCCGTAACTCACCCATGTTCACAGGCTTCTGGAATGTCACGCGGATCGACTGGCCACCGACAAAGTCGATGCCCCAGTTCAAGCCGTTGACCGCGACCAGCACAATCGAGCCGGTGAGCAGCAGAACCGACAGGCATAGGGCCCACCAGCGATAGCTGAGAAAGGCGATGTTCGTGTTGTCAGGAACAAATTTAAGAGGACGCATGTCGCCAGCTTTTCGTCAGAGAGTGAGCGTCTTGGGCCGGTTGCGCTGCAGATATTGCGAAACCAGAAGACGCGTGAAAGTGACACCGGTGAAGACCGAGGTTGCGATGCCGAGGGCGAGAACGACCGCGAAGCCCTTGATCGGGCCAGAGCCAAACCAGAACAGGATGATCGCGGAGATAACGTTTGTGATATTAGCGTCGAAAATCGCCGTGGAGGCTTCTTTATAGCCAAACTCAACCGCCTGCATGGTTTGGCGGCCGCGGCGAAGCTCTTCACGAATACGTTCGTTGATCAAAACGTTGGCGTCCACGGCAGCACCAATGGTCAAAACGAAACCGGCAATACCCGGCAAGGTCAGCGTTGCATTGAAAATTGCCATCAGGCCAAGCACGAGAAGCGCGTTCACGAACAAGGCGATCGTCGTGTAAACCCCGAACCGGAAATAGGTGATGATCATGTAGAACACGAGCGCCAGTGTGGCGAGGATACCGGCGAGCACGCCCTTCTGGATCGAATCCTGACCCAGTTCCGCGCTGACGCTTGATTCCTCGATCACCTTCAGTGCAACCGGCAATTTGCCGGACCGCAGCGAAATCGCCAGTTCATTGGCAGATTCGACTGTGAAGGTGCCTGAAATCTGCGCGCTTCCGCCGAGAATCGGTTCGTTAATATTCGGCGCCGAGATCACGACATTGTCGAGAATGATGGCAAAAGGCTTGCTGACATTTTCAGCCGTGACCCGTCCGAATTTCCGTCCGCCTGAATTGTTGAACCGGATCGATACGACGGCTTCGCCATTTTGACCGAAATCCTGCCGTGCGTCATTCAACTCATCGCCGGACACCATCAACCGGCGCTTGACCGCGATCTTGCCACCTGCCTGAAGCGGGAGGATCTGGCTGCCTGCAGGTGCGCGGCCAGCGGCGACTTCCGCCGGATCCGCATTCAGATCGACCAGTTTGAATTCCAGCTTGGCGGTCTTGCCAAGCAGGCGCTTCAATCCTTCAGGGTCCTGAAGACCCGGCACCTGCACGAGGATGCGGTCAGACCCCTGGCGGACGACGGTGATTTCCTTCGTGCCCTCAGGGTCGATACGCTTGGCAACGACGTTGCGCGCCGTTTCCAGCGCGCTGTCGATTTCATAATTCACGCCTGCTTCGGTCGGCGTCATTACGATCCGCGTGGAATCGCGCACCGCCACAGTCCAGTCCCGCTGGCCACCAATGCCGATGCCGTTGGTCTGTTGACGGGCGACATCGACCGCCTGATCCAACTGGGCCGGATTGCGCGGCATGAAGGACAGTGCGCCGTTGGCGGTCGAGATGTCGCTAATTTCAACCTTTGGACTGGCGCGGCGCATTTCAGTGCGGATGGTTTCTTCCATCCGTTCAATCTGCTGCTTGCGCACGTCCGCGGTGTCCGCTTCCAGAAGCAAGTGACTGCCACCTGAAAGATCAAGCCCGAGGTTGATGTGCGTATTCTTCCACCAACCGGGAAGCTGGTTGCGTGTCGCCTCTGGCAACATGCTCGGGACCGCAGCGATGACACCCATGACGGTCGCCACGATAACGAGCCAGAACTTCCAGCGCGGAAAATCAAGCATGTGGCGCTCAGTCGTTTGCTGGCTTGGCGGTGCCGTTATCGACGTCCGTCAGCGTTGACTTAATGACGCGCACCTTCACGCCTGTCGCAATCTCGACTTCGACCATACGGTCTTCAACCTTGGTGACTTTGCCGACAATGCCGCCAGACGTCACCACCTGATCGCCGCGCTTGACCGCATCGATCAATTCCCGGTGCTCTTTCGCCCGCTTTTGCTGGGGCCGGATGATGAGGAACCAGAAGATCAGGCCGATCAGAACGAACTGGCCGATGAAGAAAACGGTCGAGCCAACGCCGCCTGCGGGTGTTCCGGCAGCGGCTTGAGCGAATGCGGGGGTTGCGAACATGCAGATACTCTTGTCTGATAAGGCAGCAGCCAAAAGGCCGCACAGTGGCGGCGCGACTACCAAATCCGCAACGGGCGCGCAACCGAAGCTTGACTATGCACATCTGCGGGAGAGGAAATAACATGATCATCGTAATGGGAACCATCAAGGCCGCCGCTGCAGAGATTGACCGGCTCTATGACGCGCTGGCCGAACAAATGGCAGCAACACATGCCGAAGATGGCTGTGAACTCTATGTTTTTTCACGCGATGTGACCAATCCGGACTGTCTGCTCATTTCCGAACGGTGGCGCGATGGCGACGCTCTGGCCGCCCATAGCAAGTCGCCCCATATGGCCGTCTTCAACCGGGCCATTGGCACCGCAAAGATCGAAAGCGTCAGCGTCAAAGCCTATGACGTGTCCGGCGTTCGCACGCTCATCGGGGATTGACCCCCATAAACGCACCGTTGCCCCGTGCTTGATAGGGGGCTTGGCTAACCTCCGTCGGGTTTCCGCCTTTTGCTTGCCGGGACCCCTGCTCCCTCAGGGGCGGCAATTCGAACATCATGCCCAACCGCAAAGTGGAGGAAAAGCCAAGCCCCGTGTCAAGCACGGGGGGACGGAGAGCCTTTTGGGGATGGTTGTCCTTTCTCAAACAGGCCTGAACCTCAATTTTGCATCTTTGACCATCTATGGCGGGCAATCCCTCCCACCCGCGTCGCCCCGTGCTTGACACGGGGTTTGGCTGTTCTTGCATATTCCCGCTCGGCATGACGCCCGAAATTCCGGGCATCTGGAACAAGCGGCATCCGGCGAGCGCGGGGCTGAAACTGGACGAAGTGAGCCAAGCCCCGCGTCAAGCAAGGGGCGACGATGATGTGAAGGCGATGCTCCGCAAAGTGCAACGTCCGCAATGTCTTCATGACAGGAAGCACTGCTTTTGGACTTAGATTGCGAATGGCTGCCGCCTGGCGCGACCGCGAAGTCGATCGCGCCGCGTCGATAGATGCCCCAAGACCGCCCTTGCAATGCCAGAATGCGCGGCGTAAAGGCGCGCTTCCATTTCCTGCAGCGCAGGTTTTGGCGGTCGGGACGTAGCGCAGCCTGGTAGCGCATCACACTGGGGGTGTGGGGGTCGCAGGTTCGAATCCTGTCGTCCCGACCAGTTTCCTTCTTACATTGAAGTAGAAGCCAAGCCCGTCAGGGTACGTCGCGGTCCTCAGCGGCTTTCTGCTTGGCCTCAGCCTTGGCCGCGCGCATTTGTTCGGCAAAGCATCCCGTCCAGCCGCCGCCGCCTACAGTCGAACAGCTGTCCGTCCCTGTGCGGCCGGCGGACATGGCGGATTGGGACCGCACCGCCCAGCTTTGGTTCTGCGGCGCTTGGGAGCGTGAGCGGACTTCCTTTGGAATGCGGTAGCGCTCGGTTTCCGGGCGGCGCGCACAGACGATGATTTCATCGCCGCTCGCATTGGTGGGGCATGGATCATTGCCGAAGATCACCAGCACCCGTTCAGCACGTTGGGCCGCAGCCGACGTCGGCACGGCGGTCAGGGTCGAAAAGGTGGCGACGGCGGCAAAGAGGAGAAGGACTCGCATAACCTGAGTTTCTGCCTTTTTTGAGCCGTTGGCAAGCCGCGACGCAGCGTCAGAACCGTTCTGAAAGACGGATCGCCGCACGGCAGCCCAGCCGGATCGCCGCTGACATTAGAGGATAAGCGGGCGCCCGCTCCGCCCCTTCGCGGATCGCTGTGTCATGATGTTCGCGTTCATCGTCGCGAAATTCGGCAATGGTTTCGCGCAGTTCGAGGTCATCATCGCCCAGTTCATCGAGCTGATCTGAGTAGTGCTTTTCAATCTCGGTCTCGATGGCAGCGGTGCAGGCCATCGCCGCTTCCGGGCCGATGAGTGCCGTGGCGGCGCCCAGGGCAAAGCCCGCGACATGCCAGAAAGGCTGCAGGATCGTGGGGCGAACACCGCGTTCCGCGATAAGCCGGTTGAAGCGCGCAAGGTGTTCATCTTCCTGCGCTGCCATATGGCGGATTTCGCGCGCAGCGGGATGACGGTTCCCCAGCACAGCAAGCTGCCCCGCATAGATGCGCGTGGCGCCGAATTCTCCGGCCTGATCAACCCGCAGCATGATGGATTTGGTGCGCGCGTCCGTCATGCGGTGCGGCCTCCGCGACGCAGAAGGGCCAGAATGCCCGCCCCTGCTCCCAGCGAGATGATGGCATTGTAGCCCGCCAGAGAAATGCCGAGCAGCGTCCATTGCGGCACATCACAGCGCACAACCGGTGCGCGCATAATGTCTTCTAGGGACACGCCTGCGGCTGTGGTGGAGCAGGTTGTGATGCCTTCCCACCAGCCATATTCAACCCCTGCGTGGAACAGGCCGATGCCGCCGCTGACCATGATCGCAAGTGCTGCCAAGGCCACCAATATGTGGGACGCTTTGTCGACCCGCGTGCCAAAAGCAAAGAGCGCAAGGACAATCGCTGCATCATGCGGCCAGCGCTGCCAATAGCACATCTCGCACGGATGAAGACCGCCGATGTACTGGCTGCCAAGCGCACCCAGCATGAGTGCCGCAGGAATGACAAGCGCCAAAAAGCGGGCCTTTGCAAAATCCGTCATCAGGATGCTCAGCGGCTGCCCTTGCGGCCGCTGCCCGTGGCAGCAACCTGCGTCTTCGACAGGCGGGACACCGTCTTCACCGCATAATCGAGCTGGAAGTCGCTAATGCCCTTCGCCTTCAGCTCTTCCGCTGTGGCTGAAAAGCGTGGGTCTGACTTTTCATCCGCTTCAAGAACGCTGTTATCCACCTTCGCTTCGTTGATCAGGTGACGGCCAAGATCAACCTCACGGAAGCGCGGGCGCGATTTGTAGTCCGGGTCCGACAGCTGCGGCACGAGGATGTCCGGCTCAATGCCGCCTTCCTGCACCGAGCGGCCCGATGGCGTGTAGTAGCGGGCTGTCGTCAGGCGAAGCGCGCTGGCTTCATCAAGCTGGATCAGCGTCTGCACCGATCCCTTGCCGAATGTGCGTTCGCCCATCACGAGACCGCGATGATGGTCCTGCAAGGCGCCTGCCACGATTTCAGCGGCTGAGGCTGATCCGGAATCGACCAGCACCACAATCGGCAGGCCTTCCGCAAAATCACCCGGCTGCGCAAAGAAGCGTTCGATATCGCGCTTATCGCGGCCACGCTGGGACACGACTTCAACGCGGTTGAGGAACACGTCGGAGACTTCCACAGCCTGATCAAGCAGACCACCGGGATTGGACCGTAAATCGATGACATAGCCTGTCGGCTTGCGGCCCAAGGCCTTTTCAATGGAAACAACCGCCGCACGCGTCATCTGCCCGGTCTGCTTTGAAAAACCGTTGATGTTGATGATGCCGACGCCGTCCTTGATTTCCCATTTGACGGGTTTGATCTCAATAATCTGGCGAGTCACCGTCACGTCAAACGGCTTGTCACGGCCCGGCCGTACCACGGTGAGACGGATGTCCGTGCCCGGCTTTCCGCGCATCTGGTCCACCGCTTGATCGAGCGTGCCACCGTAAAGCAGCTTGCCATCGATATGCGTGATGAAGTCACCCGATTTGATGCCCATTTTCGCAGCAGGACTGTCTTCCTGCGGCGCGACCACCTTTACGGCACCATCTTCCATTGAGACGACGAGACCAAGGCCACCATAGTTGCCGTCGGTCGTGATCTGCATTTGCTTGAAATCGCGCGCGTCAAGATAGGAGCTATGCGGATCGAGGCTGGCAAGCATGCCATCAATGGCCCCCTTGATCAGCTGCTCATCGGTAACCTTGTCGACATAATCGCCCTTAACGCGTTCATAAACGCTCACAAAGCGCTCAATATCGCGGTTGATCGTCATGTCGGCAGCGGCAATGCCGGCCGTTGCAGCGGGGATAAGCGACACGGCCGATACCATGAACGCGGCACGCAGAAGTGACTTGGCCATATTGGGTCCTGAACTGGTTCGAAGCGGTGTCTACTCCGAAAAAGGCGCGATTAAAACTGTCTCTTGGGGATTAACCCCGATCAACTGATCATTGGGGTGATATCCACGGGCTGGCCACCCCTGCGAAGTTCGATCGTAACCTTGGGCGCCCCGCCCCCTGTGCGGCCAATTGGGCTGCCCTGAATGACCGTTTCCCCGATACGGACGGACAAGGTCGACATGTCAGTAATCAAACTCGTCCAGCCATCGCCATGGTCGATGATGACGATCTTTCCATAGCCCTTAAAGGGCCCTGCGAAGGCGATGCGCCCCGCATGAGGTGCGGAAACCTGCGCCTGCGCCTGTGTGCGCAGTGTCAGTCCCTTGGCACGTACGCCCGTTTTGGAAACTTCCCCCAGCCCTGTGACCACCTGCCCGGTGACCGGGAGGCGATAGTCGAGCCGGGCTGGTGAAGCCGAATCTAGCTCAAGGGGCACTTCATTGGCAGCACCCGGACGCGCCGGGCGCAGCAGCGGACCGGGTAATGTCGCCAGCGCGCCGCGTGTCACCGATTGGATGCCGAGTTCATCGATCAAATCGACAATATCACGCGCCTTTTCCCCCAAAGCCAAAGCGCGATCCTGTTCGGCAATGGCTCCAGAAGCAAAACGCGACGAGGCTTGGCGATGTTGCACTTCGAGCCGCACGAGCGCGGCGCGGCTGTTATCAAGGCGTTTTCGGCTGGCTGCGAGAAGGTCCACAGCCTTGGCGGCATCCTGTTTCAGGCGTCGGCTTTCTTCAAGGTCCGCGCGAAGGCCGTCAGTTCTTGAGCGGATCTCCGGCGCGAGGCTCGCCAGCAGCATCCGCACATGGACAAGATCAGAGGTCGTCCCCGGCTGGACGAGGGCAAGTGCGGGCGGACGGCTCGACATGGTTTGGAGTGCCGCTGCCAGCCGAATGGCGGGCTGCTGCTTTTCGGCAAGCCGTGCGCGCAACCGCTCCCGCATCTTCTCAATCAGCGCAACGCGGGCTTGGGCCTCCACGATCTCCGCCTCAATGGCCTGTATGCGCCCGGCAACCGCTGCTGCCTGCGCTTGAATTTGCACGGCCGCATCGGATTCCGTCCCAGCCCGTTCCTCCAGCAACACCGCCTGACGCTGCGCACGTGCAGCCTGCGTTTTGGCGGCTGCAAGTTCCCGCTGGCGATCCAGAACTGATTGACCGGACGCCGCACTTGCCAGAACGGCGCCAGTCAATGCCAGCGCCGCCCCTATGGCCAGTCTTCGAGAAGCGCCGGAAAGGGACTTATCAGTTCTCAGAATCCAGCTTCCCATATTTCGCTTCAAAGGCAGCGACATCGCCCTTGGCTAACAAGGCTGCCTGCTCAACAAAATTGTCCCGGGCGATGCGGCCAGAGAATGTGCCAAGCTTCTCATCCATGGCGGCAATCTCCGTGGCACCCCATCCGGCGATCTGATCAAAACGGGTCACGCCATTTTCAATGAACAGCGTGTTGAGCTTTGGGCCAAGGCCTTTGATCCACAAAAGATTGTCGGGGCCCTTGGGCTTGGCTGCTGCCTTCGCCACGGGCTTTGCTGCGGGTTTCGCCACAGGCTTCGCCGCAGGTGCAGCCTTATCCGCCTTGGGCTTTGCAGCCGTATTTGCCTTCACAGCAGGCGTCGTCGCCTTAGTGACCGATGCAGCCGGGGCTGCCGCCTTTGGCGCCGTCTTTGGTTTAGGTGCAGCCTTGGCCGGAGCTGCCGCCTTTGGCGTGGCCGCAGGTTTTGCAGCTGCCGTTGGTTTGGCTGGCGCTTTTGGCTTGGCCGGAGTTTTTGCTTTCGGGGCTGGAGCCGCTTCGGCCGCAATTGGCGCTGCAGCAGGAGTGTCAACAAGCGTCGCCGGTGCTTCTGTTGCCTTCGCCTCAACCTTTGGCGGTGTCGCCGTAGGCGCGTCGATCTTGGCGGCCGGTGCCTTGCCCGGCTTCATCACAAAATAAAGGGCAACCGCGACGACGGCGATCGCCAGAAAAATCAAAATCAGATCGTTTGACATAACGGGTTCCCTGCCTCTTTCACCAAGCTCACCAGCCGCAAACTAGCTGATCGCACGCCCGTGTCCAGCGGCGCGATTGGGGGCTGGCAAGAGCGACAACAAATTGCCAAAGTGTGTGAAAGACACAGACAGGAGGAAGTGAATGTTGCGCAAGGGAATTTTGCTGTCAGCCGCGGCTGGCCTGATGGCGACCACACCGGCCGCTGCCGCCCCGGATTATGCCGGAGCAATCAAAACCGACTATGAAAAGTCGCTCGGCGCCTTGTGGGATCACTTTCACCGCAACCCCGAACTGTCGTTCCGCGAATTCAACACCGCAGCGCGCATGGCGAAGGAACTCCGCGCCGTCCCCGGCATGGTCGTGACCGAAAAGGTCGGCGAAACTGGCGTCGTCGGCGTCCTCAAAAATGGCGATGGCCCGGTCGTCCTTGTCCGCGCGGATATGGATGGACTTCCGGTTGAGGAAAAATCCGGCCTCGCCAATGCCTCAAAAGCCCGACAGATCGGCGTCGACGGTGTCGAAAACCCCGTCATGCATGCGTGCGGACATGACGTGCACATCACATCAATGGTCGGCACAGCACGGCAGCTGGCGTCCATGAAGGACCGGTGGAAGGGCACCGTCTTGTTCATCGTCCAGCCCGCCGAAGAACGCGTCGGTGGTGCGGCCGCCATGCTGAAGGATGGGCTCTACACGCGCTTCCCCAAGCCAAATTACGCCGTTGCCTTCCATGTCGCGGCCGAACTCCCGACGGGCCATATCGCAGCGGCAGAGGGCATCCAATATTCGTCAGCAGATAGCGTCGACATCAAGGTCAACGGCATCGGAACGCATGGTGCAGCCCCACAACTCGGCAAGGACCCCATCTACATCGCCTCGCAGATTGTCGTTGCGCTGCAAGGGATTATCAGCCGGGAAAAGGGCCCGCTGGAACCCGGCATCATCACTGTCGGGGCCTTCCACTCAGGGACCAAGCACAACATCATCTCTGATCAGGCGAACCTTCAAGTCACTGTCCGCGCGAACAGCCGGGAAACGCGTGACATGCTGATCGACTCAATCAAGCGGGTCAGCCTGAACGTTGCCCGCGCCAACGGCGTTCCCGAGGATAAATTGCCCGAAGTGAAGGTTTCGGAATCAACGCCCGTGACCATCAACGATGCCGCTCTTGCCCGCAGGCTCAACAGCGCATTGGCCAAGGAACTGGGGGATGGCGTCGTTGTCCCCTTCCGCCAGACCAACATGGGTGCGGAGGACTTCAGCTATTTCGTGGACCCATCTTACAACATCCCCGGCTATTATTTCGCCGTGGGCGGCACCAACCCCGCATGGATTGAAGCCGCAAAGAAGGGAGGCCCTGCTGTTTCAGGCCATCATAGCGGATTGTTCAAGATTGATCCCGAACCCTCTGTCCGGCTTGGTACCGAGGCGATGACGGCCGCGGTTATTGAACTGCTCAAACCTTAAGAAAAATTCCCCCTGCCCGCAGCACGGGCAGGGGGAAGTAAACACAGCCGGCGGAAGGGGTGAAGCAACACCGCCAGCCGATCACTCAGACCGCCGGGAGGGGATGGCGGCTCGAGAAAAGGGATCGCAGGCGCAATTTCAGAGTCTGTTTGCGCGCTTTGAGACGCAAAACTTCCAGCGCGTTCGAGCTGCCAGCTGCCATTTTCAGGCGCAGAGCATCATCAAGCCGCTGATAGGCCAGCAAAAGTTTAAAAATCTTGGGATTCATACTGCCACTCCATTGAACACATTGCTCAATCGGGAGTCTGGGCACTTATTGGGGAGGGACTTAAGACCCGCCAGAAACGCACCGGAAACCCGATGCGGTCCGACATCGCGACCATTTGATCGCCAGAGGGGCCCGGCCCGCTCGAATGATCTAGACCGATTCGGCATGAGTTTCAACAGAAACTGATTGGTTCAGGCCGACTTGCACCAAAGTGCATCCCCTTTATGCTTTCTCTCATGCTGTTCCTTATGCTTCGCCGCCTCCTTCTGCTGTTCATAGCCCTGCCGCTACCTACCACCGGATATGCCCAGCAGTTTACAGATGCCCCCCACAGGGCAAGCGTGATCGTCACTTTCGGGCCGGATACTATCCAGACCCGCCTCGAGCGCGGCTTGGCCGATGAGACAACGGGGCGAGCTGCAACCGCCGATGATCCTGTCCGAGTGGCTTCTATCTCCAAGGTGTCCGTCGCGCTGGGCGTGATGCGGTTGATCGAGCAACGAAAGCTCAATCTGGATGCCGATGTGTCGGACTATCTCGGCTGGACACTCCGCAATCCGAATTTTCCCGACCAAAGGATCACGCTGCGGCTGCTAATGTCGCACAGATCGAGCCTGATGGACGGGGGCGAACTCTACCTCGTGCCTTTTGGGGAGCGCTTGCAGAATAACCTCTCCGACAGCCGCGTCTGGGACGGGGCACACGCGCCGGGCCGCTATTTCAGATACGCGAACATTAACTTCCCCGTCATCGCAACGATCATCGAACGCGTCACCGGTGAACGGTTCGACCGCGCCATTCACCGCCTCGTTTTCGCGCCCCTGTTCATTGATGCCTGTTTCAACTGGACGATGTGCAGCCCCCAGAAAATTGCCCGCGCCGTGGTCCTCTATGGAGAGGATGGCCGTATCCGTCGGGATGACCTGAAAGGGGTCATGCCGCCCTGCCCTGTCTTCACTAAGGCCGACGGCCAGTGCGATCTTTCCACCTACCGGCCCGGAGACAATGGCGCGATCTTCTCGCCCCAAGGTGGTCTGCGCATCAGCATGACGGACTTGGCGAGGCTCGGCCAAGTGCTGATGCGCCGCGACGCTGGCTTCTTGAAACCCGCATCTTACGCCGCGCTGGAGAAGATCATCTGGCGCTATGATGGCCGCAATGGGGACACCGAAGGTGGCTTTTTCTGCGCCTTTGGTCTGTCGGTACAGACCGTTAGCAAAGGTAAAGCGGGCTGCTCCAATGATGCCTTTGGGGACGGCCGCACCCGCATTGGCCATGCCGGGGAAGCTTATGGCCTGCGCGCCGGCCTATGGATTGACCGCAAGCGACAACAGGGCGTCGCCTTTTTCGTGACCGCTGTGCCGGACGAAGAACTCAAAGGCACCTCGGGCTTTTACCGGGTTGAGGAAGCTATCCTCCAAAGTCCATATGTTCGACCTGATAGGTAACCAGATGCAGTTCGCGCGCGCGCTTCGCCGCTGAGCGCTGGCGCAGCGAAAACTCCGACGCGACGAGCACCGCGCGGCACCGTGTCCCCGTTTCCTCCTCCAGATCGCTTGAATAGCCCAGCACCTGCTCCAACGCGCCTGCGGGACATGGCCCGGCTTTCAGTTCGATCACGACGAAGTTTCCGTCTGCATCCCTTGCGGTGATGTCGATCCGCCCGCTGGCCACTTCCCGCTCCCGCCCGTCGTCTGCTGCGACCAGCCCGGGCTCAACCTTATCCAACTGGCGGCGCAGAAGTGTCTTCAGTTCCTTTTCATAGTGCAGGATACGCGCCTTGTTCAGCACGCGCTTTGACGGCAGCTCCCGTTCCATGACCTTGCGTCCCCTAACATTATCATGTCGTGTTTATACAATTGATGTTTCGCGGGGATTGCGACGCATGGTTTCAGAGGCCTTTACAACCCTCCCGCCAGCGCGGTGGCCACGCCTCCGCCAATCAGCACCAGCCCGATGACGTCATGACGGTGCATCGGTTCCCGCAGATAGAGCCTGCTGAACCCAAGCGTGAAGATCACCTCCACCTGCCCAACCGCCCTAACAAGCGCCACGGGTGCCGTTGCAAAGCCTGTAAACCAGCAGGCAGACCCCAAGGCTGCGAGCAGCCCCACCTGCCCCGATGTGCGCCAAGTGACCGCTACCTTTTTCAGTTCTGCAGGTTCTTTCCAGACGACATAGCTGCCCTGCATCGCGGTTTGCCCCGCCTGCACCGCAACCAGCGTCAGCAAAGACGACAGAACCTTGTCTGATGTCGAAATGTCGAACGTTGCCGACTTCACGAAAATCGATGTCATGGTGAAGCCGAGCCCCGCGCCGAGACCACATAAGGCCGCGGGCTGCAAGAGATCAGCCAGACGGAACCGCGCGCCCGCCGCAGACACCACCATCACCCCAGCGACACCAATGCCGATACCGATCCATGTCAGCAGGCTGAGATGTTCCCCCAAAAGCACCATCGCCAGCACTGCGCCCTGAATGGCTTCGGTTTTCGCAAAGGCTGTGCCCGCCACATAGTTGCGATAGCCGAACGCCATCAGCAAAAGATTTGTGCCGATGATCTGCGCAAAACCGGCGGCCAGCGCGTAAGGCCAGAAAGTGGACCCGATGTCCGGCAGGCCCTCACCCGTTGCCAGCAGATAGCCGCCGAGCAGCGCCATCCCGACCGGCAGGCCATAGAGGTAACGCACCAACCCTGCCGCATTGAGCGACAAGGTCGCCCGCACCCGCTGCTGCACTGCCGTCCGCCAGGACTGGAAAAGTGCTGCAAGAAATGTGGCGGGGAGCCAGATCACTCAGGCAAGCAAGCTAGGCTGCAATGACGATCTGACCCATTCTTGGGAAATGGACATTCAGCAAACCAGCCTTTGCGCTTTCGCGACGGATGACGATCCCCTGCGAGTTGCAGCTCAGCAGCGTGCCTTCCACCGGATCATCGCCGGACTGCTCTGTCTGGATGCGCACGGCCTGACCGACGGACTGCCCGGATTCGACAGGCCCCGAGATGTCGGCTGGCGCGCTGGCATTGGCGATATCAATTGCGTCCTGCGCGCTGGTTGGAACAGCCTCACCATGGCCGATGGCGCGAATCCGCTCAAACCAGGCCATCAAGCCGGGACGGGCAAAAATACCATCCGCGAAAGGTTTGGCAAAAGGCATGACGACCAAGAACCAAAGGTTCATGTAAAGGCCCAGATCCCCATGTCCCGGCGCATCACCGCCGATGAACGTGCGGCCATCTTTCAGCGCGGACTCCAGCCAATCTGCCGCAACAGTCACCTGTGATTCCAGATGCGGTGCAACGACCGGCATCCGGGTAAAATCAAACCCGACGAACCGGCGTTTGCGGTCCTCCGCAAAGCCCGGCCCAAGCACATCGGCGGGAATGTTGCGCATGGCAGCGCCGACATGGGCGCCAAATTGCGCCGCGCCCGTCCAGCCTGCGACCATCCGGTGAAGGTCTCCAAGCGGTGCAGGATAAAAGCTTGGTTGCGGCTGATGCCGTTCCAGCGCATCGAGAATGGCGGCCGTGTCGCAATAGATTTCAGCGTCAATCTGAAGGACAGGCGTACGGGCATAGCCACCGGTCAGTTCGACCAGATCAGGCTTGGGCATCATGTTGGGGATGATGACAGACCGCCAGCTTTGGCCTTTCAGCCCAAGGGCCACGCGCACCATCTCCGCGAACGGCGACGTTTCGTAATGATGTAAGACGATCTCTGGCATGCTCTCTCCCTTTCAATGTCGGCCGCAGCTTACTCTGCCGGTTGCAACAGCCCCTCTTCCGCGATCTTCTTTTTCCAGATGAGCGGTGCCGTGGTGTGGACGTTCTCGCCGCTGCTGTCGACTGCCACAGTTACCGGGAAGTCCTTCACCTCAAACTCGTAAATGGCTTCCATGCCAAGGTCTTCAAAGCCGACAACCTTGCTGCCCTTGATGGCGCGGGCGACGAGATAGGCCGCCCCACCGACGGCCATCAGATAGGCCGATTTGTGCTTGGCAATCGCCTGTGTGGCCGCAGCGCCGCGCTCTGCCTTGCCGACGCAGCCGAGCAAGCCTTGCTCAAGCATCATGTCCATGAAGCTGTCCATGCGGGTTGCGGTCGTGGGACCGGCCGGACCGACGATTTCCTCACCCACAGGATCAACCGGGCCGACATAATAGATCATCCGCCCCTTGAAGCTGACGGGCAGATCTTCGCCCTTGGCCAGCATATCCTTGATGCGCTTGTGCGCCGCATCGCGTCCGGTGAGCATTTTGCCGTTGAGGAGCAGACGGTCGCCTGCCTTCCAGCCCTGCACATCGGCAGCGCTCAGCGTGTCGAGATCAACGCGCTTGGCCGCACTGTCGGGCGCCCATTCGACCTTGGGCCATTCCTCAAGGTTCGGCGCTTCAAGATATTGCGGGCCGGAGCCATCGAGCGTGAAGTGCGCATGGCGGGTGGCCGCGCAATTGGGGATCATCGCGACTGGCTTGGACGCCGCATGGGTCGGATAATCCATGATCTTCACGTCGAGGATGGTGGCAAGACCACCCAACCCCTGCGCGCCGATGCCGAGCGCGTTGACCTTGTCGAAAATCTCGATGCGCAGGCGTTCAATGTCGTTCTGCGGCCCACGGGCCTTCAATTCCGCCATGTCGATGCTGCCCATCAGGCTTTCTTTGGCGAGCACCATGGCCTTTTCAGCCGTGCCGCCAATGCCGATGCCGAGCATCCCCGGCGGGCACCAGCCGGCCCCCATTTGCGGGACCATGTCGAGCACCCAGTCCACGATGGAGTCGCCGGGGTTCATCATCTTGAACTTGGTCTTATTTTCAGACCCGCCACCCTTGGCTGCGACATCGAAGGTCACCTTGTCACCGGGCACCATTTCGAGATGGACGACCGAGGGCGTGTTGTCGCGCGTGTTGACGCGGGTGAAGGCCGGATCGGCAAGGATTGAAGCGCGCAGTTTGTTCTCCGGCAGCAAATAAGCGCGGCGGACGCCATCATCGATGACTTCCTGAAGCGAGCGACCGGATTCCAGCACGCATTGCTGGCCCCATTTCACGATGACGGTGACGATGCCGGTATCCTGACAGATCGGCCGGTGCCCTTCGGCACACATGCGGCTGTTCGTCAAAATCTGCGCAATGGCATCCTTGGCGGCCGGGCCCTGTTCCTTCTTATACGCTTCGCCCAGCGCGCGGATGTAATCCATCGGGTGGAAGTAGCTGATGAACTGCAACGCGTCGGCGACGCTGTCGATAATGTCGGATTCGCGGATGGTGACGGTCATGATGCGTGTCCTGTTGGCCCGGATTTCGCAGGTGCCTTAGCGAGGCAAAAGGGCGCGGACAATGGCGGGACGCGAAAGGTGGCAAAGTTGCGGAAGTGGAGGAAGTTGAGGGCCTCAAGCCGCAGAAATACGTGGGGGCACAATCAGCCCCCCCGGCCCCTCCCGCAGGCGGGAGGGGAGATCAGCACAAAACCTTCCCCACCTGCTTGCCAGAGGGGCGCGAGACTTGGCGAAGCGCAGCTGAACCTAGTCGCAGCGGGGCGGGCAAAAAGTCGCAGAGTGATTGGAAGGTCGAATTGCACGGCAGGACTCCGGTGAATTCAGAGCCATCCTTGTTGCACAGTTGACCGCCTGTAGGAAAGTGAAAACCAAATAGGCGCGCTTACGGCCATCCCTTTCGGCGACTATCCACCAGCGCAAACAGGGTCAGACCGAGCATGAAGATGCCCAAGACGGGCCCGCCTGCTTCCCATACGATCCGTGTCGCAATCGGCCCGCTCAAGAGCCAGAGCCCGAAGGCGAGCCGGTGGGTTCGCTTCCGGCTTTCAGCCTTTTGTGCGGGCGTCACGAACTGCGCGGCCCACGCGATGAAGAGAAAGAGGAAACCGGCCAGCAAGAGCCACATGGCATGTCTCCCCTCGTTTCAGCCGGACCTTAGTAAACACGCGCCTTGGGCTTGATGTATTCCACCTCGTCGGTGAGCGTGTAATTGTGCACACCACGGCTATCGAGCGTGACCTTACCACCATTGCCGCCCCAGCCTTCAAACCAGCTGACCGTGTGGTTCATCCAATTCTTGTCGTCACGATCCGGGAAATCTTCATGCGCATGGGCGCCGCGTGATTCCTTGCGGTTTTCCGCGCTTTCCATGGTGCAGACGGCCTGCGCCATCAGATTGTCGAGTTCCAGCGTTTCGATAAGATCTGTGTTCCAGATGAGGCTGCGATCGCTCACGGCCACGTCTTCCAGACGCTTGTTGACCTTGCGCATCAGGTCCACACCTTCGGAGAGCAGCGCGCTATCACGAAACACGGCGGCGTGCTTCTGCATGGTGCGCTGCATGTCGAGGCGGATGTCCGCTGTGGGCGAACCGCCCTTGGCATTGCGGAACTTTTCAACACGGGCGAGCGGAAGGTCTGTCGCATTCGCCGGAAGCGGCTTCTGAGCCGCCCCTGCCTTCAGTGTTTCCTTGAGATGCAGGCCCGTTGCGCGGCCAAACACCACAAGGTCGATCAACGAGTTGGAGCCAAGGCGATTTGCACCATGGACCGAGACGCACGCGGCTTCACCCACGGCGTAAAGGCCGGGCACGACGTGATCGTCATTGCCGTCCTTCTTCGTCACGACCTGACCGTGATAATTACAGGGGATGCCACCCATGTTGTAATGGACGGTCGGGCAAACAGGCAGCGGCTGGCGCGTCAGATCCACGCCTGCAAAGATCTTGCCGCTTTCGGTGATGCCGGGAAGGCGTTCCGCCAGCACCTTGGGATCAATGTGATCAAGGTGCAGGAAGATGTGGTCCTTATTCGGGCCAACGCCGCGACCTTCGCGCATTTCCATCGCCATGGAGCGCGACACGACGTCGCGCGAGGCAAGGTCTTTGGCCGAAGGGGCATAGCGTTCCATGAAACGCTCACCTTCGGAATTGGTCAGGTAGCCGCCTTCGCCGCGTGCACCTTCAGTGATGAGCACGCCTGCACCGTAAATGCCGGTCGGGTGGAACTGAACGAATTCAAGGTCTTGCAGCGGAAGACCTGCGCGCAGCACCATGCCGCCGCCATCACCTGTGCAGGTGTGCGCCGAGGTTGCCGAGAAATAGGCACGGCCATAGCCGCCGGTGGCCAGAACGACCGACTGGGCGCGGAAGCGATGGATCGTCCCATCTTCCATGCACATGGCGATGACGCCGCGGCATTCAGGACCATCGGGGCCGTCTTCCATGATGAGGTCGAGCGCGAAATATTCGATGTAGAAGTCCGCATCGTACTTCAGGCTCTGCTGATAGAGCGCGTGCAGCATGGCGTGGCCGGTGCGGTCAGCAGCGGCACAGGTGCGCTGCACCGGCGGGCCTTCGCCCATATTCTGCATGTGGCCGCCGAACGGACGCTGGTAGATCGTGCCATCATCATTGCGGCTGAAGGGCACGCCCGCATGCTCCAGCTCATACACAGCGGCAGGCGCTTCACGCACCATATATTCGATCGCGTCCTGGTCTCCCAGCCAGTCCGACCCCTTCACGGTGTCGTACATGTGCCAGGTCCAGTGATCGGGCGAATTATTGCCAAGGCTGGCCGCAATCCCGCCCTGCGCTGCAACTGTGTGGCTGCGCGTCGGGAAGACTTTGGTGATACAGGCCGTTTTCAGGCCGGCTTCTGCCGCGCCCATTGTCGCGCGCAGGCCGGAGCCCCCGGCGCCGACAACAACAACGTCATAGGTGTGATCAATGATCTTATAAGCTTCGGACATCAGTTGGGTGTCCCCGTCAGAGCAATCTTGGCAATGGCGAACAGCGCGAAGGCGCCTGTGCCGAGCGTGTAAAAGGTCAGCGCCGTAAGGCTGGCAAACTTGGTGCCTTCTTCATGGACATAATCCTCAATCACGACCTGAAGGCCGATGCGGAAGTGCCAGAAGACAGAGATGACGAGCAGCATCATCGGCACAGCGGCCATCGGCTGCGCCAGCCAGGTGGTGACTGTGGTGTAATCATAGGTTGGCAGACGCACGAGCGAGACGAGCAGCCAAGGCAGCAACAGCAGATTGCCGACCGCCGTCATGCGGTGCAGCACCCAGTGCGCGCCTCCATGTTTTGCCGAACCGAGACCGCGGACGCGGCCCAAACCTGTTCCGGTTCCCATCGCCTTATCCCTTCACGAACAGCAGATAGCCCCAGAGCGCGGCTGTCATCACAACGCCAAAGACGAAGGTTGCGCGCGCCCAGAAGCGGTTGGTGTTGAGTTCATAGCCTGCGCCCACATCGAGCACAAAATGCCGCAGACCAGAGCTGAGATGCTGGAAGAATGCCCAGCTGAGGCCGATCAGGACGACCTTACCTAGCGGATGCGCGGCCCAGCTGAGGAAGTAATCATAGGATTCCTGCCCCGTTGCGGCGGCCACAAGCCACCATGTCAAAACAAGCACACCAACGGTCGCCATCCCGGTTCCGGTCACACGGTGTATGATGGAGGCGGCCATGTTGGCGCCCCATTTCCAGATCGTCAGGTGCGGCGAGAGCGGCCTTGCGCGGTTTTGCGCCATGATCATTCCCTGTCTTTTGTCAGTTCGTCGCCCTCCCCTTAACGCGTGAAACCGTCGGCGCAACTGCCTTTGCCCCAAGGGACACATCAGCTAAGGGGCAGTTATGACAAAGAACATCATAATCACCGGCGCGTCACGAGGGATTGGCGAGGCTATTCGCACCCGTTTCGGATCTGAGGATGCCCGTATTTTTGCGGTCGCCAGCAAAGATTTTGATCTATCCTCGGCCGACGGCGCAGGCGATTTGTGGGAGGCCGGGTTGGCCGCGCTTGAAGGGCGCGTCGACATCCTCGTCAACAATGCCGGTGTGTTTGAAGAGAACCCCCTCACCTCCGAAGAGCCCGATTGGCTGTCCGGCTGGGAACGGACGATGCAGATCAATCTGACGTCCTCCGCCCTGCTTTGCCGACGCGCCGTGCTGCACTGGCAAGACCGCAAGGCAGAGGGGCGCATCATCAACATCGCCAGCCGCGCCGCCTATCGCGGAGATTCGCCGCAGCACTGGCATTATGCAGCGTCCAAGGGCGGCATGGTGGCGATGACCAAGTCCATCGCCCGCGCTTATGCAGCGCAAGGTATCCTTGCTTATGCCATCTGCCCCGGCTTCACGATGACGGGCATGGCCGAAGATTATCTGGCGAGCCGTGGCGGCGACAAATTGCTGGCGGACATTCCGCTCGGCCGTGTCGCCATGCCGGAAGAGGTCGCTGAAATGGTCGCCTTCTGCGCGCTTAAGGCGCCACCATCGATGACCGGTGCTGTTCTGGATGTGAACGGCGCCAGCTACGTCCGCTAAGGGCAAAGTCCGTGCGTAGAAATACCTATGGGTATATCTACGATATGGTGAGAATTACCTCCGATAGCCTATCTATGTGTCGACGGCGGGGCTCTTGCCATTGAGGGATTAAAGCGGATCGCAATCCTCCGCACCGCTGTCGTCATGAGCAATCGGGGATCCTCCCCAAAACGCGTAACAGACGTTGAACAAGCAATCCGGAGGTGGCCCACAGGCCGCTTCCGGCGACGAAGGAACTTGACCATGAGCCAGGGCTCGCATGACGAAATGCAGGACATCATTATCCAGACCGTGTCAGCGCTCAATTCGTTGTCACAACGGATCGCATCACCGACCGCAGAATCGTTGCTCCATCCCGTCGACGCCGAACTCCGCCTGCGCCGGCGGCGTGAACGCGCCTTTAGCGTCAACTATTTCGGCGATGCCGCGTGGGACATTCTTCTGGAATTGGAACGCGCTCAACGCATGGGGCACAATCTTGCGATCACCGATATCGGCGTTGAATCGCGCATCCCACTCACGACGGTGCTCCGCTATCTGACGCGCTTGGAAAAAGACGGCTTCATTGATCGTAAGATCGACCCAACAGACCGCCGCCGCGTGTTCGTCTCCCTCTCGCAAACCGGCTATCTTCTGGTCTGCCAAGCCTTTGGGATTGAACCTAAGGGTGCCGCAGGGTCCGCAAACGCGACCATCGGGTTCGCCGCTGCGGCACCGGCGTCCTGCTTTATCAGCTAAGACGTCGCTCCCCTCTATGACGGCGTCGGCCCCTTCTGCCGGCGCCGCCTTTTGTGGGCAGGGTGAACATCTACCGCGACGTTAATGCGCTGTGCCGTTCAGGCCATCGAGGCCAAGGTCATCAAGCAGCTGATCAATCGCTTCGGAAATGCGGATCGCAACAAGATCTAGCTTTAGCTCATCCGCAACAGCCAATTGATCGTTCAATGCATGAAGCAAGGCAAAGCGTGCATCAGGATGCGCCTGCGCCCGCGAAGCTGCCAGCAGCTCCTGCAGTTCCGGTTTCATTTTCATGTCTCCCTCCGACCCCCCACGCGGTATCGGTCGTCAGCAACTCAGAGGGCCAGCCCGCCGCCTGTTCTGCCAATCTCTACGACCGAGCACGGCATAAAGTTCAATCACGTCGGCAACAATCAAATTCAATTCGGTTGCATCAGCACGCTTGCGTGCCCCGTTCTGGGGCGTAATCACGCGGGGATGACCGACACATCTGAAAGCTGGAAGATCACCCTGCCCTGCACCCGGCTGCAGGCGGAGCAGATTGACGTCGAAATGGAGGCCTTTGCGGCGTTCGATATGCCTCCCACCCTTGTTGCGAGCGAGCCTGACCCCGCCCGACCAGAATATTGGGAAATCTCCGCATTTTTTGTCGGCAAACCAGATGATGACCAAATCGACCTCATCCGCGCCCTCGTCCCCAGCACGCCTTTGTCCAAAGTCCTCCTTGAACGTATCGAGGACGAAGATTGGGTCACGCTGAGCCAACAGTCGTCCGCGCCTGTTTCGGCCGGTCGCTTCTTTGTCCACACCTCTGCCTTCAAAGACAAAGCGCCTGCCGGATCAGTCGTTTTTCTGATCGAGGCGAGCCGCGCCTTTGGCACAGGCGGACATGAAACAACGAGCAATTGCCTCAAGACGCTCGACTCGCTCCGGCGCTCCGGCGCCCGTTTTGACAACATCATGGACGTTGGCACCGGCACTGGTCTGCTTGCCTTTGCCGCCGGCCATTTGTGGCCGCGCGCTTATGTGACCGCGTCGGACATCGACCCCGTCAGCATCGAAATCTCGATCGAAAATGCAGACGCCAATGCCATAGAGGTCGGCCAGTTCCCCGGTCAGGTCGCTTTGTGCGCCGCGTCTGGCACTGACCATGAAATGATCCAGCGGCGCGCGCCTTATGATCTTGTGATTGCCAATATCCTCGCCGGGCCGCTGATTGAGCTGGCCCCTGCGCTGGCCGACATTCTGGAAGAAGGCGGGACGCTGATCCTTGCCGGGCTGCTCGACAAGCAGGTCGACGCCGTGAAGCGCGCTTATGCAAAGCAAGGCCTCCGCCTCGCCGCGTCAACGGGGGGAGAATGGCCTTGCCTCCGCCTTGTCAAACGCCGGCGTTACGGATGGCGGCGACCGAGCCGACCGGCGCTGACAACCAGCCAGCCGCCCGGCGACTTTGGCACGTGGTAGATTTTCGTTTCACATCGAAACGGTCCGTCCTAAGGGGGCGCGCATGAGCACGAAGACGGAGAGCGGCGCATTTGACCCGCCGATCGAGAACCGCGCTGATTTAATCAGCGTGTTTGCCAAGGGAGAGAAGCCGGCGGCCCGCTGGCGGATCGGGACGGAGCACGAGAAATTCGTGTACCGCACCGCCGATCATCGTGCGCCCTCCTATGACGAACCCGGCGGTATCCGAGACCTGTTGATGGCATTGACCCGCTATGGCTGGGACCCCATCATGGAAGGCGACAATGTCATCGCGCTCGGTGGTGCGGATGGCAATGTCAGCCTTGAACCCGCCGGGCAGCTTGAGCTTTCGGGCGCGCCGCTGGAAAACCTTCACCAGACCTGCGCCGAAACCGGCCGTCACCTCAAGCAAGTGAAGGAAGTCGGCGCGGAACTCGGCCTTGGGTTCCTTGGCCTTGGCATGTGGCCGGATAAGACGCGCGACGTGCTGCCGATCATGCCCAAGGGCCGCTATGGCATCATGCTGCAGCACATGCCGCGCGTCGGCACGATGGGCCTCGACATGATGCTGCGGACGTGCACCATCCAGACCAACCTCGATTATTCGAGCGAGGCCGACATGGTGAAGAAGTTCCGCGTGAGCCTCGCGCTCCAGCCGCTTGGGACAGCGCTTTTTGCCAATTCGCCCTTCACCGAAGGCAAGCCGAACGGCTATCTCTCCTACCGCTCACACATCTGGACCGATACGGATCCGGCACGCACGGGCATGCTGCCCTTCGTCTTTGAAGACGGCTTCGGCTATGAACGCTATGCCGATTACATGCTCAACGTGCCGATGTACTTCGTCTATCGGAACGGCAAATATATCGACGCCGCCGGCAAGAATTTCCGCGATTTCCTTGATGGTAATCTCGACGTGTATCCGGGCCAGAAGCCGACCATTGGCGACTGGAATGATCACCTCTCGACAGCCTTCCCCGAAGTCCGCCTGAAGAGCTTCCTTGAAATGCGTGGGTCAGACGGTGGCCCCTGGAACCGCATCTGCGCCCTGCCCGCCTTCTGGGTTGGCTTGCTCTATGATGGCTCGGCGCTCGATGCCGCGTGGGATCTGGTCAAAGACTGGACCATTGAGGACCATCAAAAGCTCCGCGATGCTGTGCCGAAACTGGGGCTGAAAGCGCCGCTGCCCGATGGCCGCACGCTCAACGATCTCGCCAAGCAAGTGCTCGACATTGCGACGGCAGGCCTCAACGCCCGCGCGCAGGTCAACTCCATGGGCGACAATGAAAGCGGCTTCCTCAACCCGCTGCGCCGCATGGTCGACAGCGGCAAAACCTCTGCCGATGAGTTGCTGGAGAAGTTCAACGGACCTTGGGCCGGTGACCTGACCAAGGTGTATGACGAGTATAGCTTTTAACGGCTGAATGTCATTCCCGCGGAGGCTGGCATCCACGCCCCTGGGAGTGTCATTCCCGCGAAAGCGGGAATCTACACCCCCAGAGTGTCATTCCCGCGAAAGCGGGAATCCATGGGCACCTCAAAGCATCGACTGGATTCCCGCTTTCGCGGGAATGACACTGGGAGGCGAGGCCCAACCCCTCCCCCCGTCATCCTGAACTTGGTTCAGGATCCATTGGCATCACGGTCGCCAGATGTGGCACGAACCCTAGACCCTCCGTGTTCATGGATGCTGAACCAAGTTCAGCATGACGATGTGGCGGCGCGCGCGAGCCCCGTGACCCGCATCACAGCGGTTTGTTCAGATTTTCGCTTTATCCTGCCTGCCTGCCGCACGGGGGCGGCGAACGACGATGATTTTAATGCATGGCGCGGACGGGCATTTCGCTTTGATGGGTGGGAGATTGCGGCGTGAAGTGCAGATTTGTTTTTACCGGCATTTTGACGGCTGGAATAATAGCTTCAGTGTCTGGTTGTGATGGCAGTTTACTATCGTTGCGCACGGACGAGCGGCCCATGTCGTTTAACATGGGCGGGGATAGATATGTAATCCCAATGAATTATCTCGATTCATTTACGCGGAACAAGGATCGGAAAACAGGCGGGGATAGCGCATTTGTGATGGCCGCGTGGCCGGAGATGACCGGGCGTCCAAAGGACGGCAAAGCTTATGCACATTATGCACAGAGTAATATTGGAATTTTGGTGGGCGGGCCTCCCAATACCTATGATGCGCAATTGAAGTGGGTCGAGCATATTTACAAGCTGCGGGTTGCCAAGCCAAGTGTCGGTAGCATGAAGGGATACACGCCCCCGGTGTATATCGGTAAAGCATATGGCTTTGACCATTATGTGCGGCAGTTTACTCCGCGTGAGAGATTTGATCCCGACCCGGGTCCGGATGACCTGAGCAACGGCACACATGTCGACATCTATGTCCGCTATCTGCCCGATGGCCGCAAGGAAGCCTATATGCACTGCAACGGCGAGCCTGCTCCCAAAGGCACTAACCCGCAATGCGAGCTCTGGGCAGCCTACGAGGAATTCCCTGGCACATCATTCAAAATTAGTTTTGACCGGAGCGAAGCGTTGCACGACGTCGAGAATATCGAAAAAGCAGTTCGCGCCAAGTTTGCTGAATTCAAGGCCGCCGCGGTGAAGGCGCAAGCAGAAGGAACGTTTAGATAAATGCCTCCTCATCTAGAATTACGGTGACACCTTACTTCACCCAAACTCTCGCTTGAAGGTGCCGTGGATTCCCGCTTTCGCGGGAATGACACTGGGAGGCGAGGCCCCCTCCCCTCGTCATCCTGAACTTGTTTCAGGATCCATGAACACACAGCCGTCAGGTTATGTGCACGCTTTGGGTGCGGCATTGTTCAACTTGATGCCAATGGATGCTGAACCAAGTTCAGCATGACGAGGTGGGTTTAAACCAACCGACTCTGCTTCAGCGCCGCCTCAATGAAGCTCGCGAACAGCGGGTGCGGGTCGAACGGCTTGGACTTCAATTCCGGATGGAACTGCACGCCGACGAACCAGGGATGGTCCGGCCGCTCCACGATTTCAGGCAGCTCCCCATCAGGCGACATGCCGGAAAAGACGAGACCGTTGCTTTCCAAGGCTTCGCGATACCCTGTGTTCACTTCATAGCGGTGGCGGTGGCGTTCCGAGATAGTGGTGCCGCCGTAAATGGCCGCGACATGGCTGTTTCCGGCCAACGTCGCCTCATAGGCCCCCAGCCGCATCGTGCCGCCCAGATCGCCGCCTTCTTCGCGCTTCTGGATGCCTTCTTCGCTCATCCATTCAGAGATGATGCCAACCACCGGCTCGTCTGTCGGGCCGAATTCGGTGGAGGAGGCTTTGGAGATGCCCGCAAGGTTCCGCGCGGCTTCGACACAGGCCATCTGCATGCCGAAGCAAATGCCGAGATAAGGCACTTGCCGTTCACGGGCGAAGCGGATGCTGGCAATTTTGCCTTCCGCCCCGCGTTCGCCAAAGGCACCGGGGACGAGGATGGCGTGCAACGGCTCCAGTCGGGCGGCGACATCGCTGTCTTCCGCCTCAAACAGTTCCGCGTCGATCCACTGGATGTTGACCTTCACACGGTTGGCGATGCCGCCATGCACCAGCGCTTCGTTCAAAGACTTATAGGCATCCTGCAAGCCAACATATTTGCCGACAACGCCAATATTGACCTCCCCTTCCGGGTTGGTCAGCCGGTCCATGATGTCATCCCAACGGCTGAGATCAGGGTTTGGCCCCGGTTCAATGCCGAATGCGCGGAGCACTTCTGAATCCAGCCCTTCGGCATGATATTGCAGCGGCACACCGTAGATTGATTTCGCATCAAGCGCAGGGATCACCGCTTCCTTGCGGACGTTGCAGAACAGCGCGATCTTCGCCCGTTCTGTTTCGGGCAGCGGATGTTCACAGCGGCAGATCAGCACGTCGGGCTGGATGCCATAGCTTGTGAGTTCGCGCACCGAATGCTGCGTCGGTTTGGTCTTCAGTTCGCCTGCGGCAGCGACATAAGGCACCAGCGTGACGTGCGTGAACACCGTCTGGTCGCGGCCCAGTTCGTTGCGCATCTGGCGGATGGCTTCGATGAACGGCAGCGATTCGATATCGCCCACCGTCCCGCCGATTTCGCACAGGACGAAATCGAGACCATCCGTGTCGGCCATCGCGAACGCCTTGATGGCGTCTGTGACGTGCGGGATGACCTGCACGGTCGCGCCCAGATAGTCTCCGCGGCGTTCCTTCTGGATGATCTGCTGATAGATGCGGCCTGAGGTCACATTGTCAGACTGACGCGCAGAAACGCCGGTAAAGCGTTCATAATGCCCCAGATCGAGGTCGGTTTCCGCCCCGTCGTCTGTCACATAGACTTCGCCATGCTGATAGGGGGACATCGTGCCCGGATCTACGTTGAGATACGGGTCGAACTTACGAATGCGAACCTTATAGCCACGCGCTTGGAGGAGGGCAGCAAGAGAAGCTGCCATCAAGCCTTTGCCAAGCGAGGAGACCACGCCGCCGGTGATGAAAATGAACCGCGCCATGGGAGAAGAGCCGTAAGCCGGGTGCAGGGGATTCGGCAAGCCGCCAAACCCCCTGCCCCGGAAATAATTTGGGGATTAGTTGGTTTTGGCCGGAGCGGACTGCCCGGCCGCAGGAACGGCCAGCGGAACCGGGGAGTTATCTGCAGGGACGGCCGGCGCCACAGAATTGGCGTCTACCGGGGCTGCAGCTTCGGGACGGGCAAGCGTGGTATCGATGGTGTCCGGCTTGCGGTTGATGGTCGCAACGGCGGCCAGTGCAACCGACAGCAGAATGAACAATGTCGCCAAAATCGTCGTTGCCCGCGTCAAGAAATCGCCTGCGCCGCGCGCCGACATCAGGCCGGCAGGGCTGCCGCCGGTCAGGCCGCCGCCTTCAGAACGCTGCATGAGGATGACGCCCACAAGGGCGACCGCAATGATGACGTGGACAACGAGCAAGAAAGTAAACATCGGAATTGTGCTCTTTTCGGCAATAGCAGAGAATTGGGCCGCGCCTTAGCCCAGCCCTTGCCTTCGATCAACCTTGGAGCCTGATCTATCGCGCGCCCGCCTCAATGATCGGCACGAAATCTGCGGCTTTGAGGCTCGCCCCACCGACCAGTGCGCCGTCAACATCGGGCACATGCAAAAGCTCATCCGCGTTCGACGCCTTGACCGAACCACCATAGAGAATGCGGACGCCCTTCCCCTCTTCCCCAAGCAGATCAATCAGCTGCGCACGGATGGCGGCGTGCATTTCAGCAACATCATCGGTGGACGGCGTGCGTCCCGTACCGATGGCCCACACAGGTTCATAGGCAATAGCGGTGTTGGCACCTTGCGAATGGGCGGGGACCGAATCCCGAATCTGTCCGGTCACGATGGTCACGGCTTGGCCTGCGTCGCGCTCCGCCTCTGTTTCGCCAACGCAGATGATGGCCATAAGGCCGCCAGCCGTCGCCGCTTCGGCTTTCTTGGCGACTTCGGCGCTCGTTTCGTGATTGTCCGTGCGCCGCTCACTATGCCCGACGATGACGAAGCTGGCGCCCGCCTCTTTTAGCATGGCGACCGAAATACATCCCGTATGCGCTCCGCCATCCTTCCAGTGGCAATCCTGCCCGCCAATCGCAAAGCCGGGTGCGGCAGTGGCGGCGGGTGTGATGAGGGTCGCCGGGACCCCAATGGCCACATCCGCGCCGGGATTGGCCTTGGCGGCGGCGGCAATCGCCTTGATCTCGTCCAGCGCCGCCAGACTGCCATTCATCTTCCAATTGCCAGCGACAAGCTTCTTCAAGGCCATGTTTATCTCCTGGATCGCAAATCTGAAGGGGCGTTAGCAAAGCGAATTGGGCGATGCCAGCCTCGCCGCGCTTGAAGCCGCGCGCGCAGGCCCCTATGGCGTGGCCGGGTTTATTGGAGACGTTTGGTCGATGCTGACTTTTTTCCGCCGCGCAATGGGGTCCTGGGCCGTTCTTGGCCTGTTGGGGCTCATTATGGTCGCCTTCATCGTCACGGGCGTCGGCACGCCGTCGAGCGTGGGTGCGCTTGGGGGCGTTGGCAGCAACGATGCCGTCCAGATTGGCAACCGCGCCATTGCGATCAGCGATCTGAATGACCGTCTTAAAATTGAGCTGTCGCAGCGGCGCCAGCAGCAGCCGGACATCACGATGCAGCAAATGTTGCAGGAAGGCACGCTCGACAAGCTTCTGTCTGAGCTGACGGATCTCACCTCCCTCCGCGCCTTTGGTGAAAAATTCGGCATGGTTGTCAGCGACCGGCTGGCCGATGGTGAAATTGCCAGCATTCCGGCCTTTCAGGGGGCGACAGGTAAGTTCGATGAATCGCGGTATCGCCAGCTTCTGGGCCAGCGGGGGCTGACCGAAGCCCAGTTCCGCAGCGATATTGAACAGGGCATCGCCGTCCGCCACATGCTCGTGCCCGTCACTGCCAGCTCAGGCGCGCCGCGTGATCTGGCTGCCCCTTATGCAACCCTGCTGGTGGAGCGCCGTTTGGGAAGCTTTGTTGAACTGCGCAACACAGCCTTTGCCAATGGCCCCGCGCCGACAGACGCGGAACTCAACGCCTTTTATGCAGCCAACCGGACGCGATATATTGAGCCCGAACGCCGCGTGATCCGTTATGCCCTTGTTGACCGCTCCATGATCGCGAAGCAATCCGCCCCAACCGATGCCGAAGTGGCCGCCCGTTACAAGCAGGACGCCGCCAAATATGCGACGCGCCAACTGCTCGATGTCACACAGGTCATTGTCCAGTCAGAAGCCGCCGCAAAGGCATTGGCCACAAAGGCCCGCAGCGGCATGCCGCTCCCCGACGCAGCCAAGGCCGCTGGGGGAGACGCTGTTCCGCTGACCGCGCTCGAAAAAGGCGCCTATATCGGCCAAAGTTCAGATGCCATCGCCAATGCTGTTTTTGCGGCCCCTAAGGGCGGCATTGTTGGGCCGCTCAAATCGGCGCTCGGTTGGTATGTGGTGAAGGTCGACAATTCCAAAACCATCGGCGGCAAGTCGCTGGCTGAGGCCAAGCCGGAAATCGTGGCCGCGCTGACCATCCAGAAGACAGCCGACGGCTTTGCCACTCTGCTGGCGAATATTGAGGAGGCCGTGTCCGACGGGCAGACATTCGACGATGTCGCCAAGGAACGCGGCCTGACGGTGTTGACCACCCCGCCCCTCACCGCCAGCGGCATTTCGCCGGATCAGGCCGGTTTTGTGGCACCTGACAACTTCATGGCCGTCCTGAAGGATGCCTTCCAGGCCGAGCCAGATGATGATCCTGCGCTCGTCCCCCTGGCCGAAGATAAGGACGCGTTTTACGATATCGACCGTGTCATCGCCGAAGCGCCCAAGCCCCTCGCCCAAATCAAAGCACAGGTCACTGGTGACTTCATCGCCGACCGAGCCAGCAAGGCCGCGCGTCGCATGGCCGATGCGATTCTGATCAATGCGAATAAGGGCACGCCGCTTGCAACTGCCGCCGCAGGGCAAGGCAGTGCCCGTCCATTGGCTTCCCGTCGTATGGACATTGTGAAGGGTAACACACGTCCGCCTGTGGAACTGGTCCAGCTGTTTGAGCTGAACACCGGTCGTGCCCGCATCGCGCCGATGGCCGATAAGCAGGGTTGGGTTGTCGTCCAGCTTGACCGCATCGAACCCGGCAACCTTATGGCTGAACCCAGCCTGCTCGCGGCGACGCAGAGCCAACTCTCTGATGCGATTGGCCGCGAATATGCCTCGCAGTTTACTGCAGCCGCAAAGAAAATGCTGAAGGTTGAACGCAACGAGTCGGCGATTGATGGCCTGCGCAAGAGCCTGACGGGCGCTGCCGCGCGGTGACGCTTCAGGGGGATGATGCGCTTGCGATCAGTCGGCTCCGCTCCGGCAAACCGGCGCTCGTCTGGCGCAGCCTGATCGCGGACACCGAAACGCCGGTTTCCGCCTATCTGAAGCTGCATGAACCCGAACGGGGCGACTTTTTGCTCGAGTCGGTTGAGGGCGGCGCTGTGCGCGGGCGCTATAGCCTGATCGGCCTTGCGCCAGACCTCGTCTTCCGTGCCGATGGCCATAAGGCCGAAGTCAACCGCAACTGGGCGACCGATCGCGACGATTTCCACCCCGTCGCCGATGACAGCCTGACAGCCCTGCGGGCGCTTGCCACAGCGAGCCATATCGACGTGCCAGCGGAGCTTCCCAAGACGCTGGCGTGTCTCGTTGGCTATTTCGGTTATGAGACGGTGGGCCTCGTCGAAAAGCTGCCGCGCCCTGCGCCGAACGAGCTTGGCCTGCCCGACATGCTGTTCGTGCGCCCGACGATCATCCTGGCCTTTGATCGCCTCGCCGACCGCCTGTTCATCGTGGCCCCTGTCTGGCCCGGACAAGGCGATGCCGACCGGCTGGTGGAAGCCGCCGTTGAACGTATCGACGCGACCGCTGCCCGGCTCGCCCGCCAATTGCCCGAAGCGGACCGTGTCGGTGCCTTGCCAGACTTAAAGGCGATGGTCCCGACGCCCGTTTTGGAACCCGGCAAATATGAAGAAATGGTCCTGCGTGCGAAGGACTATATTGAGGCGGGCGACATCTTTCAGGTCGTCCTCGCCCAGCGTTTCACCATGCCCTTCCCGCTGCCCGCGATTGACCTGTATCGCGCGCTGCGGCGAATCAACCCGTCGCCCTTCCTCTACCATCTCGATTTTCCGGGCTTTGCGCTCACCGGTTCCAGCCCCGAAATCCTCGTGCGTGTCCGTGACGGCGAAGTCACAATCCGCCCGATTGCAGGCACCCGCCCGCGCGGCAAGACGGCGGTTGAGGATGCCGAAAACCGCGCCAGCCTGCTCGCTGATCCCAAGGAACGCGCCGAGCACCTGATGCTGCTCGATCTTGGCCGCAACGATGTGGGTCGCGTGGCCGCCGCAGGGACGGTGACCGTCACCGACAGCTACATGGTCGAATTTTACAGCCATGTGATGCACATCGTCTCCAACGTTGTCGGCACATTGGCGGACGACAAAGACGCCATCGATGCGCTCTTTGCAGGCTTCCCCGCAGGCACCGTCTCCGGCGCGCCCAAGGTCCGCGCGTGCGAGATCATCGCCGAACTCGAACCCGAAACGCGCGGCGCTTATGCCGGTGGCGTCGGCTATTTCTCCCCCGACGGCAACCTCGACAGCTGCATCGTCCTACGCACCGCCGTTGTGAAGGACGGCGTCATGCACGTGCAGGCAGGTGCGGGCATCGTCGCCGACAGCGACCCGATTTACGAACAGCGTGAGTGTGAGGCGAAGTCCGGCGCGCTGATCGCGGCGGCAAGGGAAGCGGTTCGCGTGGCCGGTGAAGTGGGGTTTGGGCAGTAAAAGAGGGCTTGGTTTTTCGTCATCCTGAACTTGTTTCAGGATCCATTAGCACTGCCAAGCCGAAGTTTGCCCCACAATCCGGGCGACGTGGTGTTCATGGATGCTGAAACAAGTTCAGCATGACGACATGGCGTGCCCCCTGCCCAAAGGCGCAGGCTGGCATCTTCTGCCGCTCCCGCTAACGTCTCCCATAACCACAATCGATTCAGGGAGATGCCAGCGTCCGCTGGCATGACATGCATATGAAGTTCCGCAATTTCCTTCCGGCCCTCGCCCTCCTCGCAACGCCTGCCCTCGCAGGCCCGACCGACACAGCGAAAGAGGCCGACGCGGTCTTCAAGAACTTCACCTTCATAAGCGGCGAAACGCTGCCCGAACTCCGCATCCATTACACCACGCTCGGCACGCCGCACCGCAATGCGAAGGGGGAGATCGACAATGCCGTGATGATCCTCCACGGCACCGGCGGCACGGGCAAGCAGTTCTTTCGGCCGCAATTTGCGGATGAGCTTTATGGACCCGGCCAGCCGCTCGACATCACCAAGATGTTCGTCATCCTGCCGGACAATATCGGTCATGGGCAGTCGTCCAAGCCGTCCGATGGGCTGCGCATGGCCTTCCCGAAGTACGATTATGACGACATGGTCCGTGCGCAATATCGCCTCGTGACCGAGACGCTGAAGATCAAGAAGCTGAAGCTCATCCTCGGCACATCCATGGGCTGCATGCACGCCTTTGTGTGGGGCACGACCTATCCGGGCGTGGCCGAGCGGCTGGCGCCTTTTGCCTGCAATGCCGCCCCCATTGCCGGGCGCAACCGCTGGTGGCGCAAGATGTCGGTCGATGCGATCAAGGCCGACCCGATTTGGAATGACGGCAATTACACCAGCCAGCCTTTGCAGGGCGTGCGCACGGCCAATTATCTCTCCATGATCGCAGGCGCGAACCCCGTTGCGTTGCAAGCGCAGTTCCCGACACGCGAAGCGGCAGAAGCGGCGCTGGATAAAGGCTTTGCTGGCCGCGCGGGCGATGGCGACGCCAATGACCAGATCTATCAGCTCGAATCCTCACGCAACTATGATCCCAAGCCGCTGGAAAAGATCACCGTCCCCACGCTCTGGATCAACTCAGGCGATGATTTCATCAATCCGCCTGAGCTTGGCATGGCGCAAGAGGCGGTGAAGAAAATGCCACGCGCAACCTTCATCCTGATCCCAGCTTCGCCTGAGACCAAGGGCCATGGCACGCATACTTGGGCGAAGCTCTGGAAGGAGGATTTGGTGACGCTGTTGGCGGAACCGGTGGGGCAGTAACCCAACTCCGTTTGGGCTGAGCTTGTCGAAGCCCTGTCCTTTCTGGACACTTCAGCGCCAAGTATAAGTACAGCCCTTCGACAAGCTCAGGGCAAACGGGAGTGGTGGGGCCTCAATACTGGCCCTTCGCCGCCCGTGCTTGCTGCCGGTCTTCAAACCATTGGTTGATCATCGCCTGCGTACAGCCGGATTGGCCGAAGGAACCAATCGCAGTGCAGCTTCCCGGCCGTGTGAAGCGCTGGGCGTCCTCCAGCGTTCGGACGCGGGAGGCCCAGGAGGCCCCGGGGCCGCTGTCTAGCCGCTTCTTTTTCCGCAACGCCTTGGGGATACGGTAGCGGTCTGATTCCGGCATGCGCGCGCAGACGACAATTTCTTCACCCTTAGGCGTCGGGCATGTATCATTTCCGAACACCGTGGTTGTCGTAAAACGGGCGGGCGGTGTGACAGTTTCCGCCGCCAAGGGAGGCGTCAAAATGGCGGCAGCAACGAGAATGGGCACAACACGCATAAATGAGTCTCCTTATCCTCCACTTCGGCCAATACATCTGACCGCCAGATGAACCGCACCAAGACTCTGGATTGGCAAAACGCACCAGGACTGCTTATGGGGGCGGCATGATCCTCGTCATCGTCAATTATGACAGCTTTACCTGGAATCTGGTCCATTATCTGATGGAATTGGGGGCCGAGGTAGAGGTTGTGCGCAACGATGCCATGTCGGCAGGTCAGGCCATCTCCAGCGGAGCTGAGGCCTTCCTGATTTCCCCCGGCCCCTGCACGCCCAATGAGGCGGGCATCTCGCTTGATCTGGTTGCGGCCTGCGCCGAGGCGAAGAAGCCGCTGCTGGGCGTTTGCTTGGGCCATCAATCCATCGGCCAGCATTTCGGTGGCAAGGTCGTGCGCGGCGGCCTGATGCACGGAAAGACATCGCCTGTGTCGCATGATGGCACTGGCCTGTTTGCGGGCCTGCCCTCGCCCTTTATCGCCACGCGCTATCACTCGCTGATCGTGGAGGATGTGCCCGATTGTCTGGTGGTGAACGCGACCAGCGATGATGGCCATGTCATGGGCTTCCGTCACCGCGACTTGCCGATCCACAGCGTCCAGTTCCACCCTGAAAGCATCGCGACCGAACATGGTCACGCCATGCTGGCCAATTTCATGGCGGCCGCGGGGATGAAGGTGAAGGCGCGGGCGTGACCCGCCTGCCGGAGACGACCGCGCCGCTGGCCGCAGACGAAGCGCGTGCGGCCTTTGATGCCATCCTTGATGGCCGCTGCGCCGCAGACGATATCGCCCGTTTCCTGACCGACATGTCGGTGCGCGATGAAAGTGCCACAGAGATCGCCGCCGCCGTGCAGGCGATGCGGGCACGGATGATCCCGGTCAAAGCACCCGAAGGTGCCATCGACGTATGCGGCACAGGCGGAGACGGCGCGCATTCGCTCAACATCTCCACTGCTGTCGCCATTGTGGTGGCCGCCTGTGAGGTGCCTGTGGCCAAACATGGCAACCGCGCGGCCTCCTCCAAGGCGGGGGCTGCCGACACGCTGGAGGCACTTGGCCTCAACCTCGACCGCGCGTCGGAACAGGCAGAGGCGACCCTCAACGATCTGGGCCTGTGCTTCTTGTTCGCGCAAAAGCACCATCCCGCGCTCGCGCCGCTCGCACCCATCCGCAAGTCCCTCGGTCGGCGGACGGTGTTTAACCTGACCGGCCCCCTCGCCAATCCGGCAAGCGTGACCCGTCAGCTGATCGGCATTGCCCGGCCAGATTTCCTGCCGGTCTATGCCGAGGCCATCGGCCAGCTCGACTATGAGAAGGTCATGCTTGTTTCCGGCGATGAACCTCTCGACGAAATTTCCGTGTGCGGTCCAAGCACCTGCCTGACGGTCAGCGACTCCACACCCGCTCATGCTGAGCTTGTCGAAGCATCGTCCTTGGCTTTGGCGAACAGGAAAAACGGGGCTTCGACAGGCTCAGCACAAACGGGCTTTGTGCGGATTACCCCCGAAGACATTGGCCTTCCCCGCCACACGCCCGATGCCCTGCGCGGCGGCGATGCGGCCTATAACACTGATGCCCTGCGCCGCCTGCTCGGCGGAGAAACGGGCGCTTATCGCGATGCCGTTCTGATCAATGCCGCAGCCGCTTTGATGGTCGCGGGCCATGCGGAGGACTGGCAATCCGGCATGGAAGAGGCCGCTGAGGCCATCGACAAAGGCCTTGCCAAGGCGCTGCTGGACTGCTGGATCGCGTATAAATGAACAAGCTCGATGAAATCTGCGCCACCAAGCGCGACGAAGTGTCGGCACGTAAGAAGGCCGTCTCACTCGCTGATCTTCAAGCCATGGCCGGTGCGCAGACACCGCCGCGTGGCTTTCGCGCCGCGCTCGATGCGAAAGCGGCGACCGGCTTTGGCCTGATCGCCGAAGTCAAAAAGGCCAGCCCCTCTAAAGGCCTGATCCGCGCAGACTTTGACCCACCCGCCCATGCCCAGGCCTATCAGGCCGGTGGGGCGGCGTGCCTCTCCGTGCTCACAGATGCGCCTTATTTTCAGGGGCATGAGGACTATCTGATCGCCGCGCGCACCGCCTGTGCTGTGCCGGTGCTGCGCAAGGACTTCATGGTCGATCCCTGGCAGGTGCTGGAAGCGCGCGCCATTGGGGCCGATGCCATCCTCGTCATCATGGCCGCGCTCGACGATGTGCTTGCTGCGGAGATTGAGGAGACAGCGCTCTCGCTCGGCATGGACGTTCTGGTCGAAACACATGACGCCGAAGAATTTGATCGCGCGTTGAAGCTGCGGTCCCGCCTGATCGGGGTCAACAACCGCAACCTCAAAGACTTCACGGTCGATTTCGCGCGCACCTATGAACTGGTGGATCGCGCGCCCGAAGGCTGCACCTTCATTGCCGAAAGCGGGTTGGGCAGCCATGCGGACCTGCTGGCCATGTCAGAACACGGCGTGCGCTGTTTCCTCGTCGGGGAAAGCCTAATGCGGCAGGCCGATGTCGAGGCCGCCACACGCACCCTCCTGACCGGCGCATGAGCAAGCTGACGCACCTCGACGAGGCGGGTGCCGCGCACATGGTCGATGTCGGGGCTAAGGCGACCACATCACGCGAAGCGATTGCGGAAGGCCGCATTTCCATGTCCGCCGAAGCCTTATCTGCGATCCGGGACGGAACGGCCAAGAAGGGCGATGTTCTGGCTGTCGCGCGTGTGGGGGGCATCATGGCCGCCAAGAAGACGAGTGACCTCATCCCGCTTTGCCATCCCATCGCACTGACATCGGTGACGGTCGATTTCGATTTTGAAGATAATGGCATCCGCGTCACGGCCACCGCCCGCACCGCTGGACAGACTGGTGTGGAGATGGAAGCGCTCACCGCCGCGTCGGTCGCGCTGCTCACCCTCTACGACATGGCCAAGGCGCTGGACAAAGGCATGGTGATGTCCGGCATACGGCTGCTCGCCAAATCGGGTGGACGCTCCGGCGATTGGCGCGCCCAGCCGTGATCGCGCTGGAAGAGGCGCAACGCCGCCTTCTTGCGCTGGCCATGCCAGTGCCCGTCGAAGCCATCCCCCTGAACACCGCCGCTGGCCGCTATGCCGCCGCAAACATCATCGCCCAACGGACGCAGCCCGTGCGCAATCTGTCCGCCATGGATGGCTATGCCGTCCGCTTTGCCGATGGCGCGGGGCCGTGGCGGCTGATCGGGCAGTCGGCGGCAGGTGCTGCCTTTTCCGGAGCAATGGGTCCGGGCGACACAGTCCGCATCTTCACCGGCGCCGCTCTGCCTCAGGGGGCCGACACCGTCATCATGCAGGAAGACATGCAGGCAAACTGTGACATCATCCACCTTGCCGCCCCGCTTGATCTTGTTACCGGTCGCCATGTGCGCAAGGCCGGGGAAGACTTTGCTGCAGGCGATCTTCTGGTTTCGGCAGGAGAACAGCTTACCCCGGCTCGCATCGCACTCGCCGCCATGGGTGGCCATGGAGATGTCTCTGTCCGCCGCGCCATTCGCGTTGCGATCCTCTCAACCGGGGATGAATTGGTGCCGCCCGGTGACCCCGTGTCCGACGACCAGATCCCAGCCTCCAATTCGGTGATGTTGCACGCGCTGCTGTCTGCCCCCGCCTGCACAACGATCGACCATGGCATTGTACGCGACGATCTTACGACGCTGACCAACGTCTTCGCGACACTGGCTGATGCAGACATCATCCTATCTACCGGCGGTGCGTCTGTTGGCGATCATGACCATGTGAAGCCCGCGCTGGAGGCCGCAGGCGCGCAGATCGATTTCTGGAAGATCGCCATGCGGCCGGGCAAGCCCTTAATGGCCGGACAACTCGGCAACGCGCTGGTGCTCGGCCTGCCGGGCAACCCCGTCTCCGCTTTTGTCACCGCGATCCTGTTCGCGCAGCCGTTGATCGCCGCCCTGTCCGGCGCGCCCGACCCTCTGCCGAAGCGCCACAAGGCCATCCTCGGCAGCGACCTGCCGCCGGTCGCCAAACGCACCGATCACATCCGCGCGATCCTCGCAGAGGGACGGGCCACGCCTATTGGCTTGAATGACTCCGCTGCCCTGCGCGCTTTGGCCCGCGCCAATGCCCTAATCGTCCGTCCATCGGGCAGTCCGGCAGCGCAAGCAGGTGACGCGGTCGACATCATCAAGATCGCTTGACGCGACCCTAAATGTTTCCTACACGTTCCGCGTTCGTTCCTTAGCGGAGGTGTGAGATGCTCACGCGTAAACAGCATGAACTGGTGTGTTTCATCTATGATCGACTTGCCGATACGGGCGTGTCGCCCTCATTTGAGGAAATGAAGGAAGCCTTGGACCTCAAGTCCAAGTCCGGGGTTCACCGGCTGATCTCAGCGCTGGAGGAACGGGGCTTCATCCGTCGCCTTGCCAACCGCGCGCGGGCTCTGGAAGTCGTGAAGATGCCGGAACGCGGCGACGCGCCAAAGGCTGTCACGACAAGCAACGTTGTCGAATTGCCCAAGCGGGAGGCCCCTGCCCCGTCGCCTGCCAATGACGTGCTGGAAATTCCCCTGCACGGCCGCATTGCCGCCGGACTTCCCATTGAAGCGATGGAAGGCCAGACATCTCTCTCCGTGCCTGCCGCCCTGCTTGGTCCGGGCGAACATTATGCGCTGGAAGTCTCCGGTGACTCGATGGTCGAAGCGGGCATTTTGGATGGCGATTATGCGCTGATCCGCAAGGCTGACATGGCCCGCCCCGGTGACATTGTCGTGGCGCTGATCGACGATGCGGAAGCGACGCTCAAATATTTCCGCAACGAAGGCAATATGGTCCGGCTGGACCCGGCCAACCGCGCTTATGAGCCGCAGCGCTATGCGCCAAAACAGGTCCGCATTCAGGGCCGTTTGGCAGGGTTGCTCCGCCGGTATTGAGGCAGATCAGCACGGACGGCCATCCACGGGTGGTCGTCCGTTGCAGACCTCACCGTCTCAATCTTTGGCGGGTTGAGCGCAATCGCCAGCCCGCCGGTCTGCCGCAACATGCGCGGATCAATGGTCAGCCAGCGGCCGATACAGGCGCGTGGCAGCAAACGTTCACTCACAATGATATCGGCCTTGCGGCACAGTGCCATCAGATCGCGCCAGTCGATCATGTGGCGGCTTCGCGTCGCGAGAACTGTCCATGTCCTTCCCCCGCGCTGCAACGGAATGACGCACGCATCCGCGCTACAATCGGCGTGGCGCGCAACATCCAGATCATCGAGTTCCCCTGCATAAGCGGACCGTTCTGCGAGGATTTGGCGCACAAAATCCCCCGACTTGGGGCGTAAGATAGCCAGACGCCCTGCATCATCGCGGACAGCCAAATGGCGGCCATCATCGGTGATGATCAGGTCTGGCGCGGGGGCTGAAAGGGCCATGATCGCACCACCAACCAGCGGGATCAGCCCCAATAGTCTGGGCCGCGTGCGCCAAAGCATGACCCATAAACCGCCGCCAATCATCAATCCGTAAGCCGCGACCGGCACCGACGGGAGCATGGCGACAGCCCCCGGTTGCGCCGCAACGAGATGGGCGAGCCACAACAAGGCTGCAATCGCCTTATCCACCACCCACCAGAACGGTGCACCTGCCCCAATGGCATCGGCCAGCAGCGCCAACGCTTCGGCAGGCATGATGACAAAGGTTGTCAGCGGAATGGCGACCAGATTGGCCATTGCGCCATAAAGGCCCGATTTGTGGAAGTGAAACAGTGCAATGGGGATTAGGGCCAGCTCCACTACGATGCCGGTCAGCAACAACCCGACAAGCCCGCGGGCGAAGCGCCGTCCCCATCCTTCCTCCCGCCGGGCGAGGAACTGCCGGACCCAGCGGCTCTCATGCAAAGCGACAATGGCTGTAATGGCTGCAAAGCTCAGCTGAAAACTCGCCCCGACGAGCGACTCGGGCCAGAGCAGAAGCACAACCAGCGCGCCGGTTGCCACCAACCGCAAGGTCATCGCCTCCCGTCCCATCACCATCCCTATCAGGACGAGAATAGCCGCGATGCAGGATCTAATCGTCGGCACTTCTGAACCGGTCAGCAGCGTATAGGCAACGCCGGTCAGCGCGGCGATGCCCGCCGAAATGGTGAGCAAGGGCCAAGCCAACGCAAGCCGGGGGCTCAAAGCGAGCACCCGCATCGAAAGAAGAAAGGCTGCCGCCACCACCGCTGAGATATGCAGCCCCGATACCGACAAAAGGTGCGCAAGACCGCTGGCGCGCATCGCCTCCTGATCTTCCTCGGCAATGCCGCCCTGATCCCCCGTGGCAAGGGCAGCGGCAATGCCACTTTCGCGCGCGGGAAGTTGCGCTGCAATATGGGTGCTTAAACGCTGGCGCAGCGTTGGCGTGTCGTCGGCCCCATCTACCGACACCGGCCCAATCGCTTTGCCGACGGCCCCAAGCCCGAGGAACCAAGCCTGCCGCCGGAAATCATAGCCGCCGGGCACGGCGGGCGGCGGCGGTGGCATCAGCCGCGCACGCAAACGGATTGAGGCCCCTTCAGGTGGCGGCACATCCAGATCGTCAAGCGGCACTGAAATACGGACGCGGGGTGGCACTTGGGCGGATGGCTGCGTGGCGATGGTCAGGCGCCAATTTCCCCGAGAAACCAGCCGTTCTGCCTTCTCAACCGTGCCGGTGACATCAACAACAACAGGGCGCGAGATGACGGGCGCTGCCACCATATGGCTGCGCGTCCAGACAAGGCCACACCCGCCCGCCAGAGCCAATCCGCCCAATATCAGGGCCAATCCGATACGTCTTTTCCAGCCAAGGCACAGGCCCGCTGCCACCAGAGAAAAGCCCGCAAGGATCACGGCCACCCACATGGATTGGAGGGGCAGAATGAACCAGAAGGCGATCCCCGTACCCAGCATGATCGGCAGCCAAAGGGGGAGTTGCTCGCGCTCCATTTCCAGCCAGTTTTCGGCAGTGCACAAAAGCCTGTGGACATAGCTGTCCCCGCGTGCTTTTAGCGCGCCAATCCCCGTGCTGCGGGCCTCACCGGCAGTGCTGGCCATGTCCTTTTGTTGGAGAAACCGCGCGTGGGCGCAAGTCAAGAAAATGCGGCCGTCGTTACGCGCTTCGCTCCGTCCCCGACGGGGTATCTGCACATTGGCGGCGCGCGCACGGCGCTCTACAACTGGCTCTATGCCAGGCGGATGGGCGGCAAGTTCCTGCTGCGCATCGAAGATACGGATCGTGCCCGGTCCACCGACAGCGCCATTGAAGCGATTTTGGATGGGCTGCGCTGGCTTGATCTCGATTGGGATGGCGAAGAAGTCTATCAATTCTCCCGCGCGGCACGCCATGCCGAAGTTGCGCATGAACTGGTCGCGCGCGGCCATGCCTATCGCTGCTTTTTGACGCAGGATGAGCTTGCGGCGATGCGGGCAGCGGCAGAAGCCGAAAAGCGCCCCTTCCGCATCCGCAGCCCCTGGCGCGACGCAGCCGAAGCCGATCTGCCTGCCGACAAGCCCTTCGTCGTCCGCCTCAAAGCCCCGACCGAAGGCAGCGTCACGATCAGCGATCTTGTGCAGGGTGATGTCACCGTCGCCAATGCCGAGCTGGACGATATGATCCTGCTGCGGTCAGACGGCACGCCGACCTATATGCTCAGCGTGGTTGTGGACGATCATGACATGGGGATCACCCATGTGATCCGCGGCGATGACCATCTAAACAACGCCTTCCGCCAGATTGCCCTCATTCGCGGCATGGGCTGGCCGGAGCCTATTTACGCGCATGTCCCGCTGATCCACGGCGCAGACGGCGCAAAACTGTCCAAACGCCACGGCGCGCTCGGCGTTGACGCCTATCGCGACGAAATGGGGTATCTGCCGGAAGCCATCAACAATTACCTGATGAAGCTGGGCTGGGGACATGGCGATGATGAGATCATCAGCCGCGATCAGGCCCTTGAATGGTTCGACGTGGCGGATGTCGGGCGCGGCGCGGCGCGGTTCGATTTCAAGAAGCTCGAAAATCTGAACGGCCATTATATCCGCGAAGCTGATGACGCGCGGCTGGCGCATCTCTGCCAGCACCGTCTGGAAACAGCCCTTGGCCGCGCGCTCACCGAAGCGGACATGATGCTGCTGGCAACGGCGATGCCTGTTGTCAAAGTCCGCGCCAAAACGATGATGGACGTCGCCGAAGGGGCGCAGTTCCTGTTCGAAACGCGCCCAATTTCGTTGGACGAGAAAGCGGCTTCTTTGCTAGACAGTGATGCCTTGATCCTGCTGGGCAAGGCGCTCGAGGCATTGAAGAGCCAGCCCGTCTGGGACATGGCTCCGCTGGAAGAGGGTGTGAAGGCCGTTGCTGAAGAGGCCGGCCTCGGTCTCGGTAAGATTGCACAGCCGCTTCGCGCGGCGCTGACGGGCCGGGGAACATCCCCCGGGATATTTGATGTGCTGGTTCTCCTCGGTCGTGAGGAGTCGCTGGCAAGGATTGAAGACTGCCTGGCGCGCGGCGCCTGAAAATAAGAAGAAGGGGCAAAAGACAATGTCTGATATTACAGCCAAGCTCAACTTTGGCGGCGCAGATACGAGCTACGCGGTGCGGTCAGGAACGATCGGACCGGATGTGATCGACATCCGCAAGCTTTACGCCAGCACCGGCGCCTTCACCTTTGACCCCGGCTTCATGTCGACGGCAGCTTGCGAATCCGGCCTGACCTATATTGATGGCGACGAAGGTGTTCTTCTGCACCGCGGCTATCCCATTGGGCAACTGGCTGAACAGTCCAGCTTCATGGAAGTGTCCTATCTTCTTTTGAACGGCGAATTGCCGTCCAAGGATCAGCTGTCCACCTTCTCGCGCACCATCACGCGCCACACGATGCTGCATGAGCAGCTGGCGACCTTCTACCGCGGCTTCCGTCGGGATGCCCACCCGATGGCGATCATGTGCGGCGTCGTCGGCGCACTTTCGGCCTTTTATCATGACTCGACCGACATCGCCGATCCGCACCAGCGCATGGTGGCCTCACACCGCCTGATCGCGAAAATGCCCACGATCGCAGCAATGGCGTACAAATATTCGATCGGTCAGCCGTTCCTCTATCCACGCAACGACCTGTCCTACACGGCCAACTTCCTGCGCATGACCTTCGGCGTTCCGGCAGAAGAATATTATGTCGATCCCGCCATTGAGCGCGCAATGGACCGCATCTTCATCCTCCATGCCGATCATGAACAGAACGCATCGACCTCAACGGTCCGCCTTGCCGGCTCATCGGGCGCCAATCCGTTTGCGTGCATCGCGGCCGGCATTGCCTGCCTGTGGGGCCCGGCGCATGGCGGCGCGAATGAAGCCGCGCTCAACATGCTGCGCGAAATCGGCCGTCCGGAACGTATTCCGGAGTATATCGCCCGCGCCAAGGACAAGAATGATCCGTTCCGCCTGATGGGCTTCGGACACCGCGTCTATAAGAACTACGATCCGCGCGCGACCGTGATGCAGCAGACATTGCGCGAAGTGTTCGACGCACTGAAGATCAACGATCCCGTGTTTGACGTGGCCATCCAGCTTGAAGAAATGGCGCTCAACGATCCTTACTTCATCGAGAAGAAGCTGTTCCCGAACGTCGACTTCTATTCGGGCGTCATCCTCTCGGCGATTGGCTTCCCGACCGAAATGTTCACCGTTCTCTTCGCGCTTGCCCGCACCGTCGGCTGGGTCGCGCAGTGGAATGAAATGATCTCGGACCCCGAACAGAAGATCGGCCGTCCGCGTCAGCTCTACACCGGCCCTGTCCAGCGCGATTACGTGCCGGTCGACAAGCGCTAAGGCGCGTCGCCAAGACATTCAGGGGCGGTTTCCCGGTCGGGAGGCCGCCCTTTTCTTTGCCTCCTAAAACTTTGCACCCTCTGGCGGGCGGCGTAATGTCAGGATGAAGCGCGCGCCCTGCCCCGGCGCACTGTCGACCGAAATGTCTCCGCCCATCGCTCGGGCCAGCCGTCGGGAGATATAGAGGCCAAGTCCGCTGCCGCCCGGCTCATTCGGGTCCACGCGTTCAAATTTCTCAAAGATGCGCTGTTGATCGTCCGGGGCAATGCCCTTGCCTTGGTCCGCCACGATGACGACCGCAGTATCGCCTTCAATCTCGGATCGAACCCAAACCGCACTCCCTTCCGGCGAGTAACGCACGGCATTGCCGATCAGGTTCACCAAAATCTGGAGGACGCGGCCGAAATCGCCGACGGCAGGCAACGCCTCCCCTTCCGAAGGGCGGTCGATACGGACCTTACGGTCGCCCGCACGCACGCCGAGAAGACCCGCCGCCCTGCGCGCGATGTCGGCAAGATCGACGATGTCAGTCTCTATGGTGAAATCCGCCCGCTCCACGGCCTGAAGGTTGGACAAATCATCCACCAGCCCCAGCAAATGACGCGCGGCAGAGGCGATGTCGTTCGCATAACCCGCATAGCCACGCCGCACAGGCCCATCGACTTGCGCGGCGGCAGCATCGGCATTGTGAATGATCCGACCAATAGGCCCACGCAGGGCGGCATCCAGCCGTCGGGCAAAATTGTCATCCGGCGGATAGACCCCGCCAATATCAGGCTCCGGCGCAGCCCGTGCGTCCAAGGGCAGCGAAATGCGCCCCCTTAGCCCCGCAAAGCGGCCGCTATCGTCAAACACCGGCTCCCCCGAAAGGCGGACGGGCAACGCGTCACTTTCAATCAATTCTGCGGCCTGATCAGCAAAGGGAAGGCGATTGGCCAAGGCGGAAAGGATCGGCAGATCCCCCTGATCATCCGGCAGCAGGCGGAATATCTTTGTCAGCGGCACGCCGCGCACGGCTGTCGGCGAAATGCCAAGATCGCCATCGACAGCATCACTCAACCGGAGGATGCGCAAATTGGCGTCAGCTTCCCAGGCGCCGTCAGCTTCGAGGCGCGCAAAATCATGTTCACGGTCAGCCAAGGATCCACCCACAGGGATGGGTGCTATGCTGTCCCAGCCGGAAATGGCAAGGCCGATGCCTTCTGCATCGGGACGCGCATCGACGATCAATTCAATAGTGCGGGGGCCATCTGCGACAACAATGGGCCGAGAAACAGGTGCCGCCAAAGATCGGGCGAGCCGCGCAATTGAGGCGATTTGCGGAATGGCGACTTGCCCACCCGGCAAACCGCCTGCGCCTGCCTGAAGCCGTGCCAGTGGTGGATCAGCCGAAATGAGGCAACCCAGCCGGTCGATGCGTCCCTGCGCCATCATGCGCGCGCACCCTTCCCCGCCGGATGGCGCGAACAAGCGTCAAGGTCATGAAGGCGCGCGGCGGTCATGCTGCCCTGTCTAGGGCCGCATGGTTAAAGCTCGCCTAAGCCTGAAGGCTTTTCTGCTGCACCCACACTTGACTGATTACAGCGTGGACAAGGATCAGCACTAAGCCGATCATCGGCCAACCGGCTGCATAAGCCACGAGCAGCACCAGCGCTTCGCCCGTCGCCCCGGCGCGCCAGTGCGGCAGGCGTGCTCCCCGACGCGCGGCATGGATGGTGATCAGCATCTGCACAGCCAGCCAAAGCGCGAATATTGCCGTCGCCCACTGCCCCTTCCAACCGGTAAAGCCATAAGCGGCGCCAGAAATGAGGATGATGGGGAGGACAAGACTACGCCCGTCGAGCAGGCGCGCCATGGCCTTAGGTTCCGGCACGCCCGTCTGGCCCAGCAGCTTGGTCAGCAATGTCGTCACCGATGCGGCGATCAGCAGAGCAAAGGCCGGAATCGGCTGATTGAGACAGGCCAGACCAACGGTTGCTGCCAAAAGCGTCAGCGCCAGCGCAGCCATCATGGTCGACGATACAGGCTTGAGCGACACCCAAGCGGCAAAGCGGCGCAAGACGGGCATCAGCGCCAGTCGCTCCACAACCCCATCAGCGACAACATCCGCATGGCGGGCGATGGCGCGCGCGGTGCCGGAAAGATCATCCTGAATGATCGGCGCGATCTCGTCCGTCTCCGCTTCATCGCGCAACGCCAGCGGTGTGCGCGTGACGCCTTGCTGGACGGCGCGTCGGATCAACGTTGGCGCAAACGCCCATTCGCCCAGCATGGCCACGGTTTCGCGGATCAGGCTGGCGGGCAACGTCGCAACGCCGGCCCAATTGTCGGTGGCATCGATGCGCTCGAAGCGGTCCCGACCCCAAGGCTCGGGCAGGGTTAGCATCTCCGGAACGCCTGAGCCCACCATGCGCGACAAAGCCTCATCCTGAACGAAGACGACATTGGCATAGACGAGGACGTTTTCGTCCGGGTGCAGCTTGTCTGCCGCCTCACGTGGGGACCGGGCAAGGGCAATATCAAGGCCCCGGGCCTTCAACCTGTCCAGTGCCGACACCATCCCGCCAGGCAAGGCGCCTGCGCACAGGATGATGTGTGCTGCCCCCATGCGGGTGGCCTGATAAGCGAGCCGTTCAAGCAACGTCTGCCCGCCAAGCGTCAGCAGCAGCGGCTGGCTGGACGGTGCGACGTCCGTGTCCCCTTGGGCAAGGATAAGGGCCGCAAGCGGCACGCTGGAATTCCCCGATTGCATGTATCGGCGGATAGGGCTTTTGCAGCGATTTGCAAACTGTTGGGGGCTCAGCTCTTCAAGCTGTTGATTGCGCGACTCACCTTGCGCAACGTGACAGGATCTCCGGGGGCGGCATCAATGGCTTCGTCGGCAGCCTTAAGGAGGACGGTCGCGCCAAAACTGGCCGCAACGCCCTTTAGGCGCCAGGCGGCGGCATACCAATTGGCGTCGCACCGCGCCCGGCCCAGCAAATCGGCATAACGCTCCGCACTCTCAATGAGGGAACGGCGCAGGTCTTCTGCGAGTTCCGGGTCATCCCCCACCACAGCCGCAAGGGCCGCTTCGATTGCGCCAGGTTCATATGCCATGCGCAGTTTTACCCCCATCCCAGTTAACGAGATGTTGCGCATGCGTGTATGCAACCGCAAAATGTTTGATTACAGTGCCATGAAAGGCGCAGGCCCGCCCCTTGGGTGGAGCCAAAAAAATGATTGGGATTGCCATATGACCGGGGGATCAAAAATCGTCGGCATCAGGCCGGAGCATAATGTCGATGGCAAGCCCAAAAAGGGTGCCGAGGCGGCTCCGCTTGACGTGCCGATGTACGAAGCGGATGCTGAAGAAGAAGTGGAAAGCGCCTCCTCTATCTGGCCCCGCGTCGTGCTCAGCCTCGTCATTCTGGCCGCTTTCGGTTGGATCGCCGCCGCAAGCTTCGCCTTTATCGAAAATCTGGGCGGCCTTGCGCCAACCCTCTTGGCGATCACCAGCTTCATCGCTTCTCTGAGCGCCCCGCTAGCCTTGCTGGGCGTCGCCGTCATCCTCGCTTTGCGCTCCAGCCGGTCGGAAGCGCGTCGCTTTGCCGCAACGATCGAGCGTCTGCGGGATGAAGAGGCCCGCCTTGCGACATCGCTTGCCGATATGGCCCGCCGCATCGATGCAAACCGCGTTGCGCTTGCCGAGCAGGGCAGCATTCTTGTTTCATTGGGCGAAGACACAGCGACCCGCTTGTCAGACGCCACAGAGGCCATGCGCGGTCAGCTCGATACAATCACGCGCCATTCGGCTACGCTGAAGAACAGCGCCTCCGGCGCACGCGCCGACATGGCTGTGCTGCTGTCTGACCTTCCCCGCGCGCAGGTGGAAGCCCGTCGCATGACAGAAGCGCTCGAATCCGCAGGGCAGACGGCTCTTGAAAAGACGAACGAACTGGATTCGCAGCTCGCGCTTCTCACGGCCCGTGGGCGTGAGGCCGATGATATTGCCACAGGGGCGGCCCAAAAGCTCGCCGAGCGCGTTGCGCATCTGCATGATGTGAGCATCGTTGCCGCAGACCATATGGAGAAAGCGTCGGCAAACATGACGCAAACGCTGGACGTCTCGCTCGAACGCGCAGCAGACGCCCTCGCTACCGCTCAAAAGGGGCTGGAGGCGCATGGCGAAGCGATGATGGCAGTGATCGAACAAGGCCATGCCGCCATTGCCGCTGCGGGCGCGCAATCGACGGAAGCTGTTGCCACGCGTGTGGCCGCAATTGGCGCACGTGTGGACGAAGTCGCGCGCGTCTTTGAAAGTCAGGAAGCCTCAAGTCAGGCGCTGGTCGACCGCATCAACGCGGATATTTCGGCGATCGAAGGGCGCTTCAGCAATCTGGGCGATGACACTGTCGCCGATGCAGAGCGCGCAAGCGCCGCCATTCTCGGGCTGCGGGACCATGCCGACCAACTGGGCCAGACGCTGGATGCGGGCGGTGCCTCAGCCGCTGGCCTCATTCGTCAGGCAGAAGCCCTGCTTGTTGCGCTGGATGCATCCGCCCGCGAAATCGACGAGACCCTGCCCGCCGCCTACCAGCGGCTTCAGGATACAGCCGAAGCGAGCAAGGCCGCCGCCCGCGCCGTCATGCCCGAAGTGGAAGCCATTGAAACCGCCTCGGGCGCGGCACTCGCGCGGTTGCAGGAAGCTGAAGCGCTTGTCGCCAAGCAGCGTGAGGACGTCCGCCACTTTGTGGAGACGACAGGCGCAACCCTAAGCGACAGCCGCGCCACTGCAGAAGCCCTCAATCGCGAAATTGAATCTGCCCAGACGCAAGCACTTGCCCTGACCGGCACCACCGCGCCGCAGCTGATTGATGCCCTGATGCGCATCAAGGATGCCGCCAATCAGGCCACCGAACACGCCCGCAATGCGTTGGCTAATGTCGTTCCCGAAGCCGCCAGTTCGCTTGGTGTTCAGGCCCGTGCAGCGATGACGGCCGCGCTCACGGCGCAGGTTGAAGAACAGATGGCTGACATCGCCCGCAAGGCAGAAGAAGCTGTTGCTGCGGCGCATAAGGCCACGGACCGGCTGATGCGCCAGATGCTGACCATCAGCGAAACCAGTGCCGGTCTGGAAGCACGCGTTGACGAGGCCAAGGATGAGATTGTCCGTGGGGACGGCGCGCTCTTTGCGCGACGCATGGCGCTCATCCTTGAATCGCTCAATTCGACCGCGATTGACGTCACCAAGATCCTGTCAAACGATGTCACCGATACGGCGTGGGCCTCGTACCTGCGCGGCGACCGGGGTGTCTTCACCCGCAGGGCGGTCCGCCTGCTGGATGCCGGTGAAGCGCGTGAGATCCTGCTTCACTATGAAGATGACAGTGATTTCCGGGACCATGTGAACCGCTACATCCATGACTTTGAAGCGATGTTGCGCAACGTTCTGGCCACCCGCGATGGAATGCCGCTGAGCGTCACCCTGCTGTCGTCAGATGCAGGCAAGCTTTACGTGGCGCTTGCCCAGGCGATTGAACGCCTCCGCCGTTAGGATTGGCCGCTAAAGTCCAGCGTCTCAGGCGTAATCCACCCGTTGACGTAATTGGCATAATAGAGACCGAACAGCACTGTTGCGACAAACGTCGTCCATAGGACGATACGCAGTGGCTTAAAGTCGTGCGGCGCGCTTTCCGCCTGCCCGGGAACAAGCTCGACCCCGGCCTCATGCGCAGTGCGCATATGGAAGGGCATGACGAGAAACGCGCTCAGCACCCAGAACAACAGGTAAATGGCGAGGATGGACGTCCATTTCATAGCTTACTTGTCCCTGATCAACAGCACTTCAACAAGCGGCTTTTTGCCGGTCCATTCGGTCGCCACGCGGCGCACGGCAAGCCGAATGCCTTCGCGCAGCTTGGTTTCATCCTTCTCACGAGACGTCGCAGCCTTCGCTGCCGCTTCACACGCTTCGGCGATGAAATCGTCCCGGTCTTCTTCTACCGGCACGCCAAGCAGGCGGACTGAGGGTTCGCCAAACAGATGACCAGCCGGATCAAGGGCCACGGCCACCGAGATAATCCCGTGGATCGCCATACGCCGACGTTCTGACATGGTGAGGCCGTCGGCTGGAAGGATGACATCGCCATCCAAAATCAGGCGACCGGTGCGTTCCCGCCCGATAATCTCCGGACCATTGGGCGCCAAACGCACCACATCACCATTCGACTGGACGATGGCGCGCGGGATACCCTGTTCCAGCCCGAAACGGGCCTGTTCTGCCATATGGCGACGCTCACCATGGACGGGAAGCAGGATTTCTGGCCGCAGCCAACCATAGACCTTCGCAAGTTCAGGGCGTCCCGGATGGCCGGACACATGCACATGGCCCTGCTTTTCCGTGATCATGAGAATGTTGCGCCGGGCGAACTGGTTCATGATCTTGCCAATGGCGATCTCATTGCCGGGGATCTGCTTTGACGAGAAGATGATCGTGTCACCCTCTTCCACCTTGATCGGGTGGTTGCCTTCCGCGATGCGGGCGAGTGCGGCACGCGCTTCCCCCTGCCCGCCTGTCGCAATGACAAGCACTTCACTGCGCCCATAGTTGTCCAGCGATCCCATGTCGACGATTTCGGGCAGATTCTTGAGATAACCGACGGCCTGCGCGACCTGCAGAATGCGGTTGAGCGAGCGGCCGGCGACGCACAGCTTGCGGTTCGTTTCCCGCGCAACATTGACGAGCGTTTGCAGGCGCGCGGCGTTGGACGCGAAGCTGGTGACAACCACACGGCCCTTGGACGCTTTTGTATGGCGCAGCAGATCGGCATAGACGCTGGCTTCGCTGCCGCTTTCGCTGGAATTGAAGACGTTGGTGGAATCGCACACGAGCGCAAGCACGCCGGCATCCCCGACAGCGGTTAGTTGTTCTGCGGTCGACGCTGTGCCGAGCACCGGCTCATCATCCAGTTTCCAGTCGCCGGTGTGGAAGATGCGGCCATAAGGCGTGTCGATCACAACCGCGCTCATTTCCGGGATGGAGTGGGCGAGCGACATCAACTGGCACTTGAACGGGCCAATCTCGCAATTGCCTTCGAGCGGCAGAATGCGGACCTCCACCTCTTGGGCGAGGCCTTCTTCTTCCAGCTTGCCCTTGATGAGACCCGCTGTGAAGGGTGTCGCATAAAGCGGCACGCCAAGTTCTGCCGCGAGATAGGGCACAGCCCCAATATGATCTTCATGGCCGTGCGTCAGGACGATGCCGAGCAGGTCTTTCTTGCGCTCTTCAATAAATTCCAGATCTGGGAGGATGATATCCACGCCGGGATATTCGCTGCCGCCAAAGGTGATCCCAAGATCAACCATCAGCCATTTGCCCTGGCAGCCATAAAGATTGACGTTCATGCCAATCTCGTCCGACCCGCCGAGGGCGAGGAAAAGTAATTCGTTTTTTGGGTGAGTCATGCCCTGCCTTCGCGGCGCGCGTAGAGAATGGCAAGGCCCCTGAGAGTCAAATCGCCATCAATCGCATCAAACAGATGGGCATGTTGCTGGAAAAGTGGCGCAAGGCCGCCCGTTGCAACGACTTTTACCGGTTTGCCGATTTGTGCCTTCATGCGGGCGATGAGCCCTTCAATCATGGCGACATAGCCGAAATAGATGCCGATGAGCATCTGGCTATCCGTCGTGCGGCCGATCACATTGTCCGTTGCAGGGGCTTCGATGGCGATGCGGGGCAGCTTTGCGGCGGCCGCCACCAACGCATCGAGCGAGAGATTGATGCCCGGGGCGATGATCCCGCCATGATAAGCGCCGCTCGCGCCAATATGATCTACCGTCGTTGCCGTGCCAAAGCTGATAACGATCAGTTCCCCTTCATGGCCTGCATGGGCCGCCGTCGCATTGCAGGCGCGGTCTGCGCCGACATTTTGCGGCTCGTCCACATCCAGTTCCAGCCCCCATGGAACACGCCCGCGTCCGGCCACCAGCGCTTCCAGTCCGAAATATTTGGACGACAGCACCTGCAGATTGTGGAGCGCGCGTGGCACGACCGTGGAGATGATGACATCTGTCACGTCGCTGCGCTTAAACCCTTCAAGCTCCAGCAATTGCAGCAGCCACACGGCATATTCATCGCCGGTGCGTCGTGCGTCCGTCGCGATACGCCAGCGGGCGGCAATCTCCAGCCCGTCAAACAGCGCAAACTTGATGTTGGTATTGCCGACGTCAATCGCGAGCAGCATCCGCCCCACCCTCTTCCATTTAGATCAGGAATATATCGCCTGCATGAATGGCACGGATGGTGCCATCCGCCAAGCGCAGCATCAATGCCCCGTCGTCAGCGAGGCCATCGAACAGGCCTTGGGTGGCCGATCCGTCTGGCGCGTTCACGCTGAGCGCCCTACCCTTGGGATGCGCCCGTTCGACCCAAGCCTGACGCAGCGCAATCAGCCCTTCGCTGCGCCAGCGCGCAAGCCAGCCGTCCAACCGATCGGCGAGAACAATTTGGAATTCCGCCGGATCAGGCACCGGAGCCCCAAGCGCCGAGAGGCTTGTGACCTTGCGATCAAGGCCTTCGGGATGAAAGGCAAGGTTGACGCCGATGCCGATGACAACTGCGTCCCCTGATCGCTCCAGCAGGATGCCGGAAAGCTTTGCGCCTTCGACCATGATGTCGTTTGGCCATTTGATCTGGAAAGGAACATCAGGCGCCAGAAAGGAGAGCGCGTCATGCAAGGCGACCGCTGCGACCAGAGCGAGCGTCGCCGGTGGCGGATCTCCTGCGCGCAGGCCCACCAACGTGCTGCCGTAGAAGTTACCAAGGGGAGACTGCCAGTCCCGCCCCATCCGGCCCTTGCCCGCCGTCTGCCGGTCTGCCCGCAACCAGAACCCATCGGGAAACCCGGCATCGGCCAGTGCCAACAGATCAGCGTTGGTCGAGCCGGTCTGGGCGACCGCGCGGAACCGGTCGCTCAGAACAGCGCCTTTGCGGCCACGGCAGAAGCGGCCCCCAGCATCGGGATGGCGAGATAGCCCAACGGCGATACGGCAAGCGCGGTCAGCGCGATGACGCCGCTTTCCACATAGCTGCCGACCGGGTGATAGGCTTCAGCGGGTTCATCAAAATACATGATCTTGACGATCTTGAGATAGTAGAACGCGCCAATGGTCGAGGCTGCGATACCGATGACGGCCAGCGGCATGAGGCCCGCTGCCACGGCTGCATCAAACACCACGAACTTCGCCCAGAAGCCGAGCAACGGCGGAATGCCTGCCAGCGAGAACATGAAGATCGCAATGGCCGCCGCAAGTGCGGGCTGGCGCCGCGATAGACCCGCGAGGCTGGCAATGTCTTCAACATGGTGGCCATCTGCGCTGCGCATCTGGAGCACACAGGCAAAGCTGCCGAGCGTCATCAGCACATAAATGACCATATAGGTCATCGTCGCCGAAACGCCGGCTTCGGTTCCCGCGGCAAGACCCACCAACACAAAGCCGACATTGTTGATCGACGAATAGGCAAGCAGACGCTTGATATTGGTCTGCCCGATGGCACCCACCGCGCCGAGAATGATCGACGCCAGCGCGGTGAAGATCAGGATCTGCTGCCAGCTGGTGACCGCACTGCCCATCGCTTCGATGGTGACACGCACCAGAAGCGCCACAGCGGCAACCTTTGGCGCACTGCCGAAATAGGCCGTCACAGGCGTTGGTGCGCCTTCATACACATCAGGCGTCCACATGTGGAACGGCACGGCGGCAATCTTGAAGGACAGACCAGACAGCACGAAGACGATGCCGAACAACTCTCCCATGCCCACGCCATCGGCCAAGGCAGTCGCCACGCCATGATAGTCGGTCGCGCCCGAGAAGCCGTAGAGCAGCGAAATGCCGTAAAGCAGAATGCCCGAGGCCAGCGCGCCAAGGACGAAATATTTGAGACCCGCTTCCGCCGAGCGCTGGTCCTTGCGCATGAAGCTTGCGAGCACATAGGCCGCAAGGCTCTGCAGTTCGAGACCGACATAGAGGGTCAACAGGTTGGTGGCAGAGACCATCATGCCCATGCCGACCGTCGCCAGCAGGATGAGGACCGCATATTCCGCGCGCAGCTTGTCTTCCGCCGCAAAGAAGCGGGTCGACAGCAGGATAGAAACGCCCGCCGCCAGATAGATCAAAGGCTTGGCGAAGTCCGAGAAGGCATCGGCGCTGTAAAGGCCGTCAAAAGCAACGCCTTCCCCGCCGAGTGACAGGAATGCGGCAACGAGCGCAGCGACCGCCGCACCATTAACGAAGCGGGTGGCCCCGTCACCGGCGAAAGCGGCGACGAGCATGAGGGCTATGGCTGAGACCGAAAGAATGATTTCGGGCAGCGTCAGCAGGAGTGAAGCGGCAATGGACATCAGTGCGCCTCCCCGTGCGCGGCTTCATGGGCCTTGGCGAGTTTCTTGGGATCGCCCATTTTGAGATTGGCATCACCATGTGGCGCAACCTGTTCGATACGGGCGAGGATCGCCGTCACGTCATTGCGCATCGGCGCCATGAAGCTTTCGGGATAAACGCCCATCCAGATCGTGGCAGCCGCAATCGGGGCCAGCGTCAGCCATTCCCGCGCCGTGATGTCCTTCATCGATGCCGTGTCTTCGCCCGCGGCAGCACCAAAGGCGACGCGGCGATAAAGCCACAGCATATAAGCGGCACCCAGAATGATGCCCAAGGTCGCAACGGCGGCCACCCAGCTGTTCGCTTCATAAGCGCCGACGAGCGCGAGGAACTCTCCGACAAAGTTGGCAAGGCCCGGCAGGCCGACGCTCGCCATCGTGAAGAACAGGAAGAACAATGCATAATAAGGCATGTTGTTCGCAAGCCCGCCATAGCGGGCGATCTCACGCGTGTGCAGGCGATCATAGATCACACCAACGCACAGGAACAGCGCGCCGGACACAAGACCGTGGGCCAGCATGACGATCAGCGCGCCTTCAATCCCCTGACGGTTGAACGCGAACAGGCCGATCGTAACGAACGCCATGTGCGCGACCGAGGAGTAAGCGATCAGCTTCTTCATGTCGGACTGAACGAGTGCGACAAGCGAGGTGTAGACCACCGCGACCATCGACATGCCAAACACGACCCAGACGAGGGCAGCAGACGCCTCCGGGAACATCGGCAGCGAGAAGCGGATGAAGCCATAGCCGCCCATCTTCAACAGCACGCCCGCCAGAATGACCGACCCTGCCGTCGGTGCCTGCACGTGCGCATCCGGCAACCAGGTGTGAACGGGCCACATCGGCATCTTGACCGCAAAGGAAGCGAAGAAGGCGAACCAAAGCCATGTCTGCGCCTCAACCGGGAAGTTGTATTGCAGCAGCGTCGGGATGTCGCTGGTGCCTGCTTCACGCGCCATCCACAGCATGGCGACGAGCATCACCAGCGAACCAATGAGCGTGTAGAGGAAGAACTTGTAGCTTGCCTTGATGCGGTCTGCCCCGCCCCAGATGCCGATGATCAGGTACATCGGGATCAGGCCAGCTTCGAAGAAGATGTAGAACAGGAACATATCCTGCGCTGCAAACACGCCGATCATGAACGCTTCCATCATCAGGAACGCGGCCATGTATTCCGGCACGCGCTTCTGGATCGATTCCCAGCTGGCGAGAATGCAAATCGGCATCAGGAACACCGACAACACGATGAGCATCAGGGCGATGCCATCAATACCCAGCGCCCAAGAAAAGCGCTGCCCGAAGATCGGCGCCTGTTCCACAAACTGCCACTGTGGGCCGCCAATATCATAGGCCTGCCACAGCACGATGCCGAGAACGAACAGTGCTGTCGTCGTTGCCAGCGCCGCCCAGCGGGCCGCATTGGCCGACAGGAAGATCGTCAGGAACGCCGCCGCAACAGGCAGCAGGATCATGGTCGAAAGAATGGGGAAGCTCATCGTGTCATCGCCCAAGTTGCAAAGCCGACGAGCCCGAGGAGCATCACGAAGGCGTAAGAATAAAGATATCCGGACTGGAAACGGACGGCCAACCGGCTGCCCTGAAGCACGACGTCCGCCGCACCATGTGGGCCAAAGCGGTCAATCGTGCCTTCGTCACCCTTCTTCCAAAGGATGCGGCCCAGCCACAGCGACGGCTTCACGAACAGAATGTCGTACAGCTCATCCCAATACCACTTGTTCAGCAGGAACTGGTAAATGGCGGGGAAGGTCGCCGTAAAGCGCGCGGGGATCGTCGTGTCCTTGATATAGGCCAGCCAAGCAATGGCGAGGCCAAGGATCATGACGATGGTTGCCGACAGCTTCACCAGCAGCGGCACTTCATGCATCGCGTGCATCAGGTGGGCATCAAAGGCGAGGCTCCCCTTCCAGAACTCCACACCGGTTTCCGCACCGATGAAGGCATCGTGGAAGAAGTAACCGGCAAAGATCGCACCGACCGTCAGGGTGATCAGCGGCACGAGCATGGGCAACGGGCTTTCATGCGGGTGATAGCCCAGCGTCCCATCATCATCATGCGCGTGGGCGTGATGATCGTCATGGCCGTGTGCATGGTCATCGTGACCATGGGCATCATGCGCCGCATGCTGGATGTGTTCAGACTGTGACCAGCGCGGCTTGCCGAAGAAGGTCAGGAACATCAGACGCCAGGAATAAAAGCTCGTCAGCAGCGCGGCGAACACCGCCACCGCAAAGGCGATGCCACCGGACTCCGTGCCGCTGGCAAACGCCGCTTCGATGATCGCGTCCTTCGAATAGAAGCCGGCAAACCCGAACACACCAATCACGCCGACGCCCGTAATGGCCAGCGTACCCGCCATCATCGCCCAGAAGGTGAGCGGGATGTGCTTCCGCAGGCCGCCATAATACCGCATGTCCTGTTCATGGTGCATGGCATGAATGACCGAGCCAGCGCCCAAGAACAGCAGAGCCTTAAAGAAGGCATGTGTGAACAGATGGAACATCGCCGCGCCATAAGCGCCGGTGCCTGCTGCGAAGAACATATAGCCGAGCTGCGAACAGGTCGAATAGGCGATGACGCGCTTGATGTCGGTCTGCGTCGTGCCGACGGTTGCGGCGAACAGAGCGGTTGCCGCCCCCACATAGGTAACGAGCGTCGTCGCCGTTTCCGACAGTTCAAACAGCGGCGACAGACGGCAGACCATGAAGACACCGGCGGTGACCATCGTGGCCGCGTGGATCAGCGCGGAGACAGGCGTCGGGCCTTCCATCGCGTCTGGCAACCACGTGTGGAGGCCGAGTTGCGCAGATTTACCCATCGCCCCGATGAACAGCAGGATGCAGAGCAAGGTGATCGTGTCGATCCGGTAGCCAAGGAAGCCGATGGTCGATCCGGCATAGCCCGGTGCCGCTTCCAGAATTTCAGGGATCGACACCGTGCCGAACACAAGGAACACACCGAAGATACCAAGCGAGAAACCGAAATCGCCCACGCGGTTGACGACAAACGCCTTAATGGCCGCCGCATTCGCGCTGGGTTTATGATACCAGAACCCGATGAGCAGGTAGGACGCGAGGCCTACGCCTTCCCAACCGAAGAACATCTGCACCAGGCTATCCGCCGTCACAAGCATGAGCATCGCGAAGGTGAAGAGCGACAGATAGGCAAAGAAGCGCGGCTGGCTGGGGTCTTCGGACATATAGCCCCAGCTGTAGAGATGGACGAGGCTCGACACGCTCGTCACAACGACAAGCATGACCGCCGTCAGCGTATCAACGCGCAGCGACCATTGGACGTTCAAGTCACCCGAGCGGATGAAGTCCAAGACCGGCACGACTTGTGCCTCTGCATGACCGCCCAAGAAGGACAGGAAGATTGGCCAGCTGAGTGCACAGGAAATGAACAAAGCAGCGGTCGTCACGGCCTTTGCCGCGACATTGCCGATCATCCGGTTGCCAAGACCCGCGATGAGCGCAGCCAGCAGCGGCAGGAAAACGATGAGCTTGATGGTTTCCATTATGCGCTCACCCCAAACTCACACTCAGCCATTTGGGCTGAGCTTGTCGAAGCCCAGCCCTTCCTTTGCGGGGCGGTGTCCAACAAAAAACGGTCCTTCGACGGGCTCAGGACGAACGGATGGGATAGGGACTGACGGTTCACGATACTATCCTCAGCCCTTCATCCGGTTGACATCATCAACCGCAATCGATCCGCGTCCGCGGAAGTAAATGACGAGGATCGCAAGGCCAATGGCCGCTTCGCCCGCCGCCACGGTCAGCACGAACATCGCGAACACTTGCCCCACCAGATCACCCAAAAAGGCGCTGAACGCGACAAGGTTGATGTTCACCGAAAGCAGGATGAGTTCAATCGCCATCAGGATGATGATGATGTTCTTCCGGTTGATGAAGATGCCGAGCACCCCCATCGTAAACAGGATCGCCGAGACGACCAGATAATGCTGGATCCCGATCATAGTTCTACCCCCTGCCCAACCGGCTGGTCCACATTGCGCACCGCATCCTGCGGACGGCGACGCACCTGATCCGAGATATTCTGCGGGCGAACGTCCTTGCGTTCGCGATGGGTCAGCACAATTGCACCGATCATCGCGACGAGGAGCACCAGGCCAGCGGCTTCAAAAATATAGAGATATTTGGAATAGATGAGCGCACCCATCGCTTCGATGTTTGGAAGATCGCCGGACGTTGGCGCCGCGCGCTGCGACAGCTCAAGGCTGCCCGCGCTCCATGCGCCACCCGCAATGATCATCTCTGCGGCCAAAATCAAAGCGACCAACAAACCGAAGAAGCCGTAGCGAACAAAGCCGCTGCGCAATTCCGCAAAGTCGATGTCGAGCATCATGACGACGAACAGGAACAGCACCGCGACCGCACCGACATAGACGATGACGAGCAGCATCGCGATGAATTCAGCGCCGACAAGGATCATCAGGCCCGCCGCGTTGAAGAAGGCGAGGATGAGCCACAGGACGCTGTGCACCGGATTGCGCGACAACACCGTCAGCGCACCCGACAGGATGACGACAGCCGCGAACAGGTAGAAGGCAAAAGCCTGGATCATTTCGTTCACTCCCCCCCGTTCGTCTCGAGCGAAGTCGAGAGACGCAGTGATGCGGCGAAACGTGTCTCGACTACGCTCGACACAAACGGATATGTATGGCGTTTAATCACGATACCCACCCCTTACCGGTACGGCGCGTCGGCTGCGAGGTTCGCAGCGATGGCACGTTCCCAGCGGTCGCCGTTCGAAAGGAGCTTGTCCTTATCGTACAGCAGCTCTTCACGTGTTTCGGTCGAGAATTCGAGGTTCGGGCCTTCCACGATGGCGTCCACCGGGCAGGCTTCCTGACAGAAGCCGCAATAGATGCACTTCGTCATGTCGATATCATAGCGCGTCGTGCGGCGGCTGCCGTCGTCACGCGGTTCGGCCTCAATGGTGATCGCCTGCGCCGGGCACACGGCTTCGCAAAGCTTGCACGCGATGCAGCGTTCTTCGCCATTGGGGTAACGACGCAGCGCGTGCTCCCCACGGAAACGCGGCGAAAGCGGGTTGCGCTCATAGGGATAGTTGATCGTCGCCTTGGGCTTGAAGAAATACTTCAAGGTCAGCCAATGCGCCTTCACGAACTCCCACAGGGTGAACGTCTTGATGTAGTGAGCGATCAAACTCATGCGCCGTACCTTGTCAGCATCAGATAGCCAGAAACGAGGAACACCCAAATCAGTGAAATGGGCAGGAAGATCTTCCAGCCGAGCCGCATCAGCTGGTCATAGCGATAGCGCGGCACTGTCGCCTTGATCCACGAGAAGACGAAGAAGAAGATCAGGATCTTTGCAAAGAACCAGATGATGCCGGGCACGGCATAAAGCGGCGCCCAGTCCACCGGGGGCAGCCAACCGCCCCAGAACAGGATCGCGTTGAGCGCGCACATCAGCAGAACGTTGGCATATTCGCCGAGCCAGAAGAGCGCGAAGGACATCGAGGAATATTCGGTCTGATACCCGGCGACGAGTTCCGATTCCGCTTCGGTCAAGTCGAACGGCGCGCGGGCCGTTTCCGCGAGGGCCGAAATGAGGAACACAACCGCCATCGGGAACAACAACGGGTTGAAACCAAAGCCATTCAGGAAGCCAAAGACATGCGCCTTTTGCGCCAGCACGATGGTCGACAGGTTGAAGCTGTCCGCCCAGAGGACGACCGAGATCAGGACGAAGCCGATAGACACTTCATAGGAAACCATCTGCGCGGCCGCACGCAGCGCCGAATAGAAGGGATATTTGGAGTTGGAGGCCCAACCCGAAATGATCACGCCGTAAACGCCGAGTGACGAGGCCGCGAGCAGGTAGAGCAGGCCAACGTTGATGTCGGCCAAGACCATGCCGTCACCAAACGGGATAACCGCCCAGACAATCAGCGCGACCGTGAAGGTGATGATCGGTGCCAGCAGAAACAGGCCCCGGTTCGCTGCCGACGGGATGATCGTTTCCTGCAGCATGACCTTCAGGCCGTCTGCAAAGGATTGGAGCAAGCCAAGCGGACCGACAACGTTCGGGCCACGGCGCAGCGCCATCGCCGCCCAGATCTTGCGGTCGGCATAGATGATCATGGCCACGGCCAGCATCAGCGGCAGCGCGATCATAAGGATGAGGATCGTCGTGGAGACGAACCAGCCGAGCGCTGGCCCCATCCAGGTTGATTGGAACCACTCGGTCATTTAACCCCTCCCGACTGTCCCAACACACCGTTCGGGCTGAGCGTGTCGAAGCCCTGCCCTGGCTTGAGGCCAAAGTGCAAAGAAGAAGAACGGTCCTTCGACAAGCTCAGGACAAACGGAGTTTGCAGCATCATTCCGCGGCCTCCAGCCATTCTTCCCCATGGACCAGTTCCGATGAGCAGCGCTGCATCGTTTCCGAAGCGCGGCAGATGGCGTTGGTCAGGTAGAAATCCTTGATCGGATAATCGGCGATGTCTGCGCTCGCCTTGTCCGACAGCGACGGGACATCCCAGCCATAGGTGGCGAGACCCTCTCGGCCCAGCGCAGGCACGGCCTTCGCCATGTCAACGCGCAGGGCATCGAGGCTGTCAAACGGCAGCACCTTGCCCGTCAGATCAGACAGAGCCCGGAAGATCGACCAGTCTTCACGCGCATCCCCCGGCGGGAAGACCGCGCGATCACCGCGCTGCACGCGTCCCTCAAGGTTCACGTAAGTCCCTGATTTTTCGGTATAAGCAGCGCCCGGCAGGATGACGTCTGCAGCATGGGCACCCGCATCGCCGTGATGGCCGACATAGACTTTGAACGTGTCAGCGAAGAGCGCATAATCGACTTCGTCGGCCCCCAAGAAGAAGGCCAGCTTCGGCTTCTTCGCGGCCAGCGCCTTGATCCCGCCGTCATACGCATAGCCGAGCATCAGCCCGCCCATGCGCGCCGCGGCGAAGTGAAGGACGTTGAAGCCGTTCCACCCATCGCGAACCAGCTTGTGCTTCTTGGCGAACGCCAGCGCCGCGCCATGTGCGCCTTCATAACGCAGCGCGCCGCCACCAACGATGATCGCGGGGCGTTCCGCGGCCTTCAAGGCATCGGCGACATGCTTGGGCAGCTTGGACAGCAAGCCAAGGTTCGTGCCGAGGAATTCCGCCTTATAGGTCAGGTCCGTGTCCGGCCCGATCGCGAACACTTTCGCGCCGCGCTTGCGGACGGCCTTTTGGATACGCGTGTTGACCAGCGGCGCCTCACGACGGAGGTCCGACCCGACGAGCAGGATCACATCGGCCGTCTCGATATTGGCGATGCCGGTGTTGAAGTTAACGGCGGACAGGCTCGACGTGTCATAAGCGAGGCCCGTCTGGCGACCTTCAAACATCGTGCCCCCCAGCGACTTCACCATCTGGCGCGCGGCAAACATCGTTTCGCAATCGACTTGATCGCCTGCGATGGCCGCAACCGACTTGCCGGCCTTTTCAGCAGCAGCGGCAACCGCCTTCAGCGCATCGGCCCATTCGACCGCGACGAGCTTACCATTCTTGCGGACAAAGGGTTTGTCGAGGCGGCGCTGGACAAGGCCATCGACGGCGTGACGCGTCTTGTCGCTCGCCCATTCCTCGTTCACGTCTTCATTGATGCGCGGCACAGCGCGCAGCACCTGACGGCCCCGGCTGTCGAGGCGGATGTTGGTGCCGACGGCATCCATCACGTCGATGGCGGCGGTATTCTTCAATTCCCAGGGCCGCGCCATGAAGGCGTAGGGCTTGGAGGTCAGCGCACCGACCGGGCAGAGATCAACAACATTGCCCGAAAGCTCACTCGTCACGGCGCGCTCAAGATAGCTGGTGATCTGCATATTCTCACCGCGACCAATCGCGCCGATTTCCTCAATCCCCGCCACTTCTTCGGCAAAGCGGACGCAGCGCGTGCACTGGATGCAGCGCGTCATCACCGTCTTGACGAGCGGGCCCATATACTTCTCGGTCACGGCGCGCTTGTTCTCATCATAGCGCGATCCGCCACGACCATAAGCAACCGACTGATCCTGCAGGTCGCACTCACCGCCCTGATCGCAAATCGGGCAATCAAGCGGGTGGTTGATGAGCAAAAACTCCATCACCCCTTCGCGCGCTTTTTTGACCATCGCGCTGTCAGTCTTGATGACCTGACCTTCGGTGGCGGGCAGCGCACATGACGCCTGCGGCTTGGGCGGGCCCGGTGCCACTTCAACCAGACACATGCGGCAATTGCCCGCGATGGACAGCCGCTCATGATAGCAAAAGCGTGGGATTTCCTTGCCCGCCAGCTCACACGCCTGAAGGACGGTGGCGCCTGCGGGAACTTCGATTTCGGTGCCGTCTACGGTGACTTTAGGCATAGTTTACTCCGCCGCCTCCAGTATTTGGCCGCCATTGGCTTCGGCAATACGGCGCTCCATTTCGGGGCGGAAATGACGGATCAGGCCCTGGATCGGCCAGGCCGCTGCATCGCCGAGTGCGCAGATGGTGTGGCCTTCGACCTGCTTGGTGACTTCAAACAACGTGTCGATTTCGGACACATCAGCCTTGCCTTCGCGCAGGCGTTCCATGACGCGCCACATCCAGCCGGTGCCTTCGCGGCACGGTGTGCACTGGCCGCAGCTTTCATGCTTGTAGAAGTAGCTCAAGCGCGAAATTGCGCGGACGATGTCGGTGGACTTGTCCATGACGATGACGGCGGCGGTGCCAAGGCCGGAGCCCAGCGCCTTGAGTCCGTCAAAGTCCATCGGCGCGTCCATGATCTGCGCGGCAGGCACCAGCGGCACGGACGAGCCACCGGGGATAACTGCGAGCAGATTGTCCCACCCGCCACGGATGCCGCCAGCATGCTTTTCAATGAGTTCCTTGAAGGGAATGCTCATCGACTCTTCAACGGTGCACGGCGTGTTTACGTGGCCCGAAATCTGGAACAGCTTGGTGCCGGCATTGCCTTCGCGACCGAAGCTTTTGAACCAGTCCGCGCCACGACGCAGGATCGTTGGCGTGACAGCGATCGATTCCACATTGTTGACCGTCGTCGGGCAGCCATAAAGGCCTGCACCCGCCGGGAATGGTGGCTTCAGGCGCGGCTGGCCCTTTTTGCCTTCAAGGCTTTCGATCATCGCGGTTTCTTCACCGCAGATATAGGCGCCTGCGCCGCGGTGGACGAAGACGTCAAAGTCATAGCCTGACTTGCAGGCATTCTTGCCCACCAGCCCTGCGGCATAGGCTTCGTCGACCGCTGCCTGCAGCACCTTGGCTTCGTAGATGAACTCACCGCGGATGTAGATGTAAGCGGCGCGCGCGCGCATCGCGAAACCGGCGATCAGCGCGCCTTCGATGAGGCGGTGCGGATCATGCCGGATGATCTCACGGTCCTTGCAGGATCCGGGTTCGGATTCGTCAGCGTTGATGACGAGGAAGTTGGGACGCTCCGGCGTCGGCGCCTTGGGCATGAAGCTCCACTTCATCCCCGTCGGGAAGCCGGCCCCGCCGCGCCCGCGCAGGCCCGATGCCTTGATGATCTCAATGATCTCATCCTGACCGGTGGCGAGCAGCTTCTTCGTATTGTCCCAGCATCCGCGCTTCTTGGCGGCATCCAGCGTCCACGGCTGAAAACCGTAGAGGTTGGTGAAAATGCGGTCTTTGTCAGCGAGCATTATGCCTGCCCTCCAAACCCGTTGGGGCTGAGCTTGTCGAAGCCCAGTCCTTTGTTGGCAGCACGGTGAACAGGCGAAGGACAGCCCTTCGACAGGCTCAGGACAAACGGAGTAGATTGCGCAATCACTTCCAATCCCCCCGGTAATCGTGATTTGCTGTGGCCATCTCTTTCAACGACGTCGCGCCGCCTTCAGGGCAGCTCGTCTGACGATCGATTTGCGGGCCAATCTTGACCGGCTTGCCCGCCGCCAGCGCGTCGAGCAGGGCGACGGTGCTGTCAAAGGTCAAATCTTCGAAATTGTCGTCGTTGATCTGGACCATCGGCGCGTTGGCGCAGGCACCCAGACATTCGACTTCGTTCAGCGTGAACAGGCCATCTGCGGTCGTGCCGCCCTTGACGAGACCCTTGGACTTGCAGGCGGCCAGAACATCGTCTGACCCGCGCAGCATGCACGGCGTGGTGCCGCAGACCTGCACATGGAATTTCCCGACCGGCGCCATGTTGTACATGGTGTAGAAGGTCGCAACTTCATAGACGCGCATATAGGGCATATCGAGTTGGGCTGCGACATATTCGATCACCGGAACAGGCAGCCAGCCTTGCGTCGTCGTCTCTTCACCCACCTGACGCTGCGCCAGATCAAGCAACCCCATAACAGCCGAGGCCTGACGGCCTGCCGGGTAGCGCGCGATGATCGTCTGCGCCTTTTCCATCACCGCAGGCGTGAAGGCAAAACCGCCCCACCGCGCGCGGACTTCGGCTTCGTCCGGAATTTGAACTGCGTCAGCCATTTTTCTCTCCCGTCATTGCGAGGAGCGCAGCGACGCGGCAATCCAGTGCACCACGACGCGCCTTCTGGATTGCTTCGCTTCGCTCGCAATGACGATCTGTGCGGGCAAACAACATTAGCGGATGAACTCCACGCGCGACACTTTGTCGCCTTCAAAGGAATAGACGGCGACCACCTCAAAGGGATCGACCAGCGGAGACCCGTCGGTAGCAGGGCCACGGGTGACGTGTTCCCGCATCAGCACAAAGTCGCCGACCGCCTGTGTATGGACGATCTCGGCATGGTTTTCCGGCCAGCGTGCGAAGGCGGCTGCAAGGCCAGACCGCGTGCCTTCTTTGCCTTCGCGGACAACGTCGCCGCGATAGTTCGCCTCGCAGGCCGCGTCGGTCATGTACGAGACGTAAGTGTCCACGTCTTGCGCGTTGTAGGCCGCGATCATAGCCTTGGCGGTATCGAGGTTGCTCACCGGTCACACTCCCCGAACACGATGTCGAGCGCGCCGAGGATGGCGGTCGTATCGGCGAGCATGTGACCGCGGCTCATAAAGTCCATCGCCTGAAGGTGCGAGAAGGCCGTCGGGCGGATCTTGCAGCGGTAAGGCTTGTTGGTGCCGTCCGACACCAGATAGACGCCGAATTCCCCCTTGGGGCTTTCGGTGGCAACGTACACACTGCCTTCCGGCACCTTGAAGCCCTCTGTGTAGAGCTTGAAGTGGTGGATCAGCGCTTCCATCGACTGCTTCATTTCGCCGCGCTTGGGCGGGGCAACCTTGCGGTCTTCGGTCAGAACCGGACCTTCGGGCATGTCGCGCAGACACTGCTTCATGATGCGGACCGACTGGCGGACTTCTTCCACGCGGACCATGAAGCGATCATAGCAATCGCCCTTGGTGCCGACCGGAATCTCAAATTCCATGCGGTCATACACGTCATAAGGCTGCGACTTGCGGATATCCCAAGGGATGCCAGCACCTCGGATCATTGGGCCGGAAAAGCCCCACTTGATCGCATCGTCTTTCGACACGACGGCGATGTCGACGTTGCGCTGCTTGAAGATGCGGTTGTCAGCCACAAGGCTGATCGCGTCTTCGAACAGGGTCGGCATCCGCTTGTCGAGCCAGTCACCAATGTCGGTGAGCAGCTTCAACGGCACATCCTGATGGACGCCACCAGGGCGGAACCACGCTGCGTGCATGCGCGCGCCCGAAGCGCGCTCGAAGAAGTTGAGGCAATCCTCGCGGATTTCGAACAGCCACAGGTTCGGCGTCATCGCGCCCACGTCCATGACGTGCGACCCGAGGTTGAGCATGTGGTTGCAGATGCGTGTCAGTTCCGCGAACAAAACGCGCAGATATTGCGCGCGCAGCGGGACTTCGCAGTCCAGCATCTTCTCGATGGCCAGCACGTAGCTGTGCTCCATCGCCAGCGGCGAGCAATAATCGAGGCGATCAAAGTAAGGGAGCGCCTGCAGATACGTTTTATATTCGATCAGCTTCTCGGTGCCGCGGTGCAGCAGGCCGACATGCGGGTCGAGGCGCTCAACGATTTCACCGTCCAGTTCCATGACGAGACGCAACACGCCGTGCGCCGCCGGATGCTGCGGACCGAAGTTGATCGTGTAGTTCTGAATGTCTTCGCCGCTGGTGGTCGGCGCGAGATCGGGCTGGAGTGACATGTTAGCGCGCCTCTCCAAATCCGCTCGGGCTGAGCTTGTCGAAGTCCTGCCCTTGCTGTGCGCCGCAGCGTCCGAAAGAAGGACGGCCCTTCGACAGGCTCAGGGCGAGCGGTGTGTTGGAAACAGCGGTCATGCCTTGTCTCCCTTTTCATCGCCCGGCAGAACATAGTCGGCCCCTTCCCAGGGCGACATGAAATCAAACGAGCGGAAATCCTGTGCGAGCGTGACGGGCTCATACATCACCCGCTTATGCTCTTCCGAATAGCGCAGCTCGACAAAGCCCGTCAGCGGGAAGTCCTTGCGCTGCGGATGCCCCTGAAAACCATAGTCGGTCAGGATGCGACGGAGGTCCGAATTGCCTTCAAACAGCACGCCGTACATGTCGAACACTTCGCGTTCCAGCCAGCCGGCGACCGGCCAGATGCCTGTAACGGATGGCACCGGCACGTCCTCATTGGTGCGGACATGCACGCGGATGCGGTGGTTCTTGGTCAGCGAGAGGAGGCAATAGACCACCTCAAAGCGCGGGTCCTGATCAGGCCAGTCGACACCGGCGATTTCCATCAGCTGCTGATAAGCGCACTCATCGCGCAGCGCGATCATCGCCTCGACAAGACGCGACGTGACGACCGTGACAGCGATTTCGCCATGCACTTCGTCAATGCTGACGGCGTCCTTGCCAAGGGCCTTGGCAATCGCGTCAGCAACGCCGTCGTTGCTGGCATAACGGGGGGCGGAATGGCTCACCGGGTCACCGTGCCTTCACGGCGGATCTTCCGCTGCAATTGCATGATGCCATAGAGCAACGCCTCAGCCGTTGGCGGGCAACCGGGGACATAAATGTCCACCGGAACGATCCGGTCGCATCCACGAACGACGCTGTAGCTATAGTGATAATAACCGCCGCCATTGGCGCAGCTGCCCATCGAGATGACGTATTTCGGGTCGGACATCTGGTCGTACACACGGCGCAGCGCGGGGGCCATTTTGTTGCAGAGCGTGCCTGCGACAATCATCACGTCTGACTGGCGCGGTGACGCGCGCGGCGCGGCGCCAAAACGTTCAAGGTCGTAGCGCGGCATGTTGACGTGGATCATCTCCACAGCGCAGCACGCCAGACCAAACGTCATCCACCATAGTGAGCCGGTGCGGGCCCATTGGAATAGCTCTTCTGTCGAGACAACGAGGAAGCCCTTATTGGACAGCTCATCATTCAGACCGTTGAAGAAGCTCACATCGGGAAGTGTCCCGGCCGGCGGAGCTACCGTCAGATCTACTCCCATTCGAGTGCTCCCTTCTTCCACGCATAGACAAGGCCGAGAACCAGTTCACCCAAGAAGACCATCATGCCCGTCCAGCCTGCCCAGCCCGTCCATTCGAGGCTCACCGCCCAGGGGAACAGGAAGGCCGCTTCAAGGTCAAAGACGATGAAGAGGATCGCAACGAGATAGAAGCGCACGTCAAATTGCGCGCGGCTGCCTTCAAAGGCGGGAAAGCCGCATTCATACTCGGTGAGCTTTTCCGGCGTCGGGTTGTGCGTACCTGTGAGGCGCGAAATCGCCATCGGCAAAAACACAAACGCGCTCGACAAGATCAGCGCGATTGCCAGAAACAGCAAAATCGGCAGATATCCGGCAGCAACCGAGGACATAATCGACTTTTCCCATGGTCCGGCAGGAAACCGGAATCGCCGCGCTTTAGGCCAGCAAACCGGCTATCGCAAGCACACTAAGGGCCATTTTGAGGGCCTGTGGGGGATAATCGTGCACCGCACCAAAAAGAGGGCCAGAAAATGATCCCTTTCCGTATGCCTTGCTTACGATATTTGGCTTAACGGAGCGCGCCGGCCACAAGCTTATGCAGCTTGGAATGCAAGCCGTCATTCGCCGCCAGATACTCCTGACGCTCCATGTAGCGCTCCCCACCGCGGAAGTCCGTGACGAAACCGCCTGCTTCGCGGACGAGGAGGATGCCTGCCGCCACATCCCAAGGCTGGAGCTTGCTTTCCCAAAAGCCATCATAACGGCCTGCCGCCACCCAAGCGAGGTCAAGCGAGGCGGCGCCGAACCGGCGGATACCTGCGACATTAGGGGCGACGGCGCCGAAGATGCGCACCCATTCGCCCATGTCGCCATGGCCCAAGAACGGAATGCCCGTGGCAATGAGCGCGTCCGACATATCCCGACGTGAGGACACGCGCAGGCGCTGGTCCTGCAGCCATGAGCCCCGGCCCTTTTCCGCCCAGAAGCTCTCATCCGTCATCGGATTGTAGACGAGTGCTGTGGTGACTTCCCGGCGGCCACCGGTCAGTTCCTCTTCCACCGCGATGGAGATCGCGAAATGCGGAATGCCGTGGAGAAAGTTTGTCGTGCCGTCGAGCGGATCGATGATGAAACGCGGTTTGTCCGGATTGTTGACGATTTCACCCGCTTCTTCGAACAGGAAATTCCAGTCCGGCCGCGCCTTGAACAACTCGTCATAGATGGTGCGTTCAGCCGCGATGTCGGCCTTGGATACGAAATCAGCCGGGCCTTTCCGGCTGACCTGCAGATGCTGCACTTCGTTGAAGTCGCGGCGCAACTTGCCACCGGCTTTCCGCGCGGCGCGTTCGATGACGGTCATGATACCGGAATGGGCTGGCACGATGGAATGTCCTTTGGTTTCAGGAAGCGGATCGCGGGCATCCTGAAGTGTAAACTAAAACACCGGTTGTGCTGAGCTTGTCGAAGCACTGCCCTTATAGAAGGACGGCCCTTCGACAGGCTCAGGGCAAGCGGATAACAGGGAGCGTTAGTCCGCGCGCTTCACATATTCCTGCGCATAGACGTCAACAATGATGCGCGTTCCAGCCGATATATGCGGCGGCACCATCACGCGGACACCATTGTCGAGCAAAGCAGGCTTGAATGAGGAAGAGGCTGTCTGGCCCTTCACCACCGCATCAGCTTCGACGATGGTCGCTTCCACCTGATCGGGCAACTGCACGGAGATCGGGCGCTCGTCATAAAGTTCAAGGACAACGTCCATGCCATCCTGCAGGAAGGCTGCTGCATCGCCGAGCATGTCGCGCGGCAGCGTAATCTGGTCGTAATTGTCCTTGTCCATGAAGACGAGCATGTCGCCGTCGACGTAGAGGTACTGGAAGTCCTTCGTGTCGAGGCGGACGCGTTCGACGGTCTCTGACGACCGGAAGCGGTTCTGGCTCTTGCGGCCATCAATCAGGTTCTTCAGTTCGACCTGCATATACGCGCCGCCCTTGCCCGGCTGCGTGTGCTGGATCTTCACGGCGCGCCAAAGGCCGCCTTCGAATTCAAGGATGTTGCCGGGACGAATGTCCACGCCGCTGATCTTCATGAGTCACCTGTACGAATTTGAAAGAGCGGACGCGCCACTAGCCCAAGCTGCCCGTTCCGGCAAGGGCCGGTCAGTGGCCCATCGCCTTCAAAAGGGCGGCAACGGCAGCTGTCTCTCCAGCGGGATCGTTCCAGACCGCGCCTGAAACCGCGATGAAGTCCGCCCCTGCTGCTACAAGCGGCGCTGCATTGGCCGCCGTAATGCCTCCAATGGCAACACACGGTATCGGCGAGACAACGGTCCACCAGCTCAAAATGCCGGGGTCCGCCTGATGCTGAACCTCTTTGGTCGTCGTTGGGTAAAAGGCGCCGAATGCAACATAATCTGCGCTTGCCTCCCCCGCTTCCATCGCAAAGTGACGGCTATTGTGACAGGTCACCCCGATTTGCGCGTCGCGGCCCAGCACATCGCGGGCTTCGCGCGGGTCACCATCGCCCTGCCCCAGATGCACGCCATCCGCGCCCAATCGTTTGGCAAGCGCAATGCTGTCATTGATGATGAAGGCGACATCCCGTTCTGCGCACAGCTTCTGGATCGGTTCAGCCATGAGCGCGATGGTATGTTCATCGAGCCCCTTCAGCCGCAACTGAAAGGCCGCAATTGGCCCCGCGTCGAACGCGGCCTTCAACCGGTCCGTGAAGGCCGCATCCATTGTGGGCGGCGAAACAAGATAGAGTTCGGCAGGCTCACGGTCTTCGCGCGCAAAGCGTTCAGCAAAGCCCTCGGGCACTTCGGGGAGTTCAAGATCATCCATGTCGGCGGCTATAGGGCGGTGGGCCCGCAAGTGTAAGCCCTTCCCAATTCCGCTCACCCTGAGCTTGTCGAAGGGCCGTTCTTACTTTTCACCTATGATGAAAGAAGGACAATCCTTCGACAAGTTCAGGATGAGCGGGTTAGTGTTTCAACTCTAAGCCGTCTTGCTGGTCGACGCCGTGTAGATGTCGCCAATCGCAGACCCAAGCGACGCATCAAATTCCGCGTCCGTCATCTGGTGACGCAGATCTTCCAGCAGCGCGCGGCTGAAGCTGGCGATGATGCCACGGTTCTTGGCGAGTTCAACGCATGCTTCAGGGCGCTTGAAGCCGCCCGATAGCGCCACAACGCGCAGGACGCGTGGGTGATCGACCAGCGCGTCGAAATGACCCGGTGTGACCGGCAGGCTGAGCTTGAGCATGACCTTGTCGGTGCCCGGCAAGGCATCGAGCGCCTTGATCATCTCGTCGAGCAGGATGGCGTCGCAATCGGCGCGTTCCGGGCTCTTGATGTTAATTTCGGGCTCCAGCATTGGGACGAGGCCACCGGCGAGCACCTGAAGACCGATCTCCACCTGCTGGTTCACGATGGCGGCAATACCTTCGCGGTTGGCAAGGTTGATGACCGAGCGTTCCTTGGTGCCGAAAACACCAAGCGCCTTGGACTTGGCCAGCAACGCGTCGAGTTCGGGCATCGGCTTCATCAGCTGGACGCCATTGGCTTCATCTTCCAGGCCCTTGTCGATCTTGATGAAGGGAACAACACCCTTGTCCCAAAGCGCAGCCGGCGTTGGCTTGCCACCGACCTGACCGTCCATCGTCTTTTCAAACAGGATGGCGCCGACAACCTTGTCACCCGTGAAGGCGGGCGAGGAGATAATGCGGCTGCGCATCTGGTGGATCAGCGCGAACATTTCTTCGTCGCCATGATAGGCGCTCTCTTCAATGCCATAGCCGAGCAGTGCCTTGGGCGTGGAGCCGCCGCTCTGATCAAGCGCTGCGATAAAGCCTTTGCCGCTGGCAATTTTTTCCATCATTTTCGGGTCTGTCATCTTCTTGTCCTTCGCTGCATTCGAATGCGGTGTTGTGCAAAAAACATCCCGGAAAACAGAGCCTTCCGGGATGATCGAATTAATCTTTCTGGAGCGCGGCCACGCCGGGAAGCACGCGGCCTTCCATCCATTCGAGGAACGCGCCCCCTGCCGTCGACACAAAGCTGAAATCACCGGCAACGCCCGCATGGTTGAGCGCAGCGACGGTATCGCCGCCACCCGCAACCGAAACGAGCGAGCCTTCTTTGGTAAGAGCAGCAGCCGTCCGGGCAAGCGCCACGGTGGCTTTGTCGAAAGGTACGGTCTCAAACGCGCCCATCGGGCCGTTCCAGACGAGCGTCCGGCAGGTCTTCAAAACATCCGCCAGCGCCTCAACAGCGGCCGGGCCGACATCAAGGATCATCTCGTCCGCCGCAACCTCATGCACGTTACATGTCCGCAGTGACGGCGGGTTGGCGGCAAATTCCTTGGAGACGACAACATCATAGGGCAGATGCACCGTGCATCCCGCCTTGTCCGCCGCGTCGAGAATGTCTTCAGCGATGCCTGTCAGGTCATGCTCACACAGCGACTTGCCGACATCAATGCCGCGCGCAGCGAGGAAGGTGTTGGCCATGCCGCCGCCGATGATCAGATGATCAACGCGCTCGACAAGGTGCTTGAGCACATCAAGCTTGGAGGAAACCTTCGCACCGCCGACAACCGCTGCGACCGGCTTTTCAGGCGAGCCCAGCGCCTTTTCAAGCGCCTTTAGTTCGGCTTCCATCGACCGCCCGGCAAAAGCCGGCAGAACATGGGCCAGCCCTTCGGTCGAGGCATGGGCGCGGTGCGCGGCAGAGAAGGCGTCATTCACATAAAGATCGCCAAGGCTGGCGAAGCGTTCGACCACGGCTGGATCGTTCTTTTCCTCGCCGCCGAAGAAGCGGGTATTTTCAAGCACCGCAATATCGCCATCGGCCAGCGTGGCCACGGCGGCCTTGTCCCCCTCCCAGTCAATATAACGGACGGGACGGCCAAGGACGTGCGAGAACGGCGCGACGACCTTTTTCAGCGAAAACTCTTCAGATGGCTGGCCCTTGGGACGTCCGAAATGGGCGAGGACCAAAACCTTGGCTCCGCGATCGGCCAGTTCAAGGATCGTTGGGGCGGCGGCACGAAGACGTGTGTCGTCGGTGACCTGACCGTCGGCCATCGGCACGTTGAGGTCTTCGCGGACAAGCACACGCTTGCCTGTCAGATCGCCCATATCGTCGAGGGTTTTGAACGTCATGATAATCCGCCCCTTTGTTGTCACCCCCGCGAAAGCGGGGGTCCATGACCAGCTTTGCCGAAACGCTCGCAGACTGGTGGTTGTGGATTCCCGCTTTCGCGGGAATGACATCTCGATTTAGATCAGCTTTGCCATCACGCCGGCCGTGTCGACCATGCGGTTGGAGAAGCCCCATTCGTTATCGTACCAAGACAGCACGCGGACGAGCTTGCCATCGATGACGGCCGTTTCGAGGCTGTCGATGGTTGAGCTGTGCGCGTCATGGTTGAGATCGATCGAAACGAGCGGCTCATCGGTGTAGCCAAGCACGCCCTTGAGAGGACCTTCGGCAGCGGCCTTCAGCAGCGCGTTGACTTCTTCCTTGGTCGTGTCGCGCTTTGGCGTGAAGGTCAGGTCAACGACCGAGACATTCGGCGTCGGCACGCGGATGGCGGAGCCATCAAGCTTGCCCTTCAGTTCAGGAAGCACTTCGCCCACGGCGCGGGCAGCACCCGTTGTCGTCGGGATCATCGACATGCCCGCGGCACGCGCACGGCGCGGATCTTCGTGGATCTGGTCGAGGATCTTCTGGTCGTTGGTATAAGCGTGGATCGTCGTCATCAGGCCACGTTCGATGCCGATGGCGTCGTTCAGAACCTTGGCGAAGGGCGCAAGGCAGTTGGTGGTGCACGACGCGTTGGAAACGATCTTGTGATCGCCCGTCAGCTTGTCATGGTTGACGCCGAAGACGACCGTGAGATCAACTTCCTTGCCGGGTGCCGAGATGAGGACGCGCTTGGCGCCTGCATCCAGGTGCTTCTGGCCACCCGCACGGGTCGTGAAGAAGCCCGTGCACTCCAGCGCAATGTCGATGCCGTTGGCCGCATGGGGAAGGTTGGCGGGGTCACGCTCGGCTGTCACATGGATGCGCTTGCCGTTGATGATCAGGTCATTGCCATCGACTTCGACCGTGCCATGGAACGGGCCGTGGACCGAATCCCGCTTGAACAGAAGGGCGTTCGACTTGGCATCGGCGAGGTCGTTGATCGACACCAGCTCAAGGCCACAATCCGGGCGCTCCAGAATGGCGCGCGCCACATTGCGCCCGATACGTCCGAAACCGTTGATGGCAACCTTCGCCATGTCCATTCTCCTTAGTTGGCAAGTTTCTCAAGGATGCGGGGAACGATCTTATCGACCGTCAGCCCAAAATAGTCGTAAAGTGCGTCCGCCGGTGCCGAAGCGCCGAAGCGGTCAATCCCGATGTTGATACCATCGAGACCGGTATAGCGTTCCCACCCCATCGTCACGCCCGCTTCGATTGAAACAATCAACGCATCGCGCGGCAGAATGTCGGCCTTATAGGCAGCGGATTGCGCGTCAAACAACTCCGCGCACGGCATCGACACGACATCGGCACCAATCCCCTGTCCTTCCAATGACTTGGCGACATTCACGGCGATTTCGACTTCGGAACCGGTCGCAACCAGCACGATCTTGCGGGCAGAATCAGCAGCCTTCAGGCGATAAGCACCCTTGGCCGAGCGGTTCGACGCTTTGGTCCAGCCTTCATCGCCTGCTCCGCGCAACTGCGGCAGGTTCTGGCGTGACAGGGCGAGCACAGAGGGCGTGCCCGTCGTTTCGAGCGACAGCGCCCAGCATTCGGCCGTTTCGATGACGTCGGCAGGACGATAGACGTTGAGATTGGGGATCATGCGCAGCGACATGACATGTTCCACCGGCTGGTGGGTCGGCCCATCTTCGCCCAGCCCGATGGAATCGTGCGTCATGACATAGACGACCTGCGCATGCTGCACCGCGCTCATGCGGATGGCGTTGCGGCAATAATCCGAGAAAACGAGGAACGTGCCGCCATAGGGCACAACGCCGCCGTGCAGCGCCATACCGTTCATG
>Ga0114968_10000011_pt1 | contig 195071 bp, 225 predicted proteins | sample M_130807_EF_Meta_FD_87020 | JGI IMG/M metagenome (GOLD analysis project Ga0114968, IMG submission 87020) | Freshwater microbial communities from Lake Montjoie, Canada to study carbon cycling - M_130807_EF_MetaG | ecosystem: Environmental > Aquatic > Freshwater > Lake | place: Lake Montjoie... | reverse complement strand
GGAAGATCATTCTCCCGGAGGCTATGACGCCTGAAGAGCTGGCTGAATTCGGCCCGGGCTGGCTAACTAAATAACAGCCAAAACCCGGGTATATTAAGTGTAGAACTATAGCTGTTCGCACAGGCAGCGTCCTCAGTGACTGAAAGACGGGCGATCCTTGGCCCGAAGGTATTGCGTGAGACACCACGCAAGTGAAATACCTGTCACGTGAGGTCGAAAGCGGAAGGAGGAAATGTTGAGGGCCGCAAGCTCTCCGTGGTGGCGTGTGAAGCCGCGCAAAATACATTTCCAAGCGCCCCGGACCGCTAGCTCAAAACATGATGCTAGAGGAGGGTTCGGTGCCGGTAATCAATCCGGCCATGTTCCGAGCATTAATTCTTCTGTGAAGTGTCGTGCATGCAACGCGACATCAACAGCAGAATCGCTCCTGTGTTTGGTAGGCATACCGAATACAGAGTGGGCATGTAGCTTAAAGGACTAGACGTGCCGGGAGTTGGAAGACGTATTGCGGGTTTGCCCCCGTAATGCTGCGCTTCCCTGCGGACGTTGCCTGTGCTGACAGTTTGGGTTCTTTCGTGTCCGGCTCAAACCCGGCCCTCTCTATCGCAGGAGAGTATTGAACCGCCGGGGAATTGCGAATAACCCGGCAATTTGATTTTTAACTGCAGCAACTTCGCTGTGGTTCGCGTGATTGGCGTGTAGCACCAATCGAGGAGAAAGCCGTGTAACATGAAAACGGATGATCCCCCGGCCAATGGCCGGAAGAGAAGAAGTGTCGGTTACCGGCCATTGGCCGGGGAGAGTTGGGCGGGTACCTACCGCGCGCCGCAAGCGCACAAGCAGGCATGCCGTGAAGGCAAAAGGAACGCAATCACGGAGGTAACTCCGTGGTAGCGCGTTTCTTTTAGCTATCAGAGCCCGATCTAAATATCAGGCAAAAAGCGGGCATATACAGTAATAGCAGTAGCTATCTGTTTTCTTCACTCTTTACAAAAGGAACTCGCTATGGAAAACGTTACTACTCCCGTCGCCGCTCTTGTCGAAGCCATCGAGAAGATGCTGGCCGATCCTACGGTGCTCTCCATTCCCGGCGAGTACCTGACGGACGGCCCGGCGGAAGATCTTCACGACGTCGTGAACGAGGTGTCGAACTTCTTCGCGCCCGAGGCGTTGATCAAGCCCAACGGCCACCCGAACTTCGACGCGCACCGTGAGTTGGCTGCGGCTGGCTACACGGTCAGCTGTGGAGAGCGGGATTCGTTCGGTTGGCTGACGGGCGTTATCACAACGCCCAAGGGACTGATCGTCTATGGATAAACCCATAGACATCATCGCGTCAATGTTGTCGCACGCGGTGAAAACGGCAGACAACAAGCAAGCACTGATCGTAGTGCTTGCTGTCATGGCCAAAGTGATTACAGAGCTGCCCGGCGACAACTCGGCGTTGTTAGAGTGGGTAGCGCAATCTACAAAGCGTTTCACAAAGTAGTTCTCGATTTATCTTCACATAGGAGTGTTTATGTACACCGTTTGGATTCATACCAGCCCCTGCCACAAGACGAAGTCAGGAACCATCAATGTTTACAGCTGGGTTCCGGCGATTTCCGTCATCAGCGGGCTTTCTCTCGCTGATGCGGTGGCTGTCGTCCGCACCTTCAAGGACGCCGTCGTCAATCGCGACGACGTCACGGACATGATGCGGGGCGGCAACGTCACTGCGTCCTGCCATGACGTTTTCGCCACGCTTGACGGCGTGAGCGATGAGCGCGCTATGCAGAGCGTGATAGATCTCGACGAGCTGTACCGCAAGGAGCAGCACGTCGGGGTTTAGCACGACGGTAAAACTCGTCGGCAGCTGAGGGCGACGGCCTCAGCAAAGCTTCGGCTTTTTTTAGCTATCAGCGCTATTCGTCGTCGGGATCTATCTCGCCGAACATGTGATCGAAGACGCCAGACATGAAGTCGTTTTCCATCTCGGCCATGGCGCACCTCGTGAGATTGGGACATAGATATCTTAATCCAGTTGAGAGTGACTGACAAAACGCTAAAAATGCACCTCTGACTGCCACTCCACGGCAGTCAATCTTCAGCGCATCACCGTAAATGCCTGTCAATAATGGACTTAGAGCGTCTGACCAATAGTTGCGCGCTCTAAATCCAATAATCACAACACTTTACGTCACGCGGCTCATGAACTCTGACTAGTTTGGGTCAGAGTTGGAACAAAAACGTTCCAACCTCTCGGTGTTTTTACCTAGAGAGCGTTCCAACTTGCCCTGAAAATCAGGCATTCTCAATTTCGCTCTTCAGTCGCTCTTCAGCGGCGCAAAAACACTGTGGTTTAAATCACAGTGACTGCCACCAGACGGCAGTCATGGTTTCTCAGTTTCTCAACCCGTTTTTCAACCCGTTTTTCATCCGCTTTTCAGAGTGCGCGCCGGGTATTCTCAGTTTGGGCTCTGATATCTAAAAAAAAACCAAGCGCGCAGCTGTATTTGGCTTTTCTCAGAGCTTGTGCGAAGATATCTAAATCAGCTTGGGAGCTAATGCAGAGCTATGCCATTCAGGTCAGAAAAGCAGCGTAGGTTTCTCTGGGCCGAGCACCCAGATATCGCCAAACGCTGGGCGCGCGAGTATCCGAATCAGAAGAATCTGCCGGAATACGCGCACAAAACCAAAGAACCGTCTGAAACTAAAGACTCAGAGAAGTCTAAGGAGGCTGGTGTGGCTGCGAGTGTTACAAAAAATTATACAAGCGTCAAAAATACCGTTGTTAACTACGTAGCGGCTCTTACAGCCAAATATGCGAACTCTGCTGCCGTCCCTGTAGAGGTTCCCCACTGCGATAAGCCCACGTCTGCAGGGGATGAACACGTCAGTCTCAAGGGTCCAGATCAAGAGGGGCAGTTATTGGGTCAGTTATCTAAAGAACAGCAAAAACCCCCTGTAAATGAGACATTACGTAAGTTAGCAGTAGTGTTATCGCAGGTGATACAGCAGGGGATTGCAGACGAAGAAGCAGCGGCGCAGGGCCAACAAGCAGCCCCAGTGCCCCAGAATGTTAACTTACAACAATACGCCCAACCAGCTTCAGCAACCCCTCTTCCAATGGGTGCGCAACAGGCTCAGGCCCAGCAAATGCAGGCTGTTATGCCACAAGCGCCGGCCCAAGCACAGGCTCCGGCAGCTCCCGCCCAGCCGCAGAAAGTAGCCAATGTATCGCCCATGCCGGCAGGCCCACAGGCTACGTCACCAAGCGCGCCGCCAGTTGGGAACAAGGGCGGCATCAAGCCTATTAAACCTATGGCGCCCAAGGGTAACAGCCCGATGTTTAATCCCATTCAATCGTTTGGCGGGCTGAGCACTAGTGGCGTGATCAATGGCAACGCTGGCTTGGGTGTAACAAACTCGCCTGAGAAGTCAGCTGGTTCTCCCGCATGGCAGCGCAGTGCTGGGAAGAACGAAGAAGGCGGCCTGAATGCCAAGGGCAGGGCTAGCTATAACAAAGCGACAGGCGGCCATCTCAAAGCGCCCGTGACTGAAAAGCACCCCACAGGCAAAGCCAAGGCCCGTAGACATTCTTTCTGTTCGCGTATGTGCGGCATGAAGAAGCACGAGACTGGTAGCGCGACAGCTCACGACCCAGACTCGCGCATAAATAAGTCCCTGCGCAAGTGGAACTGCAAGTGCTCTAGCGCGATGCAGTTCGGCGTCTACTTGGGTCGCATTGGCCAGTAGGCTGGTTTAGCTATCTAAATACTCCGCCAGTTCCGGGCATATTACCTGATACCCAATATGTGGTGTATTGGGAATGCCCGGGACTCTTTTCTTTGCGGAGGTTCGAGATGAGTTACGAAATCGGTCCAGACGTTTCGGCTATGTTTCCAGAAGATAGCCCAACGACAATCGACGGCAAAATTGCCGAGCTGCAGCGGTTGACGGCGTTTCTGGCGAATACGTTAAAAGCCGCGTTTGAGCGCGTTGAAGCCGCTGAAACTATTGCAGTCAAGCAAGCCGAGATGCTTAGTCGGCTGCTGGGCGTTCTTGAAACGCAAATGCAAAACAACAGCTTGATCCACGAACGGCTCAACAGGCTGGAAGGAGTACAGGAATGAACAGCCTGAAAGTGCACAGCGCGCCTACGTATGACATCGACCTGAACGACTCGCCAGAACTACGCTGGCGAAAGTTCTGTAAAGCTGAAGGGGATAACATCCACAGCATCCTCGCCGACATAAACAAATATGTCGACGAAGATTTGCTAGGGCACTTGTATCCGCCTATCAGGAGCCTTGTGAGAACACTTGGCTCTGGCGCCGGCTGGTTCGCCCATACTGTCTCAGACATGATGTACGGCGAAGAGTACACGGCGGAGATTCAGGGTATAGCTAAGTATGCAGAGGTGCCCCTAGGCGACCTCATGCTTGGCAATCTCATCTACGACTTAACGAGTCTTAGTGAGATGTACGGGTGCGGGTGTTCGAGCGCCAGCTTGGATATCAGCGGGTCACCCGTACTGGTTCGTAACATGGACTGGGTAACGCCCCGGTCCACCGGGAAGCACACCCGGCTTATCCGGTTTCACAGAGGAAACAACTCATATACCTCTGTGGGCGTTACTGGCATGGTGGGCGTGGTTTCAGCGATCTGCTCCCAGTGGGCAGTCACTGTAAACCAAGCGCCCACTGTTAAGACGGTCAGTTGGCTGGGTTGTTTAAACCCCGTTGATCTGTTTCGCTGGCCTGTGCTTCAACGAGTACGGGCCGTGTGCGACAGAATGACGGACTATAACAACACGGTGCTGGGGTTGCGTTCCCAGCCCGTAATGGTTCCGTTCTTTGCGCATGTCGTTGGCAAAGAAGCGATGCAGCACTGTGTCGTCGTGCATACAGGCGAAGACACATTTCTGCGGAGCGGGCACAAGAAGAACGCCAAGCTTGTGCAGACGAACCATTACATAACCAACAGGCTCAAGAAGCATAATCCCGAGAACGGCGAGGATTATGTCTGGGATACGTACACCCGCCACGACGCTCTGCATAAGCGCGTCAGGACGGAAACGCCCCAGAACGTGGTGGCAGCCCTGAACTTACTTAAGGGCGCAGATATCACCACGGAAGACACCATGCAGCAAATGCTGCTATGGCCAGCCCGTGAAACGATGGTTCTGAAGACCCGGGACGGCTGATATCTAAATAAAAGCCAAAAACCGGGTATATACAGTGATGATCCTAGGTGTTGGCGTGAATGTGTTATTCATGCCCCCGCACGGCTGTACGGGTTCCGCTACAGCGTTTTCTGTGACAGAAAGAAAGAGAGTTTCTTTATGGCTACTGCAACTGCCCAGCGCGTCAAGGTCAGCAAGGTTTCTGGTTCGGCTCGCCGTCGTGCCAAGCCCCTCACCAAGGCCGACGTTCAGCAGATCGTCGACGAGGCGGTCTACATGAGCAATCCGCTCGTGCAGATCTACAACGGCAGCGCGGCTGTCGTCAGCGGTGTTTACTCGGCTACCACCACCACGTTTCAGAACATCTACGACTCGCTGGCCCACGTGGCTGGTCAGGTCTGGGTGTTTCTGGGTCAGGTGTACAGCACGGTGATCGAGTACACCACGGCGGTCCTGCACTGGATCGGCGAGCAGATCGTGTATGCGTACGGCGCCACTCGTAAGGCGCTGGAGTACGTGTACGAGTTCGTCGGCAGCATGACGGTCGACTGGATCGCCGTCAATGGCCACGTCGTCAACCTGTTGGCTGCTGCGGCGGCCTTCGGTGTGGCCGTGACCACCGGTGTTGTCGTCGGCGCCGGCATGGCGTCGCTGGCCACTGGGCTTGTTGGCGCTGGAACCGTGGCGAAGGTCACGGGCATCCTGTTTGCGGCCATCACCGCCAACTGTGTTGCCCCGGTGGCGTACACGCTCTTCCAAGCCGGCATCTCGCGCGAGGAAATCGCCGAGGCGCTGACCGAGGCTGAGAAGAAGGCTGCTGTCACGGTAAACGCCGTGGCGGTCATGCCCGCTACTTGCTAGTCCTCCTACGGCTGGCATAAAGACTCGCGCATGCCCCTTCGGGGGCCTCTGCGCGTTTCTTTTAGCTATCAGCGCTTTTAGGTTAAAATGACCGACTGTATACTCACGGGGTATACATCTTCAGGAGCATGTGTTATGCCGGCTGACAACCAAGACCAGAAGCGCCCTATTGATTTCAGGCCCGCGGGCGCTGTGGCTGGCGCTGCACTGCCAGCGAAGAGTCTCTGGGATTACGTTCGGCACGACTACCCGGCCTATAAAAAGCTGCTCGAAGCGGCTGAAGATGCCACAACAGCCGATGGGCATGTCGACGTGGCCAAGGTGCTCAGGACGATCAAGCCGGGCGACTACGGCATCTCTGGGTTACAGGGCAGCACCGACCCGTTTACCAATGTGCTTGTGCATGGCTCGTTCGGCGCTTCAGGCGGTCCGGGCGCGCATGGCCAGATTGCCGGGCCCAATGTCAAAGCCCACCATAGTGTGTCCCGCACACCCAAGGGCGAAATGCCGCCGGATCTCGCGTTTCTGCGCAACGACCGCGGCGACTTGTTCTCAGACATAGAAGCGAAAGATCCCAAGCGGTTCCTAAACGCATCAAACCGCGGCTATGAGTGGGCAGACGACGGGACGGCCGGCACTGATACATACGGTAACACGAAAGAGCGGCTTCGGGGGCGCGCCAAAGAGCTAGCGCCGCTTCAAAAGCGCCAACGGGCGTGGGAGGCGTATGACAAAAGCACGAGTAATGCCAAACCACCCAAAGACCCGCGGCTCAGCACGGAAGAGTTAGCTAAATTACAAAGGCTTCAAAAGCTTAGAAGCACGTCGGTGAGAGACTTCAAGAAGTTTCTGTCGCGGCCCGAGTTGCAGCAGTTTGCTGAACCCAAGACGCCTACTGGCAAAGCCGATGACTTCCTCTCTAGCGTGCGTAGCGATGTTACAGCCAAGCACCCTGCAGCCATAGAAGCTGCCAATAACGCCAAACGGCAGAAGATCAAGTCGCTGGCTGACTTGTTTGGCGAGAAGTACAAGAACAACCCGCGCATGAAGGCGCTGTCTACAGACTTAATGAAACAAGTGGATCAGGTCGGTGTGCCCGGCCCGGCGCCAGCGCGTTCTGCTATCTTTAAGCCCAAGAAATTCGAGACGTTTGTGCCGACTGTGTTACACGGCGGCATGAACACGGGCCGAACGAACATGACACCGCTCGAAACGCTTGGGTTTCGCGGCCTTGACTTCGTTGACGGGCCATTCAGTCCGAAGCAATGGCGCGCATACCAGAAAGACCCGTCGGCTGGGTATGGCTGGTCGCTGTTAATGAAAGAGCTGCGCAATCAGCCGGCGGACTATGCCGCTGACGTAGCGCGAGCCAAGATGCGCCCCGGCAGCATGTACGTTCCCGAGGCTGACAACGTATACAAACATACGATTCTTGAGGGCTCACGATTACATCCCCGCGGGCACTACTATGGTCCCAAGGGCACACTCTGGTTGCGTCCAAAAGGCCCTGATGTTGGCGGCGCGTTAGATCCGCTCTTGAAAGCCGAAGGGCTCAAGGGTTACGCGATCGGGAATGCTGGCTTGGGCGCTATCGGTGAGATTACTGGCCTGTCGAATCTCGCAAAATACATTCCGGGGTTCAATAAGAATGTGAACACATGCGACGGGCATATGTGTGGGTCGTTCCCGGCGACTGTATACGAAGCGCTGGGTAAAACAAAGAGCAAGTTCCCGAATGCCATCACGCTGCCCAACAGAGTAGCTATCTCTGGCGAGTTTGAGCCGCTGCTGGCAACGAATAAGCAGCTCTTGCTCAAGCAACTTCGCATGGCCGGCGGTAGGCGTGCGCTCTTAGGTGCTGGCGCCATGGGTTTGATGGGCGCTGCTGGCTATAAAGCCACTGGTGCTATTCAGAATGCTGCTCGCAGCGCTATGCCAGCTCCTGCGCCTGTACCCACCCCGACACCCAGCGCTATGCCTAGCTTCAAGGGCATGGGCAAGTACGCACCAGCACTTGCACTTGGTGCTGGTGGCGCTGCAGCCCTCGCAGCAGCCCATGCGTGGGGCAGGTCGAGGCGCAAGAAACCCGACAACGAGCTAGGCGCAGCCCCGGCGTAAAGTTATCAATATCAGCGGCCCATACCCTAGACTGATACGTAGGAAGTTAACTTATGCGTGACTTTTTAACGGGGGTATTGGCATGGATGCTGCAATTATTATTCTCCGCCGCGTGCTTCTGATCTTTCTCTGCCTAGCGGGTGTGTCAGGCGGGCCCATTACAGCCGGCACTCGCGATCCCGAAACTCCCGACGAGAAGTACGTCGAGTTTGGCAAGAAGTTCCCGTTTGTGCGCAGAATCAGGGCCGAAGAGCGCGCCCCCAAAGACCCCAAAGCTATTCATGTCTTCTACGGCTCCGCAGTGATGATTCGCCCACACTGGGTGCTCACTGCCGCGCACGTCTTAATCGACGTCGCGCAGCCCACTATTCTTGGCGACGAGCTGGATCCGACAGAATACCCCATCCAGCACACGATCTCGCACCCCTTGTTTGACGACGGCAAGAACGGGTACTACGACATCGCCCTGTGCTATTCAGCGAAAGACTTGGGGTTAACGTTCTATCCAGCGCTGTACACAGAGACAGACGAGCTGGGCAAAGAGGCTACTATGGCCGGCTTTGGCTTTCAGGGCACGTTTCATACGGGCATGGCAGAGCAAGACGGCAAGCGTAGGGCTGGAAGTAACAAGATTACGAGCCTAGAGCGCTCTGTCTTAGTGTGTGACCCCAGCATGTACCAGAAAACAGTGCTGGAGTTCTTAATTACCCCCGGTGATTCTGGCGGCGGCTTGTTTATAGGTAACAAACTAGCTGGAATACACTCGTTTCTCATGGCCAAAGACGGCAAGCCCAACGGAACGTACACAGACGAGTCGGCGCATACCCGTGTTAGTTTGTACGCGGATTGGGTAGAATCACAGATCGAGCAATACGAGCTAGCCAAGCAGGCGCGGGCCACCGAAGGCCAGACGCCTATTCTCGACGCTGTACAGTGAGCGGAAACGCACCCATGCCTGATCTGGATAAAGATATCATTGCGCAGGCGGCTGGCAGTGCGTGGGAGAAGGGCGCCAAGACGTTCTATCACGGCTCAACAACGCCCGGTTTAACTACGCTGAAAGCCCAGCAGCCAAATATGGGCGGCGCTGGTGTCTACGGCACTGATAATTTGGACTGGGCTGCGCTGTACGCATTAGCCAAAGATCGCAAGGGCATGGCTGTTATTGGCGGCGCAAACCCCAAGCTGCTCATCTACAAAAACAACGCGCTGCTGCCCGAGGGCGATGTATACGAGTACGATTCTGACCAATATTCTGCGCCGCCCGAAAGCGATCCGAATCTTGGCTGGTCTGTGCCACACGATGTCACGCCCACGAAGACGCACAAAGTAAAACTCACTGACCACATGCGTAACATCGAGCAGTTTGATGACAAGGACGCACTGCGCAAACGGTTTGCTGAGTTAGCTGGCAAAGCGTGGGCAAAGCACGCTGCTGCCGATGTTCCTGTCCTCGATTCGCGAACTGCGGACATCGCCGACAAGTTTCAGCCAGACTACACGCCTGAGCAGCTTGAGAACTTGGGCGTGTACGACGCGCTGTATAGAAACCAAGGCCCCAGATTGGCTAGTCTGGGCGAGTGGAAGCCCGAGTGGGTGTCAAAGCATGACCCGAAGGGCTGGGCGCAGTGGTATAAGCGCTACTCAGCTGGCCGGCGCATCCCAGAAGAAGACGAACGGCAGATTAAGCGCTGGTCTAGCTTCAAAGCGCGACACGGCGGGCCCTTTGTGAGTAATCCAACACCACGTAGAGGCTGGGCTTTACGCAACTGGGGAATCGACCCTGCGAAATTGGTTACTAACGACGCGCGAAATGGTGTAGTAGAGATGCTAGACGACTACCAGCGCAAAGCTATGCAGAAGTACGTGGCTGAAAAGCAAGCTGATTTGCTTCCAGAAGTCCAGTTACAACCCCACCAGCAAAGAATAGCTGACGAAGTCACAGAAGACGAGCCCCGCATGCTTGTCTATCACGGCTTGGGTAGTGGCAAGTCTCTTTCTGCATTAGCTGCCGCAGAAGCCGCCAAGAAGAAGTTCGGCGGTACTTACGGCATCGTGGCGCCTGCTAGCTTGAAGGGCAACTTCGAGAAAGAGATCAAGAAGTTCACAACTGGCTCTGATCCCGAGGTCATGAGTTATACGGGGCTGGGGCTGGGCAAGAAATTCCAAGAGCAGCCCAGCACGCTCATCATGGACGAGGCCCATAGATTACGTAATCCCAACGCTGCTAGCTCCCAAGCCGCTGCGCAAGCTGCTGCAGCCGCTAAAAGACTCTTGCTGCTCACTGGTTCGCCTGTTACCAATGAGCCCAGCGACATGGCTAATCTCTTGTCGCTGATTCATAACAAGCAGATCACGCCTGAAGAGTTTAACAAGCAGTACGTAGGCCAGAAGACAGTGTGGCCGGGGATTATGGGCTGGCTCAGGGGCGCGCAGCCGGGTGTCAAACCAGTTGTCAAAAACGAAGCTGGCCTAAGAAAGCTTCTTGCTGGCCACGTAGACTATCAGCCCAGCAAGACACCAGAAGGCGTGAACATCAACGAGCAGACAGTGCACGTACCACTGAGTGCAGAACAGCAGAAGATCCAGAAAGCTATTCGCACGAAGATTCCGCCGGGATTCTTATGGAAGATCGACCATGAGTTCCCGCTGTCGCGCGAAGAGCTGGCCAAGCTAAACTCTTTTATGTCGGGCATGCGCCAAGTGAGTCTCTCCACGCAGCCATTCAGGGTAGACAAAGACCCGAGCAAAGCGTTTACGCAGAGCGCCAAGCTTCAAGCTGCATTTAATAACCTGCAGAAAGAACTGCAGACAGACCCACGCAAGAAAGCCATCATCTACTCGAACTTTGTAGAGTCTGGCTTAGCCCCGTATGCCAGCGCGCTAGAGAAAGCCAAAGTCCCGCACGGGTTCTTTCATGGCGGCGTGACACCCAAGGCCCGCCAAGCCGCTGTCGATGCGTACAACGCCGGCAAGCTCAGAGCGCTCCTTATTGGCCCCGCTGGCGCCGAAGGGTTGTCGACCAAGGGCACCAGTCTTATCCAACTTTTAGACCCGCATTGGAACGAAACCCGTAGCCAGCAGGCGCGTGGTCGTGGGTTACGGTTTGACTCTCATGTTGGGCTGCCAGAGGAACTCAAGAACGTCGCGGTACAAAGATATCTAAGTAGCTCGGAAGACCCCAGTGTGTTGGGCAGGCTCATGGGCTACAAGCGCGAACGCACTGGCGACGAAGTATTGGCTCATTTAGCCAATGAAAAAGAGCAAGTCAACGAAGAATTCAGGCGTATTCTGCGCGAAGAGGGCAGCAAGAATCACGAGCCAGAGAAGCTTGCGGCTGTATTTAACTCCATGCCGTTACAGAGCGAACGGTTGAAAGCCCGCCTGAAGAAATTGAAATTGCGCCCGAGCAATGTTAAATTGGTGGCACAAGCACCAGCTACTTCAAATGGCGGGGCTGACGACTCAACAGCCGATAAATCCAACGCGTAATTATTTACGGAGCTGATCTATGTCCCAATCCAGTGCCATGAATAGTTCGCTCAACTATGACCTGCTGAAACAAGCGCAGGCGCATCTGAAGACAGCAGCTGAGCCGGGTTCGCTTCCGTTGGGTCGCTCACAGGTACCGAAGGCGCAGTTTGATCAGATGCGTCAGCAGCAGCTGCAGCGCAACCCGCAGCCGCAATCAATGCTGCAGAATGTGCTGGCTCAAGGTGGCGGCAATGGTTGGAAGGCTCCGGGAACGGTGCCAGCCGTGTCGTATAACACTGGCGCTGGCGCTCCTGCTGAACCAATTGCTGCCAAGCCGCCTGTGGCCACACAATCTGGGCCGAAACCGGCAAACGGTTGGCGGCAGGCGACGATGATTCCAGACATGTCAGTAACCTCTGGTAACGGCGCAGTTGCTGCCCCGAAGCCTGCGGCACCCGTCGCACCCAAACCAGTGAGCCCCGCCAATACGCAACTCGTTGCTATGCAAAAGTCGCAGCCAGAGATGCACCCGTCTGACCAAGCTAAGGCTATCTTCGCCCAAGTCAATCAGCGTCGCCGTGACGCAGCGTTTGGTCGTGGCACGTTTTCTGCCGCTGAAGAAAAGTCCATGATGGATCAGGGCAACAAGCTGCTTAACCAGAGCAACACCATGCGCAACGCGCCGGGATATAAGCCAGACGTGAAGAGCATGCACCCGCGTGACCAAGCTGACCGGCTGCGTATTCAACTCAATCAGCAACGCAGTGCAGCTGGCGGCGAAGTAGCACAGGCACCGCAAGTAATGCGTCGGCTCAATCAGTTCAACGCCGCAGCTGACGCCATGCCAGCCCCTAAGATGCCCGGCAACATGAGGATCCCGGGCAAGCCGCAACAGATGCCCGCTGGCCCGATGCCGTCAATGCCGAAACAGCAAGATACTCCCGGCCCTATGTTTGCCAAATTGTCGGCGGCGAATCAGTTCGTTATGTTCGGCGCTTACATAGGTCAGCTGGCGCGCTAATTACACAGCAGGAATTTTGCCATGCCGCCGTTTAGACTACTGACAAGTCTTGGCGCTAATCTTTCGCCGGAACTTCTATTGTCTCGTCGAAAGTTAATGGAAAAAATTTTTGCGCATGTAACGGCCAGAAAAATGCAAAACGCGGTTCAAGCAACAGGTGACAGAATGGCTATGACTCCACAGCAGTTTGGCATGCACGTTGGCAAGCAAATGGGCAAGCAGGCTTTGTTCGGCCCCATTGGCGCCGGGCTGGGAGTTATCACATCGCCGGAAGGCCATCGCATGGAAGGCGCAGCTCGTGGTGCTGTCAAAGGCACGGGAGCTGGGCTAGGCGCGCTGGCTGGCACGCCGCTAGGTGTATTAGCGATGTCGCTGTTGCTCAAGGGCAGAGGCCGCAAAATCCCGCTGAGTGGAGCAGCTAACCCGATGCGCCGACCGATGCCATTTACGCAAAATCAGGTTAACAGGCAAAACTTAGGCAGAGCGTTAGCCACGCTGGGTCTTGGTGTGCCTGCCGGCGCTACTGTTGGCGGCGTGGGCGGTTATGCTGCCACGAGCGCTGTACTTGGCAAACCGAGCTGGGAAAGCACTAAATAATCTCTGCCGACTATCTTCTCCCGGCCCTGTATACTAGGGGTTACTGGCACGGAAGCCACCGGGAGATTTAGAGCATGGCCGCTCGATTTAGATATTATCAGGCCCTTCTCCGCATGCTCAAACAGGACTGCCCCGCGGCATTTCCTGTGAGTGTGCGCCGTGTGAAGCTCTCCAAGCTAGAGGGCCGCTGCTGGAAACACGGCAAGAAGTTCCACATCCAGATTGACCGGGCGCTGGACGAAGGCCGGGCCATGGACGTGCTGATCCATGAGTGGGCGCATGCTCGGGCGTGGAACCACATGCTGGACGAGGCCAAAGATGACGCCGCGTTCAATAAGTTAGCGCACGATCCGGCATGGGGTGTGGCGTATGCTGAGATTTACGTCCAGTATGAGCGGCATTTCACGCACGCTGCTTCAATGCAGTGATATGCCATGCAGACACCCGACACATTTAACTGGACCACGGCCGGGCTTGTATTTATCACGTACATCCTGATCGACGTGCTCTATGCGTGGTACATCATCGCGGTGGGCAAGCGGCAGGAAGTGCAGGCAGCCGTGGCCAGCTCGCTGTTGTATAGCCTTGCGGCCTATGGCGTGCTCACATACTCGCGTAACATTGTTTACATCGCGTTTTTAGCCGCGGGGGCTTTTTTGGGCACGTACATCATTGTGAAGCTCAAGAAATGACGGCCCCAAGGCCGATGTCACGGGAGAAACTCCTACAGTACGGCAAATGCTGTGGGAACAAATGTAAGAACTGCCCATATGTGCCCAAGCACAAAGCGGGCAGCAAAGAAGTCGGGGCGCCACATGCAACAAATCGTGACGGGGCATGAGCCTATTGGCCTGCGCTTGTACGGCGAGTTTATTACGCCTACCGAAGAGCAGCACTTGATTGCGCGGTGTAGCTCAGGCGCACCCCATAACGCCCAACCCCGGGACACAAACAGGCAGAGCGTCCGGCGCTACGGCTCGGACAAGTCATACGGCTCGTACATGCTAGCCGACACTATCCCAGCCTACTTACAAGCGCTGTGCGACAGATTACTAGAAAACAAGCTCGTCAGTGTGCTGCCCGATTCTGTTTCTATTAACGAATATTTACGGGGCCAGAGCATTGCGCTTCATATTGATAACCCCGCCAGTGGGCGCATTGTCACTGTATTGAGCGTCGAGTCACCGGCCACAATGATATTTGTACGGGACCAAGCGCGCTTTGCTATTGAGTTACCGCCCCGAAGTCTTGTCCAATTACATGACGAGATTCGCACTGAGTGGCAGCACGCTATCGAGCCAGTTGTGCGCCGTAGATACTCCCTTGTCTTTCGTTGCAGCTGTGACGGCCATGCTTGAATTCCTAATCAACCTGCTTCCGCTTGCGTGGCGGCCCCGGCGTATTCTGGAGTTACGCCAGCGGGCAAGCCAATGGCGCGCTATTCGGGACGAGCATTTGCTCAAAGAGCCAGCCTGTGCAGCGTGCGGTAGAACAGCCAATTTAGAGGTCCATCACGTGATTCCAGTGGGCTTCGACGAGACAAAACAGCTGGACCCGAATAACTTAATCACCCTATGCGGCAGTCCGTGTCACATTGTGTTTGGCCACTGCATGAGTTATCATTGCTATAACAAAGATGTGCGGAAAATGGCCGCTGAATACAAAAAAGCCATGCTGAAACGTAAGTGCCTGAAGCCACACGAGACTCGGTAACACGCGAGACACGCCATGCAACCATACGAATTCGGCCAGCATGTTGGGCTGTATTTGAAGAAGCAAGCCGGCTGGGCCGAGGGCGACTGGATTCCTAGTTGGAGCGAAACCGGTAACGCAGCGTTTGGCACCGCGCCAATGACAACGCAGGCTGTCGATCCGATGCAGCGCGGCATAGTTCAACACGTGGCGCAGTATTCAAACCCCATTTCTGGCGTACCCACAGCCATTAACGACACGGCTCGCCATTTGTATAACGGCCGGTATTTGAGCGCGCTGGGTTCAGTGGGCGAAGGCGCACTCAGCTTTTTACCGGGGGCAGGCGGCCTTTTGAGCGGCGCTGCGACTAAGGGGCTGGCTCGGGGCGGAGCGCGACTGGCTGGCGCTGGGGCTACTACTGCCGGCAAAGCATTGACAGGTACTGCAAACGCGTTGAACAAGGGCACCAAAATTGTAACAAACGCGCAGAAATCGATGGGCGCTGGTATTCAGAAAGCCTTGCCCACCGTGGCGCCAGCGGTACCAGCCGCAACGGGTGCTGCTGGCTATGGCGCTGCGCTTCGCAATGCGCCAACAACAGCGCGCAACTTTATTGTCACGAAGCCAATTCAAGCGGCGGCCGGTGGGTTTGGTCCGGCAGATCCTCTTACTGTTGGCGCGATTGCTCGCGGCGAACATTACATGACACCAGATATGCGCGCATATCAGCAACAGATGCAGCAACCGCAAATGCCAGCGCCGCCGGCACCGGCACCGGCACCGGCTCCAGCTCCTATGGCGCCAAAGTTGCCACCGGGGCAATTCAAACCCAAGAAGATGCTGAACTTTTAAATATCAGGAGCGGCAGACATGACGCCATTTGATTTTGGATATCTGGTCGGCGGGCACGAAAAGCGAGCTGGCGGTTTATTTGCTGGCCTTGGTCGCGCTGCAGGCACGGCCGGTAAGGCGCTGAGCGCTGTTAATGACGCTTCGAAGAGCGTTGTGCGCGGAGCCGGCGGCATTGTCGGCGGCGTAGGCAGCGGCATTGACGCAGTTGGTCAGGCCACTCGCGCTGTGGGGCGCGCAGGCATGTCGGCTGGTACGCAGGCTGTGCGACCGGTGAACAAAGCGCAATTTCAGGGTATTCTGCGCGATATCGTTGGCGCACTGGGGCATACAGCGCGACTGGGCGGCAAAGCGACGCATCTCACTGGCCACGGTGTTTCTGCAGTTGGGCAGGGCATTGGCGAGCTGGGCAAGGGCATCAAGATGCTGGGCGACGCCCCGATGGGCATTCCGACTGTGGCTGCCGGTGGTTTACTGGCCGCTGGCGCCAATGTAGCCCCCAAGCTTCCGCTGCCAGATATCAAGTTTCAGTCGCCGATTGATTTCAGCGTGAAGTACAAGACTCGTAAACCCGTTGAGTTTAAGTGGTGACCATGAGTCTGTGCTACGGCTGTCAGAGTGAGCTTACGGAACTGCGCGGGAAACTCATCTGCCCCGCCTGCCATATGATCATCGAGACATGCTGCGAAGGCGGGCGCTGTACGTATAGCGACACAACAGTAGAACGCTGGAAAGAACTGACTAAAACAAGCGCTGAAAAATACAGCGCGTGGTGTAACAAAACCGCAAACTAAAAGATTTTGAGCAGAGGTTTCGTAACACCTGTGACAAAACATCGGTCGTTATCGTTAATGACCTAGGTTTTGTCACATTTGATTAAATAAGGAGCACTTCGTGGCCGAGCCCAAGCGGTTTGTTTTGAATGCCGAGCAGCGCCCCTACGCCGAACACATATGGGGCAGCGAAGATTACATCTGGAACGGGCGGTATTGCGGCAAGAAAATCAAAGTAAACAAGGGCAAAACCAGCGAGTGGGTTTACCATCGGGTGCGCGACAAGGTGCTCTATGTGGAAAAGGGCAAGATTTTATTAAGCTATGGGTGGGACGATAACGAGAGCACCGCGGCGACTTTAACCATGACGCCCGATATGGCGTTTCACATTCCTCCGGGGATGTGGCACAAGTTTCAAGGTTTAGAAGAGACACAGATGCTAGAGTTGGGCACGCACCACAGCGACAAAGACGTGCTGACGACGAACGACACAGACTCAGAAAACACACCAGACGAAGACTCCCGCCACGTTTAAATAACAGAGGACGCCCATGACACCGCAAGAATTTATTGCAGCGATGGAACAGCAGATGGCCAAGCAAGCTGGCGGCGGTATGGGAGCGCTGATTCCCGCAGCTGCCCGCGGAGCTGCCCAGCAAGCAGCGCAGCAAGCCGCGCCAAGCATGTTGCAGCGCGGTTTGAATGCTGCTGGTCGTGGGGTGGGTATCGCGGCTGACGAGAGCCTGACAGCGCTGAATAACTTGGGCGCAGCCACGCGGCACGGTGCTGGCAAGGTTGTGGACGCCGGCAAGGACTTTGTGAACGGGTTTCGCGGCAAGGGTGCGCCAGCGCCTGACGGTACTCCGCGGCTTACTGGACCCAACCCCGGCACGGGCATGATTCCGAGCCGCCGGGCTGATAATTTTGCGCTGCCTGTCCGACCAGCCCCGCGCACATGGGGCAACATCGGCACAGGCGCAGCAGTAGCCGGCGGTACAGCTGCTGGTTTGACATCGCTTAAGAACAAATTGTTTTACGGCAATGGTCAAGACGCCGTAGCACCAATGCCGTATCCGGTCCAGCACTCGCCTGCTCAAGGCGGTGGCGGCCTCATGGACATGTGGAACAACCTGCCGCTTGAAGCCCGCTACGCAATTGGTGCTGGTGTTCCGCTGGCGTTGATGGGTGCGTTTGCCCATGGTGGCGGCAATTCCGGGCTGGGTATGGGTCTGGGCGCAGCTGGACTGGGTCTGGCGGGCTTGGGAGCAGCGCACGGCGGCTATCTTGGAAAGAACATGCAGGGCGGCGCGCAAAGCATCATGGACATGCTCAACGGTCGTGGCGGCATCAACGGCGGTCAAGATCCCCACTATCACGCGTATCTGCAGGGCCAGCTGAATAACAATCTGGAAAACAACAGCGTGCGTGGCGTCAAGAAGAGCAGTGACTTGCAAGCATTCGGCGCTGCGCTTGAAAAGCTCTCGGCGGGTCGGTGCTGGACGGGCTACGAGCCAGTGCCGGGCAAGGCGCCCTATAGCAACGACTCCTGCCGACCCAAGGGCAAGAAGGCTACGAAGAAGAAGACAGAAGAGAAGACAGCCGCCAAGGATTGCGGTTGTACTTCGATGACAGAGACGCCTTCGAGCCGCGGTACGCTCAAGAAGATCAATGATGAGCAGAAGAGCACGAACAGCCCGCAGCCCGAAGATGTCGGTATGACACAGCAGAAGATGTCGCAGGCGTACTTGTTTGGAAACGCTATTGGCAAAGAAGCTGGCTTTATGGGCGATGCTGCGCGGGGTATTGGCAACTTTGCCAGTAGCGCCGGCAACTACTTGCAGCAGACTGGTAACTCCATGCAGCGGGGTTTAAATAACTTTGCTGATAGCAGCGACCAAGCTGCCAAGAGCATGTATTACAGCGGCGCACGCATGTATAACAATGTCACACTTCCGTTCCGGCAAGCCGGCGCAGCAGTAGGTGGTTTTGGGGAGGGTTTAGTGCAGGGCGCCAAGAACATCGCCAGCATTCCGGGTCAGATTGCCGCGCTGCCGGGCCAAGCAGCTACAGCGGCTGGCAACGCTATTCAATCTGGCGCAACTGCAGCTGGCAACGCTATCCAGTCCGGCGTAGATACTGCTCGGTCGTACATTCCCAGCGTGCGTAGCCCGTTTCACTACCCGGGCCAGCCGGGGCAGCCAGCGCAGCCGGCAGGAGCCATGTAACAGCATTGAAATAACATAATCTCGTCCTAGCCACAGCCACGGAAGGCGTGTTAACCATATGGGCAAAAAACCGCAGACCCCGAAGGTCGCGCAGCGAGCCAAGAAACATCAAGAGAAGCAAAAACAAGAAAAGGCAGCGGTTTATCAGCCGGTTGACATCGAATGGCGCACGTCCGGCCAGAAGCGGGCATGGGACTTACTTGGCGAGAACGATGTGAGCTTTTTATTGGGCTCAGCCGGCTCTGGCAAGACGTTCTTAGCCATGGCGTATGCGATCAACGCTATTCTGTCGCAGACCCACTCCAATATCATTCTTACTCGGCCCATTGTGGACGCTGGTGAGAAGCTTGGGTTCTTGCCGGGCACGTTCGGGGACAAAGTGAATCCCTACATGCAGCCCCTGTTTGACACGATGGACACGCTTTTGGGCAAGTTCAGCTCCAAGCGTGAAGTCATTAACAAAGCTGTGTCATTGGCGCCGCTGTGCTACATGCGCGGGCGTACATTCAATGACGCCGTGTGTATTCTCGATGAAGCTCAGAACGCCACATACACGCAGCTGAAACTCTTCTTGTCCCGCTTTGGCCGCAATACCAAAGTGATTGTTACGGGTGACTTGCACCAGAGCGACTTGCCATTCTCGCCGGCGCCGCTTGGCGAAGTAGTGGAGAAGCTCAAGGGCACAAGCGGCATTGGCGCGATGCAGTTTAACCACGGCGACGTGGTCAGGCATCCGCTTGTCGCAGCTATCTTGAAAAAGCTGTAGTCAAGTCTTGACCTCTTTTCAGGGGGGTCGTAGACTGCGCGCACCTCTAGCGAAAGGATGCGCATGTCACGGATTATTGAGGTCACGCCCTCGCGAGACGTTCAAGATTGCGCCAGAAAAATGGCGGCAGAGTTTGCAGAAATGTGTCAGGCTGCGCACGGTACTCCGCACCTGCCTAATTCCATTACTGCTGGCAAACGCACGCCATACGGGATGCTCGCCGAAGTAGGGCTTGACGAGTATTATGGCGCTTCAACATGGCGCCACAGTGTAAGCCGAGAAATATACAACTGTGATCGCGTGCACCCAGCGCTGCAAGAGATAGATATCAAAGCAAAATTTTGCACGTCCCGACCAAAGTTAAACTTCTTGGGTTCTGTTGCAGACACACGCAAGTCTGGCGGCATGCCAAAATGCGACTGGTTTATTCATGTCCGTGTGCTTGAGGATTTCTCAAAGCTGTACATATGCGGCTTTATACCGCGTGATTTATTTGCCGCATTCGCGTTTTACGGCGTCAAAGGGGAACGCGAAGAGCCAAACAATCCGTACAACCTGTTTTGCTTTACCGAGAATTGCTGGAATGTCCCGTACGGCCGCATGTTTTGCCCGCCGAAAACAGCGGATGACTTTCATTTATTGCTTGAAGAAGCGCAGCAGATTAGAGAAGCGCTGGCTCAAATTCAAGAAGCAAAGGCAGCAACATGCGCATCTTAGACGTAGGCTGCGGTCCCGGAATCTATGTCACAGCGTTGCGAGAGCTGGGCATTGAAGCAGACGGCATGGACTTAGACCCACGCAGTCCGTTTACCCAGCTCGACGTGTTCTCAGAAGAGTTTCTGAACTTATACACGCCGCAGAAGTACGACCTGTGTATTTCGCTGGAAGTCGGCGAGCATCTGGGCAAAGAGTGGGCGAATGAGTTTGTCCGGCGTTTAACACAAGTCGCGCCCACTGTGTTATTCAGCGCAGCGCTTCCGGGACAAGGCGGGCACGGACACATTAACTGCCAGCCCAAGGAATACTGGATCGAGAAGTTCGGCCTGTGCAACTATGTGCTAGACGATAAGGCCACAGAAAGCCTCGTCGGATTCATGCGGCAGGGGTATCATATGGGCTGGTTCGTCAACAACGCCATGGTGTTCAAAGCTTATGGCGATGTGTACTACGACCAGATCATTCAGGAAGAGACGCCGCAGGCCCAGCGCTTGGCTGACTATCTCAAAACAAACCCGCTGTAAAGGAATACGCACATGACGCTGAGCCAATTTCTAGAGATCATGAACGGCGACTTAGCCAACGAGTGGACGCATTTGAGCTTTTATCTCTATCACGCCAGCTCTGTTTCTGGTCTGCACGCGCACGAGTACAAAGAGTTCTTCACCAAGGCAGCAGAGGGTGAAATGGCCCACGTGCAGGCGTTTTTAGACCGGCTTCTGGGTCTGAATTACGCACAGCCGTGTCAGGGGCCAAAGCCGTTTGCGTATGCTGCCCGCGTTGAAGATATCTTAACGCTGGCCATCAAGCTTGAAGAGGACGTGGTCACGAACTACACGTATCGGCTGAAACAGTTAGACGATTTAGGTATTGCGCACCCTGAGACAGCCGCGTATCTCAAGGTGTTCTACGAAGACCAGATCCAAGACAGCTACGAGGATTGCGAGCACATGCGCCGGCTGGTAGCGTACAGCGTGAGTAGCTTAGAGCCGCAGAAACGTGGCGACTGAGTCTTTATTTCACAGAAAGGATTCGTTATGTCTAACGTGCGTATTGCGCCGCTGATTGAGCAAATATGGACGATCATCGACGCGCAACATGAGATTCGGGCAACGGTTGAAGCTGGTGCACCGCAAGATCAATTACGCAAGCTCAATCAGTGGGAGATGGAGTATGACCAAGAGCTGTGTAATCTTTGCGGTATTCTGGATGAAGAGTTTGATTACTCCATAGACTCGGCTATTAACTCTGATTTGTGCTCTGCCACGAACATCGAACTGTTTGTGTATCAAAGTATTTATGACTTTGAGAACGAATCGGAAGAAGAAAAGGCGCTGACCCGCACCGTGAGTGAGCATGATTTAGCCGCGTACAACACGGCCAAACGCGACGAGATCGGCTATCGGTATGTGCTGGACATCAAGCCCACGTTTAACGGCGTGATTGTGCGGTCTAAAAGCGTCAAACAAGTTGGCGACGCTCCGCCTGTAAACTATGACGACGTTGTTGATCTCTGCGACGAAATTGCCATTGTGCTTAACACTGTGTACGAGCTGGAATACTGATACCCCCTGCTAGTGTTAGACTGCGCGCTGTAAAACAGCTACATTAATATCTGCCGGTTAGACGGATCTAACCGCTTATTCACACTGAATGGACTCAGTGTAATGCAGAAGCGCTGGCACTATCTGTACGTCATTGTGTACCCATCGCTGGGGCACAAGCTCTACTACGGCTCCCGCGTCTCGACAGCACACCCCGATAAAGATATCGGGTACTTTGGGTCGTCGATGACGTTTGCGCACTACAACGACCCCGAGCACGTCGAATATCAAGCTGACGCGCTGAAAGTCGTTCTCTGGGCAAAGTATCAGACGCACGGGAAACGAAACACCGCGGCGCTATCCAAGGCAGAGTCAGCGCTGATTAAAACAGCGCTAGACGAGCACGGGCTAGACGCTTGTTTAAATAGAAATATCAACGGGCGGGTCTATCTCACACCGGAAGAACAAGCCCGGGCGTTTGAGCGCTCGCAGGCCAACGGTGGCGGGTTTTCTGGCATGACCCACGCAGACTGGCTCAAGACCTGCGCGTCGGGGGGCAAGAAAGCAGCGAAGCTCAAGAAAGGCGTTCACGGCATGACGCCCGAACAGCACAGAGCGGCTATTACCAAGGGCCACGCCACGATCACTGAAAAATACTCCAAGACGTACACCTTTTGCACGCCGTACGGCAAAGAAGTCACCATCACTAATCTCAGCGAGTTCTGCCGACTGCATCATCTCAGCGACTGCCACATGCGCAGCCTGAATAGCGGCCGCATTAACTCGCACAAGGGCTGGCGCAGGCCAGAGTAACAATCATGTTTGACCAGATTACAACGGCGTATATTACAGCGCTCTTTCTCATCTGCATGGGCTACGTGGCGGGTTATATCGTGGGCCGCTTAGATATCATTTACGGAGCGCTGCGCATTCTGGTGGGCATTGCAAAAGGCGCTGTGGAAACACCCAGTGTCCAGACGCCAGTCATGCAAACCAGCGCAGCCTCGCGGCGTTTCTCAGTAGCGCCTGTAGTTGAGTCGCCGGCTACGCGTGTGGATATTAACGAAACGAAGTTTGTAGCGCCTATTTCTACAGCCGGCATGGAACGCACGAATGATGTGGCCCTTGGCAAAACCACTGCGACACAGGATGATATTGGTGCCTCTGTCTCCAAGTTAGCTCAGCTCAAAGGAAAGTAATCATGGCCAAGGGTTTAGACGTCGGGACTTCTTTTATTGTCTTAGCTTCAGATAGCCTCGAACCTATCAGCTACACCAGCGACGATAAGGCTGAATTCATCAGCTACAAGGATTTCCGGGACGCGTTCTACGTCATTAAGCCCACGACCCCCGTGGCCACGAAGATGATTGAGAAGGGCCTGCAGGGCAAGGTGTTTGTGAAAGACACAGACAACGCTTTTATTCTGCTGGGCCAAGACGCTATCGACAAAGCCATTGAGCGCAACGAGTCGGCGAAGCGCCCGATGTACCGCGGCGTTGTTTCTCCTAAAGAGAAGGAAGCCAAGCGCGTACTGGCGTTTATTCTCAAAGAAGTCGCCGGCAAGGCCACAGAGCAGGACGAAAAGCTTGTATTCTGCGTCCCAGCCCAGCCTGTTGACCAAGAAGACGAAGACTTTGACGTCGGCTATCACGAAGACGTTGTCAAAGCAGTCTTGGCTGAACAGGGCTATCAGGCGCGGGCTATCAACGAGGCTGAAGCACTGTGCTACTCGGAGCTGGCCAACGACGATTACACGGGCATCGGGCTCTCGTGGGGCGCTGGTATGGTGAACGTGTGCGTGATGCTCAATGGCGAGCCCACGGTGCTGTTCTCGACCACAAAGTCCGGCGACTGGATCGACCGTATGGCAGCTGTTGCTACGGGCGAAGAAGACTCGGTGGTGCAAGCCGAGAAAGAGCAGGGTGACTTCACAATCGGCGAGGCTAATGAGAACCCGGTGTTATCCGCTGTCAGTGCCTACTATGAGCGCCTGATTGACTACACAACCAAGCAGCTGGCCGCAGCGCTCTTGGGGCACAAAGCACTGCCCAAGTTCAAAGAGCCGCTGCTGATTGCGTTTGCTGGCGGCACGACTGCAGCCAAGGGATTCTTGCCCATGTTTGAAAAGAAACTGGCAGAGAACAATTTTCCGCTGCCCATCAAAGAAGTTCGCCATGCGCATGACCCACTGCACGCTGTAGCGCGTGGCTGTCTGATTGCCGCGAAGATTCTCTGAGATTTCTTCTGGCTTTTCGTGGACGCCTTTTCGGCTCTGCGGTAGGATTGGCCCTTCGCGCCGCCGTGCTTTGTTGGCGCGTAATTAACAAACCAAGGACGGTTGTATGGGTAACAGCCAGCGCTTCGAGGGCATTATTATTTCGCATCTGGGCAACATCTCGGGGCGCAAACCAGACAAGGAAAACCGGTTCAAATATCTAAAAGCAGCGCTGGACGCTGGCTGGCACGTGTGCGCTGACGTGATTTTTTATCAGGGCGGCTTCTTGCTCCCTTTTGACGGCGGTTTTAACTCAGCGCCGCCCAGTTTCTTCTCCAGTCAGCGTGTCTGGTCGCGATGTTACAACGCTGACACGCTGGATGCCTTGTGTAACATCGGCGCGCATGCGTTTATGGATACAGAGCACATGCCCAGCCTGACTAGCGCGCAGTTTATCTGGACGCCGGCAAATCGGGAGCTTTCTCCCCGATCTATTGCGTATCTTCCAGAATTGGCGGAAGCAGCGTGGCTGGATGTCTATGAGCCAGCAGGAATCTGCAGCAACGAACCGGCAAGCTACGTCTGACCGTTCGTTTTTTTCTGCTCTTTGGCAATCCAGCGCTGCGTGTGTATCCCCTTATGCTGCGGGATATACAAGCTGTTAAACTTAAGGTGTATCAGAAGTTAGTCGTGGTGGTCGGCTGGTTAGGTGTTTCTCTGGCAGCAGGGATGCGGCCGGGGTTACAGGTTTCCGTGGTCAGATATTGTCGGGCTCACGGGCGGAGGAGCGGCGAATACCACACGGGATAATTTATTGTCCTTGAAAGTCGCCGCGGAACACTGGCTTCGGCCGGTGCTGGGCTTGCGGAAGGGGATCGCAAGGGCTTCTGATACATTTCATTTTCTAGTTTCTGGAAAAGAGAAAGTCGTTGGCAGCAAAGCAGTTACGCGCTATGGATCATGATTACTTACATGCGTTCTCGGTGTTTAGCAGCGCCTTTGGGGCGGCGGCCTTTGCGGGGCTGGCAACCCTTTTGCGGTTTGCCAAGAAACTGTCTAAACTAGCTGTTGTCAGTGCGATGCTCAACGCCGGGTTTCTGGGTTTAGCCATTGCCCTGATTTGGTATCAAAACTACCGCAAAGCAGAGAACGTGTACGGGCTGATTGGGATCTGTGTGCTGGCCGGCATGGGCGGGTCAACACTGACTGATTTGGCCATTTCGTTATTGTCCGGGGCTGGTATTAAAGTCACCATTGTCCACGAACGCGATCACGTAGGAGATCACGAAGATGAGCATGACAACCCGTAAATTTTTGAGTGTGGCATCGTGGGGCGCGTCGCTGGTGTTCTGCGGCTTACTCTTGTTCTCAGCCTACGCCGCCGCAGCGCATAAAACCCCAGATGTAACCGCGACCAAAGACGTGACGATTCAAGCACAACCTTAACACTAGTGCCTGATAGCTCAACGGTAGAGCGAGCGGCTGTTAACCGCTAGGTTCTAGGTTCGAATCCTAGTCAGGCAGCGCACACGGAGAAAGCAATGGACCGGTTTGAGTTGGAAGACGCCATCATGGCTTGCTGGCACACGGCAGACGATCTTAAGCTCGTGACCAAGCAAATTCTTGAGGGCGCTGATGATAAAGACAATCTTGCCAACGCGCTTATCGGTATCCAAGAGCTTCACAACCTGCGCTGCCAACGGGTTTTTGATATTTTTTCCGCGTTAGTCGAGAGCGGCGCGATTAAGTAAAACACATTCAGGACCAGCTATGGACAGCTTATCAGCGCTTGATCCGCTGGCGTGGGATCCTGAGTTTCTGCAAGAACATCCGGCTTACGCAGCTGGACAGGCCCTTGGATGTCTCTATCAGGGCAACAAGCAGGCCGCCACAAGCTACCCGTTGTCTGGCCGCCTGTATCTTTCGAAGAACGGCTGGCTTTTGCTCTCTGTGCCCAATGCGATGGTTCGGGGTGTCTACGACGCCATGACAGCTCCCGGCGCTGAGCTGCCTACCACGGGCGCAATGGGCGTAGGCGATAAATCCGAGCTGCTCAACGCGCATATCACAGTGATGACAGGCGATGAAGTCACCAAGGTCGGCGCTGACAAGATCAATGAGCGCGGCCACATGTTTGGCTACACGCTGGGCGCGCTCAAAGAGATTGAGCCTCGGACTGGAAGTAGTCTCAGCAAGATCTGGGCGATTCAAATCTCGGCGCCATTACTTTCAGCCCTGCGCAAGAGCTATGGCTTGTCTGCGCTGCCCAATGACGACGAGCCGTTCCATATCACCGTCGCTGTGCGTAAGCGCGGTATTCTTCTCGATAACGGCGTTGCCAAAGGCTACGAGACGCCCACGGAAGTCAACGACGGCGAGAGTTTCGAGCACCCGATCAGCCGCGGGGAACTCAAAGCAGCCGCGGAAGATCTACTGCCCGGTGGCACAGCAGACAACATGCCCGATACTAAGTTTTCACCCAAGGCTCTCGACGAAGGAAAAGAAGATGAGCGTGAACACACAGACAATGATCAAGTCGCCAAAGAAATTGCCAAGGATCACCTGTCCAAAGACCCCGAATACTACAAAAAAGAAAAGCTAATTGAACAGCTGCCGGCCAAGATCGCCAGCGTGTACATGCAGCAGCTCAAGAACTTGGCCAGCTTTCGCGAGCCGATTGTGTACGACCAGTCGAAGCCCGTGTACCAGAACGTGGTCAACCATTTGTTCAAAGCCAAGCAGAACGGCGACCGTATTCTGCGCGGGCAGCAGAACATGCACACGTACCGGACCATGATCGACCCGACTTACCGGCATCAGATGGCGCTGCACGCTATTCGCGGCACGCTGCCTCAGATGAATCCGCTGGATAAGACCGTGCAGCTGTACGGTAATGATATCTTTGACACGCTGCGAAATTTTGGGGGCAAGAATGGCTGATACCCCCAAAGAATCGTTGTGGAGCCGGCTCAAGAAGCTGCTGGGCAACGACACAAAGCCAGTGGTGCCCGATGTACCTGTTGTAGCGCCAAAGGAAACGCATTACTTACGCGCGCTCATGATTCTGCGCCAGATTGACTTCAAGAAGTTACTGCCGGTGTTCCTCACCGTGCCGGCCGTGCTTTTTTTTGCTATTAGCGGCTTTATCGCGTGGCTGGGTTTGCTCGTAGGGTTTTTTATCCGCATTGTCAAAGCTGTAGTGTGGCCGCGTCATGACTAACGAAGAGAACTACACGCCCTATGTAGAGTGGCGACGCGTTCCCCAAAGAGTGGTGGAACTCATGCCATATGCGCTGGCCGCCAAGCTTGCCCACGAAAAAGCCGCTGTCGCCGCGGGAATTGCGAGCACTACAGCGGCGACGTGGACGCCAGAACTCAATGCCGTCACGGTATACACGCCCGCGCCGCTGTCCAAGATGGCGCTGGACACTTACGAGCGCGAGATGGCTGATGGCGACCGCAATCTGGCCGTCGTGCCCATGGACGTCACGCCAACATGGGACGAAGAAATTGTCATCAAGCGCGGCTCATTAATCCCGGGCCTGCCGACAGTCTGGAACACCGGAAATAAACTTCTGGGCGGTCCGACGCCATTATCAAACGGCATTGTGACGAGCCTGCTTGGCGCTGGTCTTGGTTATGGCGCTGGCACACTTGCCGAGAACTTATTCCCGGAGCGTTACATTGAGCGCGGGAAGTTACGCCGCACATTAGCCGCGATGGGCGCACTAGGTGGCGTGGGTGTAGCCGGCGTGAATGCCTACGCGAATGCGCGTGCATTACGGACAGGCATGCTCAGCGGCTTAGTGACGCATAACAAAACACCCGTCGTTTATCCGTACGAGCAGAAGAAATTAGACGCGCTGCAAGAGAAAGCGTCATTTGACCAGTTTGGCGACGACTTCCTGCGCCAGCAAATGAATCAGCAGCTAGGCATGAACGCTATGCAAAGCATGAATCAGCAGCAGTTTATGCAGCAGGGTTCGCAATCGCCGATGTATCAGCCCAGCGTTCCGGTGGCGCAGTTTAACAACGCTATGTGGAACGACGTACGTAAGGGCATGACCAACGGCTTTGATAGCCACACACCGCCGCAATACGCTGCTGCCATGACAGGCCTTATGTCTGGAATCAGCGTTAATAACAATTCACCTATTATTCGTCCGATTGACGTTGTAACTGGTATTGCCTCTGCTGGCGTTGGTTTAGCCACCGCGCACATTGTCGGCAAAACCCTTTCGGCATTGGCAGGATTAACACCCGCCGGCCAGAACAAGTTACAGGATATGGGTTTATGGGGTGGAATGATGCACGCCATCGTCCCGCCCATGTTTGGGCGTTAACATCAGTGTTGCGCCGCCTATGCGTGTCTGTCACAATAGGTAGTATTAACTTGCATGGAGGCAAAAAAGATGGCAGCTGCAAAAAAGAGCATTGATACAATTCGTGAAGAACTGCGCGTGCTGAACGCCGCTGGTGACGAAGCCGCGGCAACCAAAGACAACTGGCTGACGCCTGAATTCTGGACCATGGCGACCGCTGCCGTGACCAATCTTGTGACCGTGGCCGTGTTAATCGGCTGGGTCGACCATTCAAACGCTGACGCTTTGCTGACGGCTGTGACGGCACTAATTGGCGCGTCGCAGGCCATCATTGTAAATACAGCGCTGATCTGGAAGTTTATTGCTGGCCGTACACAGGCCAAGGCGCAAATTGCTGAAGCGCGTTATCGCTACATGGAGGCGATCGTGGCGGAAAAGTTTCGCGCTGAGCGGAGCTTCTAACATGAAACTCGAAGAACTGGAAGCACAGGTCAACGCATCTCCGGCGTTACGGCAGCTTCGCGATCGTTGCATGTCGGAGATGTCGCACCGTGTAGACAACTCCACGCAGTTTGGCATCATCTTAATTCTGAGCATGATTTCGTTGGCGATTCAAATTGCCGCGTACTGCAAGAACAAGAACAAGGCTGAACTGCTGCAAGACATGCGCGATATTCGTACCCTGCCGCCACGCCGATTGCTTCGACTTAAGCGCCAAGTAAACAAACTGTGGCGCGAAGAGTATCCCGATAAGCCGATCACGTTGCGCAACCCAAACCCGATGTTGGAAGTGATGTACGAGCTGGGCGAGAACGCTGAGGATGAAGCGCTCAACGAACTGTTAACATTAGCCAACGTACCAGACTGAATCGTTTCTTTTACATTCGCATGCAAGGACGCAGCGCATGGCAAAAAAGGCAAAAAAAGCTGACGCCGCGGCCAATGTGCTGCCCACACAAGAGATTTTGAAGCGGCTCTTTGATTTGGGCTATTTCGGCGCCAAGTCGTGGGCAGACGTACAGAACCTCAAGGGCGCGCAGCTGATCAAAGCCATCAAGGCTTTTCAGTCGTTTCACGGCCTGCCGACTACTGGTGTTGTGGGCCCAAAGACGGCCAATAATATCAATAAGCGCCGCTGTGGCTTGCCCGATTTCAATATCACGGCGGCCAACAGCGATCCGTGCAAGTGGCCAATGCCGGCGATCTCGTATTTCCATCAAGTAAAATTGCCGGGACTGACAGACGCGCAGGTCAAAGAAGCCTATGACATTGCGTTTTCGCAGTGGGCCAAGGTTTGTAACATCGAGCCTGTGCGCGTCGACGGCCCAACCCGCGCGAACATTTATGCCAAGTCCGGTGTAGGCAAGGCTAACGGCCTCGATGACCGTGGCGGCACACTTGCGTGGAGCGAACTGCCCTGTGGCGTCGCCGAGAACGTGCAGCTGGATCAGATGTTTGACGAGGCCGAGGCGTGGAGCTTCAACATGGCTGTGGCGGTGATTTGCCACGAGCTGGGCCACGCACTGGGCCTGCCGCATTTGGGCAATGGCAACCTGATGGCGCCCTACTACAACCCGAACGTCACAGCGCCACAGAAGGGCGACGTGAAAGAGATCGTTAAACTATACGGCAAGCGCACCAAGCCTTATGCCATTACACAAGACGCGTCGCTGCAAGTTGGCGGCACTATTGTTATTAACGGTCGGCCGTACGTGCTTGTCCCAAAAACCTGATAGATTAGATACCACTGTTTAACATTGGAGTGACTTATGACTCAGTTTCAGTTGATTTGCGCTGCTGTATTCGTGTTATCGGCTCTGTGTGTGTACCGAAGCGTGCTAGCTAACGGCGTGCGTGGTTTACTGCGCTTATCTAAGCCGTCAAACGTTCCGGTGGCCCAGCCGTCGATTGCTGTGAATCTGGTAAATGACATTGTGTCGGTAACAAACCTCCGGGATCGGCTGACCGCAGAAGGTTGTCAAGAAGGTGTCGACGCCTGCACCGTGTTGCTGCGCGTGATCGTAGAGTTCAAGGAACCGTCAAAGGGTGTTGTATGAACTGCAAAAACTGTAATAAGGCTCTGCTGTGGTTAGCCGGCGCCTTGCTGGCTGTGTCGATTGCGTTTCCGAACGGTCTGAAGCTCGGCCAGCTTGCCGCGCCAGTCACGCCGGTCGCTGAGCACGCCACAGACTCCGAGATTGTGCAGCTGTTGGCTAACGCCACGGCGGCTGACAAGGCCCGAATTAATGGTATTTATACCGCGCTGGCGGCTGTCTTGAAGAAAGACGCCGGCAAGCGAATCACCACGACGGAGCAATGGGCGGATCTGCAGGCCAATACGCTGCAGCTGGCTATTGATACGCCGGGCAAGTATCCGGGATTAGATACAGCTATCGAGTTAGTGTTTGCTGGAAAGTTGGGCACGGACGACGTTATGCCCAGCACACCAGAAACACAAGCCAAGTTAATCGACGCGTGCGAGACGATTGCCAGCTCCGCCCGATAAGGTCGTCGCTATGTTTGACGTAATTATCACTATTGCAGAGTTAGTCCCGTTTCTGTTCGCGTTGTGGTACTTGGTGCATGTAGCGTTGGCGATATACGAGCTAGCGTTTAAAAGAACTGTAAGTGTGCCGAGGGGTTTGAGTGTTGTCTTACGAAAAGGTGAAACTATGGCGAATGTGCTGACATATCGTGTTTCTGTAAATGCTCCGGTTGACGGCGACGTTGTGTCGCGCGAGCTGACCGTGACCGTGAACGGCGTTGAATCGACGGTGGTGACGGCTGCGGGTAACGCGACGGACCTTGGTTCCGTGGACGTGCCGCAGGACGCGCTGGTTGTTCTTTCCTTGGTCGACGTGGACGATGCCGGCAACAAGTCGGAACCGGCTACGGTCGAGTTCACTGCTCTCGACACATTGGCCCCGGCGCAGCCCGGTGGTTTCAACGTGACGCTGGTGAGCGAAAAGGTTGTTGAAGAGTCGACTCCTGAAACTGATACCACGAACGGTTGATCTACATGCCGGAGACATGCCATGGCCGCCAACGAACATTTTTTTGAGAACGTCTATGACGTTGTGGCAGCGTATGAAACGGGTTTCACGGGTGCCTATAGCAACCCCGAAGCCGCGGCTGCGTTGCGCGAGCAGATTAAATCTGCTGGCGGTATTCCTGATGGGGCCATGGCATGCTCCGCGTATAACCTTGAAGAAACCGGGAAAGGCAAGTTAAGCCTGCCGTTTCTTGAGATCGTTAAACTCTACCCGGATTGTTTACCGGGCGGCGCGCAGGGCCGAGGGGATTGTGTAAGTTGGTCGACGCGGAATGCCTGCTTGGGCACCATGTGCTGCGAGATTACAAGCGGCGTGCCTGACCCAAACAGTCATAAGTTAGAAGGCGCGCCTGAAGTGAGCGACGCCGGCCGTCTTAGCGGCGTGCTCGCGACGGAAGCATTTTACAATTGGCGCCGGCACGGTGGGGACGGCTGGAGTTGCGCCGAAGCAGCTCAAGTAGCCCTTAACGACTCGGGCCTTTGGCTGCGCAAGAAGTACGACGAAATTGACGTCGACTTCACTACATACAGCTCCAAGAATGCCGGTATTTACGGCTCTCGCACGCCGCCGGACTCGTGGCTGGAGATTGGCAAAGACCACCGCGTCCAGACTGTTACAGAGGTCGAAGAGTACGAAGCCATGCGCGATTTACTCGCGAATGGTTACTGCATTTCGTCCTGCGGCGGGGAATCCTTCTCCTCTGATAAAGATATGAACGGCTGGTCGAAGCGTACCGCTGCCGGGTGGGCTCACGCTATGGCTTATCTGGCCGTGGACGACCGAGAAGAGATTAAGAAGCTTTACGGCGAGCCGCTTGTTATGCTCCAGCAAAGCTGGGGAAATTGGAACGACGGCGGGCGTCGTATTTTCGGCACTGTGGTTGATATTCCGATTGGCGCGTTCTGGGTAAAGTGGTCAGATATCAAAAACCGATATATGATCGCGATGTCCGGCGTAAACGGATGGCCGCCGAAGAAACTCAAGAATTATGGCGCGCTCGGTAACATCTGAGCGGGTCGTGGCGTAGAAAGCGTAAAAGGACAACACATGTTTGAATGGCTTATGCTTCTTTTGACTCCGTGGGTGCCCAATGCCACGCCGACTGAAACAAACTATATCGGCATGGTCGCTGCAGAGACTGCTTACTCTGCTTTACTTTCTGGCACGACCCCGGTAAAACCTACACCTGTGAATCCGAAAGACTGCCTCACGTGTAAAGGCACGGGGAAAGTTCCATCGGGTGACGGATTGGGTTGGACGAAGTGCCCCACTTGTCAGCCGATGCAAAAGTTAAATTCGGCGCCATCCATGAAACTACAGGTTCAACCGCTGCCGCCTGTAAAAACAAGCTCTTGTCCAGACGGCAAGTGTCCTCTCTCCCGTACATAAGGGTGTTGCGTGGCTGACCTACAGAACAATTCAGGCAAGTGCTACACGTACCGCGGCCTGAAGTTTTACGCCAAAAACGGCTTTATTTGCCTGCACGATGAAGAAACAGGCGAGTTTTTCGTCCTGACGCGCAAGGAATTCTTATTCCGCGCCCAAGCCCTCAGCGACGAGGCGAAGTATTTACGGGGGATGTCAGCGACAAACCCCGACAAGAAGTGGCTGGCTGCTGACCGCATGGAATTACAGCGAGCCATTGAGAATATGTTGCTCTGCACCACCGAGGCCAAGGAGCAGGGCGACCGCAACGACCCAGAAGTAGATGCGTGGTTCAGGAGACACCGTCCCGGGAGAAAGAGTAAGATATCTTTGGCTAGTGCGGCAAATTTCACGACAGCCACTCCCGGCGCCTTGCCGCTGGGTGTTGATACAGGTCGTTACGCCACGCCCGACTTTACGGTCGGCGCCAAGAAAAAACTGATTCTTCCCGGAGATTTTTGACATGGATGTCAATGAAAAAGAAGCTTTTAAGCTTGGTTTTCTCTACCGTTGCGCCGAAGAGTCGTTGACCGGTGCCGATCTGCAAAGCCGGGTGAAGGCTGCCGCAGATCTGTGCAAGACCGGCGCGCTTGATTTGAGCGCATTTAATCCAGCTGGTGCGCTGAGTAACATCGCCGCCGCGCCAATTATGCTGGGCACGGTTGCAGGCGGGCTTGGCGGGCATTTAGCCGCCAAGCTCACCGAGCCTGACGTAGACGAAGAAGATCTCAAAGCGAAAGAATTGGCTGCGGCCTACAAGGCGTATGCTGCCCGGGCCAAGACGAACAGGAAGTTACGTCTGTATCGACCAGAAAGGTAATTTGTGAGTCTGCGCAAATATCACGGCGAGCATGGAGGCTTGCAGCATGGTGATTCAATGCTGCATTGGCCGGGTACGATGGACGGGTTTCCGGTATTAAGCAACCCGTCGGCACAGCTTGATTTAAAGCAGGAAGAAGTCGAGAACCTTGATACGCAGATGGCGTTCAAGTCTCGACTGTTTGAGCTTTGGGATCCTGAGCAAAAAGCGGAATTTGACGACATAAGTGATAAGATAATTAACGGTTGGTACAGGTTGCTCAAACGCAGCGAGCACTGGGACGACGAGAAAAAACACTTTCGTGTCTGGATGGAGTGGGGCCAAGTGTACGGTATGGCTCCAGACAAGAAATAAACGGGTGCGCGATGAATACAACACAGACAGAAAAACTGAGTCAGGCGCCAACAAACGCTGACTTTGAGAAATTCTGGGGCGACCGCATGGTGCGCACAGGCGTTCGTGGCCTTGGCGCTGGTTTAGGCGCCGGCGCGTTGTATTACTTAGCTCGCAGCCTGTCCGACGCAGTCCGTCAGCGCTCCCAGATAGCAAAAGAAAAAGAGACAGCGCAATTGATGGGCGAGATGCCGGGCGCTGAAAAGTTGTCGTCGAACACGTACGACAATATTACAGAGAATATTGGCAAGCTTCTGCCGAACTCGTTCAACAGCTTTCTCAAGCCGTTTACGCCAAGCGTGCCGAACGCTGACAACACGTTTGACCCGAATACGATTAGGTCGTCTTTCGGGATTGGCGGCACAGTTGCCGCAGGCGGGTTGGGCGGGCTAGCTGGCTGGAAGCTGATTCAGGCGCTTCACAACCGCAAAAAGAAACAAGATCAGCAGCAGGAAGTTGATGATGCCGAGCAAGAGTATCACGACGCGCTGATGGGCAAGTCTGGCGCCGCGCTCGATAGCGTATACGACAGCATTGGCGAAAAGCAGGCAGCCTTTGAAACCATCACGGGCCTGTGGGATGCGCTCAAGCGTGTTCCGGCAGCTGTGGGCGGTGCCGGCGTCGTTGCTGGTTTAGGCGGTGGTGCTCTGGCGGCGAAGCTCATGTACGACAGGGCCAAAGAACGTTCGCGCGCCAAGGCTGTTGAAGACGCGGCAAAGTCGCGTGAGCGGCTTGCCGGAATTCTGCCGACTTATGTTGATCCCGACGAGATCAGCGCGCTCAAGCAACAGGTTAACAACGCGCAAGCCGGGTGACGCATGCCAACGCCTGAGCTACCGCCGCTTGTTAATACGTCGCAGTCTCCGACCCCAACGATGCGGGCCTTCGGAGACATTTCGGGCATGCGTAAAAATATCTTTGATCAGGCTCTGACTAGCGCGCAAACTATCAAGCCGCTACAGAACGATCTGTACACGCTGAATCTGACTGACGCGAACTACGCCGGTCCAGAGGTGTATACCCGAGCGGATCAAAAGCGCGCTGTTCTCACCCGCGGCTCGCTCTCGCGTAAGTTGCAGGGCACATGGTCATTGGTAGATAACAAAACCGGCCAAGTTGTCGGGCAGAAGAATGCGACGATTGCGCATGTGCCGTATCTCACCGACTCCGGCACGTTTGTAAACAAAGGCGTTGAATACACGCTCGCCCACCAAATGCGTTTGCGGCCGGGCGTGTTTACTCGCGAGAAAGACAACGGCGAAATCGAAGCGCACGTGAATACGCTTCCCGGCAAGGGCCGCTCGCACCGGTATTTTCTCGACCCCAAGACCGGCGTGTTCAAGATCAATATCGGGCAGGCACAGATTCCGCTGATGCCGGTGCTCAAGAGCATGGGCGTCACGGACCAACAGCTCCGCGAACATTGGGGCAACGACATCACCGCCGTAAACATGGCGAAGGGCGACGCCGGCACACTGGATAAGCTGTATCAAAGAATAGCTAACAAGATTGACCTGAACGCCGACAACATTGCAAAACAACAGGCTATTCAAGAAGCGTTTGCCAAGGTTGAGTTAGATCCTGAAGTCACGCATCGCACTCTGGGTGCCGGGCATAAAAATATCAATGCTGAAACGATGCTGGCGATCACCAAGAAACTCTTGGCTGTAAATCGTCGCGAAGCTGACCCGGACGACCGAGACAACATGGTGTTCCAGTCAATTGCGGGGCCGGAAGATCTTATTGCAGAACGGTTTGGCAAAGATAGGCAAGGTTTGAACAAGCTTCTCTGGCGCGCCACTGCAAAGAAATCCATCGACCACATCCCGAGCGGCGTATTTGACAAGGCTATTTCGAGCGCGCTCATTGGTTCTGGTCTTGGTTCAAGCTTGGAAGAAATCAACCCGGCTGAAATTTTTGACCATCAGACCCGCGTGACGCGCATGGGCGAAGGCGGTATTTCATCGCTCGACGCCGTGCCGGCTGAGTCGCGCAGCGTACAACCCAGCCATCTAGGTTACATCGACTACCTGCGCACTCCCGAATCTGGCAAAGTCGGCGTGGACATGCGGTTTGCCCGTGGCGCAATGAAGGGCGCTGACGGCAGAATTTATACGCCGGTTATCGACATGAAGACCGGAGAAACAACGCATAAGACACCGCAAGAACTAGCTGATACACCGTTGGCCTTTCCGGGCGAAGAAAACAACAAGCTGCCAGTAGTCGCCGCGCTTGTTGGCGGCAAGATTAAGTATGTGCCGCGCAAAGAAGTGCAGTACAGCTTGCCGCATATGGACTCGGCGTTCTCGTCGCTGTCTAACATGGTGCCGCTCAAGTTCATGATGAAGGGCCATCGCGTCATCATGGGTTCGCGCATGTTTACGCAGGCGTTACCGCTCGTTGGTGCCGAAGCGCCGTTTGTGCAGTCTGCCGTGGCCGATAAACCGGGCACATCACATGAAGACGAAATGGGTGAGCGGCTTGGCGCTACGCGGTCTGATATTCACGGCCAAGTAGTTTCCGTGTCGCCAGACGGTATTGTGGTACGTGATCGCGACGGCAACAAGAAAACCGTCGAACTGTACAACGACATGCCGTACAACCGGAAGACGTTTTTACATCAGACGCCAATGGTACAGCCGGGCGATGTCATTAAGCCCGGGCAACTGCTGGCGCGCTCTAATTTTACAGACAGCAATGGCTCGGCCGCGCTAGGTTTAAATATGCGCGTGGGTTATCTGCCATTCAGGGGCAAGAACTACGAAGACGCTACGGTGATCTCCGAGTCTGCGGCCAAGCGTTTAACGTCTGAGCACATGTATCAGCATGAAGCCGAGTGGGACGACAACACGCACGTCGGCAAGCGCGCATTCGTGAGTTTGTTTCCCGGCCAGTACGAGAAGAAGCTTTTAGATAACTTTGATGACCAAGGCGCGATCAAGAAGGGCATGACCGTCAACTTCGGTGACCCGCTTGTGCTCGTGGCTAAGAAAAAAGACACGGTGTACGGCAAAGTGCATCGTGGTCGTGCCGGCAGCTTTACCAACGAAACAGTGACATGGGATCATCATGCGCCCGGTATTGTGACCGACGTTGAGCACACATCCAAGGGCGTCAGCGTTGTCGTCAAGAATCAAGCACCGATGGAAGTTGGCGACAAGCTCACAGGTCGATTTGGCGACAAGGGTGTAATTTCTGATATTGTCCCAGATCATCAGATGCCGCACGACAAAGACGGCAACCCCATGGAAGTGCTGGTCAGTCCGCTGGGCCTGATCTCGCGCGTGAATCCGTCTCAAGTTATCGAAACCGCACTAGGCAAAGTAGCCGCCAAAACTGGCCAGCCGTACAAGGTTAAAGATTTCGATAACGACACAGATATGGTCGAGTTTGCGCAGAAAGAACTCGCCAAGCACGGGCTGAATGACACCGAGGATTTATTTGACCCTGAGACTGGCCGCAAGATTGGCAACGTGCTCACTGGTAATAGATTCTTTATGAAGCTGCACCACACAGCTGAGTCCAAAGGGCAGGGGCGCTCTACCGGCGGTTACACAGCGGAAGGCACGCCGGCCAAGGGCGGTTCAGAAGGCGCGAAGCGCGTGGGCATGCTTGATCTGGGCGCGCTGTTGTCTCACGGCGCCGGCAAAGTCATTCGCGACGCCAAAATGGTGCGCGGTCAAGCGAACCCAGAGTATTGGTCGCAGTTCATGGCCGGTTATGACGCCCCGCTGCCCAAGATCCCGCACGTTTATGAAAAGTTCGTCAACCAGCTCAAGGGCTCTGGGATTAACGTCACGCGCACTGGTACGAAGACGAATATCATGGCCCTGCACGACAAAGACGTCGATCAGCTAGCCGGTAACCGCGAGATCCAGAATGCCGAAACGGTGGATTGGAAAGGCCGGATGAAGCCAGTCGCCGGCGGCCTTTTTGACGAGACGCTTACGGGTGGCCACGGCGGCAATCGCTGGTCAAAGATAACATTACACGAGCCGATGCCTAACCCGATCATGGAAGATCCTATTCGTCGGGTTTTGGGGCTGACAGAGAAACAGTTTCGCGGTGTTCTTGCTGGCCAAGAAAAGCTGTACGACGCTACTGGCCCGCAAGCTATTTCAGACGCGCTGGCGAAGATCAATCTTCCCAAAGCTATTGAGCAGGCGCGCGAAGACATCAAATCGGGCCGTGCCGTTCAGCGCGATGCCGCTGTGCGTAAGCTGGGATATTTAAAGAGCGCTGAGCGTATTGGCGTGCATCCCAAAGACTGGATGCTGACCAAGATACCAGTCATTCCGCCGCTATTCCGCCCCGTATCGACAATGGGCGCGAAGAAGCTCCCGCTCGTGGCTGACGCGAATTATCTCTACAAAGAGTTACTCGACGCGAACGGCGCATTGAAAGACGCAGCGCAGCAAGTCACAGAGTACGGCGACGAGCGCTTGAATGTGTACGACGCTATGAAGGGCGTAACTGGTTTGGGTGATCCGCAGCACCCCAAGAACGTCGAGCGCAATGTTCGCGGCTTCTTGTCGCACATCTTTGGTAATTCCCCCAAGTACGGCACGGTTCAGCGCAAGTTGCTGAGTTCTACGGTCGATCTTGTGGGCCGCGCTGTGATTACGCCGAACCCAGACTTAGACATGGACGAAGTCGCGCTGCCCGAAGAAAAAGCGTGGGATGTTTACAAGCCGTTCGTCGTGCGCGGGCTTGTTCGCCGCGGATTGCCCAGAATGCAGGCGCTCCAGTTTGTCGAAGATAAGAACAAAGCCGCGATGGACGAGCTGCAGACTCAAATGAGCAAGCGCCCGATTGTTATTAATCGTGCGCCCGTACTGCATCGCTACGGCATGATGGCGTTCTATCCCAAATTAACGAAGAACAAGGTCATGGAAGTAAACCCTGTGATTACCAAGGGTTTTAACGCGGACTTTGACGGCGATGCGATGCAGTACCACGTCCCGAGCACCGACGATGCGGCGGCTGAAGCTGTGGCCAAGATGCTGCCGAGTAAAAATTTATTTGCCGCGGCGTCGTTTAAAGCTCATTATGTGCCGCAGGCGGATTACCAGACCGGCATGTATCTGGCGTCCAGCCGGATCAACAATAAAGCTAAGCCCCGTGTGTTTCGCAACAAGCAAGATGCTATTAGCGCATACCGGCGTGGGGAAATAGATGTAGACACCCCAGTGCATATTGTGGAAGATAATACGTAATCGGCCGTACTCAAGGAGGAGTCATGTACACAGTTAACCCAGAACTTATTGCCTTAGCGGCAGCGCGCCTCGTAAAAGAGGCTGATTTCCCGCCGCCCGCAGCCGCCCCCGTGGACCCCGCAGCAATGGGCGCGGCTCCTCCCGCCGATCCGGCTGCCGCCGCTCCGCCTGTTGACCCGGCAGCTATGGGTGCTGTTGCTCCCGCAGCCCCTGTTGCACCCGCGGCTCCAGCTGCTCCCGCGGCGCCCGGTGCTGCTCCCGGCGCCGCTGCCGTACAGAAGCTCAAGCCTGAGCAGATGATGAACATGTTGGATTACCGGCTGTACAACATGCAGCAGCAGTTAACGGCGATTATGAACGCGCTGGGCGTGCAAGTTCCGCCAGAATCGCTGGTTCTGCCTCCGGGTTCGCCGGGCGCACCGCCGGCTGAGTCGGCACTTCCCGGTGGTCCGATGGCGCCGCCACCCCCGCAGCAAGACCCCAGCGCGCCGCAAGGCCCGCAAGCTCCGGGTGGTCCGCTGCCTCCGGGCGGTCCCATGGATCCCAGCGCCCCGCCGCAAGACCCCAATGCGGGTAAGGTAGCTAGCTGGTGGGATCTGGCTAATGAATACAACAAGTCAGCGTCTTACATCGGGCACCCGGTTGATCGCAGTGTAACCAGCACTGTGGAGTCGCCGGCGGTTGATCTGCAAACCAAGGCGAGTGCCGCTGCGGCCATGTTGCGGAGCTTGTCCGGGAATGCACATTAAGACGCAGTACAAGCTGCAGCCTACAGAACAAAAAGCGCACAGCATCGTTGTTGAAGACGATCTGGGCAACCCTATTTTTGTAGCGCTTCAGCTTGATGAGGCGATTGTGTATTCAACGCCCGGCGAAAAAGACTTTCACTCAATTTTGCAGGCGTTAGGCATTAATAAGACAGTCGCAGTTTCAGAATTTAAACCAAAGCCGATCGAAAACATTGTCTGGGCGCCGTAATATGCTCAAAACAACGCTCGGACAAGTTCTGATTAACGAGGCCTTGCCGCCCGACATGCGCGACCACGAGCGGGTTCTGACCAAGAAAAAGATGGCAGAACTTGCGACGCAGCTAGCCGAGAAGTACCCGGATCAGTACCGGCCGGTTATGAAAAAGCTGCATGACATCGGCAAGGACGCCAGTTACACAACAAATGGTCTGTCGTTCGGGCTAAAGCACATTAAGCCGACACTGGCCGTACGCAACGCCCAGCTCAAGATGCACGGCGATCTGCAGAAACTATTTGCCGACCGCGGTATCGACGACAAAGAGCGAGATCTGCGCCTGTTGGAACTGGCGTCAAACGCGCAGCGCGATCTTGTGGAGAAAGTATTTGCCGAGTCGCACGGGGAGGATAACCCGCTTGCCCAACAAGTGCATGGCGTGGGCAGAGGTAATAAATTCTCGCTGAATAGCCTTATCGGCGCTGATATGCAGTATCTCGATCACCGCGGCGAGCCGATTCCAATTCCGGTAACGCATGGCTACGGACAAGGTTTGCGCCCGGTAGAGTATTTTGCCGGCGCATTCGGCACCCGCAAGGGCGTTATGGATTTAAAGACCGCTACGGCTGACGCTGGATTTTTCGGCAAGCAGCTAACGCAAATGACGCATCGGCTTCTTGTGACTCAAGACGATGAGGATGATGCAGAGCGCAATGCCACAGCTCACGACCGCGGGATGCCGACCGATGTAGACGACGTAGATAACGAGGGCGCGTTTTTGTCGCGACCTGTGGGGCCGTACAAGCGCGACACACTGCTAACCCCCAAAATCCTGCGAGATATGAAACAGATGGGGGTTAAAGATATCTTAGTCCGCAGCCCATTAGTGGGCGGCCCGGCAGATGGCGGTGTTTTTGCCAAGGACGTGGGATATCGGGAAAAGCATCGATTACCGCCGATTGGTGACTATGTCGGTATTGCCGCTGCGCAGGCGCTTTCTGAGCCGGTAACGCAAAGCCAGATTAGCTCGAAGCACTCTGGCGGTGTGGGTGGCGCAGGAGCTATTTCGGGGTTCAAAGCGCTCAACGCTCTGGTTCAGGTACCGAAGAAATACCCAAATGGTGCGACGCACACGCAAGTCGACGGCCGTGTGCAAGAAGTAAGGCCGGCGCCGCAAGGCGGGTTTTACGTACAGGTCAACGGCCAAGACCATTACGTCTCGGCTGACCGAGAAGTTAGCGTTAAAAAGGGCGACGAACTAGAAGCCGGCGATGTTATTTCGAGCGGCATGCCCAGTCCGGCTGAAGTCGTGAAGCACAAAGGTATCGGCGAAGGCCGGCGCTATTTCGTGCAGGCGATGCAGCAGGTCATGAAAAACAGCGGTATTTCGTCGCACCGTCGTAATGTAGAGCTGCTCGCGCGTGGGCTCATTAACCATGTGCGGCTGACCGACGAGCACGGCGATTACGTGCCAGACGATATCGTGCCATATTCTGCGCTGGAACGAAACTGGCAGCCGCGCGCGGGCGCAGTATCTGGCGCGCCGCAGGCTATGGTCGGGCACTACTTAGAACAGCCCGTCTTGCATTATTCTATCGGCACAAAAATTGGCAAAAACGTCGCAGCTAATCTAAATAAGTACGGCGTTCACAATATTCAAGCGCACAAAGAGCCGCCGCCGTTTGAGCCGGAGATGGTGCGCGGTATGTCGAACATCTCTAACGACACTGATTGGATGACCCGTATGCTGGGGTCGTATCAAGAAAAAGGCCTGATGAATAGCGTGCACCGTGGCTTAAGCTCGGACACAGCGAGCAGCAGTTACGTGCCGGCATTGGCTCGCGGAGAGCAGTTCGGCGTAACGGGCACGACGAGTGGGTGGAAGCCTTAACTACATTCGGGTAGGATATAGAGGCCGAAACCCTGTAAATTATACAGAGTGATATTTCGCAGCTGCGCCGCATGGAGGTGGCCGTGTACAACAAAAAGACCAAAGAATCGTCGTATAAGCATTGGCTGACTGTCGTCCGGTCACATGATCGGAGCCAGACAAAGCAGGCTGACCTTGGCGGTAAGGGCGACGACACCTCGTTTGAGCAGTCGTTTAGCAATCTGGCTCACGCCTATCTGCGCGACTCGGCTCCGAAGCTGCTGGATCACGAAATCGGTTTCCAGCTTCTCGACCGGAATCGCGAAAACACCAAGGCAGTAGCCGTGTTCGCGTTCAAGGTCGGTTCGCTGTGGCTGTACGCGCCGGTGTTCTTCCTGAACGGCGACTTGAAGGGCCACGAGCTGCTGTACATCAAGAACCAAGATATCTTTGTGCCGCTCAAGGAAAACTGGATTAACTATCTCGTTAACCGAAAGCCCAACATCATGGGCAGCGGCATTGACAAGAATCTGTCTCAGTTCGGCCAGCGCCAGCCTGACTTTACACAGCTGTCGCGCAGTCCGGCTAAGTTCGGGTCGGCCAAGCCCACGCTCAAGGAAATGGTCGACGAGGCCATGCCGGCGTTTGCTAAGGCCGCCACGATGAACACCGTGTCGGCTTTTGCTGATATGGGCAAGACGCTGAATTTGGCAACATTCCTCAAGGAAGCCCGCCTGACAACGCTGGAAATGCTGGTTAAGACATGCCAGCACGCCCCGCAGATTGCCAGCGCCATCGAGGAGTTCCACGGCTTAGATATCATTAAAGAAGCTATTGCCATCGCCAAGACGCGCGAGAATCAGACCAAGATTGCCAGTGTGCTGTCCGAGGCGCCCGAGAAGCCGAAAGCGCAGTCTGGCCTGAAAGTTATTTCGTATGACACTACGGTGCAGACAAAGCTCCCGGCCGGTTACAGCGAAGAAGACCAAGAGAAGTTGCTTCGTGACGGCGTGCTGATCAAGGATGAGCGCGGCGATGATAACGTCTCGGTGCCGTACAACATTCAATTTGAGCAAAAGCTGTTTACGCCCAGCGAAAGCGGCCTGTACGAGATTCTGGTCAAGGGCGGCAACATTGAGCGCTGCTACGTGGCCGTGTTTCCGCAAGCTGCTGCCAAGCGCGCTGACTTTGTCACCGTGGTGCGCACCGAAGGCAGCCCTGATTGGGTCAACACCCGCGCTGACCAAGTGTTTGCGCTGTTCAAGATCGAAGACGAAGAGTTCACCAAGTGGTTTGACGGTCTGCCGGAAGCAAGCAGCCTACCGAGCAACAGTTCCCGGTACATGCTGATCAACAAGAACGGCGACGCTACGGTGCCGGTTCGCATGATTCGTGAGTACGGCGAGAGCGAATTCGGCGTGAAATCTTACGAAGTCGATCTTGAAGACCACTCGAAGCACCCGCCCAAGGGCCATATCGGCGACTGCTGCTACAACGATCCGCTGAACTACAGCAAGTATCGTGACGGCGTGCGCGTCCATCTTGGCACCAGCAAGGGCTCCAAGCTCCGCGCGAGCATGGGCGACATCTTTGTGCCAGAGGGTTACAAGCTTCTCAAGTGCAAGCTTGGCGAAGACGACGTGCCGGCCAGCGAGCTGTCGGAAGATAAGCCAAACTGCGGCTGCGGCGGTAGCGAAGATCCGCCGCTGATGCCCGGCAATATCGCCGACGCACAGATGGCCATCATGCAGAAGACAGCCAGCCTGACTGTGTATCACAGCGGCACGGAAGTCAGCATTAACAAAGAAGCTGCCGTCAGCCCGATTAAGGCGCTGGTCACGCTCGTTGAGCATCACGGTCTACGCGAAGCCGAGGCCCGCGAGATCCTCAAGACTGCATCGGCCAAGCGCAAGTACGAAGGGCGTATCAAGTATGCCGACCCGTACGGCGGCCCGATGATGATTAATAGCGCTCCTAACGCCCCGAGTGATCCGGGTCCGGTTATGGGCGGCGAGACAATCATGGGTTCCAGCGTTCCGACGCAGCTGGGTATCGACGTTGGCGTGCCGGTAACTGGCATGAGCGCCAGCCAGACAGATCGCCAGATCTATAACCCGAACCCGATGTTTGATAACAAAGACGTTCGGTCTGTTATCGACGCTGCGCAGTCGGGCCAGAAGGAAGTGTTCGACACGGCGATGATCGGCAGCATGCTGCGCGCTGTGCGTGACGACGGGCTCGTTGACCGCTACATGGGCGACCTGACCAAGGGACTCGATAAGTTGGGCCGCATTCTGTTCATGTTCTACTGGCACGGCGACCGGTTCGCTGAGCGGTACGGCAAGGCTGATATGCCGGAGCTGGAAGATTCGCTGCGCAACGCCTTTGAGATGCTCGGCGACGTGATTCTGTTCCTCAAGCAGAAGACTATTGAGCCGTATCCTGAAGAGTCTGGTGCGGACGTTGATCTTGGCGCTGTTGCAAACTCCTAATAGGTGAAAAATGGCTAGCACGATTTGGTCGGGCACTACCACATTTACAGCGGCAAGCGGCTCTGAAACAGTTGTGCCGGTAAAGATGCCGCACCGGGCAATTCTGCGCGGATACGCACTCGTTCAGCTAACTGGTGCCGACAATAAGTTTGAGGCCGACCTTTATTCCAGCAATCAGGCAACAACGCCGAATAGCGCTCTGCCAGCGGAAGCTTTTCACGTTCTCAGTCTGGCGGACTTTGCTGACGTTGTGTCCGATCAAGACGTCGTAGCGATTGCCGAGAACAGCAACGTAAACGTTGCGTATCTTAATCGCGACGGCTCGCCATCGAACCCGCAGCGGTTTCTGTATTTGCGAATCACGCCGAACGGTAGCGGTTCAAAGAATTTCGTGCTGACCGTCACCGTTGAAACCCCGATGCTGCGCTAAATATCTACGGAGCGATATCATGCCTGACACACGTGTATTCCGCGCACTGCATTTTCCGAACCGACGCCGAGAGGTTGTTAGCGCGTTAGACCCGACGCCGATCAACGTGCAACCGGGCGAGATGCTGTACGACGAGGCAGCAAACAAACTGTACGCCGGCCTTGACGACACAACAGCTGTACAGATCAGTGGCGATAATGGCGCGAACAACTACGTTGAGAGTGACGCTACCGGCATTACAGGCGCGACAGTTCTTACAAACATCGTCAAAATCACCCAAGCTGGTTATGACGCGTTGTCGCCTAGAGATCCCGCAACGGTGTACTACATTATCGCCGAGTAGTTGTTATGCCCCCAACAGATAGCGATATATACATAAACAGCGCTAACATTACGTCTATCAAAATAGGCGATGATGCTGTTGAGCGCGTGTTTGTAGGCAATGATCTGGTATTCGGCCCGGCTGTTTTTGGCAGCTCCGGGTTTCAGTGGATGACAATGAATTCTGTTACGGGATCCACAGCATCTGGAATTGGGCAAAACAATATCACAGTCGCGATTAGCCAGAGCGGCGGTGGAATGTTTGAGCACAGCGGCATGTACCAACCGCAGATTTTTCCGCCAGAATACGGCATACCACCCGGCGGCAAACAAATTGGAAACACGCAGGCTGGGGTATTTACTGCGGTGTTTAGTTCGCCCGTCACAGACGCCTTGGTTGCGTTTGCCAGCGTTGGTAATCCCAGTACTACTGTGCCAGTGCTTGTGTTTGATGAAAACGGCGCGCCAAAACCGTTTACGCCTATTTGGGCGTTAACCAGCGAGTCGTGGTCGCAAACAACATATCTAAATCAAGTAAGCCCCACGCAATACGCGCAATTTACTGGGGCAGAAGGTTTTAACATCATTCGCATTGACGGAACAATGAGTAGTGTGCAGTTCCACTACACCGTTCCTGAGTATTACTGCACAATTTGTTTTGGGTTTGTTGATCAAAACGTCTAGTGCCAGCAGCAGCTTATGGAAATCCCAAATTACCTTCACGCTAGTCCACGGCGAGCGCCTAATTGGCGTTGGTTGCGCGCTATACAGATAGACGCAGGCGGCCGCAAACCAGCGCGGACGTTTGACGGTCCCGGCGGCTTTGAGTGGATCCGCCGCGCCGTTAGGTTAAAGCGCAGATTTGAGCAGGCTAGCAATAGACCGGACGCCATTTATTCGTTATTAGCGCGCGATAGCGACATGTTTTGGGCCCATTCTCTATGGGCCGAGGATAAAGCCCCGACTCGCTGGGGTATTGAAGCTCGGATCCTTGCAGGCGAATCAGATGAGGAAATCGCTGACCGGGTCGGTACAACGCCGGCTGTTATCGCGGCATACGCGCAAGTATTTTTTGATGTGCGCGAAAAATTATACAACACTGACTATATTACTAATGTCATAATGGCTGATGCCGTCACGCGTGGGCTGCAAGAGCGCCAATACGACTTACTCTGGAAAATGCTTGGCTATAAGGGCGGCACACATGTTTTGAACGCGGTACTTAGCAAATCCAGTGAAATTACTCGCCCTGAAACGCCAGAAGATGTATCAGGCTTTTTCCAAGATTTTGCTATTAGTTCGATGAAATACAAGGCGGCTATCGCAACTTTGACGGTGCAGATCAATACCCATACGCAGTTAGCGCTTATCGACAGTTTTGTAAAATACGTAGAAATCGAACGTACAACTGAAAACGCGACCAAAGCCCACTCTACTATTGTCGAAAACATCGGGGCTATGCTGTCGTCGCTTCCGTTCAAAGTTGGGACAAAACTGGATTCCGACACAGTAAAAATGTTACCTTTTGATAATGGCGCAGCCGAATTAAGAAACGACGAGTTAATGGTTTTGGCGACTGGTGGTTCTCTGCGAAATCAGCAAAATATTGAGAATCTGCACTTCCCCGGAGAGTAGCGATGCGTTCACTCAGCAAAGAAGCCGAACAGAAACTTATCAGCGCCATTGAGCGCGCGGCTACTCTCGTAAATGCCGGCTCTTCGCCAAACGACGCAATCGTAAAGAGCGCGTCGGAAGCGAATGTACCGGCGGGCCACATTAATCTTATGGTGCACGCCTATAACACGGGCCGCACCACCAAGCAGCGCGAGCAGGGCGATGACGCCACTGAGAAGTCCGCTGACTTCCAGCTTGCCGACGCTGACTCTGTTCTTGAGGCGCTGTATCCCAAACAGGTCAAGACATCGAGCGAATTGTTATCAGAATCAATCGTGTCGACCGAGTACGCTGTTTCGCCGGCCGGGTTCTTAGCTCGCCGTAACGCGTCGCTTGAAAAAGCAGCCGCCGCGCAATATCAGCTTCCGGCCAAGACGTTCGTCCCGCCCCCGCGCGACGAGAAGTTTGCTGCTGAGCGTGCTTACAGCCAGAAAGCGGCTGAAAAACGCGCTGCTGAAGAGACGCGCCGCATTTCGACCATGGCTTATCAGAAGGCTGCGGACGCAATGGATATGCTGCACGACTATTTCCGCAAGCCCGGCCATATGTCATTTGGCGACGCGCTGCGAGAAGTTGACCTGCGTCTGGGTGCCGAAGGCGTGGCCGTGCTGAACAAGCTCGCCGCTGTTTATCCGCACCTTGAAAAGCAGGCCGCCACCGGTGAAACACATCTGGGCCTTACCGGTCCTTATTCGCTTGTAACAAACGTGCTTGACGCCGTTGACGCTTACAACACGGCTAAAAGCAATCTTGATACGGTAAAGCAGGCGTCTGTAATCAATAAGAAAGCAGCGCCAACTTTTACTACAGGCTCGATTCTGTATAACCCGCTTGAAGAACCGCTGACGCTCAAGGCAGCGTCTGACGACGGCAAAAAAAAAGATAGTGCTCCCGCGCCGTTAACATCGTTCGGTGGCACTATGGCAAACCTTGGCAAGCTTATGGGTAGCGGCGCTATTGCCGATCAAGCCGCGCGTGCCGACGCCGCCACAGATCCCATGCAGCAGAAACAAAAAGCGTTCGCGCGCCTTGCTAGCCCAGATCATGAAAACCGGCTGCAGCAAATTAAGTCCCGCGGCGTGCTGAACGATTTAATTCTTAACGACCCAGTTATCTCCGGCTATGACCCGAATGAAGTAGCGAGCGCGTATAACCAAATCGCCGAGATGGCGCCAAACTTTACTGGCTCAAGCGCCGCCATGCAGGCTTTACTGCGCAAGCGTCTTGAGTCTGGCGGGATGGCCGACTTTGACGTACAGCAACTCGTTGAGCTGGAAAAGGCGAAAGCTGAAACTGAAAAGGCGACTAATCAAGCACAGCAAGCTGCCCGCACACTTATCTGAGCCATAATCATGAACAACACAGAACAACAGCAGTTAGCGCGCGGTTTAGCCGGCTTGGCGTTGCGTAAAGCGTCCGCTGAGACTGAAAAGGTTGCAACCGTCGTTGCAACACTGCAGACGAAGAAGCAGGCTAACATTGATCTCGCGCAGATTGCGTCGAGCCCGTACCTACAAAATGCGTTGCTTGGCGCAGGCGCCGGCGGGTTAGTCGGCATGCTGCAGCCTAAGAACAAACGACGCTCTGCGCTGAATTACGCGTTGATGGGCGGCCTTGGCGGTCTTGGAGTAACAGCCGCGCGTGAGTTCTCTTCGCCGACAACTCCCCCGCCAGCCGTAGCGCAAGCGGGCCACGATAACAGCGTTTTGAATACAGCTGTTGGATTAGGTAGTGCTGGAGTTGGCGGTTACGGCGGACATAAAGCGCACGGCATGCTCGATCAGTGGGGTAAATTAGACCGCGCAGTCGATGCGAATCCTGATCTGGCAAAACACCTAGCGCCCGCTGTCGAAAAGATGCGCAGTGCGGGCAAGGCTGACGCCGACATTATTGCGGCGTTGTCGCGCCGCGGGGCGGGAAAAAAAGCACCGGCTGCGGCCTTCCGCGCTACGCTTAAAAAGTTGCCGCCGGTCAGGGGCCGATACGCGATGATCGGCGCTGGCGCGCTTGCCCTGCCGACGCTTCTTAGTTCTTTACGCGGCAGCGCCGCAAGCGAGTAAACCATGAGCATGATCAAAGTTATCCAGCCGCATTCGCAAGACTTCAGCGAGCCCGTGGCCAGCCTGATTAAGATATCTAGCCGCGGTATTATTGGCAGCGATAAGGCTGATCTTATCAAGCGCGCCGGCGCTGAGTTTGTTCACAAGCTGGACAACATCAAGTTCGCTAAAGACGAAATTCCGGTACACATGATCGCTATCGGCGCCACGGAAGATTACGGCCCGAACCGTAACGGCGACGGATTCACCCGCGAGTGCTGCCAGAAGTATCACCCGACGTTCGAAAAGTTTGCTCGTTTCTATCGGGACCACGCCAACAAGAATCCAGCCAAGAGCTTCGGTATTGTTAAAGCTAGCGCTTATCACGAGCCGATGCGACGTATTGAACTCGTCTGTGCACTGAACGGCTCGAAAGAAGCCGCAGAGCGCAACGGCGGTTTAATTGCCGACAAGGAAATGGAAAAGCTGGCCAACGAAAAAGACATCGCTGTCTCAATGGCCTGCAAGATCCCGTTTGATAAGTGTTCGTCTTGCGGTAACACGGCTAAGACCCGCGCTGAGTATTGCGACTCAATTGAAAACGGTGGCCACTGTAAAGCAGGCGGTCTGAAGCACAACATTGGTCGGGTTATGTCAGACGGGCATGTGCTGCACGCCGATAACCCCAACCCTAGCTTTTTTGATATTTCTCACGTATTCCGGCCCGCTGACAGAATTGCTTATGTGTCGGGCAAGCTTGAAAAAGCCGCCGGCGCTTGCATTCTGTCTGGCGCTGAACTAGCTGAGCAGCTGGGTGTAACAGCGCCTATTGGCTTTGATTACGATAAAAACGCGTCTGTTCGGGCGCAGTTACAGCTTGAAGCGCTGCAGCAACTTGTACAGGCTGAGAAGCTTGCTGGCGCGAATGCTGCGAACTGGACACAAGTTGCGCTATCTTCGTCATCGGCCGTACAACCGCCGATTGATGTAAATGGCTGCCCGGCTGTTAAAATGGCCGAAGTGTTATGCGGGTTGGCTGAGGCTGGTGTAATTCTGCCTGTGCGGGATTTCTTAGCCTTGACAGTTAAATCAGCTGACGAGAAACTTATTGGTGCGGTGGCTTATGCGCTGCCCAATGTTTTTTCTAAGTTGGCTAATGATCAAGACGTCGTCAGCCTGCTTGAAAACAACGTGTATTATCCTGCTAACGCTGCTTCACACGCTACACGCGTATGGGCAGAAAAGGTAGCACATACACATAGCGTATTACCGGTCAGCGTCGAAAAACGGGCTTACTTAGCCGTGCTTCGTGATGCCCGGTCGATTGAGTTTCCGCGTGAAAAACAGGCGAGTGGTAAAGCAGAACAAGCTCTGGCTCAGCATTACGCCCTGTATAAGATTGCCGCCTTGGCGACAGTCTGCGAGAAACACGGAAATAATTGGTTGACAGCAAACCACTGTGTACTGCAAAATTATATCACATGAACGGAAGCTAATCGGTTAACGATTAGACACCAAAGGAGATGATCATGGCACGGATGCAACGTTCACTGTTCGCGCAACTCAACGCCCTTGCTGACGAGATTAGCAAGAGCCCTGTTAAGACCGCCGCCGAGAAGGCTGCTGGCCCCACACCGTCTGACCCGGGTGGTTACGCTGGCGCTTCTTCGCACCCCAGCGCCAACGTCGATAACGACGGACAGGCTGCCACGGAAGGCGCGCGCTCCAGTGAGTACGAAGCTGACCTCAAGAAGCAGCAGGGCCCAATCGGTGTTGATAGCACCCCGGAACTGCCGCAAGAAGGTCGTCAAGACGACGTGCAGCTGAACATCGGTACCAACGCCGCCGCGACTGGCGAAGATCCCTCCGCTGAGAAGGATTACAAGGGCACGAAGGACGATCCGGGCACATCGCATCCCGCCAAGACCAACGACGGCGAGAAGTACAGCTCGGTCACGTTCAAGGAAGCTCGCGATCGCGCTGGCGCTCTCGGTAATGATATCCTCGCCAACATCATCAACTTCGGTACCAGCAACCTGACTAAGCAGTCGGAAATGCCGGCTTTCCTGAAGGAGAAGATGGAAGGAAAAAAAGAGGAAGCCGCTGAGTCGCCGGCAACTGAAAAGGCTGAACACAGCGGCCTGAAGGGCAACCAGTCCAAGCTGGACGTTGATAACGACGGCAAGATTGAAGGCTCGGATCTGAGCGCTCTGCGTTCGGGTAAGTCCGCTTCTTTTGCTGCCGGCTACGAGCTTGCTGCTGCGCTTGGCCTGAGCAAGGAAGCGGCTGAGGCGTCGGTTCGCGAGGTGTGTGCAAACACAATTCGTGAAGCTGACGAGATGGCTGACCTGTTCATCGGCTTTGTAACATCGAAGATGGCTGCTGCTGACCCGACAGCCGACGCTGCTGAAGGCGAAGATCATTCGGCTCCGTCTGACGCTGGTTCCGGCGCAAGCGACGCCCCGGCTGACGACGCAGCTCCGGCTGGTCTTGAGGCCATGATGGGCGGCGAAGGCGGCGGCATGGGCGAAGAAATGCCGATGGAAGCTGCTGGCCCAGAAGCTGGCGGTGGTGACGAGGCTGTTCAAGAGCTGGCCATGGCGCTTGAAGAACTCGGCATTCCGCCCGAGGCACTGATTCAGGCTCTTTCCCAAGGTGGCGGTGCTGAGGGTGGCATGGCTCCCGAAGCTGCTCCGATGGAAGAAGCCGCGATGGCAGAAGCGCCCAAGACAGCGTCGGCTGCTCTTGATGCCATTGGCCGCGAGGTCGTTAGCTTCAAGCGCGCTGGCAAGTTCCAAGTTAAAGAAGCTCGCACCAAGCGGTCGCGCGAACTGCGCGACAGCATGAAGCAGCACGTCATCGAACTCCTTAACCGTTGATATTCTCGGAGGTTTTAATGTCTAGCAACAACGCGCTCGTACAAAAGGTTATCGACTACATCGGATTCTCCGATGCCGCGATGACCAAGGCTGCTTCGGTTCTGACCGCGCAAGAGGCTGCTCAGGAGAAGGTCGCCCGACTGATTCCTGAAGCCGTTAAGGCGTGTGTTGAGAACGAGCGGATTGAAGCTCACCAGAAGGAAGCGCTCGCTGCAGCTCTTCAAGATCCGGTGCGCGCTATGGAACTTGTTATCAAGCTGGCGTCGCACAAGAACGCTGCTGAGATGGCCCGACTGGGTACACCCGTCTCGTCTGTAAAGACAGCCGGCTACGACCCGTCGAACAGCCTGACCAACAGCTATGTCGGCGCTCGCGACGGTCGCCTCAAGGCCTCCGACGTGAAGTTGTTCACCGGTCTTGGACTTAATCCCCCCACTAACTGAATTCGTTCGTTTACCCGGAAGCATGACGCTTCCAAAAGCAAGAAAGACATGGAGGTCTACCAATGCCTGCTCCCGATCTTATGTTCGAACACGGCCTTGACGTCAAAAAGGGCTGGTTCGATATGGCTTCTCTCGACTACTCGGCCAAGCTGTCGAGTTCGGTTTCGTTCACTGTGCCGCGCGGTCGCGTTGTGCATCTTGAGCTGGCTAGCGGCAAGGAAGTATTTCTTCCCGGCGTCAGCGGCTCGCACATGGGCATCTTCCTGCTGAACGGCTCGTCCGATGCCGACGTCAGCAACCCCGGCACGACAGCTGGCGGCAACTTCATGCATCAGGCAGTTTCGCCGACCGGCAAGCTGTCGGGTCTTGTTGCCACCGGTGGTTACGAGATTGCGTCGACTGAATTTGATGCGACGCAGACTTATGCTCCGGGCGACCTGCTCACAGCTGGCACCTCGACCAGCGCGCTGTCCACTGGCGGTGTTCTGACAAACCAGAGCGCTGTTCAGTACGTCAACGCTGTCTGCGGTGTTGTTTCCAGCGGCGCGTCGAAGAATCACAACGGTGTGCAGACGCTTTCGTTCTGGAGCGTTTACCTGCCCGCCGGCACTGCTGCCACCATCGACTGACCTAAACACTAACTAACTACTAGGAACATGGAGGTTCCAACAATGCCCACACAGCAAGAAGTACAACTGCTCAACGAGACACTGTTTGAGCAGCTCGATACCCCCGGCATGCAGAAGCAGGCCATCGACGCGGTTAACGATTTCACGCGCACCAAGATGCGTGAAGACGGTTTCTATCGTCGGATTATGCCCCCGCTGACCATCACCAACGACGAGCTGGACCGTCAGGTTGACACTGACAAGCCCGTCAAGGTTGTGGACAAGGAGCCCGATTCCCCGGCGGCTGTGTCGCTCCCGTTTGCGACACTCCCGATCAACTTCTACATCCGTGGCCCGCGCTACCGCGTCATGTTTGACCGGATCGTGTCGCCCCGCGCTGTGAAGGACGTCGACGAACTGCGTACGTATGTCATCGACATTCGTCAGGTTCTCAGCGACAACATGATCAAGGACATGCTCGCCGAGGAAGACTCGAAGTTCATCGCCGCTTTCAACGCCGTCCTCCCGACCCCGGGCGTGGCGAACGTTGCTTCCGGTTCGGTGCAGTATGAAGAGATCAGCGGTGGCATCACGCGTGAGACGCTTGTTGACGCCCTGAAGGTCATGCCCCGTACGCCTTCGCACTTTGAGGTTGAAACTTGCCTCGTGAATAACATCACGATCAAGGAAATCCTCAAGTTCGGTCGCGACGAAATGGGCGGTGACTTCTCGCAGGACATCATCAAGAACGGCTGGGCTGAGACTAACTTCCTCAACTGCCGCTGGATCGTCACGATCAAGCGTCGGGCCGCGGAAGGTATCAGCGACACCACGCAGCCAGCTAATACGGGTCTTATCCCCGATGATAGCTTGTTTATGTTTGCCAGCCCCAAGTTCATTGGCAAGAACTACGAGCTTGAGCCCACCACGATGTACATCCGTCGTGAAGCTTACATGCTTGAGTATTTCGCCTACAACACGCAAGGCGGCTCGTTCGGTCACACGAACGGTCTGGCTCGCGTTGACTTCAAGTAAGCCGTTTAAGCACTAACCTAAAGGAGCACAGTCATGGACAATGTTAAGGAAGCGGCGGAGCAAGCATACGCCACAATCGTGACGGAACTTGCCGCCCCGCATTTTTTTGAGAAGCTCGCAGCGCACGGACTTGCTCCGCGCTCTGAGAGTGAAGCTGCAGAAATGTGGACAGCTGCTTCCAAGCTCCATGTGCTCTATACGGCAGAGCAAGAAAAGGCCGCGGCCGCGCAAGTATCCTCGCTCAACGTTGCTAACCAGCAGCTTGACGAGATGCTTGCGGCCGCGGGCCTTGGCGGCACAGTTGAAAAGTCGTCTGCTTTCGCTGGCACCGCCAGCGCCGCAGCGGCCAAGCCTGAGATCGCTCAGGCTGTTTTAATGCTGCAGGCTGCCACTGCTGCAGCAATGCAGAACGCCTAAAGAAACATGGAGTGACTAATGCCCAATACGACAGCTGACCTTTATACAACAGTGAAGAACACATCTGGCGCTGCCATGGTGTTCGGTTTTCTTAGCAAGCACGGCCGCCGGCTGGACAACAACGCGACTTACACGGTCCCCGGTGACCTTGTTGGTGCGCTGGGTGCCCAGCGGAGCCAGCGACAGTTCAAGGCGCTTGAGCGCGCTTTGCTCGCCGGTGATTTGGAAATTGTGAAGTCCCCGTCGGTGTACCTGCTCAGCGAAACGGGTGGCGTCACCCGCGAACTCGGCATGGCGTCGACCAAGGAACTTGGCACTACAGTTCCGTCGTATGACGGCGGTGGTGACTTCATTGAAGGCGACCTCAACGCCAACGAATAAACGTGCAAACGTTTAACAGTTTTACGGAAGGGCTGGCCGTTACTGGCCAGCCCTTTCTATTTGTATACTAAGTGTGTACTTCACTCTGGAGGGTTGCCATGGTTGTCATTGCTACGCCCGCGCCGCACCCTATCGTCAGCTGCTGCACAAACGACACGCCGGATACAGGCGTATTGACGCCGATCTCGGTTGCCGGGCAGAACGTTATTAGCGCGCCAATTTCGACTGTTAACGGCACGAAAGTCCTGACCCGATCGCGGGCTGTGACGCTGACGCAAGGTCAGTGCGCCACTATCTCGTGGCAGCTGCACGATAAGGACGGCAACCCCGTAGATCTGACACCCGCGGGGTTCGGCGGTCAAACACCGCCGCCCGACTATAAGATCGTTTTGCGCCTGAAAGAGCAGATCGCTTTAGGCTACGGGCTTGAGCCGCTGCAGGTCGATGCCGTCGTCACCGACGCCTCTAAGGGCGAAGTTACCGCAGCGCTGACAGCGCAAATGGTGGGTTTAGCCGGCATCTACTATGGCGAAATGGCTCTGATTAGCGTGCCGGCCGAAGCAGCGCAGCAGCCGTGCGTTATTTTCTCGAACACGTTCTCGATCATTATCAATCGCAGTACATTTGGCCCGCTGGACACCGGTAGTAACCGTATAGGCGGTCCGCCCAGCATTGCTGAGATCCGACTGCATCTTCGTGACTCGGCGCCCGGCGAGAGTTTCTTGCTGGACAATCTAATGTTCGACGACGCTGAGATTGCGCTGGCTATCTCGCGGCCTGTGATGTACTGGAACGAAATCCCGCCGCCGCTGGATCAGACGTACAACACGCAGAATTTCCCGTTTAGATATCATTGGTTGGAAGGCATCTGCGCGAACCTTTTCATGATGGTGGCGGAGCAGTTTCGGCGTAACCAGCTTGATTATTCTGCCGCCGGTATGTCGGTTAACGATCAAAACAAAGAGTCTAACTACGAGCGTGCCGGCCAAATGCGCTGGCAGGCATACAGAGACTGGGTTCGCGCCACCAAGGCCAGCATCAACCTAGAGAGCTGCTACGGCGAAGTATCTTCTACCTACAAGTATGCTGCGTATACGGACGCCCTGCGTATCCGGTACTAAGGTTCTGATTTATGCCGCAATCCCGTGTGTTTCCGTTCCGCCGTGTATCCGTGGATCATATGGTCCGCGGCCCATCGCGCGTATGGTGGCAGCTTGAGCCGACGTTTAATGAGCCCGGGCCGTATGTATTTCAGCTGCAGCTAGGCAAAACAGGCCTACGCGATGCTACCGACTGGGTGAACATCGGCGCGCCAATCACAAATGGTTACTTGGCCTACGACGATGCTTGGCACGAGTCCGGGTATGAGCTTCTGAGCCATTACCGCGTTACGTTAACTACACCGACTAACACGTATGTTTCACAGGCCGCCAGCTGTTTCGGCGAGCTGAATGAGCATGACTGGCTGCTAGCGCGCGAAGTCGTACGGAAAGAAAAGGTACGCCATCAGCTAGTTAGCGTGCCGGGCTACCTTATTAAGCCCATGCGTTTTGGCAAACCGTGCCCGCGCTGTCGAGATCCGCTCACGCAAGAAATAACTGACTCTGATTGCCCGGTATGTAACGGCACTGGCTTTGAAGTCGGCTATCATCCGCCACTGGAAATGCAGTGCTGGGATCTGTCGCCCCAAACAATTGCTGAAGACGTCGACGTGAACCTAAAAGGCACCACGCGCGACAACCCCTATGTTAGTGCGCGCGTTATCGGGTTTCCGGCGTTAAATAAATACGATATCTGGGTAAACGGCACGAGCGACGAGCGCTGGTTGGTAGAGTCGATTCAAATCGTTGCGGCTTTGCGTAACGTTCCTTTGGTGTATCAAGTTCAACTTGGCTTGCTGCCGTTTAACAACAATGCTTATTCAATCGAAGTGGGCGGCGAAGCTCCCGACCGACGTGTACCCCCCTTGCCGGTTGATGGTTGCGGTATTTTTGCTGTAGATCACAACTATGGCGGGCCTGATAACCTCGCCTACCGTGACGGCACAAACTGCGCTATTGAAGGCGCCTATATCTATGTTTTTCGGCTGGCTGATTACATCGCTGCGCAACCTTCCACGCCCAATACCGCGCTTTCTATCGCTAATACAACTACAGCTGCTAACGGGCGCTGGACAAAAGCGCTAAGGCTCGACCCGGGTGATTACGCTTTGTTATTTGAAAAACCCGGTGATTACGGCCCGGATATTCACTTCATCACGGTAACGCCGCCGCCAGCACTTAGAGCGACGCCGACCGCGCCGCCTGTAGTTATCAGTAAATATTCTCCTAAACCCGAGAAGCCGGGGCCGAAAGAAGATTTCTGGAACGTGTGACATGAAGAAGCAAGAAATCAAACTTCCAAAGATTAAACTCGCGCAGAAACTACTTTGTGCGCTGCCAAAAATAAGCCTAAAATCAGAGCTGCCCAAAAAGGATTATTTACGTGAGCGACTGTCCCGATCCAATAAACCCGCCGGAAATTGAAGCGCAGTTCCCCGAAGGTAGTGCGCCAGAGAACCGGATACCAAAGGTAAGCTCGCTTTGTTCGTACGGCATGCGGCCGCACGTCATGACCGGGCTGATTCGACAGTTACTCATCGGGCATTTCTCTGACCCTGACAACATCGAAGAACCGCGAATCCGCAAACACGTACAGACGTTAGGCGCGTGGCAGCCTGTAGATAACGGGCTTAACGCCGGCGGAATTTTAATCGAAAGTATTACGCGATGGCTGCCCAACACAACCGACAAACGACCAGCTGTGTTAATTAAACGTAACAGTTGGACATGGTTAAAACAGGGTATCGGCGACAAGGCTGGCCAAAACGACTATACTGGAAATGTGCAGTATGCTGGTCTGTGGCAAGGTAGCCATACGCTATACTGTTTAGCGCCGAGTGGCGCTGAAACCGAGTTTTTAACGACAGAAGTCGTTAAATTTCTGATCAATTTTTCGCCGCTTATCCGCGAACAAATGGACTTACACAAGTTCTATGTTAACGAGGTGGGCGGCATAGGAGAAGTTCAAGAAGTGGTGCAGGGATATGCCGTACCTGTTACCGTGGCGTATGTAGCCGAGGAAGCTTGGTCGCTCCAGCCATACGCGCCGCGCCTAAAGCGGATTGTCTTCAAGGCATCGGATCTACTGTCTTGTTAGTAAATTTTTGCGGGGGTGTTTTTTTCTTAATCGAGTGGTTGTGTATACTACTCGTTACGCACTGACCGCACACCAAATTAGGCACGGAGGCTGACGCATGTCGAGCTACGTAAAACCACAAGTTCTCGTTTTCCAAGAATTCAAGATCGTCCCCACGGAGATCACGGAGCCGCTGCGCGCTCACATCGCCGGCCCTCACGCTGTTCTTCACCGTCACAGCAATGTTGACGAGAAGCCCTACACGCGTCTCGGCGCCTATGACCGCCTGCACGACACGACGTACTCGTGGCCGCAGCGGAATCCGGGCTCCCGCATCGATGACAAGTACACCAAGGTGTATATCGACGACGCGCTGCTCCTCTATTACAACACCGCTGTTGACGCAACTCCGTACAGCTGCGGCAGCCTTCATGTGTACAGCCCGAACGATCGGCCTGAAAACAACATCGTGCGTTCGCACAATCTTGCGTTCAAGTCGAACGGCGCGGCTTACCCCCGCAGCGGCGTGTTCGCTGACCGTGACGTGCAGCTCGGCGACGTGGTTCACATGACCTACGTTTCTCCGGGCGACTGCACTGCTACTGAGCTGTGGTCGACTGTGACCGGCTTCTCCAGCGACAACGTTAAGTCGCGCATTGCTCCTGCGAGCGCTGAAGGGCACAATCAGCCCTCAATCACAGCGGCGCAGAGCGTTGAGCTTATTGCGGGGCTCGTGTCTGACGCGCCGACAGCGACGCTTAGCACTTCCTATGACGGTTTGGTGTCGGGCCACGTGAAGGAAGAGTACACAGTTGAAGTAGTGCGCAGCTCCGTTGTGGGTTGTGACGCTGCCCGCCTGCGTGTTGTGTCCGCCAGCGGCACCGATGACGTAGCGGAAGTTACGCCTTACGGCAACAATGCTGACGTTGGCACGCGTGACCTTGTCATTACGTTCAGCGACGTTAACCTGCTGAAGGTTGGCCAGAAGTGGCGAATCGTTGTGCAGCAAACGTTCGTGGCAGGTGTTGCCGTTGCTGACGCGGCTAATTACACCACAGACGAGGTTTCGCCCGATCTTCTCGGCGCGTACACCGGCGATAAGAATGATATCTATATCGTTGAGTGCACGAAGGGCGGCCTTTATGCCGACCTGCCGGAAATTACGGTGTACACATCTAAGGGCCTCGATTTCTCAGGTCCGACTGAAATCTCGGCGAAGAACACCAGCGTTGCCATCGGCACCAACGGTGTTAAGGTTAAGTTCACGAATGACGGCGGGCTGCGTAAGGGCGACAAGTGGTACATCACTTGCGTTTCGAGCAAGGCTGGCGAGGTTCACGAAATCCACCTGCGTGACGATCTTCCGGTTGCCATGCGTGGCCGTAATTGTAACCTTGAGATGAAGTTGTTCATCAAGGACAACATCGAAGTATCCAAGAACCGCATTGGCTTTGCGCCGATGAAGAATTACGAAGTTGAAGCTACGCAGATCATCGTCAACGAAGGCGTGATCGCGTATCACCCCGAGTGGACCGACGGTGGAGTCGAGCAGCCGCTCGACGTTTACGCCGGCGAAGTTTACGTCGAGTACCGTGAGTGGCTGTCGACGCTGACCGACACGGTTGAGTCGATCAGCGACGTGGCTGATCTTGACCAAATCGCTGGTCAGCTCGATCCCGATAACCCGTTGAAGTGGGGCGTTTACAAGGCGCTTTCCAACAGCAACGGCACGGTTGTGAAGTACACCGCGGTCGCCGATCCCGGCAATCTCGACAGCTGGGTGCAGGTGCTTGAGCGAATCAAGGGTCGCGATGACTTGTACAACCTTGTTCCGCTGACGTTTGACCGCATGGTTCAAAACCTGTGGGCTGCGCACATCGGTGCCGAATCGAACGAGATTCAGAATAACTGGAAGGCCGGTTTCTTCTCGCTCAAGGCGCACCCGGTTGTCAAGCTCGTTGGTATGGGTGTTGAAATCGGCGGCGTGCTTGGCAACGTGGTGGAAGACGACGTTGTTGCCACGCTGAGCGACGATCCGACCGCTTCCGGCACGCAGTTCACAAAGCTGCAGGTTACAAGCGGTAACGGCTACTTTATCACCAACAACGTGCAGCCCGGCGACCTCGTCCGGTACAACTTCACGGTCGATTCTTTTGGCGACGCGCAGTACGAAGAGTACGTCGTCGACAAGGTGCTGTCTGAGTCGACATTGCTGCTGTATACCGGCAGCGACGTGGCTGTGACAGTTGCGCAGCGCGTTGAGATCTACCACAACCGTAACCGCAACGAAGTGGCTACCGATATCGCCCATCAGGGCGGATCGCTGTCGAATCGACGCGTGTGCGGCGTGTGGCCCGATCAGGTTGGCGAGGCTGGCACGCTGCAGCCCGGTTACTACCTGTCGGCCGCGCTGGCCGGTTTGGTGTCGGGTGTTGTGCCCCACCAGCCGCTGACCAACGTGGAAGTCGCTGGTTTCGATGATTACAGCCGGTCGTACAAGTATTTCATCGAAACACAGTTGAACAACTTGGCCGAGTCGGGTGTCTGGATCGTGACTGAAGACAAGGACGGCACGCCGTACACACGGCACGCCTTGACGACGGACAATCTCGACCTGAATCGTCGTGAAGAAATGATCCGCCGCAACGTGGACAGCATGTCCTACCTGTTCCTGCGTCGCCTGCGTCCGTTCATCGGCCGCACCAACGCGCAAGACGGCATGGTGCGCCGGCTGAAGTACGAAGTTAACGCCGTGATTAATTTCCTGTCTACGAACGGTTTCACCGACGAACTGGGCTCGCAGCTCATTTCCGGTACGATCCGTACGCTGCAGATTCATCCGCTGTTGAAAGATCGGATCGAAATTGTTCTTGATCTTGTTGTCCCGGCGCCGCTCAACAACATTGAGCTGCACTTGGTGGTCTGATCCGTCACACATTAATTAAACAGGTGAACTTATGGCTAATAGCATTTTCGGTAAGGCGCAGACACACAATGGATCATTCCGTGCAGACGACCTGACCGTTTTCTTTGGCGGTCAGTCGGGTGTCGGAGCGCTTGTACAGCAAGCGCAGTTTACAGTGCAGCGCGCTGTAAACATGCTCTATGAGTTGGGCTCTAACAACGTGTATTACGTCGGTAATCGTCGTCAAGGGACCGCAAACCTGAGCCGAATCGTCGGCAGCAGCGGTGCTTTCAAGCAGCTGCTGTCGAAGTTCGGTGACATGTGTAAGCCCGATACGCTGACACTTACAGCCGGCGGTGGTTGCGGTAATCAGTCCGGCAGCAGCGTGACGTACGATTTGGCGAACGCCACACTGACCAGCATCGGCGGGTCGGTTACAGCGCAAGACATCGTGATCACAGAGCAGCTGGCCTTTATCTGCAGCGATATTGACGTCACTTGATCGTAAGCGATTAAAGTAAAATGAAACCAAACGGCGGTTGCGTTAAACGCAACCGCCGTTTATGGTATTGGGCTGCAGAGCCCGGGGCATGAAGCCCGTAACCACACCTTTTTGGTGGACAAGCAATGAGTGCGACCCCTCCGCAGAAGCCGACTTCGGCTTCGGGCCAGTCGGCTAGCTACGACCATACACAGGCCGTACGCCGACTCCAAAACGCTACGCAATTTGCCAGCCGAGCGGCTACGGCTGCGTACGGTTCGCAGGTACAGGCCGTTGCCGATCCGAACAGCAAGCTTGTCGGGTTTAAGACCGGTTTTCAGGATACCGGTCGCTTGTGCATGGGCTATGTCGTAGACGGCACAGCTATCGCTAATTGCTACAAGGTTTTCGTGGAAAAGGGCCACGCGCCTGTAATTGCCGCGGCGCTGTCTAACACAAGCCAATCATGCGTTGGCGCCAGCGCGATTAACACGTACGCGCCCGGTACGCCTGTTATGTTGATGCTGCATGACAAAATGGGGCAGGCTTTTATTCTTGGTTCTGTCCCGAGCGTGCTGGATGTGGGATCCCGGGCTTATCACGACTACATTTCTCAGGCCTCACGGAAGCGCGTAGACGACTGCCACAAAAAGTACATTAAGATGCCCATGAACGGCCAAATGGTCGACTGGAGCGCTTGGAGGCCGTGGGACGCTACGTTAGCCAGCGAGTGGGGCGCGATCACAACTACCGGCATTGGCGTAGTTGTCGACGATTTCATGTTTAAGGCCGCCGTAAACGAGTTTTGCGGCGTATACGGGTTTTACCACGATTCGCTGCTGCGCTTGGCCGGCTACAACATGCAGGTTTGGACCGCCGGCAGTGAGCGTGACGCTTACATGGATCAGGCTGAGTGCAACGACACTACGGGCTATGCGCCGTATCCGTGGGAAGCGCTTGGTTTGTTGAAATCCGGCGTAGACATGATTGAGGAGTACCAGCCGAAAGACTACCAGACAACCAAGGGTAAGCCGTACTACTCGCACTGGGAAAACAAGCACGAGTATCAGCAGCCCTATCACCGCACGCAAAAGTTCTTCGGGTATTTAGGGCAGGGCGCGCGGTCAGTCGTACATGCTCCGCCGCAGGGATTAGATCGCTGGACGTATAAGCCGTCGGAAGGCTCAGGCTCGCCCGCGCAGGTTTACGATTCTGATATTAAAAGCTCAGACGGGTCTGCCCCGGACACGGGTGGCGGCGGGGCAGACAAGCTCAAGACGCATGAAGAAAAGCCGGTCTTCGGCCTGTGCGAGCAAAATACGGCACTCGACGGCCGGCATTTTATTACGTCTGCCAAGGGCATAGTGATATCTAAACGTATTTTGCTGCCAATGCCGCAGCGCCTTAAGCGCCCTGAATCTGGTGAGGGCGACGACGCGGAGCAGGAATACAAGTCGGCGAGTAAGTTTGGCAATGGCCCAGAGCACACGATTACCGGCGATATTGCCACGACAGACGAAAAGTGGCCAAATCTACAGCGCGCAGCCGCCGTGCTAGATCTACACGGCTACTTGTTTAACTACGCCGGCCTACACCCGTTTTACTGGCACGCCAAAGACTATAAAACATGGGAACAGTCAGAGCTGGAATACGCGCAGTTTAATCAAAAGCTGCCGACATTCTCTGATCTGAAGGGTTCGATGTATTTGTCGCAGCCAGAGCCCAAGCAGTTCACAATTGACCACCGATACGGCAAACAGAATTTCTACGAGACAGAGTCATTCATGTCGTTGCTGGAAGACGGCAGCATTGTGATTGGCGACGGTTATGGCGCTGAGATTCGCATGTCCGGCGGTTGTATGTTCTTGTCTGCGCCCGGTGACGTATGGCTCAAGGGCGGGCGCGACGTACATGCGTGGGCCGGCAGCGACGTAATTATCAAGGCTAAAAATAGTGCTGATATTACAACTACTGATAAAAATATCAGAATCAAAAGCGGCAATCACGTATTGGTGCTGGCCGGCAATGACGACACCCCCGGCGGTGTACTTATCGAAAGCCGGTCGAAGTCACAGGAGTACGACTTCGAGCAGGCTGGAGACGACGTCAAGTTTGGCGGCGTTGTATTGCGCGCGCCGAACTCGAACATCGTGGGGCTATCGCATCAGCTGTATCTCGGTACAGGGTCGAAAGACAGCTCGATTGAACCCGGCGTTATCACGTTAGATGCCGGCCGTGGTTCAGCCGAGATCGTGACTAAGTCGAAGCATATTTACCACTATGTCGACGAGGGTGGTGAGATCCTGCACTTCTTCCAGAACAACGCTGACGCGCCTGTGGAGAAGACAAACATGTTCCGTAAAAACTTCACACTGATGTGCGGCCCGCTGGGGCTGGATAAAGATATTATTCTCAAGGGCAACGTGTTGTGCGACGGGCAGATTGGTTTCATGGCGACAAAGGGAAACCATATCGGTAAGAAGGGCAGCATGTTTGTAATCCCTTGCGACGAGAAATGCGCCAAAGATGTCAACGCCGCCATCGACAAACTTACGCAATTTATCTCTAAAGAACTGCCAGAAATTGGCACAAAGATAAATGAAAGCCAGCTCACGCAGCAGTGGTATGGCGAGAAAAAGCCCGGCAATCCGCGCGTTATGGACATCATGGAATTCTCGTTCCGCACTGACGAGCAGTACAACATTGAGGATTTCAAGCTGTACGAAGATCGCTGGCAGCAAATGGCCAGACTTGCCGGCGCGGAGCCAGAGATGTGGACAGAGAAACCGTCGACAAACAAAGCGGTTGGCGAGACATGGCCGTATCCCGGCAAGAAGTGGCTAAGCGACGAAAAAGCCTATGTCTCACAAGACTTAAACATCGTTGAGAAGCAAAACGGTGGCCTGCGCGATAAAGACCGCGGTACTGCGCCGGATCTGGAAAACGTCTACAAGGCGCCTGAATTCAAAAAGCCAAACGAGCCGCAGACCCTGAACGGTAACTATCCGATTATGCCAAGAAAGTAAAGGATTACTTATGGAACTGGTCGAGACGCCATACGTTTCTGATTTCACAAAGAAAACGTTAGAGCAATTTGGGTGGAAGGTTAACGACCCAATCCCGGCAGATCTTGGCGGCAAGCTGCTAGCGCTAAAAGAAACACTGCCGCCGTCGCCACGCACTGACGTGATGGTCGATATCGCCGCCATGAGCGAGGAAGATATCAAAACTGTCAAAGAGTCATTGGCAGCGGCCAAGGCCTACGCGCGCGATCAGGCGCAAGCTGCTGAAAAAGCAAAAATCACGGAAAACATGTCTGACAGCGTGCGCGCGGCGTACGAGAAGTTTGTTGGCGACGATGCGCCGCAAATCGTCGATGACCGAGAAACAGCGCCAGAACCCGCAACTGAAAAGGCAGAAGAAGAAACAGCGGTAACCCCGGCACCCGAAGCGTCAGTCGGGCTCGGGCCAATGTTGATCATGCCTTTTTGCCCGCGATGCGGCTGGGACATGATGCAGAAGTTTGACGTCGACGTGACAGAAGACGACAAGGTTGACTTCGTGGCAACGATGCTTGGCGGCGCACGATTCCGCAGAGACTACCAGCTGCTGGGCGGGAAAATGGTGCTGCGCTTACGCAGCCTATTGGGCGACGAGAACTTCCTTGTGCAGCGGCAGTTACTGCTTGATCAAAATGCCGGCGAGATTATGTCAGAAGCCGAGTGGTTTCTGCGGGCGGCTGAATACAGGATGGCATGCTCGCTTGAGGCTGTACTCGACGGCGATGGCAAAGTAATTGTTGCTAACCCGGAGCTTGGCGACCTGCAATTTACACCGTCAGCGGACCAGCCAACGCAAACAGCGCTTGTGCTGGCGCGTAAGCAAGTCAACAGCAAAGCATTAGCGCACGAAACAACGCGCCGGCTCGTAGCTGCTCATTTGCGAAAGTTCCAGCGGTTGGTCGAGGCTCTTGAAGCCATGGCGCTTGAACCAAGTTTTTGGAACGGGATCGAGTAGCAGCGTTAATGGTGCGCGCTGCCGTGTCCGGTGCAATTGATTACACCGGCGCCGATCCCCGAAACCGACAATGGCGAATTAGGCACCGGTTACTGATAAGAGAGGTAGAGCGTCGCGAAGATTACAACGTTTTAATCGCGGCACATCAGCACTGGCTGGCCTTTTTGTCCCATGGCAATCTGACCCCGGAAAGCTTTAAAAACGTCCAAGACAAAGCACACGCGCTGTTGACGGATATTAAAGACGCCGGTTTTCCGTGGTTGAAAGCAGACGCGTCCGAAGAAACACCCAAAAATGTTACACTAGACACAAGCACGCAGGCACTTATTGAGCGCTACAAACAGCTGCAAAATAAAGCGGATTGAGGTTGACTATGCCGGACTATTACAACGACCTCGACAGGGCGCTGGCGTACCAGTCCACCTACGGCAACCCGCAAACCCCAAGTCAGTACAGCCGCACGCCAGTCTATTCGCCATTCCAGAACCGGCATAATATCGACGACAGCTTTAGCTATCTTGCTAACATGTACGGCCCGGCGCTTGTGCAGGCAATGGCCGGTCCTGATGCTTTTCTGGCCCATCAAGCGCCCGGACAGGCGCTTGCTGACCAGCATCAGTCGTCGATTTATCAGCGGTCGGTTGTACACGCGACATCTGCGCTCACGCAGCACGGTAATGATATCGTAGCGCAGAAATTGCTGGCTATAGAAGCCATTAAAAATGGCGGGTTACCGCCAACCCAACTTGACCGCGAGCAAGCTCAAACTGGCGCCGGCGTATACAACAACCCGCTGTTTAAAGGTTTTGCCGCCTCAATGATTGGCGGCCCGCGCCCGCACGAAACTGTCGAAGACGTTATGTACGGGACCAAAGGTGACCCAACAGCAATCGCTAGCGCTGTCGGTCATATGGGTTTTTATCGCCCTGACGCTATGGGCGGGCGTCAAATGTCTGGCGAAAGCATGCGGTCGTTTTCAACACAATTGTACGATCAGCTGTATGGCGACAACGCCAAAGTTGAAGATATGCACGGTTTTGGCGGTCACGCTACCGGCGCCATGATGCAGGAGCTGTTTCAGCAGGGACAGCTTCCGCGCAGTATTGGTTCTTTGTCAGCGGCAGATCGTGTACGTGCTATTAGTTCTGCAAAACGTGACGACGCCACGATGCAGTCGATGGTAGACGATTTCGCGCATAACGACTTGCTACAACATGATTATGACTACGCTAACGCCACGGCCGAAGAGCGCAAAGTCATGCTCGCCGACAAGCGAGACGGCTATAAAACTAAACTAGAGGGCGTATTCAAAGAAGCCGATAAGTTTAGAGAGAACGACCCGCGCGCAAAATCAGCGGCTGAGATTGAACAGCTTAGCGGGTTCTCCAGTGCCGCCAACGGTATCGACGCGCAGCGCACAAGTAAAGTTGTAAAAGACTACGCTGGCGCTGTTAATGCTATTCGCGAGCTTTTTGGCGACAACGGCAAATCAAACGCGCCCATTTCGGAGCTAATTACAGCCTTAAACGGACTTACAAACGGCGCTAATGCCACTATGACGCCGGCCAAGATGGAAAACATGGTTCGGCAGATTCGGTTAAACGCGCGCGAAGCCGGCATGAGTGACGAGCAGGTGTTAGCCGTAAGCAACGAAATGCAACGGCGCGGAACGATGCTTGGCCTGCCGGCTGAAACTGTAATGAATCAATTAAACACCGCTATAGCTGCTTCTAACGCTATGGACGATCAGGGTGTGCACAAACCGGGCTGGGGTAAGTTATCAAAAGCAGATGCGGAACGAAAAAATCAAGAGCTTATCCAGCGCGGCGACCGGTCATATACGGGCTTATCTCTGGCGGCGTTAAACCGGTTGGCTACTGAGAACGAAAAGAAATACAAAGGCACGGAGTTAGCTGCCGCGGCTGAAGCGTATCGAAAGGGTGAGGAAACGTACACCTACGACGGCAAAACAGTTAACCTCGCGCAAATTGCCGGACAGCAGGGCGTTTCAGGCGTGCTCGACATCGCCCGGCGCTCTGGTGCGGACCGTGACGTTGTTAATGCCGCGTTTCGCGATACAGACGGCACTTTACGCTACGAGAAAGCGGGCTACGCGAAAGACGCGGGCGTGTATCAAATAACGCAGCGCTTAGGCACCGCGCATCGGCAAAAATTAATGTCGAAAGCTAACACGAAAGAATTTAACGATAAGTTCCGCCCCGCTGGGATGACGGACGAGCAATGGCGCAAACATAAGGTTGCGCTTATGGCGGGGATCAGTAACAAGCTCGGCGACATTGTCGTGAATGAAACGGCAGACATGACGCCAGAAGAGCGGGCTGAAACAATGGAGCGCCGGCTGACAGAAGAATACGCCGCGCATTTTCGAAGCGACAAAGGCGGCGGGCTGAGCGAAGCTGCCGCGGAAAAGCGCGCGTCGGAAATAATGTCCGAACTCTACGGCGATACGCCAGAAGACCGTAGAGAAGCTATGAATACCGCGTACGCTGAGTTTGATATCGTTGCCAAACAACGTACGGGCATGACCATAGAGACGGTGCAACAAGAGTACAACAGCAGAGCCCGACAGCAAAAAAACGCAGATCTGGCCGTACAAGAAAAACACGCCGACCGTGTAAAAGCTATGTCGTCCGGTACGGAGTCGAACGGGATACAGCGCCTCAGCGATAACCTAGAAGGTTTGTCGTCGTCTGACCCTATGGTTCGCTCTGAAGCTTTAAAGAAAATTACGCACGTTATCTCAACAGACGAGATGCTGAAAAAGTACGCGCCTGAAGCGCAGGACGCACTTGTACACGCTGGCGCGATGTACAACGCGTCTACGATCACCGAAGAAAAAGTTAAAAAGCTTGCCGAGGCGGCGGCAGAAAATCCAGACGGCCCGGAACAAAAACGACTCATGGAGCTGGCTGGGTACGACAAAAATCATAAGCTGACAGAGGAAGAAAAAGCGTCGCTGGTCGATAAGGCGCGAATGCGATCTGTCGGAGAAGCTGACGGCACCACTGATCAAGAGCGTAAAATTAACGCTGCGCGGAAACAGCGCGCAGATATCTTGTTTAAGGCGTATAACACTGGCACGGCGGACGACGTACAAGCTGGCGCAAAAGCACTAGCGCAAGAAATGCTCGGTGACCGCGCTAGTGAAAAAGACGTGCAGGCGTTTGCTGTCGCGGCGCTTGAAGAAGATCCGCGCGCGTTTGAACGCAGCATCCGCCACTTACCGCAGGAGCAGCAAGAAGCTGCCCGAAGCAGCGCGTCGTTCCTGCGCGTGTCGCGTCAAATTGGCGGGCTTGAAAGCCCCGGGCTGGCACAGAACGGGCAATCAGTAGCTGAAGCTGCTAACAGACCTACGGCACGTGAAGCCGCATTTAAGTCAGAGGTCAGCCGCGGTATTAAAGATCGCATGCTGCCTGAAATAAACAGCCGCGAATACAAACAACTGCGCAAAGAGAGTTTCGGTGACGATACCGAAACGGGCAAGATCAAAGGCGAAGCTGTTGTCGACAAGCTCAGCAAGATTCTGACCGACGTTGTCGTAGAAGATATGGGCGGTGTAGAGAACCTTACGCCTGAACAGCGCACAAAGGTCATGGAGTCAAAGTCAAAAGAACGTCTTGCTGCGTACTTCGTCGAAAATGATGAAGCATCCCCCGCGAGAGCCGAGCAATTAGCTGAACAGCATTTCAACGCGTTGACCAGCTCTGACAAGGACAAGCGACACGAAATACTAGACAAGATTTTCCTCACGACACAAGAAGAAGCAAAACGACAGGGCTTCGATCCCGAATCAGTAGCGGCCAGACGTGAAGCAAAGCGCGCCGCGATGACGGCCGAAGAAAAAGCTTCCGACGCAACGCTGGTCCCGGCGTCTGACGGCGCTGCGGCAGTCTACGACTACAAAAAGCTTGGCGTAACTGAAAAAGTTACGCCTGAGCAGCAACAACTCATTGATAACATTAAGAAAAACCCGTCTGCTGCCTACATAGATTCGTTAGTACGCGACGACACCAGTAAACAATTATTGCTGTCACTGCCCGACGCCGCAGCAGTTGAATTGTTCAATCAGTTTAGCCCAGAAGAACGGGCTGCTGGCCTGCAAAAAATGAAACAGGCCGCGACCACGTCGCGCGGGATTACAAACTTCCCAGCCGAGTATGGCGGACCCGGTTACAACTTCACGCAGCAAGACCAACAGAACTTTGATCGGTTACACACGGCGTTATCTAAGCAGCAGGGCGTGTCGTCTAACAACGTCATGACGCCCGAGCAGCAACAGCAAGCTGCAAATCGTGATGCTGCGAACGGGGGGACACAGCAGTTACCGCGTGCTGTGCAGCCCGCTACAGAATCGGCACTTGTTCAAGAACAGTTATCAGAGATCGAAAGCCGGTCAACGACAAATCGTTACGGCCGCACGTTTCGAACAGATGCGGACTCACAGAAACACAAAGACCTCACGCAGCGCAAAAATGAACTTGATTCCGGCGACCCATTAAGCTTTGTTCGCAAAGAAATGGGTGAAATCAATGATAGAAAAGCCACCAGTTTTTGGGGTAATAAGGTGTTTGCGTCTTATGAGGATAACACGCGATACAAAGAACTCGAAAAACGAGAAAAGGCGATCGTGAAAGATGGCGGCGCCGTCGTACAGCAGCAGCAATCTCCGTCTGGTGTAAGTGCTGCGCAAAGTACAACTAACACCAGTCAGCCCGGCAACGATCGTAGCCGACCACAGGCAGAGTCAATGAAGGTTAACGGCACGCTGACATTAAATGGTCTTCGTGAAGCCATACTGGCTGCAACAGGGCAGCGCATGGAAGAAACACCAGACGGCGGCGCGCCGGTTGCCCTTGGCCCGCCCACAGGGCAGTAAATTACAGGTGACCTATGCCAACTGTTTTTAGTCCAGTTAGCGGCGCTATTGTAAAAATACGCAGCGACAACAATAAAGTGTTCGCTGTCCGCTTTAGCAACGGCGGCGGCGGAGACATAAATTTCAATATACCCATGTCTGGTTTTGCGCTAGAGCAAAATGGAAACTACCAATTTCTGCACACATTAAACGACTTCATTTATGTCTACAGTTTTGGCGACCGCGTTAGCGAACTAGTAGTATCCGGGCTTGGTTTTGCAACAGACTCTTGCAACGTCGTTGGGTCGTCTAAGCCCGGAGCGCTGCTCGATTTCTACGCCGAGAACAGACTGTTTAAAAATGGAAAACTGTCAGTTACTCTTGGTGATTCAGAGAACGCAACTTTTTACGCGTTTTTAACCGGCATGCGCTTAGAGCTACAGGACGCGCAAACAATGATTGCGCAATGGTCTTTGCGCTTTAATGTAGTCCCAAAAAAGAAGTAGCAGCAGTATGATCAATCACGCACGCACATTACTGTTGAACACGCCCGCAAAACGCGCGCACGCCAGAGACGCCGGTTACGAGTACATCTCGCCGGACTACAAGCGCGTCGAGTTATCAAGCGTACTGAAAACAATTCAAACTTTGTTATTTGGCGCAAACCCAGATCAGCGGTTTCTAAACTTTCGCGCGCTAGAGTTGCTGTCTTACATACATCAAACAGAGCTAGCAGAGTATATTTACGCTTTGGATCCTCGCGTAACATACTGGCCGCGAGCCAAAGCGAATTTCCAAATTGCGCCACCAATTGCCGTCACGCAGGTAACCGGTAGGCATCGCCAACTCTCTGCGGCTGGTTCTTTTAGTGCGACAAACGCAACGCCGATAGCGCAGCGGCAATATTTTGTATCGCTGACTACGGACGACCAAGCTACAACGCTGACAGAAGCGCTACTTACGGAAGCCACCGATTTTTTAACCGCGGAAACAGCCGGAGATATTTTTTTACAGGAATCGGCTGTTGGACAAGGAACATCGGGTACAAACGCGCTTTATGTCAAGCAGATCAACTCGTTGGCTGCCCCGCTTATTGTGCCTGTGCCAGATTTAACTAGTCTACCGACCATTACGTTGCCGGACACAAGCGTTAAAGTAACGCCGTCTATGTTGCCAGCCGAGCACGCAACCAGCCCGGCAAACTGGTTAGTCGATCTCGCAACAAATCCTCCGGCGGCTATCGCAACTATTTTACCGGCGTTAGAATTGCTCGGCGAACCTGCCGCGCTTGAGTTGTTTGGCGTGGCACCGTCAGAACCATACAAGACATTTAAAAATCTGTGGTTTGATCATCCGCTGCCCGCATATCGCTTGAGTGGTTTTGTATTGGCCCATATATACCGAGTAAACGAACGCAGAAGTAATAAAAATGGCTGAGCCGTACGTCTATTCCAAGTTTGCGCTAAAAGCCGTCGTCACCACCAAAAGCGGAGACGTGACGTTTGAAGATATTGTGTCGATATCGGCCACGTTTGGTTTAAATAGCATTCCCACTGCCACGATGGTTGTGGCCGTAGGTTATGACGCACGCAGCAATCAGACGAAAAAAGCTACTATTCACGATGCCAAGGCAAAATTCAGGCCGCGCGATAAAGTCATCGTTACGCTGACTATTACGCCCGAAGAAGGCAACAGAGAAAAAATGGAGTCGGGCGAGTTTGTAATTTTCGAGGGTATGCTTGCCGGCACCGGGTATCAGCGGTCCAGCAACAGCGCCAACTATACGATGCACCTTGTTCACTGGCTTGACGAGCTGAATAACTCATCAATGCTGAACGGGAACTGGTTCCCGAACGCGCCGTATGACTTGGCATTTAATGCGGGATGCTATGCTGCCGCGGCGCAGGCGTCTGACGCGGGTATTGGGCAGCCCTCCGATGCTTTACCCGTGCCGGCGTTTGATCCAGACGGGCAAATAATTAATCACGAAAACGCGTCAACTGATCTGTGGGGCGCGGTTATCAAACCTGTGTTTGAATCGGTGGCAAATTTTGATTTGCCGAACGATGGGAAAAATACTGCTGCTCTTGACGCGCTATCGCGTATCCCCGGCGGCGCTCAAGGTTCAGCGCCGCTATTAGGGCTCAATCTAGACGGGTTAGCCTCACACAATATGGATGAGGCGTTACGTAAAGCTTTGGAAGTCGACGCTCTAGAGTCATTTGCGTATACATCGTTTTGGGGGAAACTAATCGGGCATTATGCGCCGCAGTTTTTCTTCGCGATATCGCCGGGAGTTGAACACGCGCTCGCCATTCCTTTCTTTGGCGGTCTGCGCTGGAAAGCCGGACAGGGCAAAGAAATAGCAGCCGACGAGTACAGCTACGCTAATTTCAATGCCCACATGACACAGCTCCTAGAAACTGTGACAGTATTTTGGCCGTTCAATGCCGCTGTGGGCCCCGAGTTGGGCTTGGAAATAAACAACGTCGATTCGTTTGCGCAGCCACTTGGTTTTTATCCAATATCGGCGACAGGCAACGAAAATGAAGATCGGCCCGGATTAAAGCTATTCAAAGAACCGCCGACATGGATTGCAAATATTGCCTCGTGGGGCGGTGCGGCAGGTGCCACGACGGGCGTTAAAGCTCAAACGCCGGGAGATTGCATGGCGCCCGGCACTGGCGACTCAAATCCATCGCCGGATTGGTTTACACAAGCGGAAGCGGCGCAGGCTATGACAGACAGCGCCGTAGCGAATAGATTTGCGCATCACTGGTACAAAACAGAGTTACTGGGGCAACGTTACGGCGAATTGTCTGGCAAATTGCGTTTTGATATTGCCCCCGGCAGTATTGTTAGAATTGAGATGCCAATTGCGGAGATTGGCTCGGACGGCTACATGGTCGCGGCTGTTACACAGGTGTCATACTCGATTAACGCCGAACGCGCATTAGCCGGTACATCTTTTGCGCTTGCGTATATTCGCACAATCGAAGAAGACGGCGACGAAAATATTTCAGCGGCGTCAGCGCCACTTTATAACGACGGGATTGCGTGGTTTGGCGGCGCATTAAAGACTTCAGCGGGCTAGTAACATGACCAACAACAAAAAACCTGCTGGCATGCCGTCTATTCTTGGCGACATTCCGGGGCCGTTCTCAGAGAAAAAGCCGGCGGGCGTTGCCGACGCTTTTGATACTGCCTACACCCAGTGGCAAAACGACCGTACGCCTGAAAGCAATACAGCTATTTTGAAGACGATTCAGCCGGTTATCGACACGGCTGTCACAAGTTACGCCGGACAGAACGCGCATCCGACCATTAAGTCAAAAGCCAGAATGATGGCCCTCAAGGCGCTGGACAGCTATGACGCCAACCGCGGCAATGTGCGGACACACCTACTGTCGCAGCTGCAGGGCATACGCCGACTGTCAGCGCAGTCTCAAAATATCATTTCCATTCCAGAGCAGGTCGGGCTGGATTTTTCGCGCCTAAACGAACACGAAAACCAAATGCGCGACGAACTTGGCCGCGACCCGACAGACGATGAGCTGGCGGATTCAACAAGTCTATCCAAACGGCGCATTCAAAAGATTCGTGCGTTTAATCAGCCTGTATCTGAGGGCACAACTACACGCGACGTAACCTCAGAAGAAAACTACGGTGGCGATGTGGCAAGCGTAGTGCCGGGATCAACACGGGCTGCCGACGCTTGGTTTAACTTTGTATATGACGATCTGAGCCCAACAGACAAGCTCATTGCCGATATGACACTAGGGCGTAACGGTCGACGCAAAGCCAGCACGCAAGATATTGCACATCGTCTTAACATCACGCCGGGCGCGGTTAGTCAGCGCGCAGCAAAGATTCAAAGCATGCTCGACAAACAATACACTCACGGCGGGTTTTAAGGGGATATAACATGAAAACAGGTCGCGGCAAAAGCAAAGGACAGCTCGACTCAAAATTTGTTGCGCGCATTAATCAACTTGAAGATATCGCCGGTCAAATGGCGACGACATTTAGATTTTCTGGTGACGCGCGCCCATGGCATACGCCGACTGAATTAAAGAAAAAAGAACTGCTTGACGTGCCAACAATGCACGATCCAGCGTGGGATAGGAATGACATTAACCGCGTGTATTCGGCTGACGTGCTTAGTGGCGCCGGCATCGGGGGCGGCACCACGGGCGACCTTATTGCGATGAAGTGGCAGGCTGACTTTATGGCGTCAGAAGAGCGCGCGTTTCGTACACGTCACGCTAGTTATGCCCGCTGTGCTTCATTTATGCATGGACGACTTGATGGGCACAGTCAGGCGGATAAAAGCGTTTTCAGTTGCCTTAAAGGTGGCGTAAACACGTTTATCAAATCTGGTAAATCCGCGTTGAGTGTCAATAGCGGCGGCTAGTAATTTTTGCCGGTTTTGCCGGCGCTATAGCAGGGCTGACATAATATGAGTCTCGCTGACTACGCAACAAGAAAATACGACTTTCTGGCGTTTCAAAACCCAGACCCGCTAAGGGAACGCAAGCTCGATATGCAGCTGTTTTCGGCTGGCGCCGGCGGGCAGATCTGTGTGGGCGCGCAAAAACTAGCGCAGCGGTGGACGCTTGAGTTTCTAACAGAAATTGGGTCGATGCCGGGGCGTCCGACTCGCGGATGTAATTTTTTGACACTTGTTCGGCAAGGGCGCACACGAACACGGTTAGATGCGATTCAAAGTTTTTACGCCGCTGCTATTCGTATACGCACGACGTTACAGGCTGAAGAATATAGCGGCATGCCGAATGACGAAAGACTAGACGACGTAACGTTAGTTGATATCTCATTTCTACCCGGATATCTCAATTTAAAAGTTAATGTGTTGAGCCGCGCCGGCACCGCCCGCCCGCTTATTTTACCGATAGAAACTTTGCCGTAGGTGTTACATGTCATTACAGATCACAAGCCTTACACAACTAGACACGGCCAAAGTCGAAAGCATGATTGCGACAATGTCGCAACTTATGGCGGAACGGCACCCAGAAGTCGAGCTGACGCGCGGCGTGTTTCACGATCTTGTGCTGTATTTTGACGGCGTGCTCAACGCGGCGATTCAAGAAAATATCGACCGGGTACTGCGCAGTAAAAGCCTGCTGCAGATCACAAAAGATCCGACGCTTGCCGACACCGATCTAGTAGATCAGGTGCTCTCTAATTTCAACGTAACTCGTGACGCGGGCACCCCGGCGACCGGTACAGCCACCCTCGTGTTCAATTTACCTGTACTCACGACTGTATCTCAGGCTGTGAGATTTACAGCTGACACAACAGGCGCCGTATTTGTACCGACGGCAACATTTACAATTTTGCCGCCGAATGTGGTTGCAACCGCCGCTAATGAGCGCACTATGATTCCGGTAGGCGACGGAACATACGCCGCGACAATTGTTTTAAAGGCTACTACTGTTGGCGCTATCGGAAATATTAATCGTGGCACGCCTTTGCAGCCCAATAGCGTACTGAACAACACCAGCGCGGCTTATGCAACTGCGGACTTTATTCACGGCAAAAACGCCAGCTCAAACGAAGAATACTTGGCTAAGCTGACCGCGGGGCTGTCGGCAAAAACAATCGGCGGCAGGCAAAATTTTACTGCTGCTATCTTAAATCAGCCTGAATTTGCGAATACGGTCAGCTTGTCGTTCGTCGGCTGCGGCGACCCAGAGCAGCAGCGGGATCAGCACGGTTTATTTCCAATCTCCGGCGGCGGAAAAGTCGACATCTACGCGCAGACAAACGGCTACGCGCAAGAAACAGAGCAACTGTTACCTGCGACGTATATGGGACAAACAACGGCCGGCACAAAGTGGCAAATTATCCTATCGCGGAACACGGCACCCGGATTTTATGAGGTCACACGTATTGCTCAGCCAACAAGCAAGAATGTGACTGGCTACGGAATTACGCTTGATGTCCGCAACGTTGATTTGACAAACCTGAGTTTTGTACCCGACTTGCTCTATGTACCAGAAGGCGCGTACACGCGATATCAGACAGCCGTAATTCAGTTCGAAGATACGGACACACCGCCGGGAACACTCGTTGCCAACAAAGACAAAAAGATCTATTCGGTGCGCACAATCGGTATGCCGCTGATTGCTGAGCTGCAAGACTTTTTAAGTTCGCGTGACATAAGGGCGCGAGGATCAGACGTGCTTGTAAAAGCGCCCGTTCCGTGCTTTACAAAAATCGCTTTTGATATTCGTAAAGAGGCAGCTGATGCAACACCTGATGTTGCCGCAATTCAGCAAGCTGTCAGCGAAGCCATTAATAAAATCGGTTTTTCTGGGCAGCTTAACGCGTCGGTTATTAGCACAGCAGCGCACAAGTATCTCACGGGGCGCCAAGCGCTCAGTAGTATTGATATGTTTGGCCGGATTCGCCGACCAGATGGTACCGTCACGTATTTACGCGATAACGCAACGCTGGTAATCCCAACCGACTACGCTCGCGGTGTTTCTGGGCGCACCACAGCGTTCCTGACGCGCCCGGAAGACGTCGCTGTGTCTGTTGTAGCCGCAGGGTTTTTAAGCTGAGTGACTTATGCAAAAACAAGCTTTTAGCTATCCGGGCACAGACTTCGACAAAAGCCGCACGCTGCTGGGGCTGCTCGGTAGTTTCTGGGCGCGCACATTCACTGGTCGTGATCAGGTTGAGTCGTACGTAATTAGCACGGCGCACACCATCAATCAGACCTATAGAAATCTGCTTGAAGTTGTCGCGGCGCTGAGTCGCTATGACGTACCGTTGTTTCACGAAGAAACAATTGTGCCGGTTGTTATTAAACGGTCAGATTTGAATTCTGTGCAGACAACCTCGACGTTGTTTGATGACGGCACGCAATTATTTAACGGCCCTCCCGTTTTTGATACTGCGCCAACCAACGTGTCATTTTTCTCGTTTCCTTTACCTGAAAAGTTGGCCGCTGTAGGCCAGTTTTTTAACCGTATCACGTTTCCAACAGCTGCCCTGCTCAGCGACGTTGATTTCGTTATTGACCAGCAACGCGGGTCGATTATTTTTAAAGCAAACCCGTTTGACAACCCCGCGTTTTTACGCCGGCCGGTGGTGTCTGGCAGTGTTCACGACGAAGAACTTACCCTGTGGGGATTTTGTGGCAAGTTTGACTACGATTTTGTGTTCCATCAGTTTGCTTACGCTGTCGGCATTAAACTCAGAACGAGTCAGGGTTATAAAGACCTGACGAACGCCGTAATCACTAGTCTGGTCGAGGGTGGTGCCACGGCGGCCACGCTAGATCTGGCGCTCGCCGTTATTTGTGGCGTGCCCGTAAGCACAGAACTGTCAGAAACAGTCGAAGTCGTTGATTACGACTCGCACGGTTTACTCGTCATTACCGATAAGACTGTTTATCGGTTCAGCAACAACGCAACAGCGGTAGTACGTGTCGGACAGGTGATTTCAGCCGGCACGCAGTTGATCAGGGGTATTGATATCAAAGAATTCTTCGTAGGCAACACCTACGCCACTAGTTTTGCGGAAGACGTCAGCTTATTGTGCTGCCCACCGCCAAATAACATCCTTGTCGATAACCTGTTTGAGCCGTTAGTTACAGAATCAGACGACGTCATCCTGATTGACCCGAATTCATATGTGTGTCAGCCTGCCCGCCGTGACATAACTGCGCTAGCGCTGGACGACGGCTATTTGTCGGCGTGCTTTTACGGCGACCTAATTTTTGAAAACAAACAGGTGCCGCTAAAGGTAGTAACAGACCACCCCAGCGGCTACACATATCTAAGCTTTAAACTGGGCGGTTTCCCAGCCGATGCCGAGCGGTTTTTTGACGAAATTCACATGCGTGGAATCGCCGCAGCGCAGGCGGCAGCGCAGCCGTGCGTCGGCAAGCGCCGCCGCGGCACACTGGCTCAATTACTTGATAAGCGCGTCAACCCCGCAGCCGAGCCAACAGAGGAAAACCTGCCTAGGACTATTAATCCCCTGCAATTTCTGGTTGAGAACGTCTTACGTAACAACGTTTTTGTCGTAAGAATTCTGGTTTCGACATTGGGGCAAAATAGCTTGGGACTGTACAATGTTAGACACCTGCGTCGATTATTACCGCCCCAGACGGGAATGATCGTCGTATTTGAGCTGTCGGCCGGTACTGACACGATAGATCCCGAGAACCGCGTTGCCGAGACGATAACGACATTTACCGGCATGCAGCCAGAAAGTGATACAGTGCCCGAATCGTTTGTAAACGATATGGGCGCTACTGCCAGACTTGTATCAGGTACGTGCCAGTAAGGAAAAACCATGGCTGTCGACAAAATTAACCCCGTTTTTGGTGTTCGCGGGCACGTTACGGTGTGGCGCGTAGACGAAAAAACCGGGTTGCGCACACCGGTTATCGACCAACACAACCAGATCCAGTATTCGTGGGGTTATATCGCGGCCAAGCAAATCGGCTTCAAACGGCAAGCGGATCGGCCAGATTACAGCATCTCGGCCATGTACATCGAGTTCGCTAACCAAGAAGATCCCGCCGTACCGATTTCTACCGGCACTTTCGGCCGCGATACAGATATCAATTACTACCACAGCCTAAGCCACACCAGCGGCAGCGACTTTTTACGCATCCCGCTGAGTATTGAGCCAGCGTTGAGTGTTTCGCCGGGCTATGAAGCAAACCTGCCCGTGAACCAGCAAGGAAATCAGCTTACGTTTTTTGTTCAAACGTCCGGCACGGTCGGCGTCAACGGGCAGCCGTTTAGTTATTTGAACAACAGCAAAGTGTTTTCAGCCGCTCTCGTCGCCGCGCCTGTGTTTAGCGACCGCTCCAAAGATGTTGTGTTTGCGCGGACTACGTTCTCGGCAGAAAACCAAGTTACCAAAGAAGCGTCGTCTCAGATCGGTATCACTTGGGATATCGCATTCGAGTAGTCATCTAATCGCCGGAGGACAAGGATGTCCGGGAACTGGCTTAATAACATAAAGTACGTCAACCCCGGCGAGCCTGTGCAGGCAGGGGTTGTTAACCGCCCAGATCAAACGCTGGCCGCGCGTACCGACTATTTGAAGGATCGTCTGGACGCCGCCGCTGTCGGGCAGGCACTGTTCGATTCCGACGCCACAATTGCACCGTCCGTACTACCCGGGCAGCCCGTTTTTTGGAATTACACAACACACCGGTACGAATCCGCGCTGGCGGCTGTTGCGGTCGATCAGACAACGCAGGCGCTCGTTGTACAGCCGTCATCAGACTGCGTTGGCATCTGCCTGCATAAAAAGTCTGAGACGCTCGGCGACATTGTGCTGCGCGGCATCGTCAGCATCCCAGAACTGACTAACGCTATTGTCGCGCCCATCTCGCCCGGCCGGTATTACCTGTCTGGTGTGGAGCCCGGTAAACTCGTCAAACAGCGCCCCGGCGTTAGCGTAGGCGTGTGCTACGTTCAGGGCCCAAAAGACAACTGCTCTGACGTCCCGCGTGTCATTGTGATGCCGACACCGCGAGATTTTATTGCTGAGCACACACATTACCGATTTGAACTTGTAGCACGCCCGGCTGGCGCTGGCTTATCGACAACGCAGCGTTTTGGTAAAACGCACGCACAAATCGTATCCGAAAATCCAAACCTGCCCGGCTGGTTGCCCGCAAGTAACGCTATTTTTAACGGCAAAGCTCCTGCCGGCGCAGCATTTGGATACAACATCAAAAAGCATCAGGCGCTTGCCAACGTGTGGCCGCCGTTGCCAATCCAGTCCGTTGCCGTGCTATGGGATAGGGCTGAGTACCAACACGGCGCTGGTGAAGTGCCGCTCGGCCCGACAGGTCTTGTGATTTGTGACACCAACGGTATTTGGTGGATGTCCAGTTGCTTAGGTGAAACACCGTGGCCGGAAAATATCAATCCTAGCGCGCCTGTTACACCGTTTGACCCTACTGCCTGCCCGCTCGATGAGCGCATGCGCATCTCGGTGGTGTTCTTGCGTATGCTGCTGGGCAATGATCGTAACGCCGTAACCAGCCTTGTGCCCGGCCCCGATAGCCCAATCACCATCTTGAATTGCAATGATCAGCCGGGATCTACGGGTGACTTAGCGCTTAATTTGAATCTGCAACGTGTTGCCGAAGAAGCCATCGGCGGCGAAGCAATCAAAGAAATTGTTGCGGGTAAAAAGCTTAAAGCTGGCTGGGTAACCGAGGGCGCGTTTACAACATCCGGCCAGATCAGCATTACTGGCACGCGCGGTGTAAAGCGCAATCTGACCGTAGCGGAGCTTGAAGACCTAAACATGCCCACGACGGCGGTAGTGCCGCTGCAACAAGGCATATTGAAAATCGACTACACAGACGCGCTGGTTGAACGAGAAGTAGCGCCGCAAATCATTCGGCTGAGCGACACGGTCGAGCGTCTGTATATGGACATTCCGTATCTTGGTTTCCCAGCTGGGCAGGGTTCGTTGCTGCGCGTGCGGCTCAACGTTGCCGACAGCAATCTTGGCGATAATCTGCGGATGAAAATTCGTGTGCGTTTCTTCGGCCGCGGCGGCACACCGACACAGGCGGCGACTCTGCCTGCGCTATACATGAGCTATCGCCGGCTGCCAAAGCCCGCCGCGGGCGGTTCGCCGCTGCCGACTACTGACACATCGCTTAGTTTTAATTCCGCCTTGGCGTTGCGACTTGACACGGTTGCGCAAGTAGACAGCGCTGAATTCCAAATCGAAGCTGGCGATACTGTGCTCGTAACGCTTGGCCGCGCAGAAAACACAGCCGACGTATACGCCGAAGTCGGCGTGTTAAGAATTAGCGGAATTGTTTACAGTGCCACATAACTTGTCGCGTGAATTGTTATGCCAATCGGAAACTGGAATCTACAGTGGCTTAACCACAATTCTCAGCGGTCATACCCGCTGACAGAGAGCGCCACAAAAACTGATATCACAGGCACGATCAGACTGCCGGATAGCTTCATCGTTGGGCTTTACCTGCCAATTCATTCTGGGCTGGCGTTCACGCCCAATAATTTTTTTATCAGCGGCGTACTTCTGTCGCCGGCTGGTTTCAATATTACAGTTAGCTATCAGGCCGACGATCAATCAGTTGAAGTCGCAACCGCCAATATTTCACGCGGGAGCTACACACAAAACCAGTCGTACGCACTTGGCGGCATCGGCTCATTTGACGATATCGTCGGCCGTATCGTTTTAGGCGACGTTTCTGAGGTCGACACCCTGCCGCCCGGGCAGTACACGTTTGACATAGCCGGCGGTAACTTAGAGTCAGACGCTATCAGGCCAATGATTCGCGCCGTCTCTCGGCTAGTAGTGGTTAATAATAACGAAACTAGTACGCCAATTTACGGCGACGTAGTGTTAGTTGCCGGGACAAACATGCGTATCAATGTTGCTTCGCTCCCGTCAGGCGAAACAGAAATTACTCTCGATGCTATTGCTGGTACGGGGCTAAATCAAGATTGCGCTTGTAACATTCCCGACACAGCAGAGTGCATTCGTTGCATCAACGGCGTCTGCAGCCCAGATGGTAATTTCACATTCGCGCAGGACGCGTGCGTTGAGATTGCGCCGATTCTGGGTGGTCTGTCGTTCGCCGACACGTGTGCGTCACCGTGCTGCGGCTGCACAGAGTTGGACGCTATTACGCAACAAATCAATAGTTTTGGTACTGGTGTAGCCACGCTGCAAAACTTTGTAACGCGACTCGGGTCTGAAGTGACGCAAATGAATCTTGTCGTGCTTGGAAGCCAGTTGGGTGATTCCGGCTGCGCGACGGGGTGACATATGGCCTGCCCCGATTTTGTCACATCTCAGCACGGCCGCGCCGGCATCGGCGTCATTCAGCCGCAGAGCGGTTTAGATTACCCGCTTGTCGCGCCGTCTGATGATATTGATAGCCTCATCGCAGACTTCTACTTGGCGTATGACGATCCGGGTGATTACACGCATGCTCAGCCTGCCATGCGGCATCCGCTCCGCATCACTTACTTAGCAGGCGTTGGCTGCATCGAAAACTCACCGCCAACCGGGTTTCCGGCGCTCGTGCACGGCGCCGATATAACTGTAGTCGACTCGGCAAACAAAGTTGTATTTAGTACGTTTAGCGGTGACGTCACGTTTGCGGTTGCCGACTGGAGCCGCGACTACAAAATTTACACGTGGAAAAAAACGAGCAGCATTTGTCGGCTTGTTGTTTACAGCACGTGGGCGCCAGACAATTTGGCGCGCAGAAACTACCCGCGCTATTTAACGCCGGTGAATGCGGTGCTTGACGAGCGCGCAGTGTACAAAATGCCGAAACGGCTGTTATCGCTACGCGTCAAAAATAACAATATTGTTTCAGGGCCATACAGCGGGCAAATTAAGCTGCACAACGGTTACAACACCGAGATTACGGCTACAGCGCAAACGAATCAAACGTTTAGAGCGGCCACAGATGTGGTTATCAATGCTGAGGCCGGTTCAGGACTGGGCAAGTACATTGATTGTCTGGATACTGAAGCAACAAAACCTATTACACGTATCAACGGTACTGCTGGTGTTAACGGCGACTTTTTATTGTCCGCAGCAGACTGTATCTGGGCTCGACGACCAACAACGCATACTGGTACAAGCATTGTGTCGCCGCCGGGGCAATTAAAATTTGGCGCAGACTGCGCGCCGTGTTGCAGCTGCGGCGACTATGTTGACACAGCAAAATATCTAAACGAAACCGTAGACCAGTACAAGCTAATTGGCGTACGTGCTGAGAACGTACGGAATCAATTTGAGAGCAACATTTTACGCTGGAACGACCAACGGGCGTGCAGCGTGCAAAGACCGCTGCGTTTAATTCTTGTGCCGCAGCGCTGCCCGTATATGGACGTTGTAATGATGGTATGTAATTCGTGCAGCACGTGCCTTGGCGCGAGTAAATTGCAAGTCGCCATTACCGCCGCGCCAACTATAACGCCGTCGTTGGAGTGTGGGTACACTGCTATGTTTGCGCCGAATATTAGCGGCAAAGCTACAAGCGTTACCGCGAGCGCAGACGGACTCACGTATTCCGCGTTTTTTCCGCAGTTACCGCCGGGCGAGTCTGCGTATATCAAGTTTCGGTTGAAATTTACAGAAACAGATCCGATTACGCATATCAAGCATAAACCATTTGGACCGTATGCTATCTCTGGCGCGTTAACAGGCGTCATGCTCGACACAGGTGGGCCGCTATTGAATAATTGCGCCGATCCTGTAGACGGTGTACCGGTCACGGCTGAAACAACACAAGCGCTTTACTGTAGCGCTACTGGTTACACTGAACTACCGTGCTAATAACATGTCTATACGCAATAAAAATTGGTACAACCTCCAGTCAACGCGTCGATACCCGCTCGACGAGTCGTGTACCGGTATAGACGATGCTGGTAACTTTATTCGCGACGACATTATCGTTGACTGCAACATTCAATTTCCGAAAACAGCCGGGCAGTATTTATACGTACAGGGTCTAAGCGTTTCGGCGGGTATCGTCACTGTCGTATTCGGCGCAGTAAATGACAGAAACGCGCCGTCAGGGCCAACAATAGCGGCGATCTCACTGCCAAAACCTGTCACGCCGTATCTCAATTACAGCGTGACAGGACTTGTGCCGGGTGTTTCGGGCTGGGTGGTATTTGGACCCGGAATTGAAACTGAGTTCAGCGGGCGGTACACGTATCCGGCGCAGACACTCGTACAACCTAGAAACGCGAAACCGTATAGACCGCTGCCTATTCCGACAATTGGCAAATTAAATCTGGCAACATCGCTACAAGGCGTCGTGTCGATTATTGGTTCAACACCTGTGACGGCAACGCACGAAAATATTAGTTACGCCGATACTGATTTTCCTGCGATAGTCTTCCGGCTAGACACAAAACAAATTACGAACACAATAAATCCGCTATCGGAGTTTCTCGGTCCATGCGGGCAACGACCAGAAAGCGGCACATGTCCCAAACAACCTATTGAATCGATCAACGGGATTGAACCCGACTGCGACGGGAACATCAACATTGTGTTCGACGGTTTTGACGCACGTAATTTTGCCGAATGCGGCGGCATGGACGTTCTTACAGACGTCGGCCTTCCCGCTGTGTGCGCAAGCAATAAACAAAAGAAACCGCAAGAGTTCAAAGACGAATGCTGCGGCACCGGCGGCGAGCTTTTAATTTTTAGCAGTCTTGGCGCGTTTCCGTCGCCGGGAGACAGCACAAAAATTTACGGCGCGCTAGACACAAATCAGACATATAACTGGGTCGGGACAACTTATGTCACGACGGGAAACGTGATTGACGCGTATTGCTTGTCAGACCCAACGACACAAATTGATATCATTGTCGACGAGACACTTAACGCGCAAAACTATGCCTGCCTCACGTTGCCGCTATGTCATGATTTCACGCACTGCGACGCATCGCCGTTATTTGAAACACGGCTAGGTCGGTTTATTGTGACTGCTACGTCCGCCCCCGTAGGCTGCTGCGTCAGCACATTAACAGCGCTGACGCAGCACAATGTGTATGCGTCTGCCGGTATTGGCGGTACAAATATCTGCACATTAAAAAACTGCGCTACAGACTGGGCCACCGGGCGGACAATGACTGTCGAATTTAAAATCGGCGTGGAGGGTATTGAACGAAACGGCGGCATTGTTTTGAATTACCGCCAAGAAAAAATAAACGGGCGCATCATTACAACATACGTTGCCGTGATGCTAGACGTCACTCGCGCCCGTGTCCGTGTATTGCGATACAACGGCAGTCAATTTGTAGAAGAAGCATCTGTAGCCTACGCGGCCGCGCTTGATAAGTGGTATCGCGTGAGTGTCTCGCCGGCATTGAATACTGTTGGCGTAAGCCTAAGTTTTGCCGTGGCTGAACTGTCTGGCACGCACGCCGTAACGGGAACGGCAGAGATCGCCAACTATGGCGATCCCGTCGGTTTCGCTGGTTTGTTTGCGCAGCGATCTTACACTTACTTCAACAAATTTACTGTGACATAACATGACTGACGCGCGCATTCTTTATCCGCAGTTCCGCGACGAACAATCGAACTCTAGATATCCGTTTTCTGACAGCGCGTCTTTAAGTACCGCCGGTGGTTCATTCAATATTGGTAATGATACTTTTATTGACGCCGTGTTTTATCCGATCGGCGCTGTTGGTTGCGTGTATATATCGGCTATTGAAATTACAGCGTGGACTGTAACGTTCAAGGTGGGCGATCAAAATACGTTGATTTTGCTAACAGGCAGCTTTGACCTACTCAGCCCACCAGTCAACGGACTTGTGTCTTTTTTTGATAGTTATGGGCGACCAGCCGGATCGCTGTTATCAACGCCACTTAAGCTGGCCACGTTTTCTGCGCTGCCTATAGGCACGTACGTGTTCAGTTCTACCGCCACCGAGTTCGTCGCCAGCGTTGTGCTGCCGGCTAATGAACCGGGTGTGCGTGGTTTGACAGCCGACACAGGCGAGCTGCTTACCGGCGACATCTGGCTTGTCGGCGACCAAGGCATTGTCGTGCGCCCGGATAGTGAACCCGGCGTAATTCGTATTGATATTATTGGCGAACCGCTATTTAAACGGTTTGTGTGCGAGCCGCTCGGCAGTTTCAAGCCAAAAAAATTCTTGAAAACAATCAACGGCTGCGGCCCCGACGAATACGGCAATTTTACAATTACCGCGACCGATCAAAACGTTGATAATGCGGTGTTGCGCGTTTACCCGCAGAACGGGACAATTGTCGTCGATACAATTGGCAGGAGTATCAAGTAATGCCTGAGCCCGGATTTTATAACGACAACGAATATCGTGCGTATCCGTTTATTTACTTGAAACTGCAGCGCGATCCAATCCTGCCAAATAGCGCAATAGTAGACGCTGGTATCACGCTAGGTCTAACAGCGCTTGACGGCCGCGACGTAAACTACTCGGTGTGGCTCGCTACTGTTCAGCGCGTCGCGTCCGGGTTTACGTTTACATTCAAGTACGGCTATGACGATAGCGCTCCGGCCGCCCAAGCGCTTAATTTTTTTAGGCGAGATACAGATGACGCGTGGGCAATCGAATACGCCGACTCAGCCTCCCCGACCAATGTTGGCGTAAATATGTGCAATACGTTGCCCACGTGGTCCGGTTTTATTGTTACCGGACCGTTAACAGATTTGCGCGCTGCAGTCGATGTAGGCGGCACGCTCACGTTTGAGCGCAACGCGTATCAGTTAGAACCGACGCGGATTCAAGATCTGCAAAAGTCGTATTTGCGCTCTATTACTTTGGGCAACTATGACCGTACGCGCATACCGGCTTGCGACAGTACAGCACCCGATATGCCTGTCCGTAACGTCATTAAAACTGCAGCGTGCATGGCCGGCGACATCCGATTTAAAGCTGGCTATAATTGCGAAATTACTCAAACAGACCGGGACAATCAGATCGCTATTTCAGCTGTCGTTGGCGGCGGTACACCGGTTGATGCCGAGCTGTGCGCCAACGGCAGCGAAATACCGCTGTCGCCTAACGAGGTTTTGCCGAGCGGCAGTCAGTTTTTTAGCGGCGGTCCGGCCTGCGATGAGTTGATTGCCACAATTAACGGCGTAACCGGAACAAACATTAATTTTGTCGGCGGAAATGGTGTTACCATTAGCACGGCTGACGGGCAGATAAAAATAACAAAGCGGACCAACTCCCAAACCAACTGCGCTGCGACAACATAGCACGAGATAGCCGTTATGTCTGAAAACCTGTTTAAAAATTCGCAGTGTCCGATTGAGCCCGTCCCAAAGGCGGATTTCGATTTTGTTAATGACGTCTGCACAGTGCCGAAAGCTCCGCCGCCTATTTATGGTTGCACAGCGCCGATCGTGCCACGTGAGCCGTTTACAGAAGTCGGCCCGTTCTGCCCAGAGTTCTCTACGGTATCGACTCTTGCCGTCGCTTACGGCGGCGACACAGATTCTGGCTGTATCACCGCGCCAGTAATCAAGTTCAGCGTTGAAAAAACAGATGTCGATCCGTGTAAATACGATCTGGCGCTCGACCTTGCCATTCCAATCCCGAAGCCGCCCTGCACAACAATCACAGGTGGCAACTTCAACCTAGAAGTTGGATATCAGGATTGTATTACGGCAACAAACACAATTTCTGTCACAAAAATTCTCACACCCGGAGACTGCAATACAGCAGACCAGTGCGAGTTTGTATTAGATCTAGATCTACGTATCCCGATTCCAAAACCAGTATGCCCGCAGATTTATGTCAATACGTTTAGTGTGAACTCTGGGTATTACAACGATACCTGCATGGTCGGCAAGCGAAACACGTTCACAATTACGCCGGCCACTGTTGTAGGCGATTGTGATACTGCAGATCAGTGCGCATTTGCGCTCGACGTAGAAATTGCCGTGCCGCTGCCGCGCCCCCCGTGCCCGCAAATCAACCTCAAAACATTTGACGTCGCTACTGGGTTCGATACTGACTCCGCGGGCGACTCGTGCTTAGCCGGCAAAAGCAATTTTTTCTTAATCACGCCAAAGACTATTTCAAGCGACGGCTGCAACGTTCCCGACAGCTGCTCGTTTGATCTAGAGGTTGGAATCGCAATCCCGATCCCGCGTACGCCTTGTCCAATTATTAACCGTAAAACGTTTGAAGTTAACTCCGGGTTTTCCGGTGATGCGTTTACTGGCGCGCTTGATTGTTTGAGCAGCAAAAGTAACTTTTTTGAAGTTACGCCGCGAGTCATCCCGGGCAACTGTAATACGGCAGATCAGTGCGAATTTGATATCGACTTGTCAATTGTCGTGCCAATCCCATTGCCGCCGTGCCCGATCATTAACACTTTCCCGTTTGTCGTAACAAGCGGCTACACGGGCTATAGCGATCAAAGCTATAACGATCAGAGTTGCCACACGGCTAACACCAAATTTGAAGTCACAACGAAGCACGTTCTGCCGACAAATTGCAACGACCCCGGCCAGTGCGAGTTCAATTTTGATTTACAACTTGACGTTCCAATTCCTCGCACTCCTTGCCCGATTATTACCGCGCGTAATTTTTCGGTCACCGTTGGATACAACGATACAGGATACGACGGTGTCGCTTGCCACACGACAAATAACACTTTTTTAATTACACCAGACCACACTACGCCGACTAACTGTAATGATCCGGGGCAGTGCGAGTTTAATGTAGATCTGGTGCTTGATATCCCGATCCCGCGGCCGCCGTGCCCAACCATAAACGTTTCGGCGTTTAATGTATCAACGGTGTTGCTCGACCCAAATAACACAAACAACCACGTCAGCCCCACCATATCAGTCAACGCTATCGCCGATCGGCTTGCGATTTCAAATGCGCAACAAAGCGTTGGTATGATCGTACAAACGACTACGCCGCCAAAGTTATGGCGGCTGCGCAGCAAATTTCCTAACGGCACAGCTGACGACACAATATTCTGGGACGAAATCACCTCTACCGACTGTTGTCGTTTTGATTTAGAAGTTGCTGATATAGCAGCGCGGCGCGCAATTCCACAAATATCGCGGTTTGTCGGAATGCGCGTGAAAACACTCAATCCAGCAAAGCGCTGGCAACTGCTTGTAAATTTCGCTGATGGTATCGCAGATGACACGCCGTACTGGGAAGAAGTGCAATGCGATACGAGCACGTTCACAATTACAGCAGCGCCAGTAGCCCCGGTTGATTGCAATGACCCGGGCGAGTGTAATTTTGACGTCGCTATGGTCTTGAGCATTCCGATCCCGGTGCCGCCGTGCCCGATCATTAACACAAGATCGTTTGAGGTCACGACAAGTTTTGCAAACGACCCTGTCGACGAAACGTGCCTCAATGATAAATACAATCGTTTTGATATCACGCCGACGACTATCCCCGGCGACTGTGATACCCCAAGTACGTGTCAGTACGACTTCGACGTGGCTGTGCTTGTGCCAATTCCGCGCACACCCTGCCCATTAATCAACACGAAAAATTTTGTCGTCACAACAGGTTTCGCAGACGACACTTGTTTCAATAACGCGAAGAACCTATTCAGTATTGAGCCAAAGCACACTTTGCCCGTCGACTGCAATGATCCCGGACAATGCGAATTTGATGTTGCCTTAGAGGTAGCAATACCGATCCCGCGTACACCCTGTCCCGACATTCGCGTCAAAGAGTTTAACGTCTCAAGCGGCTACGCAGGTAGCACGTGTGTAGCCGGCAAGCGTAACAAACTTGAAATCAAACCAGATCACACTCCGCCTGTCGACTGCAACGATCCCGGTCAATGCGCTTTCGACGTTGTACTCGACATTGTTGTGCCGATTCCAAAGCCGCCATGTCCGACTATTCGTCGGCGCAAATTCACGCAGCAGGTGCAATGGGCTGCGGAAGATTGCCCGCTGCCAGAAAGCACGTTTGTCATTGAGAGCGATCCAGTGCCGCGCGACGGCTGCACTACGCCGGATAACTGCAACTTCAACATCGACCTTGAACTTGTAATCCCGATCCCGATACCGCCGTGCCCGGAAATTAATGTCACAACATTTGGTGTTATTGCCGGGTATGAGGATTCAACCTGCGTTACTCAAAACTCAAACGTTTTCACCATCACGCCAAAGCTTATACCGAACGACTGCGGGCCGCCGACGTGTTCGTTTGATGTAGAGCTTCAGGTCGTTGTGCCGATCCCGAGTCCGCCGTGTATCGAGATCAATAAGAAATCGTTTACCACAAGCGTCGGTTATGTAGGCACTAGTTGCGTTACGGGTAAAACAAACAAACTAGAAATCAAGAAAACAATCGCGACCTCTCACGATTGCAACGTGCCAAAAGAAACATGCTCATTCGATATCGAACTCGAAATTGTTGTGCCGCTCCCGGTGCCGCCGTGTCCGTCTATCGCGGGACAGCTTAACGCGCAGAATAGTTTTGTTGCTGCCAATCAGATTTCAAGCGTTAACACAAACAGCTACATAAATATCACGTCGTATCCCGCTACGCCAACGTGTTCAAGCCCCGGGCAGTGCGGTTTTTTCTTTGACTTGTTTATCGATATTCCAATCCCGATCATTGAGTGCGTTAGTATTGATTTTACTAGTAGGCAATTTGACACGCGGGCTGGCTATAACGATTTAATTTTTGAAATTAGACCCGTTCACATCACAAATACGGGAGGTGAACCGCAGTGTCGCTTTGAAGTCGATTTTGATTTGCGCCTCAATATTATTCCACCTGTTTGCACGCCGACAGTGTTTGGGCCTGTGAACATTCAAAGGCTGCCGACCGGCTCAGTGCCATACGGTTATTTTGATACAAGCGGCTCATACTACAACGCCGAGCAGGGCTCGTGCATTACTGTTGCTAATCTGAATATTGCAATTCCGGTGCCGTGCGAACTCCAAATCAAAAAAGTAACAGGAAGTATTACAGCTGGCGTAAATAAAACCGACTCGGCTGAATTGATAATTTGGCAAGAGTCAGAGTGTTTATGGCGTATTCAACCAGACTTTAAAGTCAAAGCCGTAAAAGAATGCCCGGTTTGGAAAGAAACCGAAGTAAATATCGTACCGAAACCGCGGACAAGTAGCATTGCCGCAGACGGATCATATTTACCGCTATACGCAGAAGACACGACGTTAAAAGTAGAAAAACAAACTACGTCGCAACAATATGACTGCGAATACAAATTAACGCTCGACGTTAAACAAACCGCGCTGTATGGCACAGAAGGCAGCGTCTCCGACAGGAGACTTGGTGGAACAGATCTCGGCAAAACATACACAAAAATTGAAAACGGCGATATTTATGTTGATGTCGTACTGAAAGTTACAGATTGTCCGAGCAGCTCCGGTAGCGGCGGCGGTGGAACACCCGGCGCGGACGGTGCCCGCGGGCCGTCTGGGCCAGCAGGTAAAGACGGCAAAGACGGCAAAGACGGTAAAGATAGCACTGTAAGCGGACCAACTGGCGCAACGGGCCTTCAAGGTTTTCCGGGTCAAAACGGCGGGCCGGGACCGCAAGGATCGCAAGGTCCGCAGGGTGAGCAAGGCATTCAAGGCCGCCAAGGCGATAGAGGCGCCACAGGACAACCGGGCGCGCAAGGGCCACAAGGACCACAAGGCGAAATGGGTCCAACGGGTTGTATTGGCATCACCGGCATGACGGGCGTGTCTGGCGTGTCTGGTGTGTCTGGTGTAACTGGCGCAACCGGAGTTACAGGCGCAACAGGTGCTGTAGGCGTAGCTGGCGCTACGGGTGCATCAGGCCCGAGTGGCCCAAGTGGCCCGCGTGGAAACGCCGGGCCGGCAGGCTCCGCAGGCGCTACAGGTGCTACGGGGCCGTCAGGCGTCGCAGGACCGTTAGGCCCATCAGGACCACAAGGCGATACAGGACCAACCGGCGCAAGCGGTATTCAAGGTATATCAGGAGTTAAAGGCGTAACAGGTCTGCGCGGCCCATCTGGCGCAAGTGGCGCTACCGGCCCCACTGGAGCAACAGGCGCAACGGGTGCGCAGGGTTTAACTGGTCCGCGCGGTATTACAGGCGTAACTGGCGCCACGGGCGCGACTGGTGTTACTGGGCCGTCTGGCGCTGTAGGCGCAACTGGCGCAAGCGGGCTACTAGGCGCTAGCGGCCCTGCCGGCCCATCAGGCCCGCAAGGCATAACAGGCGCAACTGGCGCCACCGGTGTGGCTGGCCCATCTGGCGCGCGTGGCGCATCAGGGCCAGTTGGCGATAAAGGCGCAACTGGCGCCACAGGATTTAGCGGCGCAGTTGGCCCAACCGGTAGCACGGGTGTTCAAGGACAAACGGGTGCAACTGGTGCAACAGGTCTGCAAGGAGCAACCGGCGTCACGGGCGCGGTGGGGTTGCAGGGATCACGTGGTGTAACCGGCGCGACTGGCGTTATAGGCTTAACGGGCGGCACAGGCGCTACAGGTGCCAAGGGTGCAACGGGAGCAACGGGTGTTGCAGGGGCTTCCGGGCTCATCGGCGCAACTGGTCCATGCGGACTCAATGGCATTAACGGCGTTAACGGCGCTACCGGAGCAACGGGACCAAAAGCAAACCTTAGCGGCGGCGCTATTACATCAACGCCGGCTGTTCTTAGCGGCAACATTAACGCGGCAAACGACACGCTTTCAGCGGCGATCAACGTTAATCTCTCGTTGCTTGCAACAAACGAAGAGTTTCAGGCTGCGTTTATTACAAAGTTCATTGAGATCCTTGGCCGCAATACGGCGCAGTCGCAGGCGTACAGAGCCAGCTTAACGCCCATCCTGCGAGAAATGTTAGGATAAAACAATGGAAACTAACAACGAATTGCCTGAGCCCACGCCGCCCATCGTATATGAAACATACGACGGCCCACGTATGCAAGTGGCTGGCGGCTGCAACAGTAGTCCGCCCGGACCGCCCGGGCCGCAAGGTAGTCCCGGACCAGCAGGGCCGGCTGGACCAGCCGGCCCACGCGGCCAGCAAGGCTTGCAAGGACAGCAGGGTACAAGAGGCCTTACTGGTAACACCGGTAACGCGGGCCCAGTCGGTCCTTCAGGGCCGCAAGGCAATGAAGGACCGCAAGGCGACACCGGCGATCCCGGGCCGCAGGGCGAGACAGGTGTAACCGGTGCAACGGGTGCGCAGGGTTTAACTGGTCCGCGCGGTATTACAGGTGCAACTGGCGTTACGGGAACAACCGGACCAAAAGGCGCTAGCGGCCCAACCGGACCAAAAGGCCCTACAGGTGCGACCGGCGCTACCGGCGCCACCGGGATAAAAGGCGCTACGGGACCCAAGGGCCCCACAGGGGCTAAAGGGCCCACTGGGCCGTCTGGACCAACTGGGCCAACCGGTATTGGCGTAACCGGCGCAACGGGCCCTACAGGCGCTACAGGGGCGTCTGGCATCAAAGGCGCCACAGGGACAACTGGTGTAAAAGGCCCGACAGGCGTTACAGGCGCGACGGGTATCCAAGGTAAAACTGGCGCATCTGGTCCCGCTGGCCCCGCCGGAGCTACGGGTCAACGCGGCTTACAGGGTATACGCGGCGAAATAGGTCCGCAGGGACTCGCCGGTCCGCAGGGTTCTGCCGGCGCGCAAGGCCCGCAAGGCGCGGTAGGGCAATCTGGCCCCAAAGGTGTAAAGGGGACTAAAGGCGATACAGGTAGTACGGGCGTCAAAGGAGCAACCGGAGTAAAGGGCAGTACGGGCGTTACAGGCTCTACGGGCGTCGCGGGAGCTACAGGCGCTACAGGTGTAGCGGGCGCCACGGGCCCTTGCGGCACAGATGGCGCGCCGGGTGTTAACGGCGCCGCAGGCCCAACAGGTCCCAGTGGACCTTTGGGCCCAGTCGGTCCAACAGGCGCCACAGGCGTAGCAGGGCCTTCTGGCCCAGCCGGTGTAGGGCATACCGGACTGTCAGGACCGGCGGGGCCAACTGGCGTAAAAGGCGCTACGGGCATAACAGGTCCAACAGGCGCAACCGGGCCATACGGCGTGCGCGGGGCGACCGGCGCTACCGGACCGGGACTAACAATTGATGACATAATTGCCGCGGTGCAAACAAACGCCGCTCTTCGCGCTGCGATAAAAAATGCGGCAACGTCTTGAATGCACGCTACACTATCGCTGTCACCCGTTACCCCCTAGCGCAGAGTAAACATGACGCAAAAAATTACGCGCATGATATCAATAAGCCGGGACAACATTTTGCACATGACGGCAGAACCGGCGTTCTTTGAGACAAACCCGGGGCTTTTAGAACTTAAGCCGCAACTTGATGACTGCCGTACTGCGTTTGATGTATCCGCGCGAAAAGCCGGCTGCCGTTGTCGCGCAGACACTCAACTCCTTGTAGGGTGCGTATCGGCTTTCCTTGAGTTGCTTGAAAACGCGCGCCAGACTAATCCAGAAATCGTGCAACAGTTCATTCGTTACGTAGCAAAGACAGATCAGATTGATACGACGGGTGTTACAATACATTACGTGCGGCCGGGCTCCACTGATGTCACCCGGTATTCATTCCCGTAAGCGTTCATCAGATAGAGGTTGTCATGTCAGATTGCTGCACGCCAAACCCGAGTGACGAAATCAAAGTCCCAGACACACTCGGACTGGATTTCTATTCGCCGCAGATTGAGCCTATGGCGCTCACAAACAGCGATCGCCGCATCAAACTGACGTGGCAAGTAAGCCGATATAACTACCACGCGACAGACGGGATTCGTGTACGCATCACAGCAAGCAACGCTTATTTGATGCCCGACAAAATCTTCGCGTATCTCCTGTTACCGCTCAAGCCGGGCGCGGCTGAACCAGTCGGCGCATTTGACCACGTCTGCTCACCGACTGATCTGGAAGAATATCCCGAAGATGATCCCATTCCAGAAGCGCGTCCCGAGTGGTTCAGGCTCAGCTATGTTGACGTCTTGCTGCGCTCGCGCGCCGAAGTTGAAGCGTTTATCAAAGACGTGGCTGAAGATGTGCAGCGCTTGAAAGCCACATTGGATTTGGCTGACACGTTGTTACCGGGCGGCGAGCTGTGGATTGGCGACGCGCCGTAAGGAGGCACTATGGTAGAGCTAGTTGTTATTGAAGACAGCACTATCTTGTCGATGCTTCACGACGCCAAGTTTGCAGACATACCGTGCCTGATGAATAAGCGTGATATCTTTAACACAGCCCGCGGCGGCTGCGGAACTTGCGCGCGTAAACAGCAAGAACGCCAGCGCACCGAAATGGCCAAGATCAAATCATGCCTCGCGGGCATGAGCAGCCAAAAAAAGGCTGACCTCAAGCAACTCATCGGCGCCGAGAAGGTGCGGATCGTTTACGTCAACGCCAGCAACAAAGTTGTGCAGTTGACCTTCTAATTTTCCAGTTTCGAATCTGGAACGCTGCTAAATTTCCCGCAAAAACGCGGCATATTAAATAGTCCATATGATTGTATCAGTGGACTGTCGTCGGCAGAGCCGTCGACCTTGTCGTTCGTTTTTCCGCGTTACAAGGGAGTTAACGCCATGGCTGTTGCCACTGTTTCCGTGTCTGAGCGAGATATTGCCACCGTCAAGAAAGCGGTAGCGCGACGTCTCGACGGCCAAATCAAGCCGTCGAGCGTGAATATCATCGAGGAGCATGCTATTAGGTTCTTCGAAGACACGATGGAAGCCACGGCCCGCGTGGCTGACAAGCTTCCCTTCTGGGAGGCTGTCGCGTACCTAAAGGCTGCGGTGCTTAAAAAAACCGCGGCCAGTAAGCGCGGCCGCATGGCCGTGCTGTATCACGTGTGGCAGGCCGCCATGATGCGCGGCTTCCTTGCGGACGAGGACGGCAACGTCCGGCCGCTCGACGTGCCAAACGCTGAGCGTTTGGCTCAAGCGCACGCCTACATGGCGTGCTCAGCCAGTCTCTCGTAGACTGGCACGTCTGCGCCGCTAGCTTTGTAGCTGGGGCGCAGACTTCGTTGTTGTTGCTGGCTGCGTAGCCGGGGCACATTTCATCTCTCTGCTATTTACTTAGCGGAGAATGAGTGTGCCCCGGTTAACGCAGCCAGCTCAAACTGGCGCAATTTTCCTTAGCTATTGGCAACATGAGCAAAACAAAACGCAAGATGACGCTCGACAAAGTAGAGCGCCCAAAGCCGGCATACGTCATGCCGGAACCGAATGATGACATTGCAGCGTTTGGCTGGGATCTAGGCAAGCTGCGGTATCCGTCCGAAAGCAGCAAAAAGGGCGATGTCTGGCCCGGAGCGTCAATGTTCGAGTTGCCGTTTTCCAAAGAGCTGCAGCAAGCGTACGGTTTTGATATCACATTCGTGACGCCAAAGTACGTGCAGATCATGCTCGACAATGATCCCGAAGTCAGAGCCGGCGCGGAGAAAGTCAAAGCGGCGAGATACACACAGACAGCTTTAGACGAGTACAGCAAGACGATTATTAAAGCGTTTCAAGAGCGTGTCGTGCCCGACATGATTGAGCGGTTCAAAAACGTAGCTGGCCATGTCGCCGGATTCTACGCCGCCCGGTTAGCCCACATCACCAAGTTTGGAGTAGAGGAATAACATGAAGAAGAAAGCGATCAAGAAAATTACAGCGGGGCGCTTGGCTATTGGTTTCCGAGAACAAGCGCGCCAATTGAAAGAACTTATCCCAGAAAAAGCCGCGCCGCGTAAGAAACGCAGCGCGGCTTCTAACTCCGGTATGACAGGCTATCTAGTAGTTTGGCGGCACACGATGGACGACGTGCCGGTTGGACTTTTTGCCACCAGTGCCGAAGCGTTCAAGGTTGCAGAAACAATGAGCCGCGCTGCCGGGCGAAAAATCACCCGACTGCTCCATATCGACTGCGATACGCCGATTTGTTTTACAGTCGTGGCGTTCGAAAACGGCAAGCCTGTAGACATTGTCGGCGTTGAACGCAAAGACGACTTTGAACCAGCAAAGCTTAGATCGAGGCTAAAATAACAAAATCGCGGCGGTAGGCAGCGACCGGGCCTCGCTTGCCCATCATCAGCTCATCATCGGTCTTGCCTTCCGCGTCGACCGGATACGGGCCGCTAGCGCTCGAAACACCCGGGCGGTTGAGGCCTAGTTCAGCAGCCTTCTGCAGCACAGTGTTCGCCGTTGCCGAGGACAGCAATTCTTCGATACCATTACCGCTGACAACAAACTCAGCACGACCATTCGCAATGTGAGAAAGCGAGTCGACAATCGAGATCATGGAAACCTCCGTAGATAAAAAAGACCTGCAGCTGGATATGGTAATGGCCGTGCTCAAATTGAGCAAGCTCCACGCCCGCACTGTTTTCACGACAGCGCTAAATAAACCATTTCCGCCCGGGGCTACAGTTTTAGACAAGCAAGAAATTTACACGCTACTGGTCGCCGACATGCTTGAAAATCTGGCTTTTCTGCAGCCGGCCCAGCGGTCACTTATTTTGACCGAGCTTGCAGCCCGTGATATGCCAGACTGCGCAACCTGCGACCCGGATCTACTGGTATTCGCGGACGGCCAATATTGCACTTGGACGGGTAAAGATTGCTTTACAGACCTCCAAACGGGCGAGCCTGTTATGGAGTTACCCAGCCCGTTCATGGAGACAATTAGCTACAATTTAAGTGAACTGTACCGCCGGGGCGTACTGAAGGCTGAAAACAGAGCAGGGTTCCATGTCAAAAATAATGCAGGAAGCGTGGCGCAGTAAGGAAACATTCGCAACTGTACTGTTGACGATGTTTCTGGACCGGTTCGGCACCGAGGCACTGACGTGGGAGCCGGCTACCATCGCTATGGAAGTCGAAGAAGAATTCGACGTCGATCTGCCGCAGCTGGCGCTCGACAAACTCATCGTGGCGATCCAGCTCCTGACCACGGACAGGTTCTTCAAACAGCTGCCGGACTTCATCGCTTTCTGCAATGTCCTCGACGGCGACCCCTTCCAACCCGACACGTTCGACCCGGCTGACGCCGAAGAAGTGGCGTGGGGAATCACGGAATCCATGCTGATTTCGCCGCCGGAAGATGATGACCCAGAACCATTTACGGACGAAATCCGCGCCTACATCGGATCTGTGCTCGACGGCGAGGGTATCATTAATCCGCCGGACATCTTGAGGATCGCCCTGCGCGTGGCCAACGTGTCCACGTCAATCAAAGACTTTTCAGACGATCCAGAGATGTTCAGTGCAATTTATGACGTCGAGGCTGGGAAGACCGAAGACATCAATCAGACCATCAAGTTCAGAACAGAATTGCTCGTTGCACAACTGGCTGCCTTGCACCTGAAAAATGGAAACACCCAGCACGTCGTTGATATGTTGCGACAGTCTTTGTCTAAATAATCAAAGAGGCGCAAGATGCTCGTTTTATCACGGAAGATGGAAGAAGCGATCATGATCGGCGATAGCGTCACTGTACGCATCATTGAGATCAAAGGTGATCGTGTAAAGATCGGGCTCACAGCTCCCTCTGCAGTTTCCATCATGCGCGGTGAGTTAATCACCGGCGATAAAAAGAAAAAGAAGAACAATCATGGGCTGGAACGACAGACTCCCTGAAGATCCAAACATCCCGTATGAATCAGCGCAGGACCGAGACGATTACGACGCGTGGTCGGAATATGTTGAAACCTGCCGTATAGAAGCAGAAGCAGAAGTTGGCGGTCTAACTTCACAGACAGTGAATACGAGGCCGCCTAAGTTATCAAAATCTAATGCGTCGGAAGCTCTGCCGCGGTCGGCAATTGAGCTATTTATGGCCAAGTTCATAGGAAAAGAGAAATGACCCCAGAAGAACAAGCAGTCATTGCTGAGCTGCGTAACCGCGGCTTTGCAGTCATTATCTGGACGCCGGAAGAACTAGCCGGCGCCAACAGACGCCATGTCGAAGACCGCAGCGTAGAGCTAGGCTGGCAGGTCATTGAAGACCTGAAAGACATGGGCCCCGATAGCAGCGACGACGACTAGCGGTTAGCCAGTTCGTGCAGCTTTTCAAGCGACAGCAGCGTATCAACCGCGGCTGACTTAACAACCGCGCCTGCCTGTTTCTCGGACATGAGGCGGTCGAGGGTAGCCGCCATGCCGCGATCCAGCGTGGGGACGATCTCGGCCAGCTTCTCGCGGTCCATGTAAACGCCGCCGGCGCTTACCGCGTCAGCAAAGTCGTCGCCCATCCAGTCGCGGACGTCATCAACGGCCAGCTTCTCAAGGTCGTCGAGGGCGTAAACGTTACCAGTGGTCGTCTCGACGTTCTGCCCAAGGAAGTCGCGAGCGACCTTCTCGGTGACGGCGAAGAGCACCTCTTCGGGGCGCGGCAGGCCACCGGCGTCATACATCCGGTAGAGCTTGGTATTCTTATCAAAACCGTCGACCACAGCCGCGAGCTTCAGGCGGGTTTCAGTTTCCCGTGCTTTTTCAGGGTTCTGGTCAACAACTGCAGCCAGCTTGACCAGCTCAGCGGCAAGGTCGGCGTGTTGGCGCTGTGCCAGACGGGCGCGCTCCTTGAGCATGTCGCTGGCCATCTTGGCGGCGCACATTCCATAGCCAGCAGCCAGTTCGAGCGAGTCATCAGCGTCGCTGGTGTCGGCTCCGTACTGGGCAGCCTTTTCGAGGATCTTGGTGGCAATCGTGTGCCGGTCTGTAAACACAAACTCGTCGCGGTGCGACTTGAAGTGCGCAGCGGCAAACTTTACTTCTGCGGCGTTCCGCAGCGGCCAGTGGCGCTCGACAGCGCCCGAATCCGTCCGCCACACAATGGCGAAGTCCGAGTCGGGCAGGGCGTTCAAATCCAGCCCAGCGCTGGCGGCAATCTTCTCTTCCAGCTCGGTCACGGCGCCGGCAATACCGAAGTATTCGGCGGCCTTGTGAATACGAGTTTTAATGGTTGCGGCCTCAGTTTCGTTAAACTGGGCTTGCTTGTCAGAGAAGAACAGCGCCGACATCCATGTTGCGGGCGCGGTGTGACAAGGGTAAAGTTTATTGTGCTGATCAGCGTACATATGGCGCGGGAGAGTCTCGTTGCCATGGAGTCGCTCTTGACCTGCCGACTTAACAAAGTCGGGTGTCGGGTACAGGGCGGTTAACCGGTGTGTCTCGCGACCACTGACGTCATGGGCCTGATCAAGCGGGATAGCTGTCATGGGTTTGCCTACCTGTTTAATCCGCCGACATCATCATCTAACCGCCCTATCGGCATTGGGCGTTGCGCCGGAAATCCCTACGTTCCCGGCCGTGGTGAATTGTCCCTTATGTCAGCAAAATGCGCTACATTTATTTGATGACATCGTAACCGACGGTATCTGGATGCACTGTAATGCCTGTGCAGCTCATGGAGATATCATAACCTTTGGCGCGGCTGTATGGAATACAAGCCTCCCCGAAGCGTTAAACCGGTTTACAGACTTAGACATTATATCCAGTAGCGATTCCACATATGTAGCCGGGGATTACGAGCGGGTCCAATCTCGGCGTGTGACAATGGAGAGTTTCTGGGCTGAAACAGCAGACCAGCTCTGGACTCACGGCGACGACATCGTAGCCTGCCAGCTCAATGATCTCGGCGTACAGGCGGAGATCAACGCCAAAGGCTTAGTCGGCGTCGCGCATCCCGAGCAAATAAACCGGCTGTGCAATGCAATGTCGCGGCAAAAGCCCGCAAAACTACGCCCTAACGGCCCCAGCATTATCTTTCCGTTCTATGACCTGCCGGGAAGAATGACAGGCGTTCTAGCGGTGCAGTACGCTGATAACTTCGAATCCAAAAGCCAGTTCATCCCGTTGGTTGCGAGCTACAACAGGCGAACGGAGGCAGGCTATTTTCTCTTGCACGCGACGTTACTGCCGCCGATGGAGATATTTAAAAGCACGCAATTTATCATCGACGATCCGTTCTGGGTGCTTAACGCCCAGTGCCGCCAGCTCCGGCAGGGTCAGGCGTTGCTGCCGCTCATGGGCAGCTACAGCGGTTCGGAGGCGACTAGCCACGGAGTTAACTGGCAAGCGTTCCCACCCGCGACCCGGCTGTTTCAGGGCACTGTTATAACCCCCGAGATTATTAGTCGCGCGGAAGCAGCAAAAGGTTACGTCGCTGTATTACCCCCAGCAAAGACATACAGCTACAAACTGGCTAACCCCACGATGGCCCGGCTGTCGGATATCAGGCGTAACGCAGATACGTGGCAAACCCGGCTGCATCAAACGCTGTCGGGCATGAACGAGATTACAGCGCAGTCCTTCGCCCGCCGGCTGACCATTCCGCACGACAAGCTCAACGCGTTCTTTCGCAAGTTCGAGCCAAACTTCTCGCCCGGTTTCGCTGACCGTGTATTGTCTTCGTTGAAAAGCCCGCCGGGTGCGCCGGGACGTATCTACAAGAAGTGGACGATCATCGAACGCGAGAACGGCTGGTGGAATCAACTAGGCCAGCAGATCTGCTCCATCCGCCCAGTTATTTCCAAGGTTATTCACACAGATACCGGCGAGAAAAGCTACGCCGGAATAATCTATTTAAATGACGAGCAGTTTGAATTCTCAGACAGCGCAGGCCGGATCGAGCGCATGGGGTTGCTGGCCTACAGCGCGGCCCTACTAGCGCCACGAGGCAAGCTGGTCATTTTCGACCGCGCGTGGAATAAGCGCAGCCATATCCTAGCCCTGCAGCTTCACGCTCCAGAGATCGTAAACGTCTCCAGTAAACTAGGCTGGGACGAATACGCCAGCGTGTTTCGGTTTGGCCCGTACGAGATAACAAACACGGGCGCCGTTGCTCAGACAGTCGTCCTGCCGCAGACCAAGAAACGCGACAGCTTTCCAGAGCCGACCCCGATTGCGCCGCCAGCCATTCATCAGTTCTTGGCGCCAAGTTATCAAAACGGGTTTATCTGGAATGTATTCAGCGCCGTGGCAGCCAACCTACTGGCGCCCGTCCTGCGGCAGGATTTTACGGCCGTCGGAATAATCGGTAATAATTTTGGTGCCGCAGCCCGGATTGGCGCGGCGCTTAACTGCGACCAAATCCAGTCGTCGCTCATGCAAAAGAACCACATGAGCCGGCAGCTATTCGACGCCACAAAACAAATCGACTGGCCGCTGTTTGCGTCCAGCGCTTTTGATGACACGCTGTTTAGCGCCGCTATTACAAAATGCCATAACCACGCCGCGGTAGTGCGCCTGTCTCAACTGTGCGCTGCCTCCGCGCCCGGTTATGGCTGGAACGTCATTCAAGGCGAAGCGCCGCCGCCGGCCACGGATTTCTCGGCACTTCGGCACGTTTTGCCCGCCTATATCCAGCGGGCCTTGCAGAACCGCATGCGCCTTGCCACAACCGGCACGTCGCTCATGGCGTCGGTGCTGCTGGACCTGCATAAATGGCTGGATGAGGTATACGGCAAGACATTCAATCACGAGTACGCCGCCGGGCAGTTACTTACACCAGCCCACGCCCACGTCGCCCTGCTGCACGAGATTAATAACGGAATTCAGGCCGGAAAGCTCGATGTGCTGCCAAGACCACGCCGCAAAGACCAGCCTTACAATTACATTCTTCGGCAAAAAGAACATTGCTGGTTGAATCGTAAGGCCATAGATAGGTATTTTTATAACGGCAAAAGCGTGGTGCCGAACTGGTTGGCAATTGTAGATTTACTGACCAACGCCGGCGTGTTTGCTGGTGAAGAGTTAATTCAAGATATGCCCGGCGTTCTTGTAGACGAGAAGTGGTGTAGGCAATTCTGGACCGACGATAATAACTCAGCTGCGCGCGACATCGGATAAATCATGAACTATATGGATTCTCGGCACGACGACGGACTCGACGACGACTTCATTGAGGAAGAGTGGCAGTTCGTCAGCGGTGACGACGATGAAGACGATGACGATGAACCGCAGCAAAAGCCAAACTTCTTTATCCCGGAAGACGAGGATGAAGACGAGACAGACGACGAAGAAGAGTGGAAAGACGAAGACGAGGACGAGACATACGAAGATGACGAACCAGAGTACGAAGAGGATTTCGACTCGGAGGACTACCCAGACGACGAATAGAAGGAGCTATGCAAACTTTCTTACCGAGCAGAAGCTTTCGAGTCTCAGCGCGGTGTTTAGATAACAAAAGGCTCGGCAAGCAACGAGTCGAATGCAAACAAATTCTCTTGGCGCTTGGCGTGGGTATCGGACAGCACGAACCCTATGTATCTCGCTGGCGCAACCATCCGGCCGTAAAGATGTGGGCCGGGCATGAGCTAGCACTAGTGGTTTATTCCGCCGTCGTTTGCCGTGAGTGGATCTCCCGCGGCTTCAACGACAACCTGCACCCGGAGTTCATGGCAGTCTATTCCCGGATGCGCCCGCTCGTGGTACACAATCATTACCCGCCGTGGATAGGCAGCCGTAGGTTCCACGCTTCTCACAGGAGCAACCTGCTGCGCAAAGACTACGCGTACTACTCAAAATTTGGGTGGCAAGAGCCTGTAGATCTGCCATACTATTGGCCGGAGGCTGCAGCTCTTACATAAATAGATTGCCAGTGTAGCTCAGTTGGTAGAGCGTCAGTTTTGTAAACTGAATGTCGCCGGATCGTTCCCGGCCACTGGCTTTGTTAAAATCTGTGTTAAGTCTTGGAGGATTTAACATGGACTTCTGGATCAAAATTAAAGATATCAATGAGCTGCGTACGATTGACGTAACAGCTATCTACACGCGGCTGTCGTGGCCGGATTCAAAAAGCGACAGCTCGATTCGCAAAGAGCTGGAAAAGCGCTACATCAATCCAGAGCCCGGCCCGCACCCCGAGATGGCCATCGCCATCATCTGGTGCAACGCCGTGCTGGCGGGTTGGGTCGGCACACGCCCGTGGCCTGAAAAGCTCAACGGCGAGCCGGTCACAGCCCAAACCATCGAGTGCTTTGTCGATCCTGAGCTGCGAAACCGAGGTTTTGCCCAGCTCGGCCTGCAAGCCTTGATGAGCGCCGGCCACGTTGCTAGAGATAAACCTGTAGCTGTCTACCACAAATCCGTACTCAAGATCGCGGAGAGGGGAGGCTGCAAAATCGTATTGCTATGCGAGCCATAGCTGAAAGGATGCTAAATGCGGTTCCATGATTTTGAAAGTGCAAAAAGTCGAATAATTGCGGATTGTCAACAAAAATTAAAAGCAGCTGGGCGGCCTGAGTCTTTGTCCGTTCTTACCGGCAGCGTAATGTATACAACATCAATACAAAACGCGCGCAAACGTAGCAGCAAAGAAGTACTTGAGCATGTCATAAAACAACCGCCGCTTGATATTAAAGGCGGTAAGTACGAAGCCAAGTGCCAAGGCGATAGCGAACGCGAACATATCTCAGCGCTATCAGAATACGAATGGCTTGAATCAGATCGGCCGTTTTACAACGTGTATCCAATTGTTGAAAAGTTAGTGCGGAATACAAAACTGCAAGTCTCTGCCGCCTTTTTAAACTTGCCATACCGAACAATGTTATTTCGTTTTCCGGCAGGTCATGAACCGTACGGCATCAAAACAATTCTGCTTACAGTAGGCCACCCGCACAATGTGCCAAAAAATACTGAGTATTTCAACTCTGCGGGCGAAGACATCATGCGCGGTGTTGCCGCAACAGCAACTGTGCAGTATGTGCATACACTCTCTGACGAGTCTAAGCACGACGTGTTTACGCTTGCGGCGCTATTTTCCCGCGTTGCTCACAACGCATTCCGCCCATACGAACCTAGATTTCCGTTAAATTTTGGCGATCAAACAGGTTACACTGAGCGCGCTATGCAATATCAAGCGTTGCAGGCACCAGACCCATTGTCGCCAGACGAACAATTTGGGTTTTCACGCAATTTTGAACGGATTCCCGGAAACACTAATGACTCAGCCGAGGGAGCGCAATGTATTTTACGCTCACTTGAAGAAACAATTTTGGCGCAGCGCGACATAGAAATATATCCGGGGAATAGAAAATCGCACCCAACCTATATGGGGTTTCAGTCGCAAGAAGTGCATGAATTTGTTTTTAAGTTGGCTATGCTCACGTCTATGCTCCATCGCGGCGATAACCTAATCGCGCCAATCGTGTTGGCTAAACATCAAGAACGCTACGACAAAGAAACAGACGCCGCCGCAAAAAAATGGCTTGAAGACAAAGCGGCACAAATCCAAGGTCGCGGCTTTTCTGTTGGCAAAGAGCTGCAGAAAAAAACAGAGATATCGCCACACATTCGCAACCCGCACATGGCGCTGTACTGGACAGGCCCGGGCCGCAAAGAACCGGTGTTAATTTTTCGCGCTGGCGCCAAGGTTCTGCTTAAGAAACTGGAAAGTGTTCCTACTGGTTTCTTAGGTCCAGAAAAACCAGACGAGACAGCAGAAAACACACGAGAAGAATACGTTTACTTCTTGCGTGAGCCATATACCGGGTTTGTTAAAATAGGGCGTACAAGCCGCACAGTTGCTGAACGTAAGCGACAATTAGAGTGCGGGATTCATGGGCTGATACTTGTCGGTCATATTGTGACAGGAGACTGCGTAGCGCTGGAAACTCGCTTGCATAGAGAACACGCAGCAAAACGACGGCGCCGCGATGACGGCCGGCAAAGCGAATTTTTCGAGCTGACAGACGCTGAAGTCCAGAATATTGTCGCCCAGCACGGCGGCACGTTTCACCTTGACATGGAGACAGAATGAAACGCTACCACGAAGAAAAGCATATCATTGAAAGTCGCGTGCAGATGTATAAGCGACTGGCAGGGTGTTTAGGGCCAGACGACAACAAGTACGTCCCAGCCGTGGGCCGCTTCCGTAAAACGATGCGCTGCTCAGGTTGCCGCCAGAGCCACTGTTACGTGTGCCACTCGGACAAGTTCCCCAAGCGCAAGCCGACGCGCCAAGAGCGGCAGGCCAATCAGGATCTCAGTAACCCGGAGTAACAATGGGCGCGTGTTTTCACACCGAAGTCTTTGACGGAAAGCTGACACCGAAAGAATTAGAGAAAGCATATAACAGCCGCGTAGAAAGCCTGCGCGATGAATACGGCAGCAACGCCTACAACGGCACCTTCTCAACGCTGCGCGGAATCACGGTCGGTAACCGCGTGTTTGAGACGCAGCGCGAAGCAGACGACTATCTTGACGGAGTCTGTGAAAAGTGGGGCAACGCTGTTGCTGTCAAGTACAAAGACCGCCGCGAAGAGAAGACGAAAGAGCCGACGTTTGAAGGCAAGCCGAGCAGAGAACATAACTGCTCTGTCATTATTACCGACGCGTCGGACTGTTCTTACGGCCTGCGTTGCGCAATTAGCGTATTAGTAGCTCCAGACTACAAACGCCGGATGATTATTGCTGACCAGCTTACTGCGGCGCAAAAAACACAGTTTGCCAGAGCTTACGAAACGTGGCGCACAAAACACGATGCAGCGCGTGCGGCAGAAAACACATTTCGTGATGCGCTGAATGTGATTGGCACCACGAAAGAGCTGATCACAACCGAGATGCTAAAGCCGTTAAAGGTTGTTGGCAATCAGCGGCACAAGTTGCGGAAAGCTGCTGACGCGGAGGTAAAGTGGCTGAAAGCCGTGGACGCAAAGTTTGCGGAAAAGCTCTACGCCACAAAGACAGTTGACCACGGCGAACAATGGCTCGTAGGCGGAGTATGCGCTGAATGAACGTCACACCTAAAGATATCTATGACGCGTATCCCGGGTCAGACCTGCTCGCGTTGGAACCGCCCGAAGAAAACGAAACCTTTGCCGCCTATAAAAAACGAATGGGCGGCAACAAAGGCGTTCTCGCTTGCGGCGATACGCTGTTCGCCTTTTTGTTATTTGAAGCAGAGGACGAGTCCGACGATCCTGACGAAGTAATCCGCCGCTTTGACACGGCGGTTTCCGATATAGAACAAGTTGTTACAGAAATAGCCCGCAAATACGACCTTGAGGAGAAAACCGATGAGTAATTACGCAAACAAGATCGAACAGGCTGCAGTCGCTCTGGCTGACGCTGTAACCCGCGAGATGGAGCTGGAAGACAACCGGCACGTCGTCAAGCTGAACGCCGTCGAGCACATCATGGGTAGCGGCGACAACAAGCTGACCGGGAAGCCCCACAGCTTCTCCAGCGCCGAAGCGATGGTGAATACCGACGATGTCTACGCAGACCATCTGAAAAAGCTGCGCGAGGCTGCTCGCGAACGTATCATTGCCAAGGGGCGGTATGACGCCGTCGTTGCCGCTGCACGACTTCAGGAGAACCTCAATGTCTAACGAAGAAAATGAAGACAGCAAGATCATGGGCGGCACTATCACTATGTTACGTGACTATGCGCTGACGCTATTCGCAAAGACTGTGGCTGAGATGAACTACTGTATACCCAAAGAGATCTCAGAAGAGCAGCACGTTTTTCTGTCACTTGACGAGACGGAAGCCATCGTCAAAGAACACAGCGCGCTGAATGGTAACGGGTTTTACGCCATCGGTGGCGAGACAGAAGAAGAGTTCAATAATCAGATGCGCAAGATGTTCAAGGCGCTGATGACCCGTATTGAATCCAACGTAGTGCAGCTTGGCGTAAAGCTGGGGTATTTAGAATGCGCGTTTGATGGAGAAGCGAATGATTTCACTTTCTCTGTAACCGAGAAGGGTCGCGAAGAGGCGCTGGCGCACAAAAACAAGCGCACTGAGCCGTCTAATAACTAGCAAGGTAGTAAACGCCAATGACAATGAACGTCCCACTGGAAGCAATCAAAGCGTTGATCAAAGAGTTTGAAAAGACGCAGAGCAAGTACCGGGAGTTCGGCGCAAACGACACTGAACCAGACTCCGTATTTCAGGAGTTAATCGACGCCGCGGTTCACGGTAAAGGGCCTTATGTTCCGAAGACTGGTACCACTTGGCAGCTGTACACGCAGAGCATGGACTGCACAGAAGCGGCACAGGCGCTTCATGACGCCGCGCTAATCGTCGTGCAGAATATCGAAGCCACGCCCGTCAGAGATCTGGAGCTGGTCAAAGAGTATCTGCGCGAAGTCTGTTGGCGGATCTACTAGTAACCGCCAAAGAAATTGTTGCCGATGGCGTCGTCAGCCCAATCGTCGTCATCAATGCGTTCTGCCGCAGCTTGCCGTTCGGTTATTCGGGCAACGCCAGCAATAGCGGCGAAGTTGGGCCACGCGTCGTTGATATGCCAGAGGGCAGCGCAGCCCAGATTCACGGCCTGCGCAAAGTCGTCGGTCAGAAGCACATTCCGGGTAATGGTATAGATATCACTACTCGTGCGTGAGTCGGCCTTGTTTTCGACCAGCGCCAAGAAGTCAGAGATCAGGCCCGGCATTTCCTGCGAGATACGATCGTACTGGAAAAACCGGACCTGCTTCAGCTTGATAGCTTGGCACGTATACAAAAGCGATCTGGTCTTATCAAGACTGTAGTGCGCTCTGTGGTTAATCTCGGTCGGCGGCTTGTACACCAACAAGTCCTGCGCGGCCGAGCGAACTAACCGCATGGCCATTACACGGTCAAGGTTAAACCCGGCTTGAACCATAACTGTCTCACGCACGGTGCCGGCGCCGGTATAGTCATGGGCTACGAAGTCGCACTTGAACAAGTTGGACCACTTCATGCACTCGACGGCTTCCGCAAGATGGTCGCCGCCAATGAGCAAACGTTTGGCCCAGATAACATCAATTGTGCCGTCTGGTCGAAAGCCCATGACAGACAATACGGTAAAGCTGATACCTGCTTCACCGCCGCCGCCCCAGTCAATCGCCAGTATGCGATGTTTGTAGTCGCTTAAGTTTTTGAAACACGCCGGCTCAGGTTCTTTCTTGTTTTCCCAGTCAAGTAAACACGCAGCCTTCAAATCTGTTTCGCTGATGAGCTTTTGCCCGGTGTCGACGCTTTCGCCCATGACTTCGTTATAGAACTGGGCTTGGGTCATGTTTCCATAGCCCTCCCGTTTTAATAACAAAGTCGACCACTTTTCCGGGTCGGCAAAATGCAGCGGCAGAATAATCTGCGGAACGTGATAACCAGCAAATTGCCAACGGCGCTCGGGGAATCTGTGTACCCAGCGCCCGTGCCTAGGGTTAACTGGTTTGCGGCATTTCGCACAGACCGTGCCCGGTTGTTTCTCGCTGATGTGAATGTTGTAGTCACCGATCATGGCGTCAAGATCATGCTCCAGCGCTGGAATGTTCCAGTGCTTGCAAGACTCACACGGTATAAACCACTCAGCCTGCGAGGAGCGTTTGTATAATCCGTAAATTAAGTTGTCTAAAGTTTTTGGCGTCCCCGTGTAATAGCTGGTCCCCCAACGACTATACGACATTGTTTCTTGAATGATAGGTACATGGTCTGGGTCCATGTCCTGAACTTCGTCGATGCACACGCGGTCAGCAGACACACCGCGGACTCTATCAGCATCGAGCAGCGCAAAGCTGAACAACATCATCGAGTTGTTCTTGAACGAACGCTGCAATACAGAATTCTCCGTACTCGTACCGCTCCACTGCGATTTGATTGGAGACAGGTCAACGAACGGACGAACGTAGTTGTTACTAAACCTTCGAACCTGCTCAAACCGAGGAGTGATATACAGTGTTTTAAAGAATGGCACCGCGTTAGAAAATACAACACCATGCGCCGCAAGCGATGTTGACTTCGATACCTGACGGCCCGTACACCACACCTGATTCTTGGGTGTTAATACCCTAAAAAGGGGGGAAAAAGCGAAGTGATCTTTTATGGTGTAAGGCTTACCGTTGAGGTTCAGAACGAGCGGTAACAAAGGCTCAAGGGACGGGAACGCGTGCCGCCCCGCTAGCTCTTTGAGTACCGCAGCTCTGGCATGCACCGACGCTTGATCAGTAACGTCGATAGACAGTAGGTCATCCATAAGCGACCGTATACCCGCTGTGGGTATATTCGTCGCCTTATCAGCTTTATTAGGTTTGATCATGAACCACTATAACAATGACGATAACAACAACTGGGAATTTCAATGGGTCGAGGATAGCGTAAACTACACTGGGCAAGTATTTGTAGAAGGGCTGAAAGGCCTGTCGTACGTGCTCGGTAGCCTGTTTGCGGTAACCGCGGCAACCATCAAAGAAAAAACCAGAAAGTAAGCGGCAAGGTGACGGGTATACTAAACGGTGACCCGCCACACCGCCAAGAGGGACTAAACATGGCCACTGTTGGACGTTCCGCGAAACTTTATCAAGAACGGCGCCAATTGTACGTCGAAGGTACACGCCGAGGCCCCGGACCGCAAATTTACCTGCCGGACAACGCGGTCAATCATCTTAAACTTGAACCGCCGCTCCCGCTACCCAGTTTCTTAAATAACCCCAATGTCCCAGACACAACACGCACCGAGGTGTGGCCGTATGGCGACAATTACAGCTCGTAGGCGAACATGGCAAAACCAAACCCGAACGACACGTTTAGCGGCTACGCGGCCATTCTGCTTTTAGGCGGATTGGTGGCGCTGCCAGAACTAGGCGTGATCGGGCTTTTCGCAGCAGGTGCAGCAATATACACTGGCGCATGTTTCATGCGCGGTTACACAGCAGCACCTAAATCGAAAGCACGGAAGCAACATGGATCTAACGCCGTTTGATTTTTTTGCAGTAGTTTTTGCAGCCGGTGCCGTCATTGAAGTCTGGCACAAGGGCTCGCTCTTCGATACGGCGCGGGCGTACGCGCAAGCGCTGCAGGACGTTACGCCGCGAGAATCGGTCAAAGGTCGGCTGCTAGAGCTGATCAATTGCCCGTTCTGCAAGTCCTATCACGTCCCGCTGTATCTGTTCCTGCTGTTGGTAGCGGGCAATTGGTGCGGCGGCATCTTGCACGTAATCGTGCGAGTGGTAATCTACAGCCTCGCCGCGACGCGGCTGGGGAACATTATTGACAGCCTACTCCCCGAGGCAGCAAAGTACAGCCCCGATCTTTTTGGAGATTTTTTGCATGGAAGCGGCTCAGCAACCCGAGAATCAGACAAGTAATCCAACCCGCTTGCCGTTTGACGCAGAATTCGTCAAACATGTCGAAGATTTCTGCAGTAATATCATAACCGCGGTGCCCGAGTTGCACGGCATCGCAATTGTTCCGATCTGGGAAAACCAGCCAGAGAACATGCCGGCCGGTTTGCTGCATTTGAAAAATCAACAGCCGCCGTATGTTGCAAGTCTGCTGGCAACGCTCAAACGGCTTGCAGTTTTTAATGTCGACATCCACCGCGATTTGGTTGGACAGCTTGGCGCCTATGAGCGCTACGCTGCACAAATATCCGCGCAAGTACAAACACAACTAGAAGAACTCAACAAACTTGCACCTAATCCAACCAGCAGCAATGAGTCAGAATAACGCCGAGATCCCCACAACGGGATTTGATATCAATCCACCGCATGACATCGTTGCGCAAATATTCAAAAATCAATTTGCGCATCTTGACAGCGGTGAATTGCGCGCCATCCTCGAAGACTACTACGGCGAAGGTCGCGTCTGGAATAGCGAAGAGCTGTTGCAGCATTTCGAGGTATCGCACTTTGAACCGCCCTACGTGCACGTAATTGACAAGATAACCAGCTTTCGTGGCACAGTCTTGTTCAATGATGAGCCGCGGCTCTATTTCTATTTTAGAGCGTCAAAAACACACCCTTAGCGAATATTTTGCTAGGCGGTTGATTTTTGTTTTCAGGCGCGTATCGTAAAGTTAGCCGGCACGGAATTAGCCGCCGGCACAGCAGGAGGAACGTATGGCAAAGAAGACAGAGGTTGGTGGATTCATCAGCCCTGCAAACTTGTGGGGAAAACCGCTGCCCAATCTGAGCGGCAGCAAACCAGCCCCAGTAAAAGAAGCGAAGAAGGAAGAAAGGACAAAACGGATGTTGGCCGACGAAGATGACGATACCGACTCGGACGTCGATGCTGAGCTTGAAGAGTCAGAAGTAGTTGCCGAAGACGGAACTGAACTTCTGGAAGAAGATGGTGATGACGAAGCGTATCTCGAAGATGAAGCTGAAGAAGCTGATGACGAAGAAGACGCCGAAGAAGAAGTTGATGGTTACGCACCCGAAGACGGCGACGTTGCCGAAGACGGTGAAGTCGAAGCCGAAGTGGCTGAAGACGAAGATTCCGCGCCAGCTCCCGTAACCGCTGGCGCAAAAAAGAAGGTATCCAACATGTCCGAGAAGAAAAGCGGCGCTGACCACATCCGTGACGAGATTGCAAAGCGGAAGGCCTCTGGCGATTCCGTTCGTGGTGTCGATATTGTCGCCGCCCTTGCCAAGCGGAAGATCGAAGTCAGCCCGGCGCAAGTAAGCCAGCTGTTGAAGAAGGCCGGTTTGGGCGGCGCCTCGCGCGGCGGCAAGAAGCTCGTCGCTGCGGGCGAGGACAAGAGCCGCGTAGCCAACAAGGTCAAGAAGACCACGGCGGAGACGCAGCGTGTTGCGCCCAAGGCCCGTCCGGCAACCGGCACTGTGTCCGCGCTGCCCATGGATCAGTTGAAGGCCGCTTCCGCGTTCCTCGCGGCCTGCGGCGGCTGCTATGACTCGGCAGGCGAGATCCTGTCGGCCCATAAGCAGCTCGGCGCCATGATGGCGCACTGAGCGTAGTACCCACGTGTCCACTCGCTCGCCGCCCTTGGTCTTGCCCCGCACTGATAAAGCGGCAAGCATACCCCAAGGGCGGCGGCGGGCCGGATATCTTTATCGCGTCGGACACGCTGTCCGATAGCCCGCAATTCCAGCTGGAATTGCTTAGGAGTTCCCATGGCGACAGCCGTATGCCCCACCGGGTCGGCGGAAGCGTGTAACCGCGTTTTCCCGGCCGGCACTATCAAACGAATTCACGTTAATCAGCACATCATTCGCAGCAACAAAAAGACGGGCGCCAAAGAAGCAGTCACAACTATTCAGTGGCGCAACAAGTCATACCGCTGCGGCACAGTTGAAATTCGTGGTCCGTCAAAAGTTTTTTACTCGCCAGACAAGCCGCTGAGTTGCGGCGCACATGTCTGGGTTGAAACAACTGCACTAGTTATAGGGTGCTCATGAAGTACACCGATGACGAACACGCAGCTGACAAAGAACGCATCTTGACAGCGCTCGACAAAATAAAAGAGCTGAGCGCAGAGTATGCAGACGTTATTGCTATCCCGGAAGTGGTTACGCTCCACGATATTACTGAGTATCGGCTGGACACACCTGCCGGGCCGAAACAATTTAAAGTCGCTTATAACCGCGCAACAGCCGTAGATGTTTTGCAGTGTTTTACTAACAACGATTACATCACGCCAGAAGAGTTTGAATGCACTATCGTTTTTGGGCTTCAAGATCCCTTTAGAACAAAAAGAAGGTAACAATGTCACATATTGCACAAATCAAGACAGAAGTTCGTGACGCTGAAGCCGTGGCGGCAGCATGCCGCCGGCTTGGGCTGGAGCAGCCCACCATGGACACGTTCGGTGTCTACGTGGTCCAGCGTACCGGTCTGGGCGTGAAGCTCCCCGGCTGGAACTATCCGGTTGTCTGCAACCTCGAAACCGGCGCCGTCGATTTCGACAACTACAACGGCCACTGGGGCGACCAGAAGGAACTCGACAAGTTCCTGCAGGCGTATGCCGTCGAGAAGGCGATTCATGAAGCCCAGAAGGGCGGCTATTCGGTATACGAGCAGATTCTGGAAGACGGTTCGATCAAGCTTAACATAAATGTGGAGGGTTGATACACATGAGCAAGACCATTCAGATCACCATCTCGCCCAAGGGCGAAACGAAGATTGAGACTCAGGGTTTCACGGGCAGCTCGTGTCAGGACGCAACCCGCGCACTGGAAGCGGCGCTTGGCGCCAAGACGAGCGACACCATGACTAGCGAATATTACACCGCTAGCAACGAGCAGACGAACGAGATCGAAAACTAATTAACAAAGGAACCACATGTCGCTCGAAAAAGAAATCATGGAGTTGGTCTGCGCCGGCTTTTCCGGCATCTGGGTTGAGTCACAGGAGTGTGACGACGCCATCGACTCTATCCGCAAGCTTGCAGACGAAAAGGACTGGGGCTTTGATGTATGGGACATCGACCGCGAGCTGTATTCCGCCGCGGTAAAGGCGCCCGGTCCTGTCGAGGCGCTGAAATATCTGGATCAGCCGCCGCAGAAAAGCCAGACTATTTTTGTGCTCAAGAATTTCCATCGGTTCCTTGGCAATCCGCAGGTGCTGCAGACGCTGGCCAATCGGCTGGTGACGGGCAAGAGCAAGGGCCAGCATATTGTTATCATGGCCCCGGTGGTCGCCCTCCAGCCCGAGGTCGAGAAGCTGTTCACGGTTATTCACCATGAACTGCCTGACCGCGCGCAGCTGACGTCGCTGTGCGGCACGCTGTTCGGGCCTGACTCGGAGTTCAAGAAACCGGCTGACGCAGACGTGCAGGTCGTGGTCGACGCCGCCAAGGGTTTGACACGGCAGGAGGCCGAGGATGCGTTCGCCCTGTCGCTGGTGCGTAATAAGAAGCTCACCGCCGACACGATCTGGACGATCAAGGCACAGACGCTAGAGAAGAGCGGCACGCTGTCGCTTTATCGTGGCGACGCTGACTTTGAGAATCTGGGCGGCCTTGAGAACCTGAAGAAATTCTGCCTGCGCGCCATGCGTCGACAGGGTGAGACGAACGTCGACAAGCGACCCAAGGGCGTGCTCCTGCTGTCGCCTCCGGGCTGCGGCAAGTCCCAGTTCGCCAAGGCGCTGGGCAACGAGGTGGGGCGTCCGACCGTCATGCTCGACTTCGGTAGCCTGATGGGTAAGTTCGTGGGCGAGTCCGAGGGCAACATGCGCCGGGCTCTCAAGCAAGTCGACGCCATGGCACCATGCGTGCTGTTCGTCGACGAGATCGAGAAGGGTCTGGCCGGCGTCGCTAGCGGCGGCGCGAATGACTCTGGCGTCTCTGCCCGGCTGTTCGGCACGCTGCTGACGTGGCTCAACGACCACACCAGCGACGTGTTCTTCATCGGCACCTGCAATGACGCCAGCCAGCTGCCGGCGCCGTTCGCACGCGCCGAGCGTTTCGACGGTGTGTTCTTCGTAGATCTGCCGGCCGCCGAGCAGCGGGCGGCAATCTGGGATATCTATCTCGACCACTTTGGTCTGGACAAGGGCCAAGCCAAGCCCGACGATTCCAACTGGACCGGTGCCGAGATCAAGTCGTGCTGCCGCTTGGCAGCGCTGCTTGAAATCCCACTCGTCGAGTCGGCCCAGAATGTCGTGCCGGTGTCTGTAACATCGGCCGAGCAGATCGAGCATCTGCGCAACTGGGCAGAAGGTCGTTGCCTGTCTGCCGACAACAAGGGTATTTACACCCGAGTCGGCAAGCCGGTGCAGCAGCCGACCACCCGACGCCGGATGGTCAACGGTTCGTCCGCGAACTGATAGTTACAGCGTTGGCAACTGTGCAGTTGCAGCGCTGAGTTTTAAATAACAAAAAGGGGAAACATGTCCACAGAGACTGAAACAACACAAACGCCCGCCGAAGCCAGCGTTAACGGCACAGCTCGTGAAATGCGCCAAAGCATGGGCGCCGTCAAGCTTGCGTTCTCGTGGCTGGGTACGCACCGCAAACTGTCGGATGCGCAGACCACGCAGGCAGCAAGTAGCTTCGACGCGGCGGCGGATCTCGTTTCGGCTTCAAAGAAGCTGATCGATACAAAGCACCCGGCCTACAAAGCCGTTACGGCTATCAAGCATCAGGCCTCAGCCTATTGGCGCGGCATGACCCTGCCCTATCCGCAGGAAGGCGTGCGGCTTATTCGACAGGCAGACGTCGAGGCGTTCGAAACCAAGATGCGAGAGTTCAAAGATCAGCTCTCCGCGGCCGCTGCAAACCTGCAGCTGGAATACGAGGCTATCAAGGTTGCTGCCCGCGAAAAGCTGGGTCAGCTGTATAACCCGTCTGACTATCCGGCGACTCTGGAAGGCATGTTTACCATTTCGTGGGAGTATCCGCCCGTCGAGCCGCCGCGGTATCTCATGAACTTCAACCCCGAGCTGTATGAGCAGGAGCAAAACCGGGTACAGCAGCGCTTCGAGAACGCTGTCACCATGGCCGAGGAAGCGTTTGCCGAGCAGCTGTCTGACATGGTGTCGCACCTAATCGAGCGGCTGGCCGATAACCCAGACGGGACGCAGAAGAAATTCCGCTCCACGGCTGTCGATAACTTCAAGGAGTTCTATGAGAACTTCCGCAAGATGAATGTGCGGTCGAACCCGCAGCTGGAATCGCTTATCTCGCAGGCCAGCAACCTCGTCAGCGGCGTCAGCGCTCAAGAGCTTCGCACCGATAAGTCGCTGCGGCAGAACCTGACTGCGCAGATGTCAAATCTGCAAACTGCGCTGAACAGCGTAATTGTCGACGCGCCACGTCGTCGCATCATAAGCATGGAGTAAACATGTCAGAAGTCGTTTCACCGGCGCCGGAGCTGGAGTCAGAAACTCCGGCGCCGGCGGCCAAGAAGCCCCGCAAAGTGCGGGCACCGAAACATGATTTCAAAGATGGCCGGGGCAAGGTATTCGCGCACCGGCATGTAAATGGCAACGGTTGGGTCGAGGACACGGCCAAGGTTTCTGATACGGTATTTGTAAGCAAGCTGGCGCAGGTATATCAAAACGCTGTGGTCGAGGGAAACGCCAGAATTAGAGATCGCGCAAATGTAGCCGGCAGTGCCTATGTTCGCGACGCTGCCGAAGTGCGTAACCTTGGTTTTGTTGGCGGCAACACCATGCTGTACGACGACTCCAAGGTTACTGAAAAAGCAGCGGTCTACGGCGGCACGATCTGCGGCACAAGCATGATCAAGGGTAACGCCACGATCCGCGAGTATCCGTTTATCAGAGACAGCACCGTCGAGAATCACGCCCGTATCACTGGATATACGCAGCTCCTCCGTTCGCACGTGTATGGCGATGTTTACTTGATGAACAACATTGTCATTATTGCATCTACCCTGAGCGGCTATATCACCATCAAAAATAACGCCAAGATTCTGTCCAGCTCGCTGATCATGTCGAACAAATACCGCACCCATGCCACAGACGAAAGCGGACATTTGCTTATCACTGATGACGTCATGATCGTTGGCTGTCAGGACTTTCACGCGTTCCTGCACATCAAGGGCCACACCAGAATCGTTGGCGGCAATATTCGGCTCAGCCCGGAATACAATCGCGACCAGCAGCAGTACGTGCGCGCGGAAACAATCGACTCGGCTGTATTTCCAAATGCACGTATCCGAAATATGTCGGACTTTGAGGCGTACAATAACGCAGATATTACTCGCAGAGCTGGTACGTCTCATGCGGTGTTGGCGTCATTGCCCCCGCGGCGTGAGCCGTTTGACTTTGCCGCGGCTACTGGTCGCCGGTTGATATCTATGGGAGACAACAAATGAATATCTATGTTCGCCCAGACGGTACAGCCCAATGCGTCTACAACGAAGATATCAATCTGTCAGCGCTCGGCGAGTTGGATATCAAGCGTGCCAGCCACGTCGAGCCTATTGCAGACCAGCCCGGAAAGTGGGGTGCTGATCTTGCGCCCGTAAACGGTCCATTCCTTGGCCCGTTTGACACACGAGCAGAAGCGCTGGCTGCCGAGATTGCGTGGTTGGATAACGAATTGACTTTACGCCCAGTTCACGTAACGAGGTAACTATGCGCTGGTCTGTCGAAGATGAACTCGGAAAAAACCCAACTGGCTTTGCCGGCGAGTTTGAGTTTGATATTGATTTCACATACGACCCGGGAGATTCGGGAGTCATGTATGACAGCAATGGCGACGGCTACCCCGGGTATGACCCAAGTGTCGAACCTGAGAGCGTCGTCTGCGCGCTGGTGAAGTTTGAGGGCGACGAGGTAGGAAGACGCCCAACTGCGGCAGAGCAGCAAATGCTCAGCAAGTGGTTTTGGGTGTGGCTCGACGCAAACCCCGATGAGTGCCGGTCTATCTGCGAAAGCGGTATGGCGCAATTAGCCGATGATTGACGCGCAAAGTTGGGGTTGCAGAAGAAAAATCAATCAGTTATGGTGCTTGTAGCGCCTAGCCGATGATGCGTGGTGGAACCACGCAAAAGAGTGGCAAGCACATACGTTTGTGTTTGCATGGAAGTGTTTTAAGGAGTTTACGATGAAGTTTTGTTTTACTGCGGTTGTTGCTGTTCTGTCGTTCGTCTCGGTTGCTGCTGCTGGTAACAGCGGTGAGCCCCAGAGCGTTGTGGTTGTGAATCACGGGCAGAAGGCGGCCTGCACTGATTGCACGCCGGCACCCGTGGCGGCTGCTCCCGTTGCTGCTTGCACGGACTGCGATGCTTCTCCGGTTTGCACCAGTGGTCGCTGCCAGACACAGAAGCTCTACAACGTCGAGCAGGAAACCAGTGAGCACTGCCGTAACCGCCTCTTCGGCGGGCACGTGGTGCGGAAGACCAACCGCACGGTGTACAAGCCCGTCCGCCGCTAATCGCGACTGATACTGACAATGAACGCCATGGAGGGCGTCGAGTGTAAAAACTCGGCGCCCTCTTCTTTTAACCGGAGGTACTTGTGGGAATTGATATTTATTTGGAGTGGGCCGGCATCAATGAAGATGACAAGAAAGCTCAGTGGAGTACAGGATTCTCTGTAACATCAGGAAGCGCTGGCTATCTGCGCGAGGCTTATCACGGCGGCCCCTATGCCACCAAGATCTTGTGCCGCGAAGCGTTTGAGAGTGAGACATGCCGCGCTGAAATCCCGGCTGAGATTCTGCGCGAGCGACTCACGAATGTCACTGAGCCGGCGTACAACAGTAGCGTCGGTCATGAGATGGCCGCGCAGATTATGCAGATGTTCCAGACGATGGGTATGCAGATTGAAGGCGGACCTATCGAAGAGCGCGACACGACATCGCCCATGACCGTCGAAGAAGCTGTGCGAGAACGACAACGCACTGTCTATGCCGGCGATGACCCAGATATGACCGAGCGCGTCCTGCAGTCGTTTCGAGATTTTGTAGCGCTAGCCGAGCAGAAGGAACGTGAAACAGGCAAGCCCTGCACGATCTACGCGAGCTACTAGCTATGACCAGCCCGGAATACAGACCGACGCAGTTTGAGATGCAACAGCGCATCGATCAAGCATTGAACGGAGGCAAAGTGCCAGCCACAAAAACTAAAAAGCCAGAAGAAATTATCAAAGAAACATGCGCGCTATTGCACTCATTTGGTTTTGAAATGGTGCACGCAGAGTTTGACGGCAGCGGCGATAGCGGTGATTTTGACGTATTTAAGATACTACCTAATCGCGTCCCCGCAGAACGCAACGCGACATATCCACACCAAGTAGCACTTGAAAACGACGAACACGGCATGTCGTTCAGTACGTTTAAGCGCCAAACAATTGATAGTGCACGAACGACTGAACAACTCGAACAGCTGACTATGAAGCTCAACGCGTTCGAGGTTGCCATGTGGCACATCCTACCGAACGGCTGGGAAATCAACGAAGGTAGTTACGGCGAGATTGATATTGACCTTGTGGACAGCAAAATTCACATGGTGGTAAACGAACGCATTTCTGACGTTCACACATACGAACGGGATTTTTAATGAAAAAGCAGCAACCATTACCGTCCGGGTTACAGTCAGCGCTTATCACGGCGCTGGAGTTTATCCGGGTTGTCGTGACAGATATGCCAAGGACGCGAGAACAAGTATTAACGGCAATGGATTTGTCTGACCGAGGATTTGACGAAGAGATCGACATACTTGAAAACCTGCTGGCTTCTTTAAGCCCGCCGGACAACCCGCCATACGACCGGATGGTCCCGCGGCTAACTAATAAACGCGTATCGGAGGAATGATGAGCGGAGAAATTGATTGCGATAAAGAAATCACCGTCAAGCTAACAATATTAAATTACCGCGAAGACATGAAAGACGTGGTAAAAGAAAAACTGTATTGGTCTATTGACAACGGGAAGACAGATATTGGTTGGTGCGCTGGCACACACATTGCATCCGCTATCAAGCGCCTGTTTCTCGACGAAGACAAAAGTCTGCGCAAAAGTTGTTTTGAAGCAATTGCGCATACATTTGAATGCGATACAGAAGCCGGTGACTACAGCAAAACCGACGCGGAGGAGTGATGCAGGACTCCCATCTAATCGCAGCAAGCACCGACATGTTGAATGCGCTGCGCAGTGTGATATGGGCGCACAAGCACATCAGTAACGACGATATGCCTAGATGGCTCAATGACGCAATAGAAGCAGTCGCCAAAGCAGAAGGCAAACTCAAGGTGAGTGATCCGCCGTATAACGAAAGGAAATGATGGCTCACCCATACCACCACGCGATATCGTCAGCCCGTAAGTGGGGCGGCGAACCCGAGGACTACCAGAAGATCCACGACTGGTTCGATGAGTCCAAAGCGCACATGGCTGACTTTCGCCACAGAGCCCTTCGCCACCACACGGAGGGCATTTTCATGGCCGAGAGGATCTTCGGCGTGACGATCGTGAACTCAGCCGGCAGAGTCGTTCCTGTGCGCTATATAGGCGAGCAGCACGTCAAAGAAGACCTAGGCCGAATCCCCACCGTGGCGGATTGGCTTTCAAATATCAAAACCGAAGGCTGGATGCTTGGCCGCGGCAAGAATCTCGAAAGGGAGCTAGCAGAAACAGAGGAAGTAGAGACAACCGCATGACACGCATAAATATCACGCTCGGTATCGACACAACAGAGCTGTACGCTCAGCGGCTTTTACTGTGTTATCTGGAAAAGTTTGACGTAAACGACGCACTAATTTCTGGCTTGCTCAACCTCACTGACGCCATCGCCGATGAGTTAGCAGACAACGGCGATGAGAGCGCGTTACTCAACGGCTCCGCTGGCGAAGATGAACTGGGTACCAGACTAATAAACGAACTGCGGCAAAATTTGACCGCAGCAAGCATCTCGAAAGGGAACTAGAAGATGGGAATCTGCAGGTTCAAGACGTCGGAGCTGAAGCCGCTCATTGAGCACGCTATGGCTGCAGCTGAGTTCGACATGGGTTACGAGAACATGACGGACGAAGAGTGCGCAGCAGCAGGCTTGCCGCCAATCACTAACAGAACGCCCCGCGGCCCGGCGCTCTTATTCGTACATGATCAGGGCGTCTACCTCATGAGCAACGGTGAGCCGCGCTTGCTTACAGAAGACGGCAACACTAATCGCGTGATATACGCCGAGGGCTGTGACCCGAATGTCGGCGAGTTTGATGACTGGTATGGAATGAGCCGGGAACTGGTAGGCGGCGATGACTTTGTCGAGATCCTGCCAATCCATGATTACTGGCTAGGCGACTGCGATCTCTTTGAGACGTTTGAAATCAACACCACGGGCGCGTCAATTAGCTACGGCTTTGTCGACCCAAGACCCACTGCGCCGCCACCAGCGCAAGAGACAGACGTTCTGCAAAAGCATGTTTACTGGCTGGGCTTAGGCCCCCGAGCACAAAAAGCATTGTTTAACCTTGGCGCTACATCTGTCGCTAGCATAACAGCGCTTAGTGCGGCTGATCTTATGGAATGCCGCGGGTTTGGGCTTACAAGTTTAACTCAAATTCGCGAAGCGCTAGCGCGGCACGGTTTAACTCTCAAGGGGGAAACACTTGCTACTCAACGGGACATGGTATCACGATGAGACGCCGGCAGAAGTTGCCAACATACTGGAAGCATGTCGGTTGTATAACAAGCGCATCAAGTTCCGGTACGGCAACATCACAGGCCCAGAAGCCGGCCAAGATTGGGGAGACAGTATGGACATGTGCGGCTACGTGAGCCGCAGTGGCGGGCAATATAAAGTCCCAATTGTGCTGTACAACAAACGCGCAATGGGCGGCGCACATATTCTCGACCATAGAATTATCAAAATTCAGACATCCCGCGGCGGCAAGGTGCTCTATCAGCACCCTTGTTACATGCCGCATTCCGAAGTCACTAACCAAGAAACCACATGAAGTCCAAGATATCCAAAGCGCATAGCGCAATTGTTCAAGAGACGTTTGCACGCTGGGAAAACAATGTTTACGCTGGCGTGCCGAATATCGAAAAGGCTAAGACGTATATCCAAGCAGCGTATAAGACCGGTATTGGCGCCCACCGCAGCGCCAAGCACAAGCTCAAAGAAGTCAAATTTCTTACCGTAGCATCGCCTGTGGCGTTCATGCTTGCCGTCACAGTTACGCGTGGCCGCATGAACAAGAAGACGGCTACAGAGATCTGCGGCTTGCTGGGCATCGACCCGGGGTTTCTGAAAGACCTGCGCCGAGATCCGCTAGCCAAATGGAACGGCGGCAATCGGCGCTGGTGGCACAACGCCAATAGCGAATTCGGTCGTACGTGGCTGCGCGCTATCCGGGCTGAATACCTTACGCAAGAACGATTGGTAGCTCAGACCACTAGCCTAATCAGTACGCAGTTTCGTTCACGATTTAGCTCTGATAGTGAGAACGCCGCGGTGGCGTACAACACAAACTCGCTAGACAACGTTATGCGGATGGTAGCGTCGCTTTTAAATGACCACAATGCGCTAGAAAACAAGACTGAATTGCGGCGCAGTTGGGATGGCAAAGAGCAACCGACCACAGTCGCATTAACGAGCAAAAAACTTGGCGAGATTTCTAGCTCTGCTCTCTGGGACAACAACATTACGCTCAGCGCTATCGGCGAGCTGCGCAAGGCTATCGATGTCGAGGACGTCGTGCGAAACGCAAACAACGCAGTAGCGCGTAGCGGAGACGCCGTATTTCTGGGCAATGTACCCAAGGCTATCGACGCTGAGATTCTGGCGCGTATCTTGCACATCAACGATCCCGAGCTGACGTGGGAGCACGAAGTCTTCCATCACTGCACCGCGTTTGCAGCGTTCCAGTCGTCCTGCATCATTCTGGCCGACCGCCCGACTATGCACACGAACGAAGCAGGTAATCTGCATAGCACGACAGGGCCGGCTGTGTCGTGGACTGACGGTACCCGGCTCTGGTTTAACGACGGGCACTACATGGAAGAAGGCGGTAGATACATTGTAGATACGCCAAACAAGCTCACGACCGCGCACATCCTGCGTATTAACAATGAGGAAACTCGCCGGTTGGCTATTGAAAGCTTTGGCTGGGATAAGTTCATCGTCGAGGCTGACTGCCCGGTGCTCGACCGGCGCACGAACGATATTGATAACACTATCGAGATGTTGGTCGGCGCACCGCGGTCACAGTCTAGTAGAGATGACGTGCGCTGGAACCGTCCGCAACAGAACCGTATGGTCTTGTTCTGCAGGTCTACTGGCCGGCGATATTTCTTGAGTGTCCCAAGCACAATTCAAACGTGCCGAGACGCGCAAGCATGGATGGCTAACGATGACGTTGATTCTGACACCCGCGCGCTTGTTTCCTATGCTTCAAAGCCCATGCGGTTGTTGGGCGCCTCTTGAGTCTTACTTTCCTTTCCTTTCCTTGGAGTTACCTATGACTACTGCTACTAAATTTGATATTGATAACCACGCCGCCGTTCGCCAGCTCCGTGAGGCACAGGCGCAGGTCGAGAAGATCAAGAACGATGATCCCCAGAACTTCCCTGAAGCCGCCAGTATCGGCGACGCGGTTCGGCAGGGTGACGTGTATATCCAGCTGATCGAGGACGTTACATCAGCGCCGTTCCTGTTCAAGAAGGCCACGCCGTCGTACCCAATGCAGCTTGCCCCGGGTAACACCAAGGGCAGCCGGCATTGTCTTGAGCATGGCCGTGGCGTCACTGCCTACGAGCCCTGCGAAGGCGGCAGCGCTGAGATGTTTATTCAGCTGGCGGCGCAGTACGGCATTTCTGCGAATGAACCTGACCTGCGGCAGCAGTTGCGTTCGGCTGAGTGGGCAGCACGTAAGGACGGCACCGACGCCAACAAGATCGCTAGCGTTGACGCGCTTTCGCTGCTTTTGCTCGCTGGTCCGATCTTCGCCTTGACAGAAACAAACACCGTGACGCATCCTGAGCACGGAGACTGGGTTCTCCCCCCGGGTTCGTACCGCGTGACATATCAGCGCACCGTGGCCCGAGACAACACCGTTACCCGCGTACTGGACTGAACATGAGCAAGAACGTGCATTTTGATAAGGACATCCGGCCGTTTGACACCGTCTGTTGGGTAGCCATCCAGTACGAAGATCTGCAAGATATCAAAAAGAACAGCCGGCTTGCGGTCAAGATCCAGATGGCTGCGGCAGAACACCACAGTGAGTTTCACGACAACTACGTGGCCGCGGCGCAAATTGATGCCGAAGAAAGCTTTCTGGAAGTAGACGGCAACGCGGCTGTCTCTACGACGGACAAAGATTACGGCGCGTACGTGATGGCGTGGCGCTGGGTTGATAGTGAGAAATTAAACGCAGCATCTAGAGCCGAGAACTATAAAGCTCGGCGGCAGTTTATTAATGACATCCTCCTTCCTACTCCCAAACCCGTGCTCACAAAGAAAGACACCAATGGCAAAAAAGAAAGTGGCCAAAAAGGCAATCGTAAAGGGAAAGCCCAAAGCCAAGGCAAAAGCAAAGCCAGCAAAATCAAACCCAAAAGCCGCAAAGCCAAAGGCTAAAAAGAAAGACATGACCCGCTGGGAAAACATCCCGGCCAATGTCATTCTTGCCGTAGCAGATATCTGCGACGGCCACACGATCATGAAGCCAAAAGCGTTCCTTGAGCTTGGCCTGCACAAGGACATGGTCAAGGCGCACACGAGTGTTATCAAAAGTGACTTTCGTGACCACAAAAGCACAATCTTTGGCCCGGACGGTAAACCTGTAGAGTCTATGGAAGGCGTCTACGGCCTCGACGTGCTGGCTGACATCGTGCATCAGCTCAAGCTGAACTACAACGATTTCTTTGGCCGCGGCACGCAAGCGCGGGAATGGCAACGCGTAATCGTGGAGCACTTCAATCCCAAGAAACAGAAAGCATAACCATGCCGGAAACCATTCGCGAAGAGTTTTTGATTGCTGACCGTGACCCTGTGACTGAAGAAACGATTGCTAGCCTGATTCGGCGCAGCTTTGCCAACAGTGATTTTGACGACGCCCATGACGCCGGGATCATTAGTCATCTTGTCGAGGCGCATTACGCTTGTCGGCTGGCCACTGCCGCACAAGAAGACGAAAAAAGCGACGACGGAACCGAGACGGTCGTGCTTATGGTGCAGTTCGACAAAGCTGAAGACTGCTACCGCGACGCCTATGTTGCGGCGTATAAGGAATCCGGCGCAAGCGAAGCGTATGCCAACGAATCTATGTACTGGCCAGACTCGTTGCCAATGCGAGCCCCGTGGGATCCCTATTTACTAGCAGAGCTAGCGCGGTTTCAAGTGGGTCACGAACTGGTATCCATGGACTACACCCGGGCATTGATCCAACGGGAGAAAACCAATGGTAGCGTTCAATAAAGACGCCGGCCGATTTGACCAACCGCCAGAGCACATTCTGGAGTGGTGCCGGCAAACCGTCCGCGTTATTGCAGACGGCGGTGTTTGGGGGATTCCGCGCTCGGGTACGGTGTTCAGGGTTGACCATAAGAACAAGCAGCTTATCTTGATCTCACCCGGGGAAGACGAAGGCGCTGACTACAACGCCACAAAGCACGTGTTTAAGTTCATTGGCTGGACTGTAGTGAAGGAACCCAACAAAGATATGTGAGCGCCGGCCAATGGAGTTTACACGCAAGGAGTTAGCGCTTATCGAAACAGTGATGTCAACCAGCAAGCTGGCATTACTGAAGCACCTGAAAGAATTACCACCTGAAACCCCAGACAGCGTACTCAAGCCGTTCTGGGAATTTGATGATCAAGTCGGCGCCCTGTTAGACAAACTCAGGGCACGTAAAAAAAGAAGCTAAGGAGGGCTTTGTGCAGCGGGAAGTCAGACCTATTTATGTGCCAGATCTATTCAAGCTCTGGCACAATGACACGCCGGCAACCCAAATACAGAAAGAACTAGGGATCACAGCGAGTCAGCTCTCGCGGCTTGTCACGAAACATAAGCTGCCCAAGCGATCGCGTGAAAAGCTAGAGCGACTAGCTGGCGACCCGACTGAAGAGGAAATCGCAGAGCGCGCAGAGGCGTTGCGCGCTCTGCGCAAGACCAAGAACAGAGTTATGATCACAAGCCATGGCGGCATGCGGGTCGAACGCACAGAACGCTGGACGGCGCCGGTGTACTCATATAGCGAGCACACTGGCATATTTAAACCAATGCAGTAGGAGAACCACGGATGGCTGACACACTTCTAGACCGAATCAACCACTATAGGCAAAGATTAGATAACAAAATCAAAGCGCTGGCGGCCGCTGTAGCCCCTGAGCCAGCCAAGAAGGCGCCGGACTACCCGGAAGACGCCACGCCCGTCCTGACGCATCTGGGGACGCCCTACATGCATGTCTGGTTGGACAACAGCGTCACCCCGCCCCAGACCTGTATGCGGCTGCGCAATGGCTTCCTGATCCGGCTCGACCAGCGGATCACGCAAGGACTGGCTATCGCGCTGCTCAAGCTTCCCTATAACCTCGACCCTATTCTTCCTACAACGGAGCCAACTGACGATGCGGAATGAACTGACCTCGACGATTCTGATCATCGCGATTGCCTTGATCATCCAGAACTGCGTTGGCTGTGTCGACGCTACGCCGCCTTCTGGTGGCAGTAGCAGTTACAGCTCTAGCCCAGAGCGTGACTATGCCGAACGCCGATTCAAGCAAGAAGGCTATTCGGACGCTGATTCCAAGAAGGCGGCTGATGCCGTCTTGAAGTTCCATAACGCCCAGAAGAACCGGTAACCATGAGCGAACAAATCAAGTACGTCGACAGAAACCTGCTCGAAAAGATTAACCATATCTCCGACAAGTTTATGCACTACAACCGGACGATCCCGCAAGAGATCATCGACAGCCTGCCGAGTGACAAGTTCTTTGTGGTTATTCCGCTCTTGGTGCACGAGCATATCGCCGGCAAGCGGGCTGATCCCCATATGCGCTGCCGGATTTACACAGGGCCCGAAGAAGAAGAACTGCGCGGGCAGATGCTCTTGCTCGATATCGAGATGGGCATGTACGAGTTAATTCCAGTGTTTGAGCGCAACCCCGAAACTAATCCGGCTAATGATAGCAATACGCCGGCTGTTGTTTGATTTTTCCCCACACGGAGATACCCAAGATGGATCTGTTTTCTTTCAGCCAAGCCGACATTGCAAATCTGATTCTGGCGCTGAGCTTGGCGGCCGTTGGTGCCGTAGTCAGCGCCAAGAAGCTCGACGGTAAGGCGCGACCAAAGCCGGGCAAGATGGCGACGAATAAAAAGAACGTGCGCTATATGACAGTAGCACAGTGGCACGCAATTCCCTCAAACCCAAGACAACCACGCGATCAGGTTATTCGCGCGCCAAAGGCCGCACACTTGCACAAGTTCATCAAGAATTTGCACGAGGAAGTGTACATGGCTGAAGATCCGCGCGGAAAACAGTGGAAGCTCACAGCCCACACTCGCGGCGAGGTTTGGGCCCAAGGGTTGTCGGACTTCATTCCGGCTCGGGTGTGCGTGACCGTTATTCCGGTTGCTAATGCTGAAGAAGCTGGCCGGCTCTGCTTGTTCTACGATAGCCGAGAAGCTGTAAACACGTCAGCGGATCTTGTGCACGGCGCGTTGATTTATCACAACTTGCCTATGAACTCGCCGCTGATGAAAAAGGCAGCTGGCCTGCCGACGCCGCTGAGCTACGCATACGAAATTATGCTGGCGTGCTATCGCAATTGCAGCCGGCGTGACGTGCGAAAGCTGGTCGACGCCTTTACAGCGGTGAGCCGGGCGACTGCTATTGACTATGTCGCTGCGTTTAAGGAAGAGCTGTCGCATCTTGATTCGTTGAACCCCGGCGCAAAGCGTGGAACAACGAATCTGTTCAAGTCGCCATTGCTGACAGCGTATCTGTTGTCTGCAAAGAAGCACGGCGCCCAAAACGTGTCGTCGTTCTTCGAAAAGATGATCGACGGTAACTGCGGCGTCAAGAATGGCCGAAAGCGTGACCCAATCGGTTTCGCCGAGCATATCCTGCACGAACGTGAAGGCGGTGCTCGTAAGGAGCATTTCGAGTGCGTTGTGCGGTTGTTGGCAGCAATCGAAGTTTATATGCGGGGTAACTACCTGCTTCGCGACGATGTAGGTAAGAGCATCTATCGGCCGGCTGCAACGCTTGAAAACTTGGTCAACGTTGACCTTGACGTTTATCTCACCAGTGAAAACGTTCGGCGCACTAATCGCCAAACTGAGCGCAACAGCATTCTCAAGAAAAAAAATCGCGGTTGATTAGGTAACATTGAGTTAGTTAAAGCGCGGGGGCAGGCTAACTACCTGCCCCCGCGTATTCTTTTTTTTCGGAGGTTTGTATGACCGTTGGTGAGTTAATAGAAAAACTGCAAACCTTCAAACCCGACACATATGTTGTGGTCGACGGCTATGAAGAAGGTTGTGACGACCCAATCGTGACAACTATTAAGTTAGTTCTAGATTCAAATTGGAATGGGACTGAGAAGACTCGTGGGTGGGCTGGACTACATGATTATGCTGACGCAACTGATCTAGCAGCGCAGGAAGTAGTTCGAATAGGTCGTGGTTGGTAGATGTCTCGGGCAATGTGTTTACACATATCCCGATCATCTCAGAGATCCGGCACCCCCATGCCGTCTCCTGCGTAGTTCCGAAGGAACTACACTAGGTCCGCCTAAATCGGACAGACATAGGGTTTGAAAAGGGTCAAAAACCGTAGTCTTAGGCCGAGATACTATGGTTTTGGCTCGACCTGCCGCGACCACACTTTTTTCAAAAAACGCGGTATTTCCCGTGAAATTTGAGGTTTTCGACCTCCTTGACGGCTACGGAGCAGCGGGTATGCTGCTGGCACCAAGCAAGGAGGCTTTCTATGTCTACGATTCGGCGCGGCAACATCGTCCGCAGGAATGACCGGTGTGTCTGTGGCAGCGGCAAGAAGTTCAAGCATTGCTGCTCCCCTGATGCGGCTAACCGGCCCAAGCAGTACGTTAACCCAACAGTGCAGTACATCGACACAGGCGAGGCGGGCGTGCGCTGGGTGATCTGCGACGACACAGGCGTGAAGTTCTTTGCGGATATCGACAACCGGATTCTGGTATTTAAAACCCGCGCCGACGCCACGACCGTTGCGCTGCTCGACGACTTCGCTGGCCAAGAAGCTGGCGAGATCAACGTAGCCAGCGTAGGGCCGACGAAGTGGGCGCACTTGCAGGAAACGCTGCCGTTTGTCGAAATCGACGATGTGCAAGCTGGTATTGAATTATTGCGCGCTCGTATTGAAGTTGAGCGTGCAAAGTACGAAGCTCTGACAGACCAAGTAGATCAGCCCACCCCGCCGGCACAGGAGGCCGCAGAATGACATTTGAAGAACTAGAAGCCAAGGTAGTTCACTGGGCTCGATTGCGGCAAATCATTCCCAATAGCAATCCAACAGCGCAGCTTATGAAGACCGTGTCGGAGCTGGGCGAGTTAGCCGATGCCACGCTCAAGAATGACATGATTGGCGTGAAGGACGGCGTAGGCGACGTGCTGGTAACGCTCATCTTGTATTGCAAGCTGTGCGGCACAAACGTTACAGACTGCTTGGCCGGCGCCTACGACGAGATCAAAGACCGTAAAGGTACGCTGACGCCTGAAGGAATTTTTGTGAAAGAATAAGAGCGCTAGATAACAAGGAGGATGCGTGCTCACGTTTGACTTCAGCCGCCATGTCAATCGGTACAAGTTTGGTCGGTGGAAGATTGCGAGGATAGCCCGGCGTATGTGTGACACCTTTTCGCAGCATTTCGTGTTGGGCGCTGAGCAGAAAGACTTCAAAACCGTAGCTAGGCGGGCGCGGAAGCTGCGTGACATGTGGGGCGTGAAGCTCAAAGAGCTAGCCAGCAAGCACCTGTGGTTTCCCAACACTCGGCTGCTTGACCCATACAGCCCGAACTTTGACCTGAAGAAGTTTGAGCTGACGTTCAGGCGCATGCTGTTCTGCCGGCCAACGTGTTTCTATTACGTCTGGAAACGCGACAAGACTTTCCGGCCCTGTAACCGAATGCACTTCTGCCCGTTCTGCGCTGCCCGAGTAGCCGGGCTCCAGTACAGATACGTCAAGAAACGTGTGCGCAGGTTTGGGGTATGCAATCCCGACACCAAGCTTGTCGTGACAGTACGCGTGTTACAGCAGTTCGTGTCAGCCAAGAACTTCGACCCTATTCAAGGCTGCGACCCTGCAGACATTCCGGGTTACATGCGGAAGCTACGGAATGTTATTGAAGTCCACAGGAAAGCCTACAAGGCTGTGGCCAAGAAGCTGCAGCGCAACACGATGGGCTCGATGTGGAAGATCGTCGTGATCCCGCAAGACAACGGCTGGTTGGTCGAGTCCCGGCAATGCATGATCAGATATCCGCACAAGCGCATGCCGGCTGCGCAAGTACGTGAGGCTAAAGTTACGTTTCTAGAGTCGATTAAGATATCCGAGTGCTACAACAAGACTGACACGCGGTTCTTTGAGATTCTGGGTGCGTTTAGTTCCTACCCAACTGAGCTTCTTTCTGGCTACGCTGAGCTAGTCGCTGTGTACTTGCGCGTGATTCACAAAGTCAGGCTCACGGCTGGCACTGGGTTGTTACGTAAGTCAGGTAGGTCACTCGTGGCGTTTTTCAAGAAAGCGGATGCTGATGAGCGGCTACAGAAAGCGAATACACTTGCGGCTGCCAACGCCCTTCAAGCGCAACCCGAGAAAACTCACGTCGGCTAACTCAAACGCGATTCGGGAGCGGCTGCAGTACATCACTGACTACTGCTTTGGCGGTAACAAAACCAAGTTTGCCCGCGCTATTGGCGTAGTGCCGCAAGTGCTGAATTTTGTTAAATCTAACAAGCAAGTTAGTGTTCGACTGCTCATGCACATTGTTATGCACGGGCCGGTAAGAGCCGAGTGGCTATTATGCGGCACGGGGCCTATGCTTGTCGGCCAGTCATCTGCGCCAAAAGAAGTTCCGGGGTTCTTTGAGCTGCCGGCTGTTCTGCAAACTCGGCACCCCATTTTTGATACTTTAACAGTCGGCGTACCGCCGGCAGCTGTAACCGTGCTAGAAGCAATCGTTGAGCCGCCGGTTGAGTCAGCCATGTCGGCCGAGCACATCGTGGCCGCGCAGGCGATCCACGCTGCCCGAGTAGCTGACAAACCTGTGGTGTGTTTTCTGGGGGCGCAAGCATTAGCCGCTGGCGCTGGTATCGTGGCGAGCGCGCTGCTTACGAATCAGTACGTCACAGGTATTGCTACGACAGGGCAGGGGCTCGTACGAGACATCAAGGCGGCGAATATCACTAGCCCGCCGGATCTGAACTACATCGCGCGCCTAGCATCGAATAACGGTATCGGGTACGGCGAAGCGATTGGGCGCTGGGGTTTTGAAAAGCGGGACGAGAAGCACCGCAGTATCGTGAACGCGGCATACCGTATAGGTGTGCCCGTGACAGCCCATATTGAAATTGGCGAGATAGACCAGCATGCTTCGGCCACCGTGCGTGGCGCAGAGCTGGGCGCAGCCATCGGCGCTGCGAGCTATACCGATTTTCTTATCTTAACCGAGCAGATTCGGAACTTGCTGGAAGGCCCGACTGGCGGCGTCTTTGTCGTTGCCGGCGAAGCAGAGCGGGGTTTGAATCTGTTCTTTAGGGCGTATGCCGCGGTCAAAGCCACTGGCGTGACCCCTGCGGCGTTTACCGTTATCACAATGGGCAACAGCCATCATCAACATTTTCAGGAGCAGGTGCGTAGCCACGGCGGGCATTACCACACATTACAAGGCAATTACAGGGCAAACGTTTGCCATCTTCTAGAAGCCTGTACTGCAGTTTACAGCGGGAAAATTCCAAATGACCTCAAACAAAGACTCAGTATCGAACCACGTACGGAAGTTAATTAAGCAGCTCACTGGTAAGCATTCCGACGACAAGTTATTCATGCTCGCCTGCACTATCGAGCTGCTCAGGCGGGCGCAGCAGATTGACCCCAAGAACGTCAGGGCGCTCGTGGACTTCATGTCCCGGGTCTATGACGTGCCTTGGAAAGACATTCCGTTTTCTCTGACCCAGAAGACGCTTGTTGGCGGCCCTAAGCTTGCGGCGCAGTACAACGCCAAGCCCGAGAACGTCAATGATATCTTGATGGAGGCGCTTGCCCTCTTTTCCGATATCGTTGAAAACGTCGACGAGGGCCACCAAGCCGAAGCTATCTTCAACGCCGTGATTGCCGAGGTGACTGAAGCCTCGAATGCTCCGCCGGCTGTACCAAAAGCGGTACAGGCTGCTGAGATCTTCACGGAGAGCATGCTGACTCGGATCTTCAAGCCGGCTGTCTTCACTGACAAGCTGGCTGAGCAGATCGGCGCTACGCCTGTGGTGTTCAGGGGCTTACTGCGTGACATCCCCGGCCCAAGCCTGCGCGGACTGGCGTTCGACAACGGCATGAATACGTGGCACGTGATCTTAGAGTCCGGCGAGTTCGTCCGGTGCGACAAGAGCGACGAGGCTATCACGATTGCAACCACAGCGCATGCTTACGCCAGCATGCCCATTTCTCTGTTGGCTTATACGTCATTGGCGGTACTACAACTAGAGTGGTTGGGGATTGTAAATGAAAGTCAAGCGGCGGCTATTAGAGCCAACGGATTGGGCGAACTTGTTGGGCGCGTAAACATTGAATTTGTAGCGAAAGAAAACGCTGTTTTGCTTGAGAACGTTATTGACATCAAGCGCGAATCGCTTACGCTTGGCGGAGCAGGCGCTACGGGGGCCGTAGGCGCTTCTGTGCGGTATGCAGTGCCCGGAGACACGCAGCGCGAGGTTGTCATCGACGCCAAGCCATCCAGCTCTGGTCCGTACGCCGTAGCGCGGCTCGTCGAAAAGCAAACAGACGGCTCTGAAACAGTTCTTATGCGTCTTGATTATCCCCGGCAGTTCTCAGCCCGCGGGGTCTATGTGTTCCCCGCAGCTAACCGCCCGGTTTCCCTCAACGTGATTTATTGACGAAAGTATAGATATCTATGGCAACAAACAACTTTGATTTTGGCGGCTACATCGACGACGAGAACCTCAACGAAGATGAAGCAGACGTTGGGTATGAAGAGTACCTAACGGTGGAAGCGCTGCTGCAGCTCAAGTTCGGCGAGCGTAGAGGCTCAAAGATCTACAAGCTGCTTATGCGCTTTGGCCAAAAGGCGGCGGAAGAAAACGGCGGCGAACCGGGCCTGCTGTTCACCAAAGACGGCGGCGAGTTTGTGAGCTTTCACAACCGCAACCCAGAATCCCTCTAGTTTTCACCAGCAGCAAGGACAGCTCATGTACTTATTTATCGACACGGAAACCGGCGGGTTCAAACCCGCAGAGCACAGCTTACTGACGCTCTCGGCCATCATCACGGACAAAGATTTCAACATCATGCCCGTTCCGACGCAGAGTACAGACCCGGATTCGATTCCGGGTTGCCTGCACCTGCGCATCAAATCGGAGCAATATTCCGTGACGCCGCGGGCCATGGAGGTAAATAAGATTGATCTGGTCAAGCACGCTGAAATTGCTGTCGAGCCCGGCGATGCCCGGCAGCAGTTCGTGAACTTCATTACAGCGGGCATGCGGATGACACAAGTCCGCAAGCTCGTGCCAGCCGGCCACAATGTCAAATTCGACATGCGGTTTATCTGGCACCATATTCTGGCCGAGGAACCGTGGTCCATGTACTGCACGGCACCGGAGTTTGATACGGCGGCAATCGCCAGATATCTAAACTCAGCCGGCAAGATTAGCGGGGGTTGCTCGTTGGCAGTCTTGCGCGAACGGTTCTCGATCTACACCGGAACAGCTCATGACGCTGAAGTAGACAATTTGGCCACAATTGAATTAGCAAAGAAGTTCATGGAGTTCCTGCCGCCAAACAAGTAGCGAATACCGAGGGGCGTGTCGGCGCCCCGGCTCCACACCGAAGCCGCCGCCATTGACAGCGGTCCGACACCCTAGTCGTGCGTGGGTTTATAACGGCGAAGCTGATAGCGTGCCTTACAAGAAGTGCCTCAAATCCTACACGCGTATCAGAAATCGTACACGCAAGGATGCGTCGCGTTGCCCGATGGTGTAACGGTAGCACAAGAGATTTTGGTTCTCTTTGTCTAGGTTCGAATCCTAGTCGGGCATTGGTTTGGTGTGTTTTTTACTATCTACGGAGAACAGGTAACGTGACCGCTACAATTACCGCGCCAATTAACTCAAACCGGCACTACAGTTTGGGTGGCAAGCGTTTTGCTATTTTTTGTACGCCCCGCGATATGATTGAAACTGGTGTTGCTGCAGGCGCTACGCCTGTGCATGCGTGGTTAGCTGCGGCTACTGACCCTGTAGACCGTGCGTGTCGGTACAAGGAATTTATGGCGGCAGTCGTTGAAGACCGAAACCTCACAGATGATACACTTCGTTGTGAGCCGTACGTCACCTACGACCCTTATAATGACGGTATTTGTTTTGTTTTCAAGCACGACAACAACGGCTGCACAGTTCTTGTCGGTTACGGTACGCCGCTTGTTGCCAACGACGACATTTTTCACGGGCACATCGGCGGCACACCAGTTGGTCGTTGGACTTGATACTGATAGCTAATGTTAGATAAATGCGCGGCACGGAGGCCGCCATCATGAAACCACAGCCTATTGAATTTCTCGGGGGACCGTTGGACGGAGTCACGCCCCCGCTGACCGAAGACGTCGAACATATACCGTATCGCCATGGGGACGCTATTCATCTTTACAGTCTCGATGAGGTTTACGACGGTAAAACCGTACGTAAAGTGTTTCGACACGCGGGAATATTTAACGCAAGCGATTACCCCGGGTTAAAATATGAGTAACTATCTGTCATTCAGCGGGGGATCGTCAGCCATGTTTAACCCAAACAGACTCTCTGAGGCTGAGGTCAAGTTCATCAAGACGTATGTCTCCGCTATGAAGCGAGACTACGACGTGCTGGCGTCGGTGCTGCACTTAATGGACCCTGAAAAGCTGGGGGTACAGTGCATTGTTCAGGCTACTGACTTAGCCTACGAGCTACAGGAACTGCACTTCGATTTTGATGCCGGATTGCGCGACGTTGCCGGCAGGCATAAGTTCAGGCATATGCCGCCCAAGCCCAGCCCAACAACGGACGAAGTAGCTGATTTATTTACCCTGTCATTTTTCAAGGTGGTGGAGACAACGTCTAAAGGCAGCACAGACGACGGGTTGTTCAGTGGCGAGCCTAATTCTTGGCAAGAGGTTTTCAAGAGCCTGCAAGATGCCAGCAAACATCACAAGCTCAAGGACATGATGTCTTTCTACACGAAGGCATTGTTCAACCTGTTTCCAAAGCTGCCGCCAAACCTCAAAGACAATGACCCGTTGTACTTTGAGTTGCCACCGGGGTCATTCGATACCCATTCGTCTTATGACTACGTCGACGAATGGCCCGAAGACGACGAAGACGAAGATTAAACTACACACTAGGAGCGCAACGTGACGCCCTTGTTCGTATTCTGCGCTGACCTCCACTTAGAGGACGGCGCGTGGTCGAGTCGTCCGGGGATCTACGGCGACGCGTACTACAGCTTTGAGCAGACTGTCGATTACTGTATTGAGCATGATCTGCCCCTGATTCTGGGCGGCGACGTATTAGAGAAGAAGAGCAACTCTGCGCGGCCTATCGCCAAGCTCTTCGAAGGGCTGACGCGGATGCAGAACAATCGGGTGGACGTGTACTACATTCAGGGCAACCACGAGTATGACCGTAACGCGCCGTGGCTGAGTGCGCACCCGTGGCCGATTCACATGCACGAGGCCCGTTTTAATATCAGTGGCGTCACGGTTGCTGGCTTTGACTGGCTGCCCCGCGGCGACATTCAAGACGCGTTTACGCGCGTGCCGGAGGATACAGATATCTTAATCACCCATCAGGTCTGGAAAGACTTCATGGGCAATCTCGGCCGCACAGACTGCGAGTTGACAGACGTGCACCACGTACAGACTGTCTTGGCCGGCGACTTTCATGTCACCAAGACAGTCGAGAGCGTGAACGCGCAGGGCAAGCCGATCAAGATGCTGTCTCCCGGCTCGACCTGCATGCAAGACATGAGCGAGAGCCCCGAGAAGTTCTTCTTTGTCATTGGCCGTATTCCTACGACTCGTGAGTTTGTCTTTACGCCAGTGCAGCTCAGGACGCGTAAGTTCCTGAACTACACAGTGAAAGACCAAGACACGTTGGACTCTTTGTGTTCTGGTCAGCTGGTCAAAGATATCAATGACCAGCTGGACGCTACGCTGCCGGCAAACATTAACAAGCCGCTGATTCGAATTAAGTTCGATAAGCAGCTTCCAGATGCGTATTTACGGCTTATGACGGCGGTAGGGGATTTTGCGCATATTGCGTGTGAAGCAATTAGCGAGAAATACAGTACCTCGAAAACAGCCACGCGCGACAGCGCTAAGAACGATTTGCTGGGTGCGCTGGCGGATCTGGTAGGCGAGGACTCGGAAGCGTACAAACTAGCCGCGGCCTTGTTGGTCGCGGAAGATGCAGGAAAAGAGCTTGATGTACAGTTTTCTAAGCACATGAGCGGGGAACCCAACGATGCAGCTCTTACGGTTGGAAGTGAAGAACTGGGTACACCACAGGTACCGAGTATGTGAGTTTACGCGCGGGCTGGTAGCAATTCTGGGCGAGAACGGCTCTGGCAAAAGTAGCCTGTTTGGCGCCATTCGCTGGTTGCTGACTGGCGAGAACCCGAACTACGGCGTCAAGGCGGATAACATTTCGCAGTACGCCAAAGAGGGTGAGCCGTCGTACGCCACGCTTGAGTTCGAGCACAACGGCCACATGGCTGTCGTGACGCGCCACCTGCTTCCTGAGAAGGAGCAGTCGATCTTGACGGTAGACGGCAAAGAAGCCGGCCGCGGCGACAAGGCTGTCACGGCCGGCATCGAGAAGCTGCTGGGTGTTGACGCCAAGTTTATCTCGCGGTTTATTATCGTCAGCCAGACCGAGATCTTTTCGTTTATCGACGAGAACCAGACTGACACGGACAAGTTCTTCCAGCGGCTGTTTAATACGGCCAAGGCAGACAAGTGCCAAGATGTGATTGGCAAATCGCTGGCTAAGATATCAATACCGGAAGTGCTGCAGACTCCCGGCGTATTGCAGGCGCAGCTTGAAGATCTGCATTACAAGGCTGCCCAACTGGCCGCCGAGATTGCCAAGCTTCCGACGCTGGAATCGTTCCTGACAGCCCAAGCTGCCGATCAGGCCATTATTCAGCAATGGGAGCAGCGCGAGAAAGACGGGCTGGAGCTAGCCAAGCTGGCGCAGCAGACGGCTGACTTCCAGAAACAGCTGGAGGACGCGACGGCTGCCGGCAAGCAGTACGAAGACGATTTGGCTGCCTTGACCGACGCGGCCAACGGACAGGAAGAGGCCTATGCAGCTGCGCGGACAGCGCTTGGGCACTGGGAGAGTTACAAGCACGTCGCCAAGCTGAAAGAGAAGCTACAGGAGCAGCGGGCTTACATTGCCACGCTGCGCGAAAAGAATTCAGCGCCGCCCAAGCCAGCGGGTGAGACAGCCGAGCAGGTGTATCGGCAGATAGAGAACACCGAGCGGCAGATCAAAGAAGCTGAGAAGTTCGTCAAGATGTTTACGGCCGAAGGTATTGCCGAGTGCCCAACTTGTCATACGCCAACGTCCAAGTTAACTGCGCAAGTCAAAGAGCAGCACGATATTCTGACAAAACTCAGCGGGCAGCACATCTTGCTGGACGCGAGCTGGATGGAGAAGAAGGCGGCTGAGCAAGCGTACGCGCAGTGGCTGAAGAAAGAAGAGGAGCTGACGGGCCAAGAAAAGCGGCTGGACGAGTCTGAGCGGGATCTGACGACTGTAGCTCCGCCGGCGGCTACAGAAGACGAGCTGCAGCAAGCTGTGGGTGACTACGAGCAGTTCCAGAACGTTAAGCAGGAAATCATGCCCTTGGCGCAGCACGCCCGAGAGCAGAAAGCCAAGCTGTCGGGAATATTGACGGGTATGCGTGACCGCCGGTTGCAGCTGGAAGAAAATATTAACAAAGCCACTGTTACACAGGTCGACGCCCATCTTGCCCAGACTACGCTTGTACGTCGGCAGGGGTTGTTAAAAACCCGTACTGAGTTATCAGATCAGCGCGCGCAGATAGTTTTTGATATGAAAAGAATCGAAGAGCAGCGCGATCTAGCGCTGCAGCAAGAGCAGGCTGCTGTTAAACTGCGTAAATGGACAAGCGTCGCAGAGGCTGCTCGGGAAGCATTAAAGAACGCGCCACGGCTCGTAGCCCAGCGCAATCTACAGCGGTTAGAGTCTGCAATTAATGAACTGCTGCAGATTTTTCGTGTTAACTTTGTTGTCAAGGTGGCCACAGATGGCAGCCCAACATTTATCGCCGAGTTCTTCGATGGACGACGACAAGTCGCCCAGCGCTTATCAATTGGCCAAAAGACCGTCTTGGCTTTGGCGTTTCGAGTCGCCGTCAACGCCATGTTTGCCGAAGAAATCGGTTTGCTTGCATTGGACGAGCCGACTGCATCATTGGATCAACCGCGTATTCAGGCACTAGCTCCGGTGCTAGAGAAATTGCGAGATCTTTCTACGGCAAAAGGTCTGCAGTGTCTGCTTGTGACTCATGCCGTAAATCTGTCGCACCTCTTTGAATCCACAATTGAATTAGAAGCACCGGAGCTACGACATGGCAATCGCACTGGATGAACAAATAATCAAGCTGTACACAGACGAGAATGGTCACGTCTGGTATTCGCTTGGAATTGAGCCCCCTGTCAATTCTGAGTTGATTGTCGACGCGTTTCTGAATTCGTCTGTAATCGGCGGCATGGGCGTGACCGTCCGTATTTTAGGTTTGCCGCAGAATGCTGAATTGCTTTCAGCGCTGTATTTGCGGCGACATAAAAACGAAATACGGGCGGTCGAGGTAGCCGGGCCAAATGTGCTGCACGCAATGTCGGAACTTCAAGATCCGTCAATAGTATTGCGCCGCATGCGGTCGGTAGACATTTCGTCTGCGGCCGGCGGTTGGCACACGGTGTCTATGCATGATTATCCGACGTATGCCATGTTAGCCCGGATGCTGCGCACGAACTTTGTGTTCGACGCGCCAGCAAAGGCGTACTTTCAGATTCATCCAGTGCGTAAAGCGGCGCTATTTATCGGCACGCTATCTGAGCCAGAAACGGCTAAGCTGCTAACCACGATTGTCGACCCACGTTGGTATGTGGATCGCCGCTCGCCCGATCGTTCTGGAAAGCTGGAGTTGTTTCTGGGACTGACGCCGCAGGTACAGGCTCGTGTTTCTGACGCGACCTGTATTTTGCAGCGGCATCGAGAGTTCCGCTGTGCCAACGTGTTAGCGGCATGGAAAACAAAGCCAGTCGAAGAAGTCGATCTTCACGATCCGGCTAATTTTCTGTACCGTGTTTACACGGCGGCAAAGGGCGGCGCCCGCGGTGACCTTCGGGCGTCGCAGGCGTTTATTCGGTATTTGCGTTACAGCTGGCTGGATGTTCTCCATAGCCGGAAAGGTGCGCACGACGGTATCTTTGTGCCGAGTATGTTTTTCAAAACGCCGGCCGAGTGCCTATCGTATTCCGAGCACATGACGCAACAGGAAGAGCAGCTATAAGTTATGCAAGAAGTCACGGTAACTTTGCGGTTTAATCGGGTATGCCTCGGCGGCGCTAAAAAACGGCGGCACGGGCAGATCATCTTTTGCTTTGACCGCGACCCCAGCCAGCGTGTGATGTTTCTTCCGTCGTCGTGGCTGTGCTGCCTGCGGTATGCCGCCAAGATCGCCAACAAGCACCACACCGAAGTCAAAAAGATCGACTGGTGCCCAATTGTTGTGGGAGAACCCCGAACCGATTGGCGCCGGTCGATCGTGACGTATACTCCTGACGGGCAGGCTAAAAGTCACTTTGCGCTTCACGAGGCTTTTCGGCCCGGCGACGTGGTAGTCTTATCAGCTGTTTTGCCGCTTGAGATTCCAATATCCGATTTTGTGCATCTACTGACATTGATTGGCAAATACCGCGGGTTCTCCCCGTTCAATAACTCGCAGGAAAAATATGGGACATTTGAAGTTATATCCGTCGAGCCCGTCGCAGGACCAAGCGATGACAGCTGAGAGCCGTACTCAACCGGTGGTCATTCACCGATCGGGAAATGTTCTGACGTTAACTGGGATTGATAAAGCGCCGCTGAACGAAGGATTGATCAAGCAACTAACGCACGACCTGCGCTACTCCCACATCGAGCAGGTACAGGGGCAAGCGCGGCGAGATCCTGTGACCGGGCAGCGCATGTATTTCCAGACCAAGGAGTACAAGCTGTACCGCGTCGAGAACGGGCATGTTGTGCTCTTGAGCGGTTATCTGGCGCGGATGGTCAACCGGCTTCGAAAGCTGGGTTGCCCGGCGACGCTACTGGATTCTAGCCCAGCGCGGAAACGTCCCAATTGCTATGTGCCGCATTGGGACAACCTCGTGGGGCGTGTCGAGTTTCGAGCGCGTCAAGAAGAGTGCTTGCAGACGATTGCCCGTGCGCCTTGTGGGATTATCAAGGCTGTCACGGGGTTCGGCAAAACCACCATGATTGCCGCGGCTGCGCTATTGTTTCCAGAAGCCAAGATTGACGTCGTGACCAAGAGTGTTGACGTGGCTGAGCGTATCGTGCGCAGTCTCAAACGTCTGCTTCCAAAGGTCGGCATGATTGGTGACGGCTGGAAGCAGCGTGAGCGCGTCACGGTAATCACAGCCGGTAGTCTGCAGCACGCGGACGGCGACGCTGACTTCATGTTTGCCGACGAGGTGCATCAGCTAGCCACGATCAACTTCTCGACGACGCTTGCCGGCAGATATCGCAACAGCCGCAACTTCGGCATGAGCGCTACGCCATACGCGCGAATGGATAACGCTCATGCTGTGCTTGAGCCGTTGTTCGGTCCAATGGTGTTTGAGCTGACGTACCAACAAGCTGTGGAGCTTGGGCTGGTTGTGCCCGTTCGGGTAAGCTGGCTGCCGATGCGGTTGAGGGCAAACCCCGCAGAACGCTACAAACACCGCGTCGCGAGAAAGCGTGCGGGCATCTGGACAAACCAAGAGCGAAATGGCATCATAGCCGACGCCGTCCGCCAGTACCCAGAATCGCAACAGATTTTGATACTTGTGGAGACAATTGAACACGCTGTCTATCTTGGCTCACTCTTGCCGGAGTTTAGTCTTGTATACGCCAACATGTCGCCATACGACTGTTCCGACTACAGGAAAAAAGGCTTACTGCCGCAAGACTACAAGCCGCTTATGGACATCCAGAAGCATGACATGCGAACGCAGTTTGAGCAGGGAACGTTAAAGCGCGTGATCGCCACAGACGTGTGGGCCACGGGCGTAGACTTTGAGCAGCTGAGCGTATTAGTTAGAGCAGACGACAGAGACAGCGACATTGTTGACGTACAAGGTCCGGGGCGTGTGAGTCGAATCTACACCGCACCGGACGGTACACGTAAAGAAGTCGGCGAAGTCATAGATTGCATGGACACGTTTGATCCAACCTTCTACCGGAAGAGTTTGGGTCGACGAAATAGCTATAAACTCCTCGGATGGGAGCAGAACTGGCATGATGCGCAACGCAGTTGGCGGAATGGCGGTGGCGGAGATTGATTCGCCTTTAATGGCGTATGACTGGTACAAGGATTTAACTCCCGCACAACTCGCCGCGTATGTGCGTTACCAGTTTATTTATTTGCATGAGAAAGCCGTTGACTGGGATGACCGTGCCCATGTCAGACGTCGCCCGCACTGGGACGGCGGTAAAGATAACTTTGGCGTAAAACACACTGCGGTGTGGAGCAAAGTTGTCCGAGCTATCAAAGAATCAGCAGCTGATCCGGGTATGTGGGTGCGTGCGCACTTTTCGCCGGAAGCTGAGTTAAGAATTACACAAGCGCGGTCCGTACCAGAAGTGCGGCCCACGATGTTATGCGCTTCCAATTCGCAAACGATCTACGATAAATACTGCGCAAAATTATCGCGCAATATTGAAACAGAGTTTGAGATTGCTGGTTACACCATTGCGTCGCGTATGCAGAGTTCCGCGGCTTTTGGGTTTTCCAAAGACGACCAGAATCTATACGTACTATGCGACGAGAGCTATGTATCAGCGCCGCCGTTCTTTCGTCACGCATTTGCTGATCTAGGGCACTGCGACAGAGCGGTTGAGCGGTATCTGTGGTTTGCCGCGATTGAGTACGAGGCGCAGCAGCGTGCCTACGACTTCGTGATTAGCCGCACCAAAGAACAGAACTATGCGTGGTGGGTTACAGACAATTTGCGTGCGGCTGTACGTCAAATTAGGCAACACTGGAGGGGATATAATGGCTAGCGACGGATCGCGCACCAAAAGAGATCAATATGAAGAAGCGCTGACATATGATGAAATCAAGGCGATGATTGTCGGCTTGATTCACTACCCTACAGTCTTGAAATCGGCATTGCGTGTCGGGCTGGACTCCAGCTTATTCAACGGCGCATCAGGGTCGGGCGAGCTGAAGTTTTGCTTTTTGTTCGGCGCCATGCAGGGCTTGTACAAATCGCACGGCGCATTTACACGAGACATGCTCGTTATGCAGCTGCGTGCTTGGCGGACGTCTGGACACGTCACGCTGTCGCAAGATGATTTCGAGTACCTAGTTGCTCCAGACGGGTTTATTCACACAACCTATGAGCGCGAGCCACTAGACGCGCCAGCAGAAACTGCCGACAAGAGTCACGTTAATAGTATCTTGCGGCGGTTCATGAATGACCGGCTTGTCAAGCATAACGTACAGCAGGTTATTAATGCCGGCCAAGGTGTCGTCGTTACTGATTTAGAAGCGCAGTTGTCGCGGTTTCACAAGCAGGCGCAAGCTGTGCAGTTCATTGGCCGCTCCGCAGATAACTCTGCAGTCATGCCAGATTACGGCACGACGATTGAGTTGCCGCCACCGCCTACGCCTTCGACGCTACCTTGGGTAGATCAGTACATCGAAGGGTTTCGGCCCGGTGACATCATCGGTGTGCTGGGTCCATACTCCGGCGGTAAGACTACTGCGTTGTCGGTAGCTGCCGTACGTATGGCGCAGCAGTTCTTCATCAACAACGAAAACAAGCTGTCTGTCTTCATCGGTTACGAAGACGGCGGCGCCAAGATGAAACACATGTTCTGGTCTGCTGCCAGTCACGTGAATCGCAATATGTTCGTGGCCGGGTCTGAGTTTTGGGAGCAGTTCTCTACCCGAGACACGCTCAAGGACTACGACCGCGAGCTGCTGGAGAACAAAAACGGCGAGATCATGGTCGGTGAGCGAGAACGATGGGAAGCATCCAAGATCTGGATGAACCGGAACTTTGTGTTTCTTGATTTCTCAGCGAACGCATCGTCTGGCGGACACGGCAGCGGTGGCGTGCCTGAGATTCTGGCTGTATTGCAGCAGCTGGCAGAAAGTCGCGGCATGACGATTGGCTTTGTGGCTATCGACTATGCGGGTTTGCTCTTAAACCGTGAGTTGTCGACAGACACGCGGACGAAGAACATGGAACAGGTGTGGCGGCCGATGCAGATGCTGCCCGACAACCTGCGGACGAACGTGTCTGTGCCGCTGAATTGCACGATCATGCTGGCGCATCAGTTGGCTGGCGGTGATATCAAAAAGATTCCAGCGTATCGTTACGTGGATCATCTTGACGCGCAGGGTTCAAAGGCATTCGCTGAGAATTTGCATGCCTGCTTGTGTATCAACACGCGTGATACAGAAACCCGAGTCTCGACTATTAACTGGTCGAAGATTCGGTCTGGTGTTCCGCGGACGCCAACGGGATTGATTCGCATGGACGACACAGTTGTCGACATGCATCTGGTGAACGAACAGTACAAGGCGTGTGAAGCCGCCCGAAAGATTATCAAGCGCGGCGACGTCGAGCCTGTTGGCCCCGACGACGTTCGCAATATGCAGCCGCGTCGGCGGATTATTCCTATCGACCGGTTTGCTGACGATATTCTGTAGTGAAGGAGTTAGTATGACAATGGCCGCACCTAACGCGCCAAGTGTAGAACCGTTAAATCCTTTGCTTTATTCATTGCTAGAGCACAAGTTTGGGGAAGTTCGGATTGCTAATGCGGGATGTACGGCGCAGGTTCAAAGTTTTCAGGATCCACTTCGCCCGGGTCGGTTAGTCAAGCGCGGAACGTGGGGCGAGTATTATCGGATCTCGTGCCCGTTTTGTAACGACATGGATTACAAGCTGTGGGTGAATCACACCTACGGCGCCGACATTGACACTAACACCGGTCGACGTACAGACACACATCTTGCACGCTGCTACAAAAACGCCTGCCTCGATAAGCCCGGCAAGCTGGCGCAGTTTGAAGATTTGGTTTTCGGTGCTAATAAGCGCGTACTACCGAAGATGCTGATTCGGGCAGCGACAGAAGATCCCGGCCCCAAGGTTATGGACGCAGCCGGCGATATCGTGGCCATTAACGAACTTCCCGAGCAGCACCCCGCGGTGCAGTATCTTGTCAGTCGTGGTTTTGATATCAAGGAACTCGCGAACGATTTCAATATCGGGGTGTGTACGTCGCCATCGAGCATTCGTTACAGCATGATGCGCGGTCGGATTTACATTCCTATCTATTTCCACAAGCAGCTGGTTGGTTGGCAGGGTCGTGTTGTGGGAAACACTGTGTACGGCAGCAAGTATTACAACGCTCCCGGCACGCCCAAGAGCCAGCTGTTATACAACTACGACTCGGCTGTAAATCAGCCTGTAGCTGTTGTAGTTGAAGGTGTTCCTAGCGTCTGGCGTTTGGGCGCCGCGGCTGTGTGCATCTTTGGTAAGACGATGTCAGCGTGGCAACAGACGACTTTGGCCACATCGTGGGTGGGTAAGCCAGTGTTTATCGTGCTTGACCACGACGCTCAAGCCGAGCTGGAGAACACTGTCCATATGTTGTGTCAGCGCGGCGTCAACGTAGTGCCTGTGTTCTTGCCAGACGCTCGTGATCCTGCGGACTATTCACGGCCTGAGCTATTTGAGATTCTGGCCGCGGCTGCTGATGCGGTTGACGTTCAAGCAGACCTGTCTTTTTTAAAGTGAGGATTTATGTCAGTCGGGTTGTCGTTGGATCATCGGTTAACGCAAGCGCTGTATGACCCTGATAGCGAGGCATTCACCGCAGCGTGTTACCAGTTCATTCCATTGACTGCGCCCGGCATGCCCCCCGCCGGCGCAGATTTCATCGCGCACGCCACTGCTCTTGGTGACAGCATTGACGTGGCAGAAGCGAAGAAGAAGAAAACAGTGCCTGTGGGGGAGAAGTTATCTGCGCTGTATCGTGCAGCGCTTTATGATCCCAAGTTCTTCATGCCGGCGGCGTTCAAAACTATTACGCCTGTACTGAAATTGTTGCCGGGCCATAAATGGGGCGGCTATCACCAGCATGTTTCTGTGTTCGGCCCGCGCGAGAAATGCCGTGTGATGGTAGTCGGCAAGTTTGTTGGAAAGTACGAGCTAGAGCGTAGAAATTTTACAGCTGGCCCCGGCATGACTCTGTTAGCGCAGCTGCTAAACGAAAACGGCATTCCGCCCGAGCAGTTTGCAACATGGTACGTAACGGCGGCTTGTAAATTTGCTCCTCACTCTGAAGAAGTGACAGCTCTTCCGGCGTTGTGGTTTAAGGACTGCGCAATTCTGTTAGAGCAGGAAATTCGTATTGTGCAGCCTGACTTCATTCTCTGTCTGGGTAATGAAGCTACTAAAGCCGTCATGAAGACAACCGGGAACGTATCCGGGCTGGCTGGGCGTGTAATGCCGATGGAAGTCTTTGACTTGCACGGAAATAAGCGTGAGATTAAGGTCATGTCGGTCATGCACCCGTCTTACGTCTCTATCAAACCAGAAGTCACGGATGATTTTGTTGGTCAACTCAATCGGTTTAAAGCGATGTTGGCTGATGAGGTTCACACGGAAGAACAGGTAGATCATGCCGCAATTTACACCGAAGAAGCGCTGGCCGAAACCGTGGACGCTATGCTTGGTGATCAAGATCCCAACGCAAATATCATCGCGATTGACTGCGAATGGCATGGGGATTACCCGACTGAGCCGGGTGCATATTTACGTACGGTGCAGATTTCCAACAAGGATAAGTGGGCGCGCACGATCGTATTGCGGCATGAAGGCGGCGCAGAAGCGTTTATGCCTAGCCTCGACGCCGCACGATCGCAACTTTCGCGCCTTCTTAAATCTACCAACAGTCGAAGCGTACGGGTGGGTGGGCATTTTTTCCGTGCTGACCTTCCGTGGCTCCTTGACTTTGGCGTCGACCTACGTGACGAGTATAAACCCGCTACTGACCCGGAAGATCGGACGCATGGTGGTTGGGACACGAGTCTGATGTATCACGCAGTAAACGAGTGCGCTCGTTACGGCCTCGATCACTGCTCGATGCGGTTTACATCAGCGCCAACGTACTGGGAGTCGCTTGACAAATGGATCAAGCAGTACCGTGAAGAGCACAAGATTAAAGCGTCAGCGCTAGGTGGTTACGGCAACTGCCCGGCTCACGTGCTGCACCCGTACGCCAACTATGACGTTGACGTAACTCGGCGCATCATGATGAAGTTTTACGGGACCAATGGCCGTGACGGCGAGTTGTCCCAAGATACGTTCGGCCACGACTGCTGGCTGCCATATTGGACAGCTCATCAGGCGTCGACGGCGTTTCTGGAAATGGAAATGACCGGGTTAGTCATCGACCGCAACCGCGCCGACGAGCTGACCACGTTGTTCATGAATACGCAGAACAGACTGCTTGCTGAGATCCGCACAGAGCTAAACTGGCCGGCGTTTAATCCAAAGAGTCAGCCGCAGTTAGCCGTGGCGCTATTCGGGCAAGAATTTGGCGCGCGGTATACAAACCCGCCGACAATTCCAGAAGGTGCTATTCTGCTGAACATGAAACCTGTGAAGACAACCGGAAAGCGGCCAATTCTGTGGCCAGACCTGCAGTCCAAGAGTAACGCCGCTACAGCAGTGCCGAGTACAGACAAAGAGAGTCTCGGTATTCTTGGGCATAACAATACGACTGCGGCTAAGATTCGTGACTACAAGTTTACGAGTCAGGTGCTGCAGTCAGTGCTTAGGAAACCGGCGGAAACAGAAGAGGGAGAGTTTGAAGTAGATGACAACGGAAACTTTGCCTACGAGAAGGGCCTTGTCGGCTGTGTTCACGCCGATGGTAAAGTCCGTACTCATCTTTTTCAGACCAAGGAAACTGGGCGTGCTTCTTCATCGCGGCCGCCGCTTCAGAACCTCAGCTCCCGACGAGAAGACGACTACAAACGAATCCTTGGTGCGCAGTATCAGCATCCAGTGCGCTCAATCCTCCGTGTCCCGGAGGGCTGCGTTGGGATTGAAACGGACCTCACTGGTGCGGAGCTGGCGGTCCTCGCGTGGCTAGCGCAGGACAGAGATATGATCGAGCACGTTCGGCGAAACATCCTGCCGGAAGACCACCCCGATCATTATGATATCCACGCCAGACAGGCTGTAAAAACCTTCAACATCCGTGACATCGAGCCGACTAAGAAAGGGCTCGTCAAAGCGGGCAAGAAGGGTTTGCGGGTTGCCGCCAAAAACGTGAACTTCGGCATTCCATACGGTCGTGGCTCTGAAGCCATTGCCCGGCAGTGCAAAGAAGAAGGCGTTGACGTTACAGCTGACGATTGCCAGCAGATGATCAACGCTTACTTTGCGTCTTATCCGGGCACGAAGGATTTCTTAGCCGAGTGTAGGGCACGATCCCAAGACCCGGGTTGGATCGTTGGGCCTTACGGTCGGTATCGTCGGTTCATGCCGTCGAATGAAAAGGCGGTGAAGGGCGAGCAAGAACGGCAAGCCCAGAACTTCCCAATTCAAGGTGGTGTAGCTGATGCTGTCTCCATTGCGCTGTACAACTTCTACAAGTACCGCGAAGAGCACCCTGAGATTGATTACAAGATCGCGCTGCAGATTCATGACGCTATCATGTTAATCGTGCCGCTGGAACATGCTGAGCGCGTGTACAAAGAAGTCGTGCCAAAGTGCATGGTTGAGCAAGTTCCGTTTTATCCGCGGTATCTCGACGGCACACCGATTCCAAATGCCGGGCCGTACTTTTTCGGCGCTGACAGGGACGTGTTTGTGCATTGGGGTGAGAAGCTCAAGCCGGCAGAAATCGAGGCGTTGGGCCTGCATTTTCTGCTGGAAAATTAGGGCTAGACAGCTTGTTTTTGTGTGATAGACTCCGGGAATCAACACGGGCAAACTTGCCCATTACTTAAGAAAGAAAGGTTAATTATGCCACGCTACGAAAGCCAAAATCTGGCCGCAGTGGATCCCGAGTATCGCAAGGCTCATAACATCGGTTCCGGTGGTGCGAGCAATACCAAGAAGCGATACGCATACGGCAAGCAGGGTAATGTGCTTGTCGCCCAAGGCAACGAACTGTTTGCCAACGGCATGTGTCTGCGTTTCCTCCCGCTCTATGAGGAAACCGCCAAGGACGAAGCTGGTAATCGCCAGTTCGTGAATTTCCGCGAAGGTCGCGATAACGTGGCTTTCGGTGACTGGGCACGTCGTATGACTTGCGCACACTGGGTGGGTAACCCGGGTGTGTGTTTTGTTATCCATGACGGTAACCCAAACATTGATCTGTATTCCAGCCCGTACCACGTGCTGCGTAACGCTGCGTACAACAGCAAGGACAATCCCGGCGTTGGTCGGTTGTTCGCTGAGTTGCTGGCAAAACCGAAGGTCATGAAGTCGCATATTGGCAGCTTGACCAAGCCCGAGCAGATTCTGTTCGTGTCCGCCAGCGTTGTGTTCGTCAGTGAAAACGGGCGTGACACGTTGCTGGGTGCGTTCTCTGACGATCAGAAGCGTAACGCGCGTATCATCGGCCTGAAGACCAGCGCTCAACAGGCGCTCTATTCGGCGCTGCGGGTACAGGATCCAACGACGGGTGAATACATGAGCGGCGATATGCTGTCGTTCGGCCCGGCGAAACTGATGACGTTTCTTCCCGAATCGTATGTAACGTCACGGGATCAGCAGAAGGTATTGGCGGTTGGCGAACGTGGCCCTGAAACGTTTGACTGCCCGACACATGCCCGAAGCACCGATCCGCACGCTAAGTACGTTGTCGGTTACCCGCAGTCGCGTAGTGATTACACGCATTACGCTATCATTCACGACAAGTTCTTTAACCACGACATCACGCTCAATGCCTACGCCGATAAGCTGGTGGCCGAGTCGCTGTCGTGGGACGAGTACATGTGGGTTCCGACGTATGAGGAGCAGGCGGAAATGCTGGCAACAGCGTTCCCCCGCGAGGCTCTTGATTACGCTTGGCGTGAACATCCTGAGTACCTGCGGACGATTCCAAAGCACACGGCTACGTTTGAGGGCGCTGGCGTGCCCGTAGACGAGCTGGAAGAGTCTCACATGGCCCCGAGGGCTCCTGCCCCGGCTCCGGCGCGTCCGGCGGCTCCTGCGGCGCACACAGCGCGTCCTGCAGCCCGCCCGGCTCCGACGCCTGATCCTGTAGCCCCGTGGGACATGCCCGAGGCTGAGCTTTCTGCCGACGAGGAAGCTGGTGTTGCGGATATGTTCTCTGCGCCTTCTGCGCCACTTCCGCCGCCGGCCATGCCGGCACAGCCTGCACCGGCTGCTGGTAAAGCTGACTCTGCTGACATTCTGGCTAAGGCGCGTGCGCGTGCTGCCGCCAAGAAGTAGTTCAGTATTCGTTCTCCATGCCGCGGGGCCCACTTCCTGCATAACTGTCGCAAGCGGTTATGAGGGCCCCGCGGTGTGGATTTCATATCTTTACGGAGATAACAATGTCGGCTGATAGCTACACCAACATTTATCACTTGACTAAACACGGCTGGGTTGACGGCGCAAATGGCTGTTATTTATCCGCGGCAGATGAGGCCGCAGTTTTACCGCCGGTCGGCCGGCTAGTTACGTTGCGGTATAGAGAATTTACACCGTATATCAAAACTAGTTACGCGTGTACCGTTGATTACGTCACAGATCGGTATTTTGATTTGTTGCGCGCAGTTGTCACGTACGGGGTCTATCCGCCGGCGATGCAAGATGAAGCTGAAAAGTACGAACATGACGCGTACCTGATCAAGTTCTTTCCCGGTCCGTTCGCCAAAAATAAAGTTGAAACTGTATAGCCACACTCAGAGAAAAAAATTATGGGCAGGAAACGTAAGGAAACAAACGAATCAGTTGATATCCACGCCCGCAACGGCGAGCACCCGATGTTTACGGAAGTGCTCAAAGCTGCCGCAGAGGATAACGATCCGCTGATCGGCCTGCCGCTGCCGTCATTAGCGGCACGCTATCTGTTGCAGGCGAACATCTTCCCGCTGAGTCGGTTCACCCAGCTCCGCGGCGAGTTCAGCGCCGGCAAGTCTGCGTTCCTGATTGAGATCATGCGCTGGTTCCATGTCTATGGCGGCGGTGCGATCATGATCGACACAGAGAACAAGGGCAGCCCGACGATGATGTCTGGCTTGTTCGGGCACAACCAGCAGTACATGGCCCGCACGAAGGTCACGACGGCTGCGAGTGTGGAAGAGTGGCAGAAGAAGTACATGGGCTTCTGCCAAGCGATTCATAAGCAGATTGATGCGGAGAATGCCCCTGAGCGGGTTATTCCTATTTGTATCGGCGTGGACTCGATCTCGGCCGTCGAGGTTGATCGCCGCGTTGAGAAGGTGGCTGACGAGGGTCATGCTGCCGCTGGCCATCCGTATCTGGCCCGTAACTTGTCTGACTTTATGCGTACGGCACTGGTGCCCACACTGCGGCACTATCCCATCGCGCTGGTGGCCACGAATCATCTCAAGGAGGAAATTAACTCTATGGGATTTGGCCCGCCCAAGAAGTACGCTCCGGGCGGCGCCTCGCTTGACTATTACCCGACCTTAATTCTGGACATGTCCAAGGCATCAGCCAAGAACATCACCGGTGGTCGGTATGAGGGCCAGTCAGTGCGTATCTCGGCGACCAAGAACAACCTTGGCGCTCCGGGTCGCAAGATCGTTGTTAACCTCATGTGGTACAACGACATCGTTGCCGGCCGGGACGCTAATGGCGACGAGACGTACACTAACAAGCAGTACCATTACTGGGACTGGCACACAGCCACGATCCGGCTATTGCTGGACTTGCAGGCCGCGGACCGAAAGCCGCAGCCGGGCACTGATCCTAAGCTGCCGGCGCTTCTCCGGCAGGTGTGCGATCTGGAATACAAGCACGGCACCAAGAATGCTGAGGTGCCGCTGGTGTATTCCACGGCTCTAGGCATCTCCAAGCAGGAAGCGCTGTCAGAGGTTGAAGCGTCGATGGCGTTGGAGAGCAACAAGAAGGTCATGGGTCTGCTTCACGGTCTGCTGGGCGTGAATGAGTATCCCGTCTGTGACCCGGCGCGTAGGTTCCGTGAGCAGGTTATGGCCGAGCTGCAGAAGAACGCCATGACCGACGTTCCCGAGCTGATGGCGGCGTCGAGCGCTGTCAGCGAGATCATCCCGACCGATTTTGACCCACTAGGACAAGTTGACTGATGACAACTGAAACAAACGAAGAATCTAACGTTCCTATGATGGCGTGTTTTGGCGGGCCGTTGCACGGTCAAAACGTGCCGGCCGACGAGCCAGATGAAGAAACCACGGCAAAGTTATATCCAGATCTTTATTACGAGCACGGCATTGGGTTTTACAAAAAGGTGCAAAACGAATCCGGCGGGGATGTCTGCCACTGGTATGTCGCGCTGACTTATCCAAACCCGGAAGTGGCTAACCAGTCACTTACGGCGTTTACCTATCGCGGTATTCTGACGGAGAATGCCGCAGATCACATCAAGTTTGAAATGACGGCTGACAAGGCGCCTGATTTCTCATAAACAAGGTGTATTATGCCTAAAGCTACTTTGTCATTTGACTTGCCTGAAGAACAGGCTGAATTTACGGCGGCTGTTGAGGGGCAAGCCGCGCGTAGTTTGATCTGGGAGATTGACCAGCACTGTCGTGGGCTGATCAAGCACGGCAATCTGCCCGAAGAGATTGACCGGCACTTGCAGGAAATACGTGACGTAATCCGTAACTCACACGGCATCACGATTGAGTAACACATGGACCGCGATCAATTCTTTGGCGAGCTGTTTAATGAAAACAGCGCCAATGCCGATGCGATTAGAGAGCAGCGGCAGTTGGCGTATGAAGAGCGCACTATCAAGCGCGTGTTTACGGAGTGCGGGGCAAAACGCACAGCATGGGGAAGATTAGTAAATGAATGCCGGCATATCACCGGGCATCAGAATCTGAACTTTAACTGGTTCAATTCGACATATCGTCATTTCCCGGGCGTGTTGTGCGGTAGAAGAATTCCGCGGCTACATGAGCTGACAATGCTGGACATCTTCAAGAATCCGGGTAAAGTCAAGAACCGGTTAGCCGCCGCTGTAGCTACCAACCTACACCGGCAGGGGGTCAATTCTTCTCATCCGTTTGTGTTTGTGTTCCCCGTCGTGAAGACCATGTTCTGCGCCCACAACATCGACACCGAAACCGGGGATCACTCCCGTGTTCAGTGGCGGGCATCGTTTCGGCCAGCGAACAACACCGTGCTGTTCATTGAGCCGACAATCTCTCTGTTTCAGACTATTGGCCCAGAGTGGTGCGCGGAGTAATGCTGTGGCGCGGGCTATGCATAATGCCGGAAGTCTCTTTGCGCCCGTGTCGGCGTTTGCGTTTACAGCAACGCAGTTCGAAGACTGCAAAGAGTTTCTAGCCACCCGAGCTGCCAACACTGAGATCGTTCCCGTGGTGGACGAAGCGCAGCTGGCCATGACGGCTGATGGCAGACTGCGCGAGACTGGTTACAGGTTCAACGCTATTGGTTTTGCAGCGTTGGCCGGCACGCTAGCTACTGGGCTAAACGGCTTGTTCACCGAGCTGTCTGGCGAAAGCATGCGGGGCATGGAGCTAGAAGAGCGGGCGACAGACATCGCCGCAGCTGTGAACATATACAACATCACGCTGCGGGTCCGGTTTGAGGCGTTGCGTGAGCGCAGTCTGCTAGTTAATCACAAAGAGCAGGCGGTGGAGGGTTTTTTGGGCCTCGATCACCGCCTGCTCGAAAACAGCACGTTTCTGAATATCGTGACGAACGAGCTGTTCGATAAGCAGCCAAACGCCGAGTTCTCGCGGGCAGAGCTGGTGGGGCGAGCCTTACGGCTTTACTTCATCAACCCGGCTACACGGCGTACTGATATCTATTCAGACCCGCGGCACACGTTCGCGTCTGGCTGGTGTTTTTCTAACCGAGAAGACGTGGGCAATGCCATTCACGCCTCGACGTGCATCTACACGCGATTTGGCATAGCTGTAGAGCCTCCGCACGCTGCGGCCAGATTAGCGCACATGGGCGCTGACCTGTCTGGGCGCACGGCGATTTTGATATCTAGGGCGGCAGAGAAAGAGATCGACATGAATCTGGTGGCAAAGCAGATTCACCGGTTGGCGCATATCCAGCTGGGTTTCTCTGACGACAAGACCACCAATGACGCGGCACATGCTTCTTGGGCAACAACCTTGATGAAATTCAAGATTGCCAAAGAAGAGGCTAAACGTGTGCTGAAGAATGCAGCCATGGTTGGTTCTGATCTGGCCCCTAGAGATCCGCTCGACGCCTACGCGAAAGAGACGCTAGGTTCTCGAAGCGGCTACGACTTGTTTTGTTCGCTCTTGCGGTGTTCAAAGAATCAGTATCACGGCGTGCGTGATGTGCTTCAAACGACCGCAATGAAGTTATTGATACCACCGGTAAAAACCGAAAAACGTAAGTAGGTTTAGGCCATTTATTTATGGAGGAATGCAATGGGTAGGAAATCAAAGGCGGCTTTGGCATTACAGGCGGAGATTGTGGACAACAGTCAGCAGCAGCTGATTCGCCACGAAAATCTGACGCCGGCTTTGCAGGAGATCGTCTCTGAGATTGACAATTTGTTCGGTGACATTCAGGTGGCCAGCCTGACGGCGTACTGGCGCGTGGGTCACCGAATCTCCGAGGTCAAAAACAACCCGGAGCGGTACCTGACGGCGCAGCAGCAATCGTCTCATGTGGACGGGGCGTCGTTGCTGGTGTCGATTTTCGCGCCGGTGTACACGTCCGAGCAGCTGCGCGGTGCCGTGAACTTCTTTGAGAAGTATCCCACCGAGGGCGAGATCACGCGGCTGCTGAGTCTGCGGTGCCCCGATAGGCCGCGGTGGCGTCTGACAACGTCTCACGTACAGCTGCTGGCTCAGATCACCGACGAGTCGCAGCGTACGACGATTGAAGAGAAGTGTGCCGAAGAGGCATACACAGCCCGAGCTTTGGCGACAGAGCTGCAGGAGCTGCGCGGTAAGCAGAAGAACAGTGGCAGGACACACAGGGCGCCGAAGGGCCTGAAGCAGCAGATTCATGACTTGCTGCAGCATCAGCGCCGGTTTATCGCCCGGTCGGAAAATCTGTGGCTAACCGAGAACAAGGACAACATCTATGACGACATCGTGAACGCGTCGCCGACGAGGTTGGACGAGACAGTGCGGGGTTACTTGATCGAGATCGTTGAAAATTTCGACAAGCTGGGTGATCTGATTTCCGATCACGTTGGCATGTGTCGTAAGGTCAACCAAGAACTGGATCGTCGTGAAGAGAGCGACGAAGAAGTGGATGAAGCCCCGACTCAGCGTAAGAAGACGCGTTCAAATATCACAAGGTGAAAGGCGACAACATGTTTTCTGTGAGGAATGTCCCCGTGGTAATCGAGCCCGGGGTTGGATGTCTTGAGTCGGAGTTTGCGGTTGTCGACGAAAAGTTGGGCGACCGTATGTTTCCGGTTCAATTGCAGCGAGTGAACTTAGATAAAACAACTATTGAGCAGCTACCGTTTATTCCGTCGACAAAGTTTCCGCACGTGTTTTCTCTGCTGGAAGATTTAGACAAATCTTCGGTTCTTATTATCTACGATTTTCTTGGTCGGCTGACGACAGTGTATACGCGAAACAACACTAACAAGTCTTGGGAGAAAAACGATGTTGCAGCGGAACATGCTGGTAAGACAGTTACGCAGTTTTCAGTGCGATTTAATTTTAGCGCAGCCAAAGATCGCACGAAGTTCGTAGAGCTGATTAACAAAGCTGTGAAGGATGTAACTAATGGTGACACGCCTGATATGAATGAGGTCGTGAAAGCCCTTAATTTCCTAGCGCGCTCTCGCACAGCCCCGGTTATACTTCCGGTCGCCGTGGCGAGATCGCAACGCAGCAACGTAAAGCTGTAACCAAAAATTGCCTGCCGGACGGAGCCGACTATGGCGGATGGACCCGCTGATGTCTGTGTGTGCGTATTGTTTTACGGGCACGACGACTATTGCTTTAAACTTGCGCAGCGGGTGTTAAACGACCCAATGCGCAAGCTGGCCGAGCAGAACGTTGAATTTCGCTTCGGTTGTAACGCCGTCGGTGATAGGACCCGGCAGTTCGTTCGAGAGCAAATAGGCCGTCATTTCCGGCAGGCAGTTTTGGTTGACTCGCCGCACAACATGCATAAATATCCGTTGATGCGGCGTCTATTTCTGGCGCAACCTATGACGGCGCCGGTGACCATGTGGTTCGACGATGATTCTTGTCTGGCCCCGGATAATGAGCCCGACAAGTGGTTGCCACGGCTCAAAAAACAGTTAGACTGCTGCAGCTTGGCTGGCTCCGTCTATAAGACACGGCTGGCCGGTAATCAGCCTGACTGGATTAAAGCGCAGCCATGGTACAACGGCAAAGAACCGCAGCCATATGTGCAGTTTGTGTCCGGCAGCTGGTGGGCGATTCGGTCGTCTGTTCTTCAGCAGTTCGACTGGCCCGCGGTAAACTTTCGGCATCGCGGTGTCGACGTCATGCTGGGCGAACTGTGTAGACAACAGGACTTGGCTATCTGTCATTTTCGTGACGGCGTTTGGATCAATGCAAACGATTCTGGTGTAGAAGCTGCTGCGTCAAAACGCGGTAACGACGAAAAACCAATAGGGTTTTATCATCCAAATGAAACTGATAGTTGAGCAACTCGACATGCTTAAGACGAAAGAGCGTTGGCCGGCAGACATGCCGTTTGAGCCAGCAATCGTTAAGAAGCGCACAAAACTTGGCGCGTTAAACTGGCAGATTTTGTCGGCGCCATTTGTTTCTGAAACACCACCGCAGTGGTCGAATGCCGGCGCTGATGAGTACATTCGTGTTCCGTTGTTTTCGTATACGTTAAATCCGTCTGCGGATTTGGCGTTAGCTTTTCCTCTGCATGTGGGGCTGTCCTGCGCCGCATATTTGCCGCAAGGAATTACGCACTTATATGTGGCGACGGGCAACCCAGTTGAACTTTTGTACGATTCTGATACAGATATCAATACCGGGTTACGGTATTGGTTTGGTTTTGCAGTAGTCACAGCCTAAAGGAGTAAATTATGGCGCAACCGACAGTTGTAGACGCGATTAAGACAGAAGCCCCATCCAGCATCAACGTACCTGTTCGGCTTGATGCTTCTGCACTGGCAAAAGCGCTACAAGCCACGCAGACGCAGACTGAAGTCCGCGTAAACGCTGGTGAGCTGATCAAGAACTCAGCGGTAAAAATTGAAGAGATGTACACGCGGTTCGAGGCATTGAAAGCTCTTACCAACGAACTAAACGGCAAGTCTTTCAATGATCCGCTGCCGCCATCGCTCAAGATTTCTGAGATTGTTTTCAAGTTTCAAACAGTCAAGGACGGCGTCGATGGCGCTACGGCCGAGGCTGTAGTTAAAAATGTCATCTGTGTTGGCGATATCGCTAACCTCTTGTCCGGCGAGCTTGGGTCTATTATTGGTCAGCTTGAGCAAGAAGCAGCGGCTGTCAAGAACATCGCTACGTTGACAGAGGAGACGAGCAGCAAGGCTAAGGCAGCGTGGGAAGCTAATAACCCGACGCGTAAGTTCACAGCGGCCGCACCGGAAGCCACGGAGCAGCAGGGCGAAAATGCATCAAGCAGCGTTTAGCTACCAGAGAGTTAAAGCCCGCCGCGACAAGCTGTTTACCCGCGCACTCCGTCCATATATTGACGCGCATATTGTCGGCACAATTGTCTACGATATGAGTAAAGATATCATGGCGGAGATGCCGGAAACAGCTGTGCGAACGGCTGTGTTTGATTCTGTTCGCGCGCTGGCCGGCACGATATTGACAAGCTCGGCGGCGAAGTCGCTGGCGTGGCGGTTGGCCGGCAATGTTGACAAGCTTATCGACGGGTTGCCGGTTCTGCCGTGGACGCGACAAATCGCCGACGAGCAAGTACCTGTTTGCGTCGAAAGCGTGCAACCGTATTTCCGTAAGAATAACTCCGGGCATCTATTGTTTTGTCGGGCGCTTGCTGGCACACCGTGCCCGATGGGTTTTACGCAGTTTCTGTCTGACGGTAATTGCCGGGCTATTTCGCGCTCATTGGGGTTCTCGGCGCCGTGGGGTCAGTATCCCTATACGACGCCGATGCACTTTGTGAATCTGCTTTTCTTTGCGCATATCGACGCCGGGCGTAGTGGCGAAACGCCATATTTTTCGCGGGTCAGCGCCACCGGCAGCATGATTAAAGCCAATCGTGGTCTGCTGGAAGTTCGTTGCCGTGCACAGCCTTGCCCGCAGGGATACGACCATTCGTGCGTGAGTTGTTTCGTTGGCCATGATCTCTGCGAGCATGCCGTGCATCCTAAAACGTACGAATCGCGCTATTGCGAGAACTGCAAGATGAACGGCTTTTTTGATCCAGAAGATAGCGGTCTTATGTGTATACGTTGTCAGCATGTAAGTAGTCACCGCGCAACAGCGCAATAACTATTTCAAAAGAAAGGACTCGTTATGGGCTCAATTGGCTACAGGCAAAAAGGCGATAATGGCCCGATGTATAATCCAGATCGGGACTATGCTTACATCACGCCAACGCTAATGACACGCGCTATTGAAAATCTGGATCTTGCGGCGCTGTCTCCAGAAGCGACCGAGTGGTACGAAAAACACAACATCAAAGAAACCGACGTCGTCAAAATTGCTGAAGCTCTCGCGGCAGCGCAACGAGACTTTGTAAATGCCGCAGATCCTGTGACTAGTTTTGAGCAGGCTCTGGCCCGACGGAACTTTGTGGAATTCAGCTACCCACTGCGGCAGGTATTGTTTGCTGCGATTGGTGAGGTATGCTGCGCCGCTTGGTTCTTGGCTGTACGCGAAGTTTCTGTTATTGGCGAAGAATCACCTGCGCAGACAAATATGGCGAGGTTCTCTTCGGCCGTAAGAGTGTTTGCGGAGGCGACAGGTGCGCCAACGTACGACGCAGATTTTGCAGCGGATCATTTGCGAATGCGCAACGACGTATTGCAGGCAAGACTAAACGTGATGTATAAAGAGCTTGAAGCCACACGCGAAAAGCTTGCAGCCGCACAAATGACGACACAGTCAGTTGCAGCTGTACAACCTAAGACGCTGCTGCAACGAGTTCGAGAAATATTTAGGCCCAGCCGATAGAAAGCAAATAATGCCGAAGTACAGGATGTACAAAGACCCGGATCAGTTCCGGGCCAAGTTGGCAAAGAAGTCAGACGACGCAATCCGGTTTATTGGGCTCGATCTTGGTAGCAACTGCGGCGTAGGTATCTACGACCACATCCCCGGCAAAAAGCTGCTGCAGGAAAAACTGCAGTTGTTCCAGTGGGATCTCTCGCCGCAGGGGCTGGAATCCAAAGCCGCTCGTTTCGTGCGGCTCCGGGCGTTTTTAAACGTCGTGAATCCCGACGTGCTGGGTTACGAAGACGTGAAGTACACGCCGCCGAAAGAGTTCTTCGTTAACAAAAAATTCGGTATTCCGGCTGTACTTTCTCGTGTTGCTACAGCGTCTGAGGTACTGGGCGGCATGAAGGTAACCGTGGCAACATGGGCCGAAGAAGGCAACATGCTATGCAACGGTTTTGCTATCAGTACAATTAAAAAGTTCGCCACCGGTAACGGCAAGGCAAGCAAAGAAGAAATGATTGCCGCGGCCAACAAAAACTTTGGCGCTGCGTTCAATGCCGATAAGTACAAATCTACCGGTATCGATAACGTAGTAGACGCGGCGTTTATTCTGATCCTGCTGATTCAAACAACCAACGCTGGCATCGAGCACGTAAAGAAAAAGTAATAGCGCGGGCGGTATGAAACGGCCAGACACGTTTACTGAAGTAGAGGCGATTACAAGCGCTGACGCTATTCAGGCTATTTCGTGCAGCGAAGCTTTGCGCCGGCGTGAAAAGCCGCTGGTATTGTTCACGCCGGCGCTGTTGTTTACGCACGCTGGGTTTGATCGTGATCCAGTGGTTGAGTTTGATGCGCGGTTCCCCGCCGAGTCACGCGACTTGCGACCGTTCTGTATAGACCTCAAAGGCGACGATGTTTTTTTCCGCGGATTAGGCGTTATGCCACCTCCGGGTAGAGTAACGCCAGTGAATTGGGATAAGCGGATTTATGGTATTGACACCGATAGAAAAGAAGAGTGTTTTTCGTTTCTGGGCGGTATTGCATTCTCGTGCCCAAAAACGCAATTCTTTGCCAGCACGTTTTACTACGAATTGCCTGTCCCAGATCCGACGGCGAAGACACTTGAGTTCTTAAACATAACTGTGTTTGGAGCCCTGACAAACAAAGGTGCCGTACTGCTATCTGGCCGATTTGATAAGCCGCCGATTGTGCGCATGCTCGATTCACAAGCTGCGCAAATTCAAATACCGGGCGCTGTTCGTTCGGCAGAAATTCTTGGTGGTTTTACCGGAGAAGACCCACTTACTATGCGAGACGAATAATGGCAGAAGCGGAAAACAAGGATGTGCCGCAGCCCGGAAATTACTACGCCGCAATTCTTCACGCTGACGGCGCATATACCGTTGAAGAGTTTGACGCGCTGGATAAGCTAGCCACGCGGTTACGCGAGCTTATCGACCGAGACGTATCTGTATTTACGTTCGCTGGTTTACGGCTTCAAATATCTAAACCGCCATTTCGCCACTTGCTTACGCCGTGGGGAAACCTGCCGCTCTATTCGGCACCAGATGCGGAGCTGGAACCAGACGACACAGGATATCTGGGCCTCGACCCGATCCATCTTGAAGACCCGCCGGAGATTAAAACTCCCAAGGTTCCGCGGGCGAGCCAGTCAGATGACTTTTTTCCAGAAGACAACGAGAACGTGATGAACGTTTTTGACAGTATTCTGCCGGATCCTGACAGCTAAATTTTTTGCGTTAACCGGGCATATTTACTGCGACGTACGTTGTGTTGTTCGTCGTGGTAAATATTGCTGCAACCGTAGAGTTGCAAATGGAGGCGCAATGCATGTCTCTGCTTAAAACGTTCAGAGGCCTGTCAGTTAAGAAACAATTTAAGCTTGAGAACGGCATGATCCGTGTCAAGCTTTACGATCTAGATGTTTCACCAGAGGATTGGGATAAGTTTTCTGGTGATAAGTATTTCAGCGGTGAGAATAGGCGCGATATAGCGACAACAACAAACACCTTTTGTGCAGAAGGACAGAAACATGAGACTCAGCGAAATTCAAACCAAGATGGTCCAGCAGTTCGATCGAATCGGCCATCTGGTCGAAGGTCTGGCGGCGGTAAGCTGGCTGCCCGGTGAGGCGCGGACGTTCGACGATCCGATTAGGTACGGGCTCGAAGAAATTCGCCCGTTGGCGGTAATTCTTGAGACGATGGCCGAAGGCGGCCTGACGGTGTCGATTGCGATCAGCCGGCCCTGTAACGGTCGACTGGTGTTTGTCACGCAGGGTAAGTGGGATTTCAGAGCCCCAATTATTCCCGGCGGGCGAATGGCGCAGATGGATCTGAACAAGACGCATCATCGGGTGCTCGCTACGCGGGCTATCGATGCCATGCATAGACTGCTGGATTATGGCTTCGCGTGCAAGCGAGGAGAGGCGCCGGTACTGGCAAAGCCGGCGTGGCCGTCTGTGCTCACGATGCCTAACGGCCGATTTGTTGAGGACTACACACCCGTGCTGGGTGCGCAGGACCGCAACCCGCTCGTGTCTGTGCGAGAGATGACAGTGCGGCTTCCAAACCCGGCGGCTAAGATTCTGGCCCGCCGCGGGCTGGAGTCGTTAGATCAGGCTGAGAAAGATCCGGCGCTGTTTGAGGAGCTGGCGGCCGAGATTCGATCTTCGGCTCCTGACATGGAGTTTTCTGAGTCGGCAGTGTGTGAAGCGCTGTTGAATCCAGAGGCGCCCGTGACGGTCGGTGTGGATATCAAATCCGTGATTGCCGACAAGCCGGCAGACGCGGCACACTATCTCCGCCGGCAGGTGAGCCGCCGAGTGGCCAGCGAGGCTACGGATCAGGAGCTGATCGTTGCGGCGTTGAACCCGGAACAGCCGCTGGTCATGAACCGGCTGTCATCTATCCAGCTCTGCGACATTGCAGACTGGCAGGATATGCCGGCGCCATATACCGGCGCGTTTCTGGCTCCGATTGATTGGACTCCGGCCAATCGGTTCTCGGTGTACGACACCGTAGAAGCAACGGCAGAGGCAATGTAATGCGTTATTTTATTAACCCGAAACAAGATGTGCTGGATTGGCTACTTAAAATAGACGCCATGCCATGTACGTTGCCGACATTCTCAGCAAATGATGGGCTCGGGTTAGTAGTAGCGCATTTAGTTTCAGGGGCTGTGCTGGCAGAGGTTCTGCCAGCGCAGTCGCAGGTGAAAGTCGCCTGCGGCGAAGGGGTACCGCTGGGCCGTTTGTATTTCCAAATCCCGCGGGATCGGTTATACAGTGTCTGCCCGGACCTGAAGCCAGAATCTTTCCGGGGGGACGCAGCGTAAGGCTGCTCCCCCCGTTTTTTTTAGCTATTGGAGCTTTTATGTCGCAGTATGGGGATCCCGCAAAAGAACGTTTGCAGAACGGTCGGTCGATGGCTGACCTTATGCGCGGCGGTCCGCGCGGACTAAAGGGTGTAGTAGTCGCTCCGTCAAATGGTGGCGGCACACCTATTAATTTTAACCCACACGACCGCAGCGCCATTGCTATTAATGTCGAGCCTGACGGCATGAATAGTCAGTTAACACTTGGGCAGATGACAGCGGACCGGGTGACACAGGCTTTGACGTTTGCAAATCAAACAGTAACTGGCAACGACATCGAATCCATAAGGGAGCGCGCAGCCGTGGCATTTGAAGAACTGGCAAAGATATCTAAATCAGGTGTTCAGCGGGTTCCGGCAAAGCAGGCCGCGTTTGCGGCGCCGGCTAAGCCACAGCCCCGCGTTCGTGATGACGACGAAACGCTGGCCATGATTGCCGAGCTGGATGCAGAAGTTGACGCCCTCGAAAGTTATGGCGCGCAGCCGAATCCGTTAATCAAACAGTCTGCCATGCCGCCTATCGAAAAAATCGACAGGAGCTACAGCCCGATGGCGGCGTTTGGCTTGAAAAAGCAACCTACGCAAATGCCGTCGGCGCAGCAGCCAGTTGTAACAAAAACAACACTGGTAGGTCCGCCGCAGAAACTGCTGTACTTCGAAAAAGAGGGTATTGGTACTGTCCCCGCCTTTTTTCACGAAGTGCTTGTAAACGTTGCGCGACAAGATACTGAGAACTTTGAGGAGAGCGGCTTTTTAGTTCTTATTTACGACCTGCGATTTGAGCAAAACGCGGCACGCTGGTTTCCTCCAGCAAATGACCCGTACGGTCGTCCTTGGGCTGTACAGATTAGTGACGATAATCGGTTATACCTTGTTCATACGACCGGATTTCAGTATGTTTATGATAGCCGAGAGTATTGCGTTTTACTCGTCGAGCGGGCTGTCAGAGCGCAACCAACCGAGCAGTAAACATGGAAAAACGCGGCATTATCGAAAGTGGCCTTACGCCCCCGGTAGATACAGATTCGCCAAAACACGATTCGGCAGCTATGCTTTCCGGTAAATCCGCCGCAGAAAAGCAGGCCACAGTCGCCGATTTAGACAACGATTTTCGCAGACGAGCTGCTGAAGCGGCGCGGACGTCAATTAACTAAGCGCAAGAGGCGTCATCGTGTCGTCATTACAACCTTCAGCCGGCATGGGTTATAACACCCTTGGCCGCGGTGCGCAGAGCGACGAGCGGTTCCCGGATCCGTTCTGTGACGTAGCCAGCCTGTCGATGCCTGAGAGCATCCAGTCTGCGCTGCGGTGGTGCGAATACATCATGAATGCCAACGGCCCGTATAGGCAGGCCGTAGATCGCGTAGTGTCGTACTTCATTACCGACGTCGAGATCAAAGACACGGGCGAAAAGACAGTCGGCCGAGAAGAAAAAGAAAAGTTTCGTGTCTTTCTTGAAGACACGTTAAGTATCAAGAATGTGCTGCACACTGTCGCGCTGGACTATCTGACATACGGCAATTCTTTTACCAGCCTGCTGATCCCGTTTCGGCGTTATTTGTCGTGCAAGAAGTGCGGCTTAGAGATGCCGCTTGAGCGGGTTTACAATTCTTCACAGTGCGCTTTCAAGTGGCAGAACTTCGAATTCACCGCGACATGTCCGCACTGCAAAACCAGCGGCATCTGGCGACACATTGATCGGCGCAGCGGCGACTCCGAATCGATGACAGTAAAGAGATGGAGCCCGCACGAAATCGATTTGCTGTGGGATCCGTACACGAACGACGCTTCTTATATCTGGAAGATTCCTGAAGATTACCGCACGCTTATCCGGCAGGGTCACTTACATCATTTAGAGCGCGCCAGCTGGGAAGTCATTCAGGCGATCAAAAACGGTCAGAATCTGATGTTCGACAAGGGCGTCATTTTCCACCTAAAGGAAGATGCGCTTTCCGGCATGCGTAACCGCGGCTGGGGTATCTCACGCATTCTGGTGAACTTCAGGCAGGCGTGGTATGTGCAGATTCTGCACAGATATAACGAAGCTATTGCGCTGGATTATGTTATCCCGTTCCGAGTTATCACGCCGCAACCTCGTGGCGGCGATGCGCAGTCTGGTGACCCCGTACACACAATTAACCTTGCCAGCTTCTCTTCTCGTGTAGCGGCGATGATTCGCGCTCGCCGGTCTGACCCGGCGCGCTGGAACGTATTGCCGTTCCCCGTGAACTATCAGGCTCTTGGCGGTGACGCTACGCAGATGGCGCCCAAAGAGCTGCTAGATCAGGGGCTTGAAACGCTACTGAAATGCATTGGTATGCCCGTAGAGCTGTTCAACGGCACGCTCACGCTTCAAGCTGCCCCGGCGGCTTTGCGGTTGTTCGAGGCGAACTGGAGTCACTTGCCGCATAACCTGAACAGGTTCTTGTCGCAACTTGTAGATGGTGTAGCTAAAGCTATGTCGTGGTCGCCCGTTACGGCCAAATTACAGCGTGTCACACACGCCGACGACCTCAACCGTCAGATGGCCAAGCTGCAACTCATGCAGGGTCAGCAGATTTCCAAGACAACTGGTCTTCAGAGCGTTGGCCTCGATTACGAGGAAGAAACAAAGCGCATGCTGGAAGAGCAGAAGATCTACGCCGAAGAGCAGGCTCGCATGCAGGAAGAGATGGAACAGTCTCAGCAGATGCAGGCTATGAGTCAGGGCCCAGACATGATGATGGGCGCTGGAAACACTGGCGCCAGCGCCACAGGCCAGCCGCAGCAGCCGCAACAAGGCGGTGGCGGCCAGCAGCAGCCGGCACCGGTCGGCCCGCCGCCGAGCCCCGTCGATCAGTTCTTGGCGCAACGACAGAACGCGCCCAATGTTCCGCGCACACCTGAAGATTTGCAAGCTCAAGCCCAGACTATTGCGAATCAGGTGCTCAGCATGCCCGAGCCGCAAAAGGACGCAGAGCTACTCAAGCTCAAGCGTAGCGATCCGACAATGCATGCTCTTGTTACGAGCATGATTGACGATATTCGCCAGCAAGCGCGCTCACAGGGCGGGCAAATGGTAATGGCCCAACAATTCGGCCAAGGTGGCGGAGCACCGCCGCAATAATGCGTGTAGGTATTTACACTCACTACGCGCACTGCGACGAGGCATATTTAGCAATACGTCTCGCTGACTTTTTACGCACTCAGAATGTGGAGTGCAGTATTTACTCAGAAAATCAGCCGGGCAAACTTGGCGTGATTTATGACAATGCGGTGCTGCACAAGAAAAAAACAAAATACACTCACTGGGTAAAAGGGCTATCTACCGTGATCTGGACACGGCCGCCCAAGCTGGAGCAGGTCAATTACGCCAAGCGTTCAGGCTGTCACACGCTGATAGTGCCAATGTGGCAAGAGATGGTACGACCTTTTCGTAAGGTCATGCAGCGTGTAGATCACGTGATAGCCATGAGCGCCGAGTGCCGCGAGCTGTTTACTACGGTCTACAAGTTTAAAAACGTCACACTAATTCCGTTCGACACGGGCTTGCCGGCGATTAAAAAGCGGCAGAACGTCGACCCCAAAAAGGTAAAGATATTTTTACCGTGGTTTGATCGAAATGCCCGATGCGCCAACAGCAATTTTCTCGGGTTTTTGGGGTATCTCATTACGCGCATGCCAGACGCGCAGATCACAGTAGCCGTCTCATCCAGCAAGTTTTCTCCGGCAGTCGCCAAGTTTTTCAAAACGCTTGGGCGCAAAACAGACGGCCGGGTGACTCTTGTCAGAAAAGTACCGCTATTAAAGCGGCTAGCGCTATACACCGAGCACGACCTGACGTTTTATCCGGCGGAATGCGATAATTACGGCTTTTGCGCGCTGACGTCTTTAAGCTGCGGGACGCCGGTCTTGGCGTTCAATCTGTCGCCGCAGACTGACTTTATTCACCCGGAAACGAATGGCGCGTTGGTCAACACCAAAATAGACTATGACGAAAACGGAGCGCCGCATGCCGCCCCAGATTACGAAACAATCATCACATCGTTACAAACACTTATTGCTGAGCCTTGGAGTATTGATACTTTAAACAGACGCGTCAACCACAACCTAAACACGCGACGCCGCGCCTTTGACCTAGGCTGGCAAACGATTTTGCGGTTGGTTTGACGGCACATGGAGGTGCCGATGAACGACATGCACATCGCGACAATGCAGCAAACGCTAGCATTTGCGAAACAACATTACAGCGATAAGCAGACCAACACGGGCGCAAGCTTGTTGGCGCACTGCACGACTGTCGCCCAGCAGGCAGAGACAATCGCGCAGAAGCTGTATCAGGACGTGCGCGCTGACTTCATGCCGGATGACACCAAGGACAGTATTGGCGCGATTATTCAGAGCGCTCTGCTGCACGATGTTTTGAATGTTAGCGCTTGCGCTTTCGAGAACATTGCTGAAATCGCTACGGTACAAGTGGCGGCAATGGTGGCTGACATTAGTCGCGACTTCCGGCTGGTCGAAACAAAGCGCGATATGGAATTCCGCGGTCGACTGAGTCAAAGCCCTGTTGGCGCGCAGATCGTCGTGGTAGCTGACGTTATTTGCACTGCGCGTGACATGCTTGTGCTGCTGCAAAAGCAGGGGCTGCCATTTGTACCAAAGGCGAAAAAAATCCTTACGCAGCTTGACGGCGATCTTTTAGCTGTCCACGCAGCAAGTCGGTTCTATGTCTTGCGCATGTACGTGCACGCTGCTAGAAACCTGTTGGTCGATGTAAGCCAGACAATTAAAGCTTGTAAAAGCAAAGCAAAGCTTGACAAAATCGTAGCGCAAAATACAAAGGCGCTTCGGGAACGTACAGCGGCTAAAAAGAAAGCTGCCGAGTCACCACCCAAAAAGAAAGGTGTGCGATATGCCCGGAAAAGACGTACTGAGTAAGATCGGCGAGGATTATATTGCTGCCACGCCAGATGCTACACCTGAGAAGGTTTCAGCGTTTTGTGCCTATGCGGCTAAGTGGCTGTTAGACCGCGGCGTTGTCGGGTTGGGCCATACTGACAACGGAATGGCGCTGCGTTTTGCTGACGGCGAAGAATTGATGTTGTTTTCTCGTAATGTGCCTGAACTGCTTCCGGCTGCCCGGGGCGTATACAGCATTACGGGCGAAGCCGGCGGCAAAATATCAAAACCTGTTCTTGGCGATGCGCCTGATTTTCAAATCACCGGCCGCTGATTACTGATATCTAAAACATTTGGAAAGGACTCCAGTGTTCGTTTGTTTCGAGGGAATTGACGGTGCCGGCAAAACTACACAGGCCCGCATGCTGGCGCAGCGGCTCAAAAAAGACGGCGTCGCGGCCGAGCTGGTTGCCGATCCGGGAACGACAAGGATTGGCACGGCGATCCGACAGATCTTGCTGAACAACGACGATCCGATTTCGCCTGCAGCACAGATGCTTTTATTTTCTGCTGCCCGGGCTGAGCTATCGGCGTATATCCAGCAGCGCGTCAGTGAAGACGTTGTAGTTATTTGTGACCGCTGGCTACTCTCAACGCTGGTCTATCAAGGTGAGATCAACAATATCTCACTGGAGCTGATCACGCACATTTTTCGGGAGACATCCTACGTCTGCCCAGAGATTTGTTTCTTGTTGGACTTAGCGCCAGAAGACGCCAAGGTGCGCATGGGCAATCCGCGCGACCGGTATGAGCGGCGCTGCCTAAAAGATAGAGAGCGCATGCGCGCAGCGTATCAGACGCACGCCAAGCTCCGGCCGCACGCAAACGCGGTACATCACATCGACGCCAACCGCGATGTTGACATAACGCATGACGAGATTTACTCACTGTTCTGTCGAATCAGCAAGGTTTACGGCGTCCCTGTTCGCGATACGAAACCAGAAAGGACTTAGCATGAAGACGCGGGTTCACCCGAAAATGGTCGGTACTGAGGCTAACCAGTACAACGAGCGCCACGATTTTATTTTCACCGCGAAAACGCTTGTGAAAGAAAAAGAGCGTGAATTTCTATTGACGCACGAAAGCCTGCGTCGCGACGTACTGGCCGAGCTTACAAGTGTGTGTAAGTCACTGCATAAGCTGGCGCAGAAATACGTGCCGAACACGCCAAACGCTTTTCATGATTTTTCGGCGTTTTTACAAGCCAGCAGGCGACTACGTAGCTTTGGCTTGCATGTGCCACTGGATTCGCGGGTCAAAGCCGCTGCAGAAACTACAGACAACTCGGCTATTACAAGCTCGTTCGAGTATCGTATACTGCGTAACAAGTTTATTGCAGCGCTCGCGACTATTGCCGACCTGACAACCAAACCGGCCCCTATGGGTGATCCGAACGAAAATGGTTATCAGCGGGGTGTTAGAGAAGGCTATCGTCGCGCCAGCGATATCGCCATTCTTTTTCTGGAAGATATCCAACACGGCGGGCAGTAATGTTAACAAAATGGGAGAGGAATAAAGACCAGTGGCTACCGTTGTCGCAAATACACCCGATCTAATAGAATTTAAGAACATTCTTACGGGCGCAGATCCGAAAGAATCGCCAACTGTTACGGTACAGGCCGGTAGCTGGGACGCTGGAGGTCACTCAGAATCAGGCGTCGTAATTGACGTTTACGGTAGTCAGGCGCCCCTACTAACACCGGCAGACGCTCGAAAACTGGCGAAGTGGTTAAACAAAGCGGCGGATGAGCTGGAAGGCCCGAAATCGAGTAAGAAACCCGGGCATAAGCAACGGCACTACGAAGAAGACGACGATAATAATTACTAGGGGCTGCGCAGACTATGGCCAACAAAAAGATATCTGAGCTGCCGGCAAAAACGACCCCAACCGGCGCCGACCTGCTTCCGATTGTTGACACGTCCACGGCGCCTTATACGTCCAAGACGGTTACTGCTTCCGCGCTGGCTCTGCTGTTTGACGCAGAGAAGATGGGCGCTACTGGTGTTGCCGGCCCCACAGGTCCGTCTGGCCCGGCGGGTGTTACCGGTCCTACTGGTCCGGCGCCGACTGTAACCGCCACAGCTGATCCAACCGTTGTTTTAGTTGGTGGTGTACCGGTGGCTGCTGCACGCGGCCAGACTGGCCCGCAGGGACCTACTGGGCCTGCTGGCGTCACAGGCGCTACTGGTGCCGGTTCGACTGGCGCCACAGGCATGTCGGGCGTAAAGGGGCAGACCGGCGTTACAGGCGCCACAGGTGTACCGGGTACTCCGGGCGTCTCCGGGCTCAGTGGTCCGGTTGGCGCTACAGGCCTCACTGGTGCTACCGGCCCGTCGGCGGCTGACAGCGTGTACGAGTTTAATGTTACCTATACCGGTTCGTCGCCAACGAGCATTACAAATCTTCCGGCCGGCTGGTCGTCTTCTATCGCTACGAACGATGTAACGATTACTCACACTGTGGGAAGACCAGTTAATGACGTCACATACTGGGGTTATACGTCTGGTACAGGACTATGGCACGCTCGATACCCCACGGCGGCCAACGAGCTGACGACAACGAACAGCACAAAGACAACGGCGTTCACTGTGCGTATTTCAAATACCGTAGTGGGTTGCGACGCGGGCGGCTCGGCCCGGATTGTATGTTTCTTCTAATTCACAAAAAGTCGCGCCATGGCGTTTCAACCGACAAAAATATTGCGGTTCAGTATGGCGCAAACAGCGCCATACGCTACGTGGCCGCAAGATGACGGGTGGCAGGGCTACCCGTATCAGTGGAGTACAACGCTTTTTATTGGCTCGCAGTCGCACGGTTCTCCGTCGACGCGTGTGCCGTATTATTACGACGGCCTTGACGTCAACGTTGGCGACTACATTGTCACGAGCGGGCAAGGACGAATTCTCAAGATTGTCGCTATCACGACCCAAGACTCGGGGTCTGTGCAATGCGTCGTTGAAGACGAGAACCGCGAAAACATTCTGCTCGATGAGACGACCAGTGGTGACGGCGGCATTCCAGACGGCGAAGGTTTGCTGTTTGAGGTAAAGAACGGCTGGCCGATTCTGCATCCGCTGCCGGACGCGTTAGCCGGAGCGCTGCCGCCGTATTTTTCGGCGGACATTATTGCGCGGTTCATGAATTCCCGCCTAGACAACGGCGGCGGGAATGTTACTGGCCCAGTCGGTCCAAGCGGGCCTTCTGGACCGCAGGGCGTTACGGGCGTAAGCGGCGCAACTGGGCCCAGTGGCTCTATCGGCGCTACCGGCCCAGCCGGCGCGACAGGTATTCAGGGCGCCACAGGCGTTGGTGTTTCTGGGCCCATTTACGCGACGGGTGTGCGTTTTACTTACCCCGGATTGAACTACACAAATGTCAACGAAGCGTTAAGTGATCTTATCGGTACAGCTATAAGCAACCCGACCAACCCAAATACGCCGCAGGTTCTGTTAACCAATGACGTGAATCAGGTTGAGGCCGGCACGGTTGTGTCCGCTATCACGTTTAACTGGACATTGTCGAAAGGTACGATTACCGCGCAGTCTTTGACAGATGTCGGAACGCTGACGTCTACGCTGCGCACGTATAGCCTGACCGGTTTAAATATCACTACGCAAAAATCGTATGTGCTCTCGTACAGCCTTACTTATCTTGGCTATAGCGGCACAATTAACGACTCGGCGGCAACAACTATCTCATTTGCTCGAAAACGTTATTGGGGCCTTTCTGACGCGACAACGCTTACAGATGCGGATATTATTGGGCTTACGTCTGAGTTCTCAGCCGTACGCACACAATCGCGCGTATTTAATCCAACAGCGCAATACATCTATTTTGCTTGGCCGTCTACGTTCGGCGACGCAATTTTTAAATTCAACGGCCTTACAAACTCTGCTTGGATTTTGACTTCGCGGGTGTTCGTAAACGCCTCCGGCGGCGCCACCACCTACAATATTTACCGCAGCCAGTATCAACAAAATGGCTCAAATATCGTTATTGAGGTGCTGTAATGACTATAATTCTGGGTACAAATATAGGCGCGCCAATTGTTCCCGGCGCAGAAGCGGACCAGTTCCCAACGCACATTGATAAATACGGCAGTGGTGGTTACAGAGCTGTAGCCAACAACGCAGAGCGTGACGCTATTCCAATGGATCGTCGCCGCGCGGGTATGGTAGTATTAGTTATTGAAACGCAGCAGTCGTGGGCGTTGTCGGCCAATTTAACTACGTGGCTTGAGCAAGTTATCGACGGCGGAAATTTTTGAATTTTGAGGTAACAAATGGCTAGCACATTACGTATTCGTCGGCGTATTACAGGCACCGCTGGTGCGCCCTCGTCGCTCAAAAATGCAGAGCTTGCGTATAACGAAATTGACAATATTTTATACTACGGGAAAGGCGATACCGGTGACGGTACAGCCAGTAGTATCATTCAAATTGGTGGTTCTGGTGCTTACGCCACCACCACATATGTCGACACAAATTTTGCAAAGCTTGGCGCCAGCAATTCTTTTGCGGCTGGCTTCACCAACACATTTGCCGGCACTCTCAACATTTCGGGCACGTTCCAGATTGGCGGAACGTCCGTCACCGCGGTAGCCGCCGAGTTGAATACGCTGGCTGGCGTAAACGCAGGCACAGCGGCAGCGGGCAAGGCGTTAATTCTCGACAGCTCGCGCAATATTGCGACGATCAATCAGCTGACGGTTACCAGCCTGCAAAACGCTACAAGCAGCCCGTCGTTTACCGTCAGCAGCGGTGGCGCGATTGTGGGCGCCAGCCTGACATCCGCGACCATCAATATTGGCAGCAGCGCGTTCACTGCAAGTAGCTCTTCTGCTTCGTTTACTACCTCGTTGCAGTCGGCGTCTTTTTCAACATCGGGTTCTGGCAATATCACCGCTGGCGGCGACCTGATCGCTACGGGTTACGCATATTCGTCGACGAACAAGCGCTTGGCGACAGAAGAGTACGTTAACTCTGTGCAGCAGGGCTTAGACGTCAAGCAATCTGTTCGCGCAGCCACCACGGCGAGCATTACGCTTAGCGGCACACAGACAGTTGACGGCGTTGTGCTCGCAATTGGCGATCGTGTTCTTGTAAAAGACCAAACGAACGGCGCGCAAAACGGTATCTACGTTGTCGCTGCCGGGTCGTGGTCGCGTGCTACAGACGCTGACAGCAGCGCTGAAGTTACAGCTGGCTTGTTTACATTTATTTCCGAAGGCACAAGAAACGGTGACCAAGGCTGGGTCTTAACGTCGAACGACACGATTACGCTCGGTACGACTAGTCTGACATTCACGCAGTTCACTGGCACCGGTCAGATCACAATTGACGCCGCTTCGGTCGCAAACGTCACAGACGGTCTTGAAAAAGATGGCAACCAGCTGCGACTTGACGTGCGCCTGAAGCGTATCGCCAATCTGACTGGCGTTACGGCTGACAAGCTTATTTATGTAAGCGGCACAGACACGTTTGCTACGACGTCGTTCACATCAACTGGTCGTACGCTTGTTGGCGGCGCAGACGCCTCTGCTATGCGCACTACGCTTGGTCTTGGCTCAATGGCTACGCAGGCAGCCAACAACGTCGCTATCACTGGTGGATCTATTTCTGGTGTAAGCCTAGATTTGGTGACGTTGGACGGGGGCACTTTTTAGATAACAAATGCCTACGATCATCAACAAACACAGCGAGACTGCGGGCGCTGTGCCAGCAACGACAGCGTTGTTGGTCGGCGAAATTGCTGTAAACACAGCAGACAACTTGTGGTTTACCAAAACTACAGGCGATGATGTCGTTTGTTTAAATTATTTGACAGTGATTGACGGCGGAGAGATAAGCGGCTTTGTTGAACTTGTCACCAGCTCCGGGCAGAATCTTGTCGACGCGAGCGGTAACATTATTGGCTTCTACTAAGGTGCTGTGTGACACAAATAGCTATCAATCAGTTGCAGGCCACAGGCGCTGTTGGTACGAGCGTTGTGCCGGTATCGACTGCTGACGGGTCGTCGACGAATAAAGTGACGCTGGCTGCAATTGCCGCGCTGGCTTCGACCGGCGGTTCTGGTGCTACTGGGCCTGCAGGCGTAACTGGAGCTACTGGCCCTGCTGGTTCTGGCGCGACGGGTGCTACTGGGCCTGCAGGCGTAACTGGAGCTACTGGCCCTGCCGGCGCCGTAGGCGCTACTGGCCCCGCAGGTACTGGCGGCGACGGTTCTGGTGTTATTGCCGCCGCCACGGTAGCGGGTTTCCCAGCGACAGGCGTTTCTGGTGTTCTGTATTTGGCGACCGACACCGCACGCATTTACGAGTGGCAGGGAGTTTACGCTGAGTGCGGCGGCTCCGGCGCCGATCCGTTCCTTCGATCCCTGTTCGTGCCACCGGCCCCAACGAGCGTGACTGCGACGGCCGGCAACGCGCAGGCGACCGTGTCGTGGGCGGCGCCGACCGTGCTGACGCAAACGCCGATCACTGAATACGTGGTGGAATACACGCCGGCAGGTGGCAGTGCGACTGTTGTAAGTACAGGCAGCACATCTACTAGCTACACACAGACCGGACTCACAAACAGCACGGCATACACTTTCAAGGTGGCTGGCGTGAACACTGTTGGTACTGGCAGCTACTCGACGCCGTCGAGTAGCGTGACCCCGATTAATGGAGATGCGTTCTACAACAACGTGGCGTTGCTCTTGCACGCGGACGGCACTGGCGGCACCTTTGTCGATTCGTCGCCATACTCGCGGACGATAACTGCGGAAGGAGGTGTAACGCAGTCAACATCGCAGAGCAAGTTCGGTGGAAAGAGCGCGTATTTCTCAAGTAGCGGGGACTACCTCTCGGTTGCAGATGCCGATTCTGTTGAGTTGTCAAACAGCGATTTCGTGCTTGAGTTTTTCATGCAGACGACAAACTCGACGCAGTACGCAACGCTGGTTAGCCGTTCGCCAAGTTCTTACGAGTCCGGTGCGTGGTCGTTGTTAATGAATTCGGCAGACTCGACGTCTGGCGACATTGCTCTGTATGCAGCTGACATAGCATCGCCAATCCTTCAGTCATCTGGCGTCAACCTACGTGACGGCTCGTGGCACTACGTTGCGGTTTCTCGCGCTGGCTCAAACTGGTCGCTTTATGTTGATGGTACCAGAGTCGGAACAGGTACGTCGTCGGCCACGGTCGTCAACATCAGCGGAGGAATCAGGATTGGTGACGACGAATACTACGGCCGCCAGTACACCGGATACATAGACGAATTCAGGCTCACCATCGGCCAGAATCGCGCGTACACAGGCACCATCATAACCGTCCCCACGGCGGCGTTTCCTGACTCTGGGCCAGCGGTCGTCTGAATGGACAACGAAACGATCACTGATACTTGATAATTCACAGGATCAACCATGGCACTTTCATTCCCCCCGTCCCCAACAATCGGTGAAACATATACGGCCAATGGCCGAACGTGGTCGTGGACTGGTGCGGCGTGGGAACTCGTTGGGGCGAATGCGGGTATAACTGGCGCTACCGGGGTAACTGGAGCTACTGGCCCTGCTGGTTCTGGCGCGACGGGTGCTACTGGCCCCGCGGGCACTGCGTGGGAAATACCCACGTTTTCAAGTTACAATTTTACGGCAGTTAACAAAAGGCAATACTATACTGCGCCTGACGATTCCACCGGAATGACGCCTTACGATATTGCCGATCCGGCGACGGGCGACTATTACTTTTTTTGGAACCCGGGTAATAACCCAAATGTTTTTCGTGTTGGCGGCGTGACTGTTCCGGCTGGCCGGTTAATCGCTCGTGTGTTTAGCTCCACCCTTGCTGGCGCACAATGGACAACGTACACGATAAGCAACGCGACAGGAACTAGCGGCGCAACTGGGCCCACCGGTGCAACTGGCCCCGCTGGATCTTCTGGTTCTGCCGGCGCTACAGGCGCCACTGGCCCGGGTGTAGCCAGCAACATTACTGGCATTACCGGCGCTAGCGCAATCACAAATATTGTGTCATTGTCGGCATCTGCGTACGCGGCAATTGGTTCGCCAAGTGCTACTACGCTGTACATAGTCACGGGGTAATGCTGTGTCTATTTATCTAGGCTCAGCGCAGCCGACCACCTATAAATTAGGCAGCACAGCCGTTAGCAAAGTTTATCTTGGCGCAACGCAAGTGTGGCCTGCTGTCAATGTCGCCACTGATCCATATTGGGATTACGTTACATTGCTGATGCTGGCCGACGGGTCTGGCGGCACTTTTGTTGATTCGTCGCCTTACGCTCGCACGCTTACGGCTACCGGCGCAACGCAATCAACCACAAACGGTCGCGCGTCGTGGGGCGGGTCATCTGCGTATTTCACTGGAACATCAAGCCGCATTGAACTTCCAAATAATATTTATACAAGTCTTTCATTCCCGGAAAATTATTCAACGGCAATTGTTGATTATGCCGTTGAAGCGTGGCTTTATATCCCCACGCTCAGCACATCAAGCGGCGGGGGCACTTTTTTTTCTAAGGCGCCGTCAACGCTGAATGCATATAGGTCTTTTGCGTTTTCAGCAAACAGCGCCGGCTTGCAATTATCTCGCTTCGGTGTTAGCAACGCCTCGTGGCAGACGCTTACATTTTCTGCAGCGCTTCCAACGAACACTTGGTTCCACGCTGCTTTTGCTAGAACTTCTGGTTCGCTACGTGCCTATGTAAACGGCAGTCAAGTTGGAAGCACTACCAGCGACAGCTTTAACTACAACTGGCTTTATAACTATGTCGGGGGCAACAATACGTACATCGGCAGCTATGGTTCGGCGAACAGCGGACTTGATTTCGCTGGATACATAGATGATTTACGTGTGACTCGCGGATCATCTCGGGGCTATACCAGTTCTACAATTCCGGTTCCGACTGCGGCTTTACCGACTGCCGGTACTATCACGGCAGCAAAACTAAATGTCACCGTTCCGGGTGCTCATCAGTTTGTTGGTCGCGGTACTACTGCGGCCCCGTATTACTCACCCGGCGCAGGTTTTGATGCTACCCTCAAGTTTACTGCAACGGCTGCTTGCACTGTTTCGTTCAGTGGCGATTTTTATGATGACAGCGGGGACGTTGGAACGTATCCGCAAACCGTCTACATAAAGAAAAGAACGTTCGCCACAAGCACAGACAGCACGGTATATAGCGTCGTCGGCGGCGGGGTCTTGAACAACCTGTCAATCTCAATGGCTGCTGGCGATTACATTTGGTTTGCTGGGACATCTGACGTGGACTACTGCGGCACAAGCTGGATGATCATCTCCGCCGCGTGATGTGGCGCAATCGTGTTATGTTTATTTCGTACTGCACGCAGATCAAAAACAGGCTGCCGCAATTCGAACAGGTATTTGCGCATAACCTCGCGCACGTTTTAGATAACCCCGACACAGAATGGGTTATCGTTGACTGCGATTCTTCAGACGGGCTAGACGCATTTATCGCAGACGAGTTTCCAGTATTTCCTGCTCACGTGCACTACTACCGCTCCCGACCGCAGGCGTACTCAATCCCTGTGGCAAAGAACTTTGCTGCGCGGCTTAGTTCTGGCGACTATTTGTTCAACCTAGACGCCGATAACTTCATTGGCGATACGTCTGCCCATATACGTCGCGTGGGCCGGTATGACGGTATTTGCTGCGACTTGTTTAAACGCGGTGTGTACGGCCGTATTGGTTGCGCCCGTAAAATCTTCGAGTTTGTCGGCGGCTACGACGAGTCATTTTTGCCGGCGGCCAAACACGATGTGGATCTGAGGGCGCGATGCGGGATTATTGGCTATAATTTTGTCAATGTTGTGCCCGATATTGGCGCTATTCTGAACGTAAAAGAAGACACGGTGCGAAACTTTGCGTCGGATCTTAGCTGGGAGCAAATGCACGCATTAAACACAGAGAAAATGCAGCAGAATTTAGCCCTGCGAAACTACTGTCCCAATCAGTGCATGACTTCCGGCGAATTCATCTATAATTTTGACAGCGTTGTTCGGCTAACAGAGGATTTCAAAAATGCTATTCGTTAATCCACAGCGGCTGCAAAATATCCCCGCCGCGGCGGGCGTCTCGTTTTTGACTGACGCGGCATCGCTTCTCGCCATGCCTGATATCAGCGTAACGCAGAACGAGGCTGCTATTAAACAGCTGACTGGCGCGAACAACTATACAAGTATTGCGCCGTATTATCACCCAGACCCGGCGACAGAAACTGGTTTTCCGTACATTCGTCGCGATGGCGTGCGCAACCCAGAAGCTGCGCAAACGTCCGACTCCAAGTACTTATACAACATGCTTTATGCTGTACAGAGTCTGGTGATTGCGTACAAAACAACCGGCGATGCTAGTCACGCTGCGCGCGCTGTTGAGCTGCTACGGTTTTTCTTTATTGCGCCAGCAACAAAAATGAATCCAGACTTGACGTACAGTCAGGTCGTATTTGGTGCAAGTCGCGCTGATCTAAAGATCCGTGGCGCCGTCATTGATTTCGACAGGTTTCCGCTCATTGTCGACTTTGTTGAGATCTTGAGTGCCACGCCAAGTTGGACGGCGGAAGATACGGCTGTCATGAAAGATTGGTTCACAGCGCTAGCTGATTGGTTTGTGACCTCACCGCGTGGAATTATTCAAGACGGTTACAGCCATAATATCAAAACGTCGTATGTCACTCAGCGTGTTGCTTACCTATGCGCAGCTGACAAGCGCGATGAAGCAATTGCATATTTGAATGCAAACGTGCCGGCGTTATTGGACGCGCAGATCGACACAGAGGGAAAGCAGGCGTTAGAGATGTCGCGTGTCACTAACCGGCGCTACTGCGAATTTAACCTGACACTACTGTGCCGGCTTGCGACTATGGCCGGAAACCTTGGCGTAGACTTGTGGAATCACGTAGGCGAAAACCGTATCGGCAGTATCAAAGCCGCTATGCTCTATATGGCGCAATTCACTATGCCCGGCGCTGTGTGGCCTTTTTCGGAAGAACATCTGAACACCGCCTCTTCCCGTGAGTGGTTGCGATATGGTGTAGCGATGTATGACGATACGGCGCTGGTTGACGCTTACGCGCGTGTCAAAATGTATGGCGTAATTTCGTTGCCTAACTACATCACAACGCCGCCCGGACCGTATATCGAAAGGGCGTAAGTCATGTCGATCAGAATAGTCCACAAAAAAAGTGAAGTATCTGGCGCAGTGCCGACGATTAACGATCTCGTCACAGGCGAGTTTGGCGTCAATGCTGCAGACGGCGACGTATTTTTGCGTGTTTTGATAGATCCCGCAGGCGGCGATGTTACGGGTAACCAACAGATCTTGTCTGTACGTCGTGCGCTGTATGCGGATGGCGGTGTAATTACAGGCCCTACCGGCCCTACCGGTGCAACAGGTGCTAGCGGCGCAACAGGCGCTAGCGGGGCTAGTGGAGCTAGTGGAGCTAGCGGGGCTAGTGGTGTTACCGGGCCTACCGGCCCTACCGGTGCAACAGGTGCTAGCGGCGCAACAGGCGCTAGCGGGGCTAGTGGAGCTAGTGGAGCTAGTGGAGCTAGTGGCATTAATGATCCGCAAGGACTGCCGCAATTAATTCTTTGTTCTTCAGGCACTTATACTATTCCGCCAGCAGCGAAATACATGAACGTTTGGCTTGGATCTGGCGGCGGCGGTGGAGAATCCTCAGCTGGTCAAAGTGGTGGTTGCGGTGGCGCTTGCGATGGCGGTCCCGGTGGCGGCTTTTATCAGTCTATTGCAATAACCGACACCTTTAGTCCGAACGTCTATGTTTTTATTGGCGCTGGCGGCCTCCCCGGATATGTTGACACTACGCCAAACAATGGAGCCGGCGGCGCTCCAGTTGGCGAGCGCGTCGGTGAATACGGCGGCGAGAGCACACTTACATACACTGTAAACGGGCAAGAAACAACAATATCTGCTACCGGCGGGCACCCGGGCAATAACCGCAGTAATGAGTGTGGTAGCTCGGGTTCTCCTGTGTGGCCTACGTCAGGCGGTAAATTACTGCCGGCTGGAAATGATTTTTTTCCCGGGCAGGGCGGATCGTCGGGCGCACCGGCAAATCAAGGCGGCAGCGGTCAAGTAATCATATACTTCACGCTAGAACCTTTTTAGCGGTCGTGGCAGCATTACATTACACAAAGACAGTCGAGTAGCAGCAGCGACTAAAACCTTGCTAAAATTGGCTTACGCGCTGTTTGCGTAGCGCCGCTGTTGAGTGCATTTAACGCGAAAAAGCCATGGCCAATACAATCATCAACAAACGCAGCGTAACGCCAACGGCTGTGCCGCAACCCACGCAGCTCCAAGCCGGCGAAATTGCTATTAATGCCGCCGACGGCAAGGTGCTCATTAAAACAACCGCAAATAACGTTGAAGATTTGCTGAGTTATACGTTTGCAGACGGCGAAGAAATTAAATAACAAAACAGCTGCAACGCGTAAAACACTATGGCAACGCTTATTCAATTCAAACGCGGCACGGCGGCAAACCTGACCGCCGCCAATCCGCTTCTGGCTAACGGCGAGCCATGCTTTGAAATCGACACCGACCGGTTCAAAATCGGCGACGGTACGCTGCACTGGAATGACCTGCCATATCAAAGCAACGCGCAGTCCAGCAAGTATTTAGATAACATTGCCGGGTCGTTCAACGGCGCAGCAACGACATTTGATTTGAAGGTTGGCGGCACTTCTGTAACGCCCGTTGACGCGCCGAATCTGCTTATTGTTATCAATGGCGTGTTGCAGGCGCCCAACACTGATTACACGGTTAGCGGCGCCACAATCACGTTCTACGATCCGCCCGCGGCTAGCGACACATTCTTTGGTTTTGTACTCGGCACGTTTGGCGCCAATTTAAATATCATTGGCGGCGGCACAGGAACAGCAGGTGCAACTGGCCCCCGCGGCCCGACAGGTTTAACTGGCGTTACAGGCGCTTCTGGGCCGACTGGTGCCACTGGCGCGCAAGGCGCAACTGGCGTTGCTGGCGCTACCGGCGCGTCTGGACCGGCCGGCGCCTCTGGGCTTGCGGGTCCAACTGGCGCAACTGGTTTAACAGGCGCTACGGGTATTGCGGGTATTACTGGCGTAAGCGGCGTTACTGGCGCGACAGGTATTCAGGGTTCTCAAGGAGATACGGGCGCGACCGGGCTTGCTGGTGTTACTGGCGCCACTGGCGTTGCCGGACCTACTGGCGCTCTTGGCGTAACAGGCGCTACTGGCGTTAGAGGCGCTACGGGTCCGGGCATATCTGATGGCGACACGTTAAGCGGCGGTAATTTTACAGCCACCGGTCCAACGACTGTTTCGACAACAAAGATACAGTTTAAGCGTGGTACAGCATCTGCTCTTACAGCTGTTAATTTGCTTCTAGACGCCGGCGAGCCGTGTTATGAAACAGACACCGGCAAATTCAAAATAGGCGACGGCGTAACTTATTGGACGGCGCTAGATTACCAACAAAATACCGGTGGCGCAGGCTCGCAAGGAGCTACAGGCGCAACTGGTTTACAAGGAACTACTGGCCCGACTGGTCCAATAGGCGCTACCGGATATCAAGGCGCTACAGGTCCGCAGGGACCGCAAGGCGATGTTGGTGAAACCGGTATACAGGGCGCGACTGGCAGCATTGGCGCAACTGGTGTATCGGGACCGACTGGCGCTGCAGGTGTAACAGGCGCAACTGGGCCGCAAGGCACTGTTGGCAATACTGGATCGACAGGTATAGCGGGGCCGACAGGCGCAACAGGTTTGGGTACGACCGGCGCAACAGGACCTGCAGGGTCGCAAGGCACTGTTGGCGCCACAGGCGCAAACGGCCAGTCTGGCGCTACAGGGCCGCAAGGTATTGCTGGTTCTGACGGAGCTGCTGGCGTTACTGGCGCTACAGGCGCGTCTGGTATTTCAGGCCCGCAAGGTATTGCCGGCCCTACGGGTCCGCGCGGCGCTACTGGTGTTTCTGGTCCGATGGGTGCAACCGGCGTCATCGGCGATACAGGCGATGCTGGTGCGACTGGTGTACAGGGCGACACAGGGCCGACTGGTCCATCTGGTATTGATGGCGCAACTGGACCTCGTGGTGAAACAGGTCCGACTGGCCCCACAGGCGAAACAGGGCCTACCGGTGTTTCTGGTCTTGATGGCGCTACGGGTTCAAGAGGTGAAACCGGATCAACTGGCCCTATTGGTGAAACGGGCCCTACCGGCGTATCAGGATTTGACGGCGCAACAGGGCCTACAGGCGAAATAGGCCCCACCGGCCCAACAGGTGTTTCTGGTTTTGACGGCGCTACGGGTCCAAGAGGTGAAACAGGGCCTACAGGCCCGACAGGTGAAACCGGCGTTACAGGCGCAACTGGCGCTGTTGGCGTTACCGGGCCAACAGGCGTGCAAGGGACAACAGGCCCAACTGGCCCATCTGGTTTACAGGGTACTACAGGACCAACTGGGTTACAGGGAACTACTGGTCCTACGGGTGTTCAAGGTACCACGGGCCCGACTGGTTTACAGGGCACTACCGGACCAACTGGGCCTGTTGGTATTACTGGTGCAACAGGTGCGCAAGGTAATGTTGGCATCACGGGTGCTACAGGTTCTCAGGGTTTAGTTGGTGTAACGGGCGCTACCGGTATTGCTGGCAGCGCAGGAGCTACAGGACCGCAAGGCTTAGTTGGTGTAACTGGCGCTACAGGTGTTGCCGGCACTAATGGCATTGACGGCGCCACAGGACCAATTGGTGTCTCAGGCGCTACTGGTGTTGTAGGCGTATCAGGCGCAACTGGTGTTCAAGGGACTACAGGCCCAACTGGCGTACAGGGCACGACGGGACCAACCGGGCTTCAAGGTACAACTGGCCCTACCGGTCCGTCTGGTTTACAGGGCACTACAGGTCCAACCGGGTTGCAGGGTACGACAGGGCCAACCGGCGTTCAAGGCACAACCGGACCGACTGGTTTACAGGGCACTACCGGTCCAACTGGGCCTGCTGGTATTACTGGTGCAACTGGCGTTCAAGGTAATGTCGGCGTTACGGGCGCTACTGGTGTTGCCGGCGCTAATGGCATAGCCGGCCCAACTGGGGCCACGGGAGTGCAGGGCGTTACTGGTATCGAGGGCATTAAAGGTTCAACTGGCGCAACAGGTGTCGTAGGTGTATCCGGCGCTACTGGCGTTGCTGGCACTAACGGCGCTGTCGGTGCGACAGGCGCGACTGGTGTTATAGGGGTATCGGGCGCTACAGGTGTTGCAGGTGTGTCTGGTGCAACCGGAATTCAAGGTAATGTTGGAGCTACCGGACCGCAGGGGTTAGTAGGTGTAACCGGAGCAACTGGTGTTGTTGGCGTATCAGGCGCGACAGGCGTTGCGGGCACAAATGGGGCAACAGGTGCGACAGGTGTTGTAGGTGTGTCGGGCGCTACTGGCGCTACTGGTGTTGTAGGAGTATCGGGCGCCACAGGTGTTGCCGGATCAGTTGGTGTCACAGGTGCCACAGGCGTTGTAGGCGTATCGGGCGCAACGGGTGCAACTGGTGTTGTAGGCGTATCGGGTGCAACGGGTGTTGCAGGCACGGCAGGCGTTACCGGAGCTACGGGTGTTGTAGGAGTTACTGGCGCTACTGGCGTTGGTACGGCTGGTGTCACGGGCGCTACTGGTGTCGGAACTACTGGAGCAACAGGTCCGGCTGGTGCAACTGGCGCGACCGGTCCGGCGGGCAGTTCTTCGATTGCAGACGGTAGCATTACGTCGGCCAAGTTAGCCGACGGGTTTATCTACGACTGCGGCGCATATGTAGCTCTAGTACCTAATGCGCCCACAAACCTTAGCGTTACGCCAAGTGCGTCGCAGGCTGTGTTGTCTTGGACAGCGCCATCTAATAACGGTGGTGCAAGCATCACTGACTACTCAATTCAGTATTCCACTGACGCCGGCTCTAACTATACATCGTTTAGCCATTCAGCCAGCACCAGCACAACAGCCACGCTTACTGGCCTAGCCGCGGGCACGTACCTATTCCGCGTGGCTGGCATTAACTCAGCCGGCACTGGCGCCTACGTCACGTCAAGCAGTACGAGCATCAGCGCATCAAGCGGCGACCCCTACTGGTACCAGACCGCGCTGCTCTTAAATGGCGACACGATTAATGACACGTCGCGCTACGCCAGAACTGGCACGGCAAGCGCCTCGGCTGTCTCGTCTACGGCGCAGAAGAAGTTCGGCACAGGCAGTCTGTATTTTTCCACAACGTCTGACGCAATAGCCTTCCCGACGACTGGTGGCGGCCTTAATTTAGACGGCGACTTTGTTGTTGAATGGTGGCAGTATTTAACTGGCACGGCAGCACAGATAGTCGGTTCTCCTGTAATTAATGGTTATTTCGAAGTCTATTGGAGCGGCTCAACATTGTCTGTAGGTTCGTACATTAGCGGCTCCGACAACAGGCGCGCTGTATTTACTGGACTCACGACAACTTCTAATCAGTGGCAGCACATTGCTGTGTCTAGAACTGGCGGCACAAATAGGCTGTACATCGGCGGCACGTTGGTTGGAACGCAAACCCAATACGGTATTCACCCAATTCACCCGTCTACGCTCCGAATTGGTTATCAACCGTTTAGTACCGCCACAATCGGCTACATCGACGATTTGCGCATAACTTGTATGTCAAATAGAGGTTATACGGGCAGCACAATTACAGTTCCGACAGCATCTCCGGCAACGTCTCAAGCCTCTGGCCCATTTGCTATTGTTCTAACGCCCGGCACAACTAGTTTCACCGTGCCTGCCGGCTATACCAGTATGAAAGCGTGGGCTGTGGGCGGCGGCGGGTCTAACGGCGCTATATTTCCCGGCGGCGCTGGCGGATGTGCTTATAAAACGTGGAGCGTTACCGGCGGCAGCACTGTGACTATGTCTATAGGTGCTGGTGGCCCGTCTTCAGGTAGCGCGTCAACGTCTGGTCAAGGCGGAAACACTACGGTGACATATGGCGGCGTCACAATAACCGGACAAGGCGGCAGCCAAGGGTCAACGGGTGCTGCCGGCGCCGTACGCACAGGTGGCTCGTTCTCTGGCGGAGATGGCGGCGCAACCGGCGGATCGGGAGCCGGCAGTTACTACAACGACGGCGACAATTACGGCGGCGCTGTTGGCGGAAACGGCGCTGCCGCTGGTACCGGCGTTGCCAGCGATGGCTCGTCTGTTGTAGGTAACAGCAGACGCCGCGTTATGACTGACGTATCTGGGTTACAGGCGGCATTAACGCTATCTGGCATGTCTACAACCGAAGTGTCCGCTATGGCTGGAGCATTTGGGTCAGGCAGCGCGGGTAATAAATACGGGCACGTAAATGCTGGTTATGGCGGCGGTGGTTGTATGGATACTATTGGCGGCGGAGCGTGGGGAGAAACGGGCGGTAGCGGCGCTGTTGTGCTGTATTTTTCATAGGGCTAATTGGGCTAATCATGGGCGAAATACTAAGAACACCTTCCGGCAATGCGCTGCTGTTAATTACGCGGTCCGGCAGCCACTCAATTGCGGCAGCGGCGTTAGCGTCATTTTGGCCTGATAGATTTGCTAATTATCAGGCAGCGCAATACGGGCATCCAGCAATGTTTTTTCCAGAATATGAAGCCCGTGTAAACCAAGAAGACTTAGCCATTGTTTTACGAAACCCAGTAGCGCGCTTTCGTTCAATGTGCGCTCATAGACCCGACGTATCTATAGACGATCAACTTGCAAACCCTATTTACAAATCATTGCCGCAACACCCGTGGAAAAAGATATTTCTATTTGAATCGCAACTGCAAGAGTGCGCAGACTGGCTTGGCATCACAGTGCCGCTTCCGCAAATAGACGCCACAGAAGAAGTCAACAAACCAACATTAACTCCTGAGCAAGAAGCCCGGGTACGAGAAATCTACGCGGCTGACATAGCCCTCTGGGAGAGCTTGCAGCCATGAAGACAGTTCAACATAAACGCGGCACGGCGGCTATTATGACGGCCAATAACCCGGTCTTAGGCGCCGGCGAAATTGGCATTGAAACTGACACGAACCAATTCAAAATTGGCGACGGCTCAACTGCGTGGGCTTCTTTGCCGTATGCGGTAATTAACGCAAGTTACCTCACTACGGGCACATTGCCGGATGCAAGACTGAGCAGCAGCATTCCGACGTTTACGGCAATCAATAAATTTTTGAACTTCCCAACAGCCGGAATTGATATTTATCCGCGAGGAGAAGTAGTAGGTACATCTACTGCCCAGACTGCTAGCCAACCCTTTTATTCTTTTTTTACGCCTTCCGTAACCGTTAGTGTAAGCGCGATAACAATTGTGACTACCGCCACGGCTGGCTCCGGCCTAACTCTCGCACGGATGGGGCTGTACACGTTTGACGAAACAACAGCGACGTTAGTTGCGAGAACAGCAAATGATACAACTTTGTTCAACGCCGCAAACACAGCATACACGCGAAGTTTTGACACCACTGGTGGTTATCCTGCTAATTACACACTAACGGCGGGAACTCGCTACGGGGTTGGAGTTTTTTCTGCTGGCACTTCGCTTCCTTCTTACTCGCTGAAAACGCTACATTATGTCACTGGCAATTTGACTCCTCGTATGGCTGCCGTTTCTACGTCGGCATCTGATCTGCCAACATCAACCACAATGGGCAATTCAAATACCATGGTTTTTGCGAGGCTAACATGAGCGACGCAATCACTGTTGAGACTACATACCTTGGCGTGATTAATGGCTTGCACACGTGGGAAGTGCGTGACGAAAACGGCGTCCTAATTGGGGTAAACCAGTCTGCTTACCTTGAACCGCCAGTGCCAGAAAGCGTTTCAGCCCGGCAGATACGGCTATGGCTTGTCCGGTACGGTATCTCGCTTGCGCAGGTTGACGCGGCGATTGATGCGATCCCAGACCAACTTCAGCGCGACTCAGTTCGTGTTGAGTGGGATTACGCGCCATATGTGGAGCGCGGGCACCCAATGTTAATTCCGTTGGCCGCGGCGCTGGGTTTAACTGAAACCCAAGTAGATCAGGCATTTATTGAAGCGGCTAATATTTAGGTATCTAAATGACACAGCGCATCGTCACCAATAGCGTTACCGACGGGTCAGTTACGACAGATAAACTGGCTGACGGCGCTGTTACGTTAAGCAAGCTGGCCACGGGTTTAGGCGCAACTGGCACTCAAGGCACTACTGGCCCTGTGGGTGCGACAGGTGTAGTTGGCGTTACTGGCGCTACTGGGGTTCAAGGACCAACTGGCCCTATTGGTATCACTGGCGCGACAGGTATTGTTGGTCCTAGTGGTCTTACCGGCCCGACCGGTCCCAGCGGCGTGACTGGCGCAACTGGCGTTGTAGGCACAACGGGCCCGACAGGCCCGATTGGGCCGCAGGGGTCGATTGGACCAACAGGTCTTGTCGGTATCACTGGCGCTACGGGTATTGTTGGCCCTAGCGGCCCTACTGGTCCTACTGGCCCTAGCGGTGTGACTGGTGCAACTGGTGTTAAAGGCACAACTGGTCCAACAGGGCCAACTGGCCCACAAGGTATTGCTGGGCCCACGGGCGCCGTTGGCATCACTGGCGCAACTGGTGTTGTTGGCCCAAGTGGTCCTACTGGACCTACCGGCCCTAGTGGTGTAACAGGCGCAACTGGTGTTAAAGGCACAACAGGCCCAACTGGGCCAACCGGTCCGCAAGGCACCACTGGTCCGACAGGGTTACAGGGAACAACAGGACCGACTGGATTGCAGGGAACAACCGGCCCGACAGGCGCGCAGGGTACAACTGGCCCGACAGGCTTAGTGGGTATTACGGGCGCTACAGGGCCAAGCGGCGTAGTTGGCGTAACAGGCGCCACAGGTGTTGTTGGACCCAGCGGTGTTACAGGCGCTACTGGCCCACAGGGATCTACGGGCCCAGTCGCCGGAGCTAACAGGCAATTTATCTATAACAACAGCGGCGCAGCAGCCGGCGCTACAGGTGTGGTGTATTACAACGGCAACGTTGGTATTGGCACCACGACGCCAAGTACATTGCTGCATGTTAGCGGCAACGCCACAGTCACCACGCTGTACGGCAATTTTGATGCTAGCGGCCGGTGCTATGCCCGTGAAGGTATCGAGCTTACGAATACGGCGAGTCTTTTGTCTGCCACAAACTCTGCAGCTTTGCAGCCAAATGTTGGTACGTATGGTAGTTGGAACGTAGCTGGTAGTCGTAACGGCTACGCTGGTTTTGAGTTTGCAGCTAGCAACACCTGCATGATCCAAGACACAGCCGGCGCGTTGAGCGGCTTTTTTCGTACAGGGTATGGCTGGCAGTTTTACTGGACAGGCGGCGAACTACACTGCTTTAAAGACGCATATGGCGGCGGCACAGACGCCACAGTTTTAGACAGCGATAATTTTGATACGTATGTGACGCCCGCATACATCGGAACGGCAATAAACAGCAATGTCCCGCTCAGTCTTGCAGAAGGGCGACTGTCGCTCTCTAGCGGCAACGGACTGCCAACGACAGACACAACAGGTACAACGCTTTACTACACGCCGTTTAGCGGTAACAAGGTTGCGCTATACAACACTACGACAAATTTCTGGGAACTACAGTCGTTTACAGAGTTTAGTTTGTCGCTTGCGGGCACCGCTGCAAATACAAACTACGACGTATTTCTCTACAACAACTCTGGCACAAACACGCTGGAGCTTGTGGCGTGGTCGAGCGGTATTTCTCGAACCACAGCGCTAGCGCAACAAAATGGCGTGTACGTAAAAAGCGGCGCAGCTAATAAGCGTTACGTCGGCACCATTCGTACAACCACAGCCGGCACGTCAGTAAGTACGTCAGATCAACGTTTTGTGTGGAACTGTTTTAATCAGTTTCCGTTGTTTCTCGATGCCGCCGATAACTCACCACACACGCTTACAGGAACAAGCAATACTTATAGCCCTTGGCGCGGCGTTACCACTAATGGATTAACTCGTAACGAATTTGTATGTGGCCTACCGACAATCGTGAGCATTAGTTTCCACGCAAGCTTGGCGCAGGGTATTGGCGGAATTGCGCTTGACGCCACAAATACCGCTAATGTGCCTAATGCGTTTTTCAATAACACTAGCCCTTACGGTATCCGAGCGGGCGGCAGTGATCACACCGCATATTTGCTGGGATATCATTACATTCAAATCGTGCGTAGCCCACAGACAAGCCTCACTAGCACGTTCAATAATGCTGCTGTCTCGTCGTCATATTTAGGTTAGGACAGTATGAACGTTATTGCGGACGATAGTCTTATTGACGTTGCCCGTAAAGCTGCACCGGCGGCATATTCACCGTACTCTAAGTTTAGAGTCGGCGCGGCGGCGTTATTCGCAGAGTCGGGGTATATCTACACGGGATGCAACGTCGAGAACGCTTCTTTCGGTCTGACCATCTGTGCTGAGCGCGTAGCTATCTGCAAAGCGGTCAGCAATAATCATCGGCAACTCGTAAAAATAGCAATTGCCGTAGTTGACGAACACGGCCTACCCAAAAAAAGCTTTATGCCCTGCGGTGCTTGTTTACAGTTTATGCAGGAATTTGCCCAACAAGATCTAGAAATCATCGTAGACGGCGCTGGTAGTTTTAGTCTGCAGCAATTATTACCGCTGCCGTTTTGACGTCGATTATGCTATTTTAAAGGACAGGTTTCTCCTGCTGCGAGAATAGCATATGGCCGAAAAACGTATATCTGATCTGCCAGCAAAACCGGAACCGCACCCGGACGATTTGCTGGCCATTGTTGATCAAGAAGCGGCGCAGCCAACAACCAAAAAGACGACAGTCGCCGGGCTATTGGCGACGCTTAGCGGGCTTGTGTTTACCGGGCCCACAGGTCGTGGCGCTACAGGTGTTACGGGCGTTACGGGCGCTACAGGCCCTGCCGGTCAATCTGGCTTTGCCGGCCCTATGGGTCCGACAGGCGCTAAAGGGGCTACCGGTGCGTTAGGCGCTACAGGCACCGCTGGCGCAACCGGCGCTATTGGCGTTATGGGCGCAACTGGTCTTTTTGGCGCTACAGGCGCAACAGGTGCAGCCGGCGCGGTGGGTGCAACCGGCGTCGTTGGCGCATCAGGTATTCGCGGCGCTACTGGCTTACAAGGCTCGACAGGGCCGCAAGGTGTCGCTGGCGTTACAGGCGCTACAGGTTTAACCGGTGCTGTAGGCGCGACGGGTGTGTCTGGTTTACGCGGCCAAGCAGGCTCGTCAGGCATACAAGGCGCTACTGGTGTGGTTGGCCCAGCCGGTGAAACAGGCCCTGCTGGCGCAACAGGCGCCTCTGGTTTACAGGGAGAACCCGGGCCAACTGGAGTAGAAGGTTTAACTGGCCCGATGGGTCAAACCGGTCCAGATGGCGCGACTGGCGCGACTGGCCTTCAAGGTTTACAAGGTCCGCAAGGTATACAGGGCGTTATTGGCGCGCAAGGTCCCGCGGGTCCGCAGGGCACTATAGGCGCTACCGGCGCTACTGGTTTTGGCGCGACGGGCGCGACTGGTATTCAAGGCACTACAGGCCCCGGCGGTCCGACGGGTGTAACAGGCATAACGGGCGCCACGGGTGTTATTGGCGAGACTGGTGAAACAGGCCCAATTGGTGTCACCGGTGCAACCGGGCCGTCAGGTTTGCAGGGTCTAACAGGCAGGCAGGGCAATACGGGCTCAGTAGGCCCGCAAGGTGAAACAGGTCCAGTCGGTGAAACAGGCCCTGTTGGCGCAACGGGTGTAGATGGTTTAACCGGCCCGCAAGGTGTAACAGGCCCCACGGGTATTTCTGGCGAAGTTGGCGCTACTGGCTCGACGGGCGTTTCTGGCGCTGTCGGGTCTACCGGACCTGTCGGTATTACAGGTGCCACGGGACTAGTCGGCGTTACAGGCGCTACCGGCGCTACAGGCGTATCTGGCGCTACTGGTATGTCTGGCCTTAAAGGAATAACGGGCGTAACCGGCGCAACCGGCGTCACAGGCGCAACAGGGCCAAGCGGGCTTGTTGGAGCTACCGGAGCAGACGGCGCTACTGGTGTAAGCGTTACAATTGAAGGTACTGCGTTTGCGTGGCCGCCATCGACATCACCGGAACGCGGCGATATTTGGATCGTTGATGCGCTTGCGTTAACAGATCCGTCTGCGCCAGCTAACGCATACGCTGGCGATGGTTTTCTGTGGACGGGCACCGCGTGGCGTAACATTGGTTCGGTGCGCGGACCATCTGGCCCGACGGGCCCACAAGGTGAAACCGGCCCAACAGGCGCGAGTATCTCAGGCCCAACAGGTCCGGCAGGCCCAAACGGCGCTACTGGCGCCACGGGTGTTGCCGGCGCTACCGGTATTGCAGGCGCAGTAGGGGCGACGGGCGCTACTGGTGGAGTAGGTGCTTCAGGCCCTACTGGCGCATCTGGTCCGCAGGGCCCGCAGGGTACAACAGGTCCAACTGGTCCAACAGGGCCAACCGGACCAACAGGATTTGGCGCTTCAGGCCCCACAGGGCCAACGGGGCCAACAGGGCCAACAGGGCCAACCGGACCAACAGGGCCAACCGGACCAACAGGATTTGGCGCTTCAGGCCCCACAGGGCCAACGGGGCCAACAGGGCCAACAGGGCCAACAGGACCAACAGGATTTGGCGCTTCAGGCCCATCAGGCCCGCAAGGCGCTACCGGAGCTTCCGGCGCTACAGGTTTAATTGGGCCGTATAACGTTTTAACGGTCGGCACAGTCATCACGGCAAATTACAACGCTCCGGCAGCGGTGACTTTGAGCGCTGGCGGCGGAACAACACAAACGATATCATTCACGATTCCGCGCGGGCCTATTGGTCCGTCTGGCTGGGGTCCCGTTTTAGACGGCGGTACACCTAGTTCAACGTACACGGATCCAGCACCGAGCGTTTCAAGCGTTGTATCGCGCGCGGCGGCTTTTGCAATTATTTTTGGAGACTGACATGGCCAATCCGAACATAATGTCCGCAACAGCAATGTATGGCAAATACACCGGCGCGAATTTGTCAACAACGTCAGCGACAGCTGTGCTAACAAATAACAACAGCAGCGGCGTACTGCTTAAAATCGTGAGCGTGACAGCAGCAAATAAAACCATGCTCAACACTACGATCACACTGGCTGTCGAGACACCCGCCAGCTCACCTACGGCAACATACTGTATTCAAAGTGCAGTCGGCCTACCAGCCCGCGCGTCAATGGTATTGATATCAAAAGACGTGCCGGTTTATTTGCCAGAGGATAGCCGCTTAACCGCAACAGCGGGCACAGCAAATACAGTTGATATTGTTTGCTCCTACGAAGAAATATCCTGACTATGCGTGATCGTCGCGGATCTTATATCGGTTTTACCGGCGCGCAGGGTACGACTGTTTATGACGACAGCACGTATCCAAACGTAATACTTTTAATGCATTTTGACGGCGCCGAAGGCGGTGTTTCGTTTGTCGATTCATCGCAAAATTCTTTTAACATTACATATACTGGCACGGTAACGACCTCAACCGCTGCAAAAAAATTTGGTAGCGGCAGTCTCTTATTTAAAAATGTAAACGCGTCGTACTTAGTGCTAAATAATTCGACTACGGGCACCCAGTGGCCCCCTAAATTCAATTTCACAACTGGTGATTACACTGTCGAGGCGTGGGTGCTGTTGCAGGATTATAACACAAACGGCGCGTGCATTCTTGATATAGGCGCTAACGTGAGTGGCGCCGGCGCTGGCTTCAATTTTTACATTGACAGTAGTGGACGACTAGAAACAAATCAGCAGAATATCCCAGCGTTACTTAATCCTCCGGCAAAAACGGCGCAAGCGTACAGTGTGGTCAACGTAACTAGCATTGCCGCCGGCGTCACAGTTCCGACAGCGGCATTCCCGACCGCGTCGCCGGCAGATCCGTATTTTTCGTCCGTGCAATTGTTGCTTCAAATGGACGGTACGGACAGTGTTTTCACAGACTCAAGCACAACACCAAAAAGTATTGTGGCGACTGGTAACGTTACGCAAACCACAGCGCAAAGCGTGTGGGGTGGAAAGAGCGCTTATTTTGACGGCGTTAGCTCCAGTTATTTATCAATAGCAGATAACGCGGCGCTGGAGTTTGGTTCAAATCCAGTTGTCATCGAATTCTGGCTGCGCACAACGCAAACATTGCAATACGCGACATTATTGAATCGGCAACTTAGCGGGTTCCCCGCCGGTAGCTGGACATTTATGTTAAACAGTTCGACCGGTGCCGGCGACTTGAGTATGTACATGGCAGACTACTCCACCGGCATCCCAGTAGCGCAAACAACAGGCGTAAATTTAATTGACGGCGCGTGGCATTATATAACGTACATAAAAAACGATAACGCACATTACATTTTTGTAGATGGCGTAGTTCGCGCCACGGGTACAGGAAATACAACAGTTACAGACATAACTGCGCCATTATTGATTGGCACTGACGCCATATACACGCCTAGAACTTACGCCGGGTATATCGACGATCTTCGTATTACTGTTGGCACCGCGCGTGGCATTGTTCAAACGACCACAAACACGCTTATAGCAACAACAAATCATAACCTCAGTGTTGGCGACCAAGTTTATTTGACTTTTCCTTCGTTTGCTGCGGCTACGGGTACATATACCGTGGCAACAACACCGACCACGAATCAGTTCAGTGTTCTTACAACAATCAGTGTTGGTACCTCGGGAACTGTCGACGTAACGCCGCTTCCACCACTTGTCGGCACATACGCACAAAGCAGCACAACGATCACGGTCACGTGCGTAAACCACGGGCTGGCTATAAATGATAGTGTAGTGTTAACATTTATTACAGGTTCTGGGCGGACAGGCACGTACATCGTTACAAGCGTGCCAAACGCTAACACGTTTAGCGTGACAGCCTTTATTGTTTTAACAGCTAGCGGCGCTGTAACTGTTGTACCAGCGGCGCCTATTGGCACATGGACGCACGTAGCGCTAGTCCGCAGAAGTGGTATTACAACTGCGTATTTAAATGGCGTTAAAGTAAAACAAACAGCTATTGCGGCAAACTATAATTTGAGCGCGTACTATCAACCAGTTATTGGTGTAATGCATGGGACCTCAAATCCCTTTTCCGGCAGTATAGATGAGTTAACTGTTTCAAATATTGCGCGGTATTCTAGTAATTTTACTCCGCCAACTGCGCCGTATTCTGAGGCAACAGCGCGCGTTAGCGGTTTTTGGACGCAACGAGAAGCTGAGCAATATCAGCGGCTTACTTCGTGGGTCGGCGATAGCGATCCGCGCGCTAGCGAGACATTGTCACTGTGGTTAGACGCGGCAGATGCGACCGCGCTTTGGGACAGCACAGCCGCAACAACAAGTTCCGGTAATCTCATCACTGACGACACAACGTCAGTTGGCCGGTGGCAAGATAAGTCGAATTATGCGCGGCATTTTACACGACCCGGTACAACATCGGGCCTAAAACGCGTAGCCAACGGTAAAAACGGCTTACCAATTGTTCGTTTTGGCGCAACGTCTAATGAATATTTCAACGGCCCCACGTGGAATACGTTGGCGTCTGCAAATGGTTTTACCGTGCTTATAGCTGCAAAAGTAAATAACGTCAATTTAACTACTGGCGCCGAATATTACGCCAATACAGCTACGTTGCTTTCTGCGTCTTATCAAAATCAGCTTGGGTTTTCAACAACGCAAGCCGTGCATTACATGTACAGTCTTGGCATAGGCACAAACTATACGCCCGGGACATGGGCTATTTTTACGATGACGTATAACGCTACAGGCGCAGTCCAGCGCATACTAGTAAATAACGCTGGCGTCAGCACCGTTACTGGCGCTAACCAAAATAGCGGCGCCGCTGTTTCACTCGGTTACAACAATTATGGCGGACAATACGCCTCAACCGACATCGCAGAGCTGCTATTTTTTAACTCAGAGCTGTCAACTGAAATGCAAACTGTTTTATACAATTACCTCCAATCTAAGTGGGCAATTACCTAAGTTATTATGGCAACACACATTCAGATTCGAAACGGTAATGCGGCTGATTGGCTTGCTGTTGGCGGCGGCGTAGGTCCTGTGCTCTATGCCGGCGAGCTTGGTTTTGAATCAGATACGCGTAAATTCAAACTTGGTGACGGCATAACTGAGTGGGCAAGTCTTCCATACGTGAACAACGCTGTCGTCAACAGTGGAATTGCCGCCAATATTGTTGGCGTAGCTAGTGCGTGGCCGCCATCAGGATCCCCGAGCGTTAATGATATCTATATCCTGCCGAACCCTGTACCGACAGGCACGCCGGCTGAGTTTAATGCCTACAACGGCGCGCTGTGGACCGGCAGTAGCTGGATTAACGTCGGCTCACTTGTTATCGGCACAGGCCCTGTCGGCGCTATTGGCGAAACTGGTGCAACTGGACCACAGGGACCATCTGGCCCGCAAGGTGTGCAGGGTAATCCCGGCGCAACAGGTATCGGCATTCAGGGCCCGACCGGCGTATCAGGGCTTATGGGCCCTAGCGGCCCAGCCGTACCGGGCGCAACTGGCGCGACTGGCGTGATGGGCCCATCAGGCCCCGCAGGCGCTACTGGGCCGACAGGCGATTTTACAGTTGTGCAGGCGATCAATAATAAGACGGCGTCGTATTCTGCTGTGTTGTCAGATAGCGGAAAATTGATTACGTTTAACAGCACAAGCGCTATGACGTTTACAGTACCCAGTGCCGCTGGTTTTCCAATTGGTTCTCGTATTGACGTTGTTCAGCTGGGCACGGGGCAAGTAACCGTAACAGTATCCGGCAGCTACACGCTGTTGTCGAGCAACGGATTCAAGCTACGATACCCGTATAGCCGCGCCAAGATGACGCTAATCAATGTAAATACGTGGGTGCTCGGCGGCGACACAATAGTGAG